>Ga0180007_10000858_pt1 | contig 45761 bp, 36 predicted proteins | sample MM_PC_MetaG_FD_121122 | JGI IMG/M metagenome (GOLD analysis project Ga0180007, IMG submission 121122) | Groundwater microbial communities from the Aspo Hard Rock Laboratory (HRL) deep subsurface site, Sweden - MM_PC_MetaG | ecosystem: Environmental > Aquatic > Deep subsurface > Groundwater... | reverse complement strand
CTGGCAAATCAGATAATCATTTTCATCCTTGGAAAAAAACCGTTTGGAAATATTGTAATCGGTCGGTTTTATCTTTTCCACATCGATTCCCACCACACTGTCGCTGATCGCACATACAACCCAGTCTCCGGAGTGGGACAGGTTGAAGTGAAAATTATCGTTCCCCAGGAGGTAAGGCTTCCCATATTCGTTTTGGCCGAAACGAATGTCTGAATTTTTTATAGAGAGTTTTTCGTGAATAATCGATCGCACGAGAAGGTCGGACATGAGAGCCTGTTGTGCGGCAGGCCGTTGTATATATCTGTTGATTCGGGCTTTCTTTTCGGTTGAAACATAAGGTAAAAGGGAATTAAAGCTCTTGTCATTTAAAATTTCGTTTTGTTGTAAGGCATAGATTTCAAGCATAACACTAACCAATCACTAAATATTATTTGTTGTTAATTAGATACATCATACTTACTTTCTAACACCAGCAAAGTGAAATAACGTTAATTGTATATGTGAACGTTGTTTTGCAAATTATCATATTAATCAAAATTGTAAAGAGAAAAATAAAAAAATTTCCTCAAAGGTTATTTTCTAAATTTTTTTTATCAGGGTATTGTGTTTTAGCACCGTGTGGGTGAATCAAAATTTGAGAAACGTATATCAAAGAAAAAACGAGGTTTCAACCTTTTTTTTTATTTTTTTTGCTGAGAACAGTTTTTAAACGTATTAAATTTTAACAAATTGATATAATTGTATATTTTTAAAATATACCTGTTTAGGGATATTTGCTGATTTTTTATTTTTATATTTGGCAAGAAATGATATAATATTTGTCTGTTATCGTAATGAAATGAAAATCTACAGGAAATAATTTCAGCTAATACGCAAAAAGAGGCCTCATAAATTGAAAGTTTATACTGTTTCTGATATTCATGTGGATCATAAGGATAACTTGAAACAAATATCTGCTATTTCACAGACAACATATCAAAATGATATTCTTATTCTTGCCGGTGATATTTCATACAAAATAGGGATGATCAGCCATGTTTTTGAACTGTTAAAAGAAAAATTTCGAGAAGTTCTTTTTGTCCCAGGAAACCATGACCTATGGGTGAGAGATGATTCTGCCAAAGATTCTATAGATAAATTTAACCAAATTATGGCCTTGGCGACAGATAAAGGGATATTGGTGCAACCTGCACATTTTGGGTCTCTTTCCATTATTCCGCTTTTGGGGTGGTATGATTATTCTTTTGGCGAGCCATCAGAAAAACTGGATGATTTGTGGGTGGATCACAAAGCCTGTATCTGGCCTGAGGGCTTTAATGAGGCATCAATTACTGAGTTTTTTGTTAGCCAGAATAATGAACATCTGAAAATAAAAAACAAATTCATCATCAGTTTCTCCCACTTTTTACCACGAATTGATATTATGCCATCGATTATTCCTCAGGATAACCGAAAGCTTTACCCTGTACTTGGCAGTGTCAAAATAGAAGAGCAGATTCGGGAACTGAAATCAGATATACACGTGTTTGGGCATAGCCATGTCAACCTGAAGAAAGAACAGGACAAAACAATATACATTAACAATGCTTTTGGATATCCTTATGAAAAACTTGTTACGGGAAAGAAACTTATGCTTATTCATGAGATATGAAAAACAGATACTGGCCTTATCATTTAAATCATAAAAAATTTAAATATTAAATGAAGCGGAACGCTTCTAACGGATACGTGTGGTCCAAATTCAAACTAAACATCAACTCCATATTGATAGGGTATTGCTATGATCAGACATCTCTTTCTGCTTTTCATTGCTGCAATTAAAGTTCATATTAATCAGTTCATTCCCTTGCCTGTCCAGAAAAAGCTTTCTGAAAAGCGAATTTTAAAAACCATTCATCATGCATATGATACCATTCCATACTATCGTGAGAAATATGACAAGGCCGGTGTCGATATAAAATCGATCAGGAGCATCCGTGATCTGAAAAAAGTGCCTTTTATCACCAAAGATGAGATTCGAGAAAATTTCCCGGATAAAATAGTGAAAAAAGGGGTAGACATTGATAAATGCCATTACTCTGCCACAACCGGATCTACTGGGCGTTCACTTCCATTTGTTTTTTCGCAAAAGACATTTGCCTATTATATGATGACCAGTTTAAGAGTGTATACCATGATTGGTTACCGGCCATGGCATAAACTGGTCTATGTCAAGTACACAGCGATTAAAACGCCCCGTTTTGGGCCGTTTTTCAGAACCGCACATATTCCTTCAACGATCACCATTGGCGAACAGATCGCTATGTTATTAAAGGAAAAGCCGGATCTCTTGGTGGGGTATGCATCCCTTATTTATGAAATTGCTCAGCGGATCACAACCGATCAGTTGCAAACCCTTCACATCAAGATCATCGGCGTTAATTCGGAAATGAGTACACAGGATCAGCGGGATTTCATTTCCCAACGATTCGGATGTCCGGTGTATGATGAATATTCCACAGAAGAAACCTGGATGATTACATCTCAATGTAAAAAACATAGATACCATCTGTTCATCGATAATGTCTGGGTGGAGTTTCTTGATAAAGACGGGAATGATGTTTTACCCGGAGAAATCGGTGAGATGGTTTTGACGACCACACGAAGCGACGTGATGCCCTTTATTCGGTATCGAATCGGTGATCTTGGAAGATATACCCATGAAAAATGCTCCTGCCATCTGGGATTCCCGTTAATCGAATCCTTTGACGGTCGTGCGGACGACTCATTCATTTTGCCCAGCGGTAAATATATATCTTCGTTAAAAGTGCTGAATACATTTACGAAATTCATTAAAAACCATCTCCATCTCATGGAGGAATTCAAGGTTATTCAGGAACAAAAAGACTTGATCGTGATTTATCTCGTCAAGGGAAAAGAATATGATGAAACTGTTTTTCAAGGGCTGATTGATGTTCTTCATGGGATCATGGGTGAACCTGTAACGATCAAACTGGCGTTTGTGGAATCGATTGATTATAAAGGAAGCATCAAACGAAAGGCCATTGAATCGCGTGTGGGTAAATAGTTGATTTTTAAGTCAGTTGATATTTTGGTATGAGTAATACCTGTTTTCGTTTTATTGTTTAATATTTTCAGTGATTTTATAATCCTACATAATGCTTGACTTTCTTTCAGCGATTGATTATAAACATGACATATATGTGTAAACAACGTTTCTTTGAATTTATCACTTTTTGTGGCCTGTGGTTCAGATAAAAAGATAAATCAGAGCAATACGAAAACAGTATCCTTCATCCGGGAGTTGTGAGATGGGAGAAAGACAAAATAGACATTCAATCATATCCGCATTGCTGATTATTGTTGCGATAATAGGGAGTGTTTCTTTAACCGATAGAACGATAGCCTGCGATATAGCCGTGATTTCAGGCAAGATGACAACGACCGGACGGCCCATCATATGGAAAAACAGGGATCATTCAGCAGCCTGGCAACAGGAGCTTGTCTATTACAATGCTGTTAAACCTGAGGTTGGTGCCAGCCTTCGTATCATGGACAGAAACAATATCTGGCTGGATTCCGAGGGTGAGGGGGATGAGTTTGACTATTTTGCATTTGCTCCGGTGATGTCCGGGGGTCTTAACGAGTCAGGATTTGCCATTACCAATACTACTGTTTATGAAGATAATCCAATCCGTGAATATATAATGAATGCAAATGTATATCTGATGGAACAGGCTTTGGAAAAGTGTCAAACTGTCAATGATTTCGATGAAATGATAGCAAAATTTCATGCCACCCTGTTAAATTTCGATAAGGTTATAAGCGGTAACTTTGTTGTCTTGGATGCCCAAGGGGGGGCGGCCCTTTATGAGCTATGGACGCCTGATGATAGCTTCCTTCTACCTATTTCTGTTAGGAAATTTGATGCCAATAGTCTGGAAGATGCACCCCATGGATACGTGAACCGTACAAATTCAAATTATTTTATTCAGCGAACAAGCGATGACCGCCGAGAGGAAAGAGGACATGCTATTCTGGAAACTCTTTATCAACAGAATGCCTTATCTGTTGAAAATATTTTAACTGAACTTGCAAAAGATGTTTGCGGAGATGATATTGTCGCAGGAGAGACCTTGCCGACAAAAGATCCGGATAATAATGACCCCAACAATTTTGATACGACTTATTGTATCAGCCGGTATGAGACCAATTTTGCGATGGTCGTAGATGGGGCCGCTGAAGGTGAAAGTCCGGCATTTACAACCTTCTGGCTCAATCTGGGAGAACCATCCATCGGTGTGGCAACCCCTCACTTTGTTGCCGCCCATAATGTCACACCCTATGTCTGGGCGGAATCAGACCTGGAATCGACAAATCCTGTTGACGCATCAACGACCTGTGCGCTGAATCAGATGATAAACGATACCGAATTGACCATGTACAGCAACAATATCAGCCCCAATCTTTTTGTGGCCATGGACAGCGGGATCGATTACGAAGTGCTTCTTGATATCCAGACATGGACGATTCCTCTGGAAAAGGACGTGATTAAACATACCTATGATCTGCTTGAACAATACAGGACCGGTGCATTGCCTGAAGGAAAAACTCTAGAAAAGGCGCTTTATGATCTGTCTCATTATACGGCAGGATTTGTTTATAAAAACTACACCAATCAATCCGCGTCTTTTGAAGCATGGCATTTTGGAGAACCATCAGAGGAAGATGATTTGACCGACAACAATGACATTCCCTTCATCCCGTCTTTTACGCAATTTATGATCTGGTTGCTAAACATTTTCAGTAAATTATAGGGAAGGTGCCTTATCATGGAAATGTCTCAAGAAAGATCTGCTGATTATGTCTCAAACAAAAACCTGAAATTTATCGGCAAGCGATTGGGGTCATGGATAACCGCAGGGCTGATACTGGGATATCTTTTCTGGCGCATTGACATCGGGAGTTTTGCAGAATCACTTAAACTTGCAGGCATGGCAGTGTATCTGCCTTTGGTTGTGGGGTTTATTTTTTTGTGGTTATTGATAGAATCCCACAATATTATGATGCTATGTCATCATTTGGGCCACAGAATCACGTTTAAACAGGTTCTTGAGATAAGGGGCGTCACTTATCTGCTGATGCTTATCAATCCATTTCTCGGATTGGGCGGCATTGCCTACTACCTCAGTAAAGATATTGATATACCGCTTGTGCGTACATCCAGTTTGATGATTTTTTATTCGTATACAGAAATGATAAGTCTCACGTGTCTTGTTACAATAGGCAGTATTTTTCTCACATACCGTAGCCTGTTTTTCACACAAATGTATTACCTGAGCATTTCCGCCATCATATTTTACATTTGTATGGGCATTATTGGAAGAAAACTGCCTGCAACAGGCCACTTTAAAAAGATCACTGATGCGCCGATCTGGAAAACATTTTATGATGCCAGAGTGAGCAGTTTTTTTATTTTACCATTATGGCGCAGTGTTTATTTTATTTCATTTATTCTGTTTTTCTATTTTGGGTTAAAGGCATTTTCCATTACCATTCCTTTGGCCAGACTTTTTGTCTATGTGCCCCTCATTTTCTGGGTCAGTTGCTGGCCGATAACCCCTTCAGGCCTGGGGACCATTCAGGCTTCCATGCTGTTTTTATTCAAAGAATATAGCTCTGAAGCGAACATTCTGGCCTTTAGTATAACCTATTCCACATCTCTTTTGATTTTACGAATTCCTATCGGTCTCTATTACCTGAAAAAAAGGCATCACTCATATTGCAGAAGGAAAGGATAACTGTGAATGCAATTTTTTACAGGAATATGGATCACGTCTTCGATACGCCACCCAGAACTTAATGAACCCCATATTCCTTAAGCTTCAGCTGAAGTGTGCGGCGGCTGATGCCAAGAATGTCTGCAGTATGGGTTCTATTCCCGTTAGTTTTCTTTAATGTCAGGAGAATCATTTCCTTTTCCATATCTTTCAATGATTTCCCAACATTCAGGGCCATTCTGTTTTCATTTGACGATTGATAAAGTTTTTTCAGGGGCTCCGGAAAAACATCCGGCTCAATCAGGTCTCCTCTTGACATGATCACCGATCGTTCAATCACGTTTTGAAGTTCACGGATATTCCCCGGCCAGTCGTAACGCATCAGTATATCCATACCCTTTGGCGTCAAGCCTTTGATGAATCGTTTGTTCTTCTGAGTAAATTTTTTCAGGAAAAATTCTGTCAGAAGCGGAATATCTTCAGACCGTTCCTTTAGCGGAGGCACCTTAAGATGAATGACATTCAATCTGAAATAGAGATCTTCCCTGAACCGGCCCGTTTGCACAGCTTCTTTCAGATTTCTGTTGGTGGCTGCGATGATCCGTACATCCACTTTAATGGTTTGCGTGCCTCCCAGGGGTTCAAATTCCTGCTCCTGGATGACCCTTAATATTTTAGACTGTGTTGAAAGGGGCATGTCTGCAATTTCATCAAGAAAGATTGTTCCTTTGTGGGCCAGGTGAAACCGTCCTTTTTTGTTTGTTGCAGCACCTGTGAATGCGCCTTTAAGATGCCCGAAAAGTTCACTCTCAAGAAGGCTTTCAGGTAGCGCCGCACAATTCAACTTGATCAGGGGCATGTCTTTTCGGGGGCTGTTTTCATGAATGGCATTGGCGATCAATTCTTTTCCTGTACCGCTTTCACCGGAAATCAATATGGTTGCATCCGTAGGAGAAGAAAGCGTCATGGCTTCAAAAAGGGGTTGGATGGCAGCACTATTTCCGATAATATTTTTAAAATGAAATGTCTTTCCCAGTCGTTCCTTGAGATAAACGTTTTCCTTTTCCAGCTGATTCAAATGAAGTACTTTTTTGATCAGAATGGAAAGCTCATCTGAATCAACCGGCTTGGTCAGATAATCATATGCCCCTGACTTTAGGGCATCTACTGCGGTATTTACGGAAGAAAACGCAGTCATGATAATCACCGGAATGGAAGGACTTAATTTTTTGATGGCTTTCAGGGCTGATATGCCATCCATTCTTTTCATGCGTATATCCATCAGAATGATATCGAAAAATTGTTTCTGAACATTGTCTATAGCTTGGTCACCGTCGTCTGCCTGATATATGTCGTATCCATCTTTTCGAAGAATCGTATCGATCATTTGCCGATGGGTCTGGTCATCGTCAACGATAAGTATTTTATGCATGGTTCACATCTCCGGAAAAGGGAATATGAATGACAAATCTACATCCTTTTGATTTGCCGGGAGGCGGGCTAAAGACATCAATGCTGCCATTAAGGTTTTCAACAATACGTTTGACGATGGGAAGTCCCAATCCTGTTCCTTTATCTCTTCTCGTAAAATAGGGTTCAAAAATTTTTTCCAGGTGATCTTTTTGAATGCCGATGCCTTCATCTTCGACCCATAGGGTCACTTCTTTTTTATTTCTATGGATGGCCGTGCCTATTTCAACCTGACCTTGCTGTTGAACTGCATCCAGGGCATTTAGAGTAAGATTCAGGATCGCCTGGGTCATCAGATCGGAATCAAGGAGGATATCCGGCATGTCTTCGGGCACATTAACGATAAGACTTATTTTTCTGAGGTCCGTATCTTCTTTTACGAGACGAACAATATGGTCAAACAGTTTTTGAATATTCGTCAACGTGAGCGTGGGGGAAAGCGGACGGGCAAAGTTCAGCAGATCTGTGATAACTTTGTTGATTCTGTCCATTTCGTTGACGATTACCGTTGCATATTCCTGTTCGTCGGGTTTGTCTTTCAAGGCATGATGAAGAAATTTGGCGAATCCTCTGATGGAGCTTAAGGGATTTCTGATTTCATGGGCAATGCCTGCTGCCATTTCACCCACAGCCGCCATTTTTTCCGTTTGCTTGATCCGATGTTGGAGTGCTTTTACTTCCCGAAGATCATGGATAACGATAACCGCTCCCGAGCAGACACGATTTTTGTCAAGAATAGGGGTGATACTTAAAGCCAATGGCAGGGGAGGCCCATTTTCAGGTTTATACAAAATTTCCCGGTCCCGAATAGCACCGGATCGCTTCAGCGTATTCCAGACATCCCAATGTTTGAAGTCAATGATTTTTTCAAGATCAAACTCATTGATATCAGATTGATCCACACCAAGATAATCCAGGGCAAGCTGATTGTAGGTAACTATTCTGTCTGACGTGTCAATACTCAGGAGGCCGTTTGCCATGTTGTCAAGTACGTGCCTTGTATAATCTTCTGTTTTTTTCAGTGTTTTATCCACCAGATAGTAGTTCTGAATGACAAAGAGAAAGAAAAAGGCGCCAACACCCAAAACGACAAGAATGGTCATCATCAGCATGGCATGGTGTGCATCTGACTGTCTCGCCATTTCATAGGCATCCATTTTCATACCAATCACAATGAACATTTCCGGATGGTCTGGGTTTCGTGAAGCATGTTCGGATACCATACGGCTCCCGTTATTATAATTGATATGCATTCTGCCTGACAAGGGCTTTGCGATTTCGTATATTTCAGAACCATCTGAAAGGAATACGGTTCTCTTTTGAAAATCAGGAGAATCATGGCTGATCGGAAATAAATCGCTAAATTTTTCTTTATCAATGGATTTCGGATATGCACAAAGAACACAGGAAGATGTGGTGATATAAATATAAGAAACGTCCTTTTCGCCGGACATCACCGCCATGATGTTTTCAGCCGTTTTTTCCTGACATCCATTGAATTCAGTTTCATTCTCCCAGATGGCTTCGATGTATGTAAGGCGTGATATGCCTTGCTGCTGAACGGATTGAATTGCTCTCATCTTGTCACGATTCATGTTGTTATACGTGGAAATACCGATCGTGACGAGAAGAAGGGAGACGACCGCAACGATGGAAAGTGCAGGCAGGTACATTTTTCTTTTTAAAAAAACGTTCATTGGCTTATTCTATGGATGCCTTCTGGTTTAGCTGTTTCATTCCGGTTAAAATTACATGAACACTTGATTTATTGCAAATTGTATTCCCATCTCGTAACAATTCAATGCGCTAATTTTTCACATGCACGTGATACAGGTGTATTAATTTTTCGCAGTTTTCATCAAATCTGTTTCTGTCATCGATAACTTTTAACTGAAAATCCGGTAGCCTGTCATCACCGACATGCTTCCTATTTTTTTTGATTTTATACCTAAATCTAAAATAAATCATAAAAAACCAGATGGTTAAATTTCAGAAGCCCCATCGTCGAAATCAGATCAACCCGGAAGAAAGAGGTCTTGGCATATTCACTGCAGCCGGGGGGGTGACAAGCATCGGTTAAAACGTCTGCCTGAATATATCAGGCAGATCAGACAATAATTAACGAAAGGAAATAAGAGAATGGAAAGCATGATGAAAACACCAGAAAAAATTAGCAAACGTTTATTGCCCAAATCTTCTGCATTGTTTGCCTGTGTCGTTGCTTTTGGGGTGGTTATGATCGGATGCAGCGGCGGTGGCGGTAGCTCGACAGGGGGGGCTAACGACGATTCATCTATGGTTAATAGCGGCAAATTCAAAGACAGCCCGGTTGAAGGTCTGTTCTATCAAACAGCGACGCAATCCGGCATGACGGGTAAAGATGGCACATTCGCTTATATGGATGGGGAGATGGTGGCATTTTATGTTGGTGGTCTTAAGATTGGTGAAGCAGAAGGAAGTTCTGTAATGACACCGATAGATCTGGTTACCGGGGCTGTTGATGAAACCAATATGGCTGTCACAAATATCTGCCGTTTGCTTCAGACGCTCGATATAGATGAAGATCCTGAAAATGGCATCACCATCACACCGGATACATCTGACACTATCACCGTCAGTTCGATGACCTTTATGATGAATTTTGATGACTTCGAGCATCAGACAAATATGGTTCAAATGATGGAATCACTGATGGGCGTGACCGGTTTTGAAAATGGAAGAACAATGGTTTCAAGCGAACAGGCACAAGCACACATGAAAAGCACAATGATGAATATGGGGAACATGCGTGATCATATGATGACCGATGAAGATTCGAATAGCAGTGGATCAACTTAACAGTTATTCTGATGTTTTTCGAATGCCTTCCTCAATCGGTTGGGCAGGCTCACATTCGTATTTTCGTTTTACGTTACCTTTATTGTTTTATTCAGAAAACAGCGACCAGCAGGAATACATCAATCCGGAAGCAAGAGTCGAGTTTATAACATAACACCCACGACTTTCATACAGTGGGTGTTATGTAAAAAGTTATTTTTTAAACTTTTTCCGAGATACAAGGCCCACAAGGCCTGTCCCAAGAAGCAGCATCGTGGCAGGTTCCGGGACCGGCGCACTATTTATTTCACTTACAACCAAATGGGCTGCCTGATTTGTACCGAATAACACCGTGTCATAAGATCCAACCGAGCCAAAAGCACCACCGTCAAAATAGTAATATATGGATGAATCAAAACCATCAAAGCGCCCGCCAAATCCTATCATGTTGTATGGACTGTATCCAAAATTAAAGGATACATCGCCTAATGTTATTGCAGGATTAATTCCATTGATGAAGCCGCTGTCTAACTGGGACGGATTGAACGTCGTATCGAAAGTAATGAAGTCCGATACGGTTAGCGTAAATGCACCTGATATACTTCCATAAACATTATCATTCTCATCATCATAAAATGAGGAATAAGCCTCAAAACTATACATAATACTGGCATTTGCCATACCAGTCCCCATTAATAAAAACAGGCCAATTACCAAAACTGCTAAAATTTTGTTTTTCATTTTAATTTATTCCTTTTTTAGTCATTGAAATCAGTTACGCAATTCCTGTCAACGGGTTAATTGACAAGTTTATTTCCCAAACAAATTATGCGTAAAATATATTTCTAATCAATCGAATGCCAACATACAACGGCACCACCCACAGATGGCTTACGGATTGACAGAAAAAAAATGGGGGGTGTTTTATCGTTTGTTCAGAACAGAGGTATAAATGGCCTCGGTGGCCTCGGAAGGGGTGATGCCCAGGTGGTCTTTGAGGAGTCGGCGACAGGTATGATAGGTCTTGACGGCCTCGGCCCGGTGGCCGAGCTCCCGGCAGCAGACCATGCACCGCTGATAAAAGGACTCGGCCAAACCGTCTGTCTCGATTCCCTTTGAATAAAAATCCATCGCCTTTTCCCATTGTCCAAGGGATTCATAATGACGGCCGGCTCTCATCAAGATTCGCAGCATGTGGTTGTTCAGTAGGTCACGGCGGGGTGAGGACCATGAAAGACCGGTATCCCCCGGAAGAAAAGACCCGTTGTATATTCGGAGGGCTTGCTCGCAAATCCCCGCAAAAGTGTCACCCGCCATTGTGACCACAGACTTCATGACAGGTTCCAGCACCAGACTGTCTACCCAGCACCGGAGATGATCAAGTCCAAGCTGCCCGGCGCTGCATGTGATGATTTCTTCTCGGCCCAGGAGTTTGCGTAAACGGCTCAGGGTCACCTCAAAGGACTTACGCGCGAGATCTCCCTCTGCGTCCGGCCACAGCGCATCGGTCAGATGCTCTACCGGTACATGTGAACCACCCATGGCAATGATAGCCTTGAGCATTTCCAGGGGTTTTTTCTGTACCTTGCCGGAAAACACAAGAGGGGCGCCATCCCTGACTATTTCGAAGCGTCCAAGGGTGTATATTTTGACAGGCCAGGGCCAATCCTCAAGGGCAAGAACGACAGTGACCCTCTCAACGGGAGGCGTGAACCCGCGCCTGAGGATAATTTCCTTGACGTATTCTTTCTCGATCCCACCTTCAAAGGCCTTTACGCATAAACGGGCGGTAATTCCGGGATGATCGTCCGTGCAAAACACATAACCGGATTTTCTGGCAAGGATCAGGGATTCCCGCAGGGCTTTCCAGCCTCCTTCCTCGTCGCCCCATTCAAACGCGAAATGGGCTTGATGATAAAGGGCGAACATCCGGAGCCATTGGCTTGCGTGGATGTCGGCCATTTCAAGAACCTCTTCCAGATTCAGCCATGCCTCGTTTTTTTTTCCAAGAAGATGAAAGGCCAGGGCTTTTCTGAGAAGACACATTCCGTAACCGAAGGGAGAGTTAAGGGACCGGGCCAGATGATACAATTCATCGGCCTGAGCCAGGGCCTTTTCCGGTTCATCGCTTATAAGCGCTTCCCGAGTGCTGTACATAAGGAAAGCCGCCCGCCCGTGACGGGACAGACATGCGTCTGAAGAAAGAAGATCCCCAAGGACACGTCTCGCCCCTTTGATATCCATCGCATCCAGAAGACTTGTGACCTTGGTGATCATGAATACAAAATCAAAAAACAGGATGCCATGCTTTCGTGAAAGTTCAAGACCCTCGTTAGCCGATTCGATACACTTTTCGGTCATCCCGGAAAGCTGATAATACGAGTTCTCCACCCGTTTCGACGTGATCACCACCATGGGGTGGGCATCCCGCTGACGGGCCATGCGTTTCAGTTCCGCTTCTGCCCTCCTGATCGAGGGCAGTCCGCTTCTCATGGCCCCGAACCAGAAAAGCTGGTGAAGCGCATTTGCCTTGGGAATAATCGAGGCAGGGCTTTCATCAAGCCTGTAGACCCGTTCGACCCATTCATCCGCTTCAGGATGAATGATCTCTCTCAGCCCTAAAGCCGCCATCATTCCCGATGTCACCCAGGCCTCGATTCCCGGGGCTGGAAAAGAACCGGCCTCACGGCAAAGGTCATTCACCACCGTAAACCAGTGGTCAAGGGGTTTATAATCTTCCGTGCCGATGTAAATGGCATTCATGGCAGCGGAAGCGGAAAGAAGTGCACCCATGGAGTCATCACCTTTGCTGAACAAACCGTATGCCTTTTCGAACAGCGGCTTGGCCTGAAGCGGTAAAAACGTGAGAAGACTCATCCCTTTCCAGTAAAGAAGCCAGGGATTGCCTGAAAGAATCTCTTCAGGGATATCTGCTATCCATCGCTGCAAGGGGACGAAGCGGCCCTGGGCAACCATATCTTTTCCGTGAGCAAGAACGATTCCGACAATTCCTTCCCAGTCACCGATATCCCTGAGCAGGTCCACGGCCTTATCGGTCTGACCTGACTGTTCCAGAATAACGGCGGCAGAACGTCTTACGACTGTCTGCTCCGAAGGTGAAAATTCCTCTCCGGCACGTGAGAGCAGAAATTCGCGGTAAAGGGGATGGTATTCGTATGAAGGCAACGGGTCAAAACGTTCAGAAATGAAGCAATTACAACTGACCATATCCGACAGAATCCTGCCGGTGAAAGCCTCTCCCGACAATTCACAAGCCATGGCGGTCGTCATTTTCGAAAGGTATGCCGTCTTCAGCATTAAGGATCGGGTTTTCTCATCCAGTCCGTTGAAAACCTCCTGGGCGAAATAGGTGAAGATTTCTTCTCTGGAGGATGTCCCTATCACTTTCAATAGCTGGTTTTTCCGTTTCATGGCCTCGGTCATGAGCGTTAAACCCGCCACCCAACCCCCGGCCATTTTCTGAATCTCGCGGATCGTCTCATCATCGAGCACACCCGGCATCCTCATCCGGATAATTTCCTTCGACTCTTCTTCCATCAGCTTCATTTCCTCCCATCCAAGCATGTCCATCATCATGCCGGCCTTCAGACGGATAAATGCGCGATGGGGTTCATTCCTGCTGATCACAACGGCATGGATTCCCGAAGGAATCATTGAAAAAGCATGAAGCATCACCTCGTGAAGCGTGGAATCGGAAGGGATTTCATGGTAATTGTCGAAGACGATCAGACCGGGTTTTTTTAAGCGGTTGAATAGTGCCTCAAAATAACGCAAGGTAAAGGCCTTGATACCCATAAGGTACTCGGGGGTAAACAGGGGCAGTGCCTTCTTCCGTCTCGGCGCAGCCTTTTTTCCGGCCTCGCCCATATAGTAAAAGAATGTGGCCAGATCCGTGTCACCCGCATCCATCTGGTACCAAAGACACGGAATCTTGCCCTCCTGGATATAGCTCCCCACAAGGGTGGTCTTACCCGATCCTGCCGGAGCGCTGAGCCATGTCACTTGTTTCTTCCGAAGCTCACCCATCCGCCGGAACAGACGATGCCTTATATATTCTCCGTCAGGTATGGGACGGCTGATCTTAATCATGGATTTTAAAAGTCCTCACCGGTTCGTCTGTTCATAAAGGGTACGCCCCTAATAATACTGGCATGACTGCAAGCATTGCAAGATGATTTTAAAATGTATTTTATGCATTATGCATATGATATATCTTTATGACACTTGTTTTTAGCAGTTACGCTTTTCCGACCCGCCCTTTTTTCCACATCAGGTAGATTACGGGGTAGATCAGAAGTTCCATGAGGACGGATGAGATGACGCCGCCAATCATGGGGGCAGCGATGCGTTTCATGACATCGGCTCCGGCGCCATGACTCCACATGATGGGGACAAGGCCCGCAATAATGACTGAGGCTGTCATGATTTTGGGGCGAACCCTCTGGACAGCGCCATTGTGGATGGCCTGCTTCAGGTCTGACAAGGTTTTCATCAGGCCCTTTCCTTTCTGTTCTTCATAGGCGATATCCAGGTACAACAGCATGACGACGCCGGTTTCAGCGTCAAGTCCTGCAAGGGCGATGATGCCAACCCACACCGCGATGCTGAGGTTGTACCCCAGAAGATAGAGTATCCAGAATGCGCCGATCAGGGAGAAGGGGACAGCCATGAACACAATGGCGACCTTGGCCAGGGACCGGGTGTTCAGATAAATAATGACAAAGATAATGAACAGGGTCATGGGAATGACGAGCATCAGGCGTTTTTCCGCCCGTTGCATGTATTCGAACTGACCGCTCCAGATCAGGGAGTAGCCGGCGGGCAGTTTCAACTGTGTATGGATGGCGTTTTTCGCCCGCTTGATGTAGGAGCCGATGTCACTGTCCTTGAGATCCACAAAGACCCATGAATTGGGCCGTGAGTCTTCGCTTCGGATCACCATGGGCTCTTTTGTAAGAGAGAGCGTGGCGATCTGCCCTATGGGAACCTGCTGGCCGGTGGGGGTGGGAATCAGAACCCGTCTAAGGGACTCGATATTGTCCCTCAGTTCCCGGCTGTAACGAAGATTCACAGGGTAGCGTTCCAGTCCTTCCACGGTGGACGTGATGCTCATGCCACCTATGGCGACCTGGATCACTTTTTCAACGTCTCCCACGGTCAGCCCGTAACGTGCCGCTTCCTTCCGGTTGATTTCAAAGTCCAGGTAATTCCCGCCAACGGTTCTTTCGGCAAAAGCAGATAGTGTCCCAGGAACGTTTCTAAGAATTTCTTCCACCTGTTTTCCAATGGATTCAAGAACCATGAGATCAGGGCCGGAGATTTTTACACCAACAGGTGTTTTTATGCCGGTGCTCAGCATGTCCACCCGTGTTTTTATGGGCATGGTCCAGGCGTTGGTCAAACCGGGAATCTTGATGGCGTTGTCCATATCCTCGATCAGTTTTTCCACGGTCATTCCGGGAGGCCATTCGCTTTCAGGCTTCAGCATGATGGTTGTTTCCATCATGTCCAGCCCGGCCGGGTCTGTGGCGGTTTCGGCGCGTCCGATTTTTCCGAATACTCTCTCAACTTCCGGGAACTGTTTGATCATCCGGTCTGTCTGCTGAAGCAGTTCCCGCGCTTTGGTGATGGATATTCCGGGCATGGTGGTGGGCATGTACAACAGATCCCCTTCGTACAGGGGCGGCATGAATTCCGAACCGATGTGCATGTAGGGGTACAACGTGATCATCATCGAGATAACCATGAATAAAATCATAGTCTTAGGGAATTTCAATATGAAATCAGCCACAGGATGATACAGGGATATGAGCAGTCTGTTTAAGGGGTTCCTGGCTTCGGGTATGATTTTTCCCTTGAGTGAAAAACCCATGAGGATCGGCACAATGGTCACGGAAAGGAGGGCTGCCGCTGCCATGGAATAGGTCTTGGTAAAAGCCAGAGGCTTGAACAATCTTCCTTCCTGGGCTTCCAGGGTAAAGACAGGGATGAAGGACACCGTGATGACCAGGAGGGAATAAAAAAGAGGCGGCCCCACTTCCTTGGACGATTCCAGAATGAGTTGCCACCGGTCCCGCTGCTGGTCAGGGGGCTTCAACGATTCGTGTTCAATGTGTTTATGGGCGTTTTCAATCATGATGATGGCCGCGTCCACCATGGCTCCGATGGCAATGGCGATGCCGCCCAGAGACATGATATTGGCATTTATTCCCTGGAATTTCATGATGATGAACGCGATCAGGATGGCGGTGGGTAATGTAAATACAGCCACCAGGGCGCTTCTGATATGCATCAAAAAAAGAGCACATACCAGGGCGACCACGATGATTTCTTCGATGAGTTTGCTTTTCAGGGTTTCAATGGCGCGAAGGATCAGGCCTGAACGGTCATAGGCGGTTTCGATTGTAACATCATCCGGAAGACCGGATTTCAGTTCCTCTATTGTCAGTTTGACCTTGTTGATCACATCAAGGGCGTTCTCGCCATACCTCATGATCACAATGCCGCCCACGGCTTCACCTTCACCGTTACTTTCCGCAATGCCTCGTCTCATCATGGGGCCTACCGTGACATCTGCGATATCACCCAGATACAACGGCGTGCCCCTTTCTTTGTCCACCATGATCGGGATATCCCGGATATCTTCCTCGGATTTGATATATCCCAGACCCCGGATCATGAATTCCGTTTCACCCATCTCGATGATTTCACCGCCCACATCGTTATTGGAGTTCTTGACAGCCATTTCGATCATGGAGATCGGTATGTTGTAGGCAAGGAGTTTTGACGGATCGACTGTGATCTGGTACTGTTTGACAAAGCCTCCCACGCTGGCGACCTCAGAAACCCCTTCAACGGCTGAAAGGCCGTATTTCATATACCAGTCCTGGATGGACCGCAATTCCTGAAGGGACCGTGTGTTTGAGGCCAGGGTGTATTCATACACCCAGCCCACGCCGGTTGCATCCGGCCCCAGGCTAGGAACAACATTGGATGGCAGGCGTTTTGTAGCGGAATTCAGGTATTCCAAGACCCTGCTTCTGGCCCAGTAGATATCGGTCCCATCCTCAAAAATAACGTAAACCAGGGAATAACCGAAAAAGGAATAGCCCCGGACGACTTTTGCAAAAGGAACGGAAACCATGGCGGTTGTCAGGGGATAGGTGACCTGGTCTTCCACAATTCGGGGGGACTGGCCCTGAAATTCGGTGTAAATGATGACCTGGGCGTCGCTCAGATCAGGAATCGCATCAATGGGGATCGTGAGCAGGGAATATAGACCCCAGCCAATTAAAAAAACAGTGGCCAGAATAACCATGAATTTGTTTTTGATGGATCCTTCGATGATTTTTTTTAACATGGCTTTTTCCGTTTTTCGCTTGTCACATCAAGCAAGAACAGGGTTATCAAAATGACCGGGGAATAAATCGATTTATTTTTTCGGGACCAGCGTCATGCCGCAGAGCGGGCAGCTTCCTGGTTTATCTCTAATGATCTGGGGATGCATGACGCAGGTGTACGGGACAGAATCTGATTTTATAATCGATTTTTCCGGTTTTTTATCATCCGGCTTCATATTGGTCATGGTGTCCATTGCAGATGTCGACACTTTATCTTCTTTTTTCACAGGCGCATCTTTTTTATCCATGCTCATGGCCGCCTGATCCGTGATAGGCGGTTTTGTCATGCCAGACACAGCGGCTTTTAAATTGCTTTCAGAATCGATGAGGAACTGGGCGGATGTGACCAGTTTTTCTCCTTCATGCAGTCCGCCAAGGACTTGAATAAATCCGTCGGCTGTCACACCGGCTTTTATGTCACGGGGCTCGAAATATCCGCCGCCCAATGCCACCACAGCCACGTATCGCGATCCTGAGCGGATGATCGCCTGCTCCGGCACGGCAATGGCGTCAACAGCGATGAGAGAGTCGATATTCACCGAAGCGAACATGCCGGGTTTCAAATCGAAGTCCGGGGTGTTCGCCAGTTCGATACGCACTTTTGCTGTCCGGGTATCCATGTTCAAGTAGGGGTAGATGTAAACTGCTTTTCCCTTAAAGGTTTTTCCGGGCATGTAAGACAGCTCGACATCCGCGGACTGGCCGGTCCTGATCCAGCTCAGATCGGACTGGAAGATATCCGTTGATACCCATACCTTTGAAAGGTCGGCTATTTTGTAGAGCGGCATTCCGGCTTCCACTCTCTGGCCGGAGGTCACCATTTTTTCAAGCACGATCCCCCTTGCCGGTGATGTCATTTTCACGGTCCGTTCGGGCTTGCCCCGTCTGACCAGGGCTTCGATTTCATTGTCGGGAACGTCCCAGTATTTGAGCCGGCGCAGCACGCTTTCCACCATATCCTTCCCTTCGTTTTTGACTTCGTCAAGGGTGCTCTCCTGCATTTTGTTCTGGTATTTAAGGGCGGTCAGATATTCTTCCTGGGCGCTGACCAGATCAGGGCTGTAAATGGTGAGAAGGGTGTCGTTTTTCTGAACGCTCTGTCCGGTTGTATCCACATGGAGCGTTTCTATCCAGCCCATGAATTTCGGGGTGATGGTGTATAGTCTGGATTCATCTACCTCAACCACCCCGGAAGTCCGAATGGTTTTTGTCAGTTTTCTTCGGGAAATGTCTTCAGTCCTAACACCGATACTCTGAATGATGGCCGGATCGACATGGATGCCCTTTACGTTTTTTTCCCCTTCATAAACCGGGACAAGATCCATGCCGCAATCCGGTGCTTTTCCGGGTTTGTCCGATGTATACCAGGGATGCATGGGGGCCACGTAATACGCGATTTTGCCCTTGGTGTCCCCGGCGCTTTTTTCCTCATACACCGGAACATAATCCATGCCGTCCGGCGCTTTTTTGGGAATAGGGGATGTCATCTCCGGGTTCATGGGGTCCCGGTAGAACAGAACTTTTTTTGGCTTCCTTTTTTGGGGCTATCAGTCCGGGATGGGTGTGAAGAAGATAAACGCCTGCCGCAAAACCGGCAAGGGCGAAGAAGAATGCAGTCATCCATATTTTTTTCATGATAACCTCAATTATAATGGTTTATGGATATCAGTTCCCACAACCTGATCCAGTGTGGCCATGCTTTTCAGGCGCTCAATGATTGCCGTATAGTAATCCAGCCTGACCTTCAGGAGTGTCCGGGATGCATCAACGAGAGAAAAAAAATCCGCTTTTCCGGTCTGGTATGCGGTTTTCGTGGACTGCACGGTCTGTTCCGCCTGGGGAATGATGGTGAATTGATAAAGAGAAATGGTGTTACTGCTGGTCTTTATATTGGCAACAGCCGCTTTGATCTGAAACAGCGTCATATTTTCCATGGCCCTGTAATCTTCTTTGGCTTTCATGATGTCCATCCGGCTTTCTTCCACCTTGCCATTCACCATGCCTCTGGATAAAAACAGGAAAGGAATGTCCACACTGATCATGGTGGACCAGTAGTCGGTTGCATCCACCATGCTCTTGTACATCAGGCGCAGCATGACGTCCGGATAATACTCGCGCTTGGCAACCGCCAGCTCTGCATTTTTCATGTCGATATTTTTCGTCATGGCCATAAGTTCATGTCGATTTTTTAGCGCCATGGCAGCGAGATCGGTTGAGGGGGTGGGCTGTATTTCTTTTTCGATATCCGGAATGCGACCCAGAGCCTGATCGGTCGGGCGTCCGAGAATCGTGTTCATCATGGCTTCGGCAACCCGCTTGTCCTGTTCCAGATTATATCCCTCATTGATCAGCATGGAAAGTTCGGTCTGGGCCTTGAGAACATCTGCCTGAATGCCCTGGCCGACCTCGTACTGCTTTTTGGCGATATCGGCAAATTCCCGCATCAGATTCTGTGTATCACGGTTTATCAAAATTTTCTGTTGGACAAGATAAAGGTCGTAATAGGCGTTTTTCGCATCCATAATCACTGAATTTTCAAGGGCCATGGCCGCATATTCGTTCATGGATACGCTGCTTTCCATGGACTGGCTCATGGCAGGGATCTTGCCTGGAAAAGGAAATTTCTGCTGGATGAAATAATCTGTTTCCATTTGGTCTTTAAGCGGATTCGGAAAGGAATCTGTCGGGGTATTGGCGAATTCAATTCCGACCTGGGGCGGTTCCCAGGCCTTGACCTGGCGAATTTTTGTCTTTACGGTAAGTGTCTGATACCGGGCGGCTTTTAAACCGGGATTGTTGTCAAGGGCTTCCTTGACAAGCTCATCCAGAAGGAGGTCAGGTACATTCTGTGCAAGCGAAACAGATACCGATATCAGAAGAAACACGGCGATTGTTTTTAAACCACATGACACCATAACGGTTTCTCCTGAATTAATCAGCGATCAAAGATAGGCTGAAGCGAAAGCACCTTTTTTCGCTTTTATCAATGGTTTCTATTTTGACGCGAAAAAATACGACACCTTTAACATGCTTATAAAACATGCGCCTTCGTTATTCCTGTCCGGTTTTTGATTATTATTTGTGCCCTCACCGGATTGCCCAGTCACATCATTAGGAAGGGGTGTTTCCACATCGGAGTTCTCACAGGCTACGGTCTCTTTTTCCCATCCGTTCAGGCCATTTGCCAAAACATATATATCCGTGAATCCTTCAGAATATAAGAAATCAGCAGCCAAACTGCTGCGAGCACCGCTTTTGCAAACTAAAATAATCGTATCATTGATCGATAGTTCGGTATATTTTTCAGCAAGAATACCGGACGTATAAGGATAATTTCTGGCATTTTGAATGTGCCCGGATGCGCCGCAGTATTCATCAGGTTCACGGACATCTATAACTATCAAATCCAATATCGTATTCATCATGTTCATCATTTCTTCGGAAGTAATATCTGCATGCGTAAGAGGGGGGATGTCGGTATGGTCATCTTCCGAAGTGATATCCATACCAGACGGCTCCGGCAGATTATTTACAAATACGGTCACACTGTCAGTCGATTCTTCATTCGAGCTGTCAATAATGCTTATTTCAAAAATAAGGGAGTTATCCGTTTCCCCGGCATAAGGTGCCGTGAAGCTGGGATATTCGGAGCTCGGATCTAAAAGGATGACGTCCGGTCCTGAAATTTGTATCCATTCAACGATTACTTCATCTTCGTCCGGATCAAAAGATGCCGATCCATTAAGGGTTACATTATCTCCTTCTGAGACTGTTATGTTTTCCCCGGCATCAGCTATCGGCGGGTTATTGAAATAAATAATTTTTTCCACAGGGTAACCGTTTTGGGCAAGCATAGCGGTCATTTCAGTTACATCAGTTTTTTCATCATCATACAGAACGGTGGCTATTGTATTGACTTTATCAACAGTGACACGCTTTACGCCATCAATATTCGAAAGGATAGAACTTATCCTTGTCGCCGCCCCTCAAGCGCCGCATCCGGGCACGACAAGTTGAACGGTTCGCTCCATAGCGCACACCAACTGTGGTTGTATGGTGTGGGCCAGAAGAAAGAGTCCTGTCATCAAAAACATCTTTGCGAGCTTGCTTCTTGTTTCCATTTGTATCCAATTATTCAATACGTTTCTTTGTAATAGAAAATTTTAAGTTTGACATGGTTGAGACAGGTGACTTCCAAATTTCGACTATTTAACTGAGCATGTTCACGCAGTAAAATCAATAAAAATATGAAATTATAAGCAATTCCCGCACCCGAGAAGACCATTACAGAATAGCTCTTAATCTTAATCGCATTGATAATCTTCCATGAACTCACAAATTCTATCCTAAGAATTGCTTTTTATAAGCTGTGCTAATCTATGTTGGTATTATATAACCTCAGGCTGTTGGAAACCACCGAAATGCTGCTCATCGCCATGGCCAGGGCTGCGAGGATCGGGTGAAGTTGGCGCAGTATAAGCGGTAAGGCGGTCAATTTCCAGAGAACACCCGCGGCCACAGGAATCAGTATGACATTATACGCAAAGGCCAGGAAAAGATTCTGGTGAATGGTTCGCATGGTTTTTCGACTGATTTCTATGGCGCGGCTGATGCCCGAAAGACTTCCACCGGCAAGAATCACATCTGCGGTTTCAATGGCCACATCGGTCCCCGTTCCAATGGCCAATCCCACATTCGCCTGGGCCAGAGCAGGTGCATCATTGATACCGTCTCCCACCATACCGACCTTGAGTCCTTTTGCTTGAAGCTCTTTGATTTTCGATGATTTCTCATCCGGTCGTACATCCGTGAAAACTTCATTAATGCCAACCTGGTCTGAAATGGCTTTTGCAGTCATTTCATTATCACCGGTCATCATGATTACCTGAAGCTTATGGCGATGTAATTCAGCTACAGCGGAAATCGAATCGTCTTTCAGAATATCTGCCATAGATACCCCCTAATACTAATCATGCGGTAGCAAAAATTAATAGATTGAAGCCCAGAAATCAATGTGTTAATGTACCCAACAGATTGAAAAGTCACCATACAAGGAAAATTGCTTTTTTATATCAAACAGCGTTTTTGATTACTCATTTTCCGATAGACAAGTCTTCAAAAACACATGCCGTATCCGTAGTGAATGCAAAAAAATATTGTGTATATTGCTTCAGAAATATGCAGCATCTGTTTTATTAAGACTATTTTCTACAAGACTGAGATCATATTCTTATGTCAATGTCACGCATGCGTGCGAAAAATAATTGCACACTGCGTAAAAAATGCGCACTCCATGTGTTGAGATAGTCGATTAAAAATCAGTAATAAATATAAAATCAATAAGATATAAGTCTGGCATACCTGTTGCTCTATCATTAAATCAGTCAGAAATAAAATGCGGAGGAAAGCATGAAGCGAATGGTTATTATGATTACATTTTTAATTGGATTATCCGGAGTTGCCACGGGAAATTCTGCTGAATTAAATGATGGGAAATATTTATCCGCGTCACCATATCTGTCATCGCTTATTGACGAGGCGATTACAGAAAATAACGATATCAAAAGCATGCAGGAAAAGCTTTTAGGCATGAAGGAGAAAACCGATGCTGCAGGAAGTCTTCCTGACCCCATGCTTGGCCTTTCTGTTCTCAATCTTCCCACAAGCAGCTACCGGTTTGACGAACAGGCAATGACGCAGAAGCAGATTGCCATTTCCCAGAAAGTTCCCTGGTATGGAAAAAGATCGCTTCAATCCAGCATGGCGGAAAAGAACTATCAGAAGTACGAAGCGATTATTCTGGCCAAAAAGATCGATCTGTCGAGAAAAATTGCTCAATTGTACTACGATCTGGGGATCGTCGAAACAAGCCTTCGTATGAATAAAAAGCTTATCGAGATGCTGTCGCAGACAGTATCTATCGCAGAAGCCAGATATTCATCCGGAAACGGCGCGCAACAGGATATTTTTCAGGCCCAGGTGGAATTGTCTAAACTTCTCAATGAAAAAAATAATCTTGAAGAGATGAAGCAGATGAAGGTGCTCAAACTGAATGAACTCATAAACAGGGATAAAGTCTCTGTTATCAAACCGCCGGTTGATTTAAAAGAACCGTTGATTGAACTGACCCTGAGCGATTTGAAAACAATTATGATCGAAAATAATCCTTTGCTTATGACCCAAAAAAGAGAAATAGAAAATACCCGTATCGAAACAGATCTGGCAAAAAAAGAATATTATCCGGATATTGAATTTAAGCTGGCCTATGGTCAAAGGGATAAGGATATGACAGGAAAGAATCTGGATGACTTTCTTTCCGCGTCCGTGACGTTCCCGATACCTTTATGGAAAAATTCAAAACAGGACAAGATTCTCAACTCAGCAGAAAAAGAAAATGCATCCGCGACAGCATCGTATCAGAATTTAATGGTCGCACTCCCCTATCAGATCGAAGGACTTGTTACGGAAATTGACACGGCCAGAAAGAATTACCATCTGTATAAAAATACACTCATCGTTCAGGCGGATCAGTGGGCACGGTCAGCCCTTTCCAACTTTGAGGTCGGGAAAGTCGATTTTGGAACCATGATGAATGCAAGGATTCGTCTCTTAAGATTACAGCTTCAGGCGGAAATGTATATCTATTCTATTTATCAGAAACAGGCTGAACTAGAGGCGCTCATCGGAAAACCTGTTTTCGGAAACTTTACGAAACATGGAAAGGATATCACCCATGAATGAAATGAACACGAACACGCAATTTCCATTCAGAACTGTTCTGATGACTGTTTTGGTATCTGCTGTTGTAACAATATTGGCTGTCTATTTGTCCGGTCATCTGTTAACTGGCAGCCGTAACGCAAATGAGAATATGGATGCTTCAGATCACACCCATGAAAAAACAACCCATTTATATACCTGCGGCATGCATCCCTGGATTGTTCAGGAAGGGCCGGGGAATTGTCCGATCTGTGGCATGAAACTAACGCCAAAGCGGAGTGAATCAAAAGGTGGTGTGGAGATCCGTATTGATCCGGTAACTGAGCAGAATATGGGGGTGAGGACGGCTCTTGTCAAAAAAGGAGAGCTTGTCCATACAATAAGGACTTACGGCCACATCACCTATGATGAGACAAGGACCGTTCAGATCAGCCCGAGATTCAATGGATGGATCGTAAAACTGTATGTGGATTTCACTGGCAAACAGGTAGAAAAAGGAGACCCGCTGTTTGATATTTATTCGCCAGAACTGATCACGGTTCAGGATGAATATCTTGAAGCCTTTAAAAATGCCAGACAGTATCCGGGAAAAACCGGTGAAAAATTTTTAAGCTCAGTTAAACGGAAACTGAAGTTTTTTGATTTAACAGATGTGGATATCCATAACATTGAAATATCCGGAAAGGCAAGAGATACAATTACCATAAGATCACCTGCAACGGGCGTTGTTATCCATAAAAAGGCGGTTGAGGGTGGATTTGTCATGTCCGGACAAAATATTTACACACTTTCCGATTTGTCTAGGGTGTGGGTTGAAGCTCACATTTATGAATATGAGCTCCCCTTGATCAGGATTGGTTTGGACGCGATCATGACACTTCCTTATCTCCCCGGAAAAGAATATAAAGGGAAGGTGACTTTTGTCACCCCCTATCTTCAGGAAAAAACAAGGGATGTAATTATCCGGCTTGAATTTGATAATACGGATCTGGTGCTCAAGCCGGATATGTATGCAGATGTATTGATCCAAACAAAAGCAGAAAAAGAGGGGATAACCATTCCTTCTGAATCGGTTATCCGGTCAGGTGACAGGAATGTGGTATTTGTGAGCAGGGGAGAGGGGAAATTTTCTCCGCGCGATGTCACTTTAGGGATGAGCCTTGATGACGGAATGGTTCAGGTGTTGACAGGTGTTGCGCCTGGGGAAATCATCGTCACATCCGGCCAGTTTATGCTCGATTCCGAATCAAAACTTAAGGAAGCGGTCATGAAAATGATGGAAGCAAAAAATCCGGAATCCAATAAGAAAAAAGAGACGGACGATTTTTTTAATGATTTTTAAAAATAACGTCTCTCTTTAATACACGGATATTCAGGTGAAAGGCATTGATTATGATAGAAAACATCATTGAGTGGTCAGTTAAAAATAAATTCATGGTGATTCTTGCCACCGCATTTGTGATATTGGCTGGCATAATCGCGATGATTCATATGCCTGTGGATGCCATCCCGGATCTCTCGGATGTTCAGGTCATTATTTATACGGATTACCCCGGTCAGGCACCGCAGGTTGTGGAAGATCAGGTCACGTATCCATTAACGACCGCCATGCTGAGCGTCCCCTTTGCCAAGGTGGTTCGGGGGTATTCTTTTTTCGGGTTGTCCTTTGTTTATATTATTTTTGAGGATGGCACCGATCTTTACTGGGCGCGCTCCCGCGTGCTGGAATACTTGAATTTTGTTTCAGGAAGATTGCCGCAGGGCGTTACCCCAAGCCTCGGGCCGGATGCCACCGGTGTGGGCTGGATTTATGAGTATGTCATCAAGGATACAACCGGAAAATATGACCTTCAACAGCTTCGAAGCTTTCAGGACTGGTACCTAAGATATGAATTGACTGCCATCCCCGGCGTATCCGAAGTGGCAAGCATCGGCGGGTTTGTGAAACAATACCAGGTAGAAGTGGACCCCAATAAACTCATGGCCTATGACCTTTCCCTTAAAAAAGTAAAGGAAGCCATCAAGCGGTCAAACAGTGACGTGGGCGGAAAACTCCTTGAGATGGGAGAGACCGAATTCATGGTAAGGGGGTTGGGGTATATCCGCTCCAAACAGGATCTGGAATCGGTCGCTGTGGGCGTGGATATGAAAGGAACGCCCATCCTTCTTAAAAATGTGGCAACCGTAAACATCGGGCCTGAACTGAGGAGAGGGATACTGGAGTGGAATGGTGAAGGCGAAATCGTGGGTGGCATTGTGATCATGCGGTTTGGCGAAAATGCCCTGGATGTCATCAAGCGGGTGAAAGGAAAGCTTTCAGACCTTGAAAAAGGCCTTCCTGAAGGTGTGAAGATTGATACCGGTTATGACCGGTCCGGATTGATCGAAAGGGGTGTTCACACACTCAAACAAAAGCTGATCGAAGAAATGAGCGTGGTGGCCATTATCTGTATTATTTTTCTGTTGCATTTCCGGTCTGCATTTGTGACTATTTTTACCCTGCCGGTGGGCATTCTCGTGTCCATTTTAGTTATGTATGCTCTGGGTATCAATGCGAATATCATGAGCTTAGGCGGTATTGCCATTGCCATAGGCGTGATGGTGGACGCATCTGTGGTATTGGTAGAGAATGCCCATAAGCATCTTGAAAAAGACCAGGGAAAAAAATCCCATACGCAAATCATCATCGATGCCTCAAAAGAAGTAGGCCCTGCACTCTTTTACAGTTTGTTGATTATCACGATCTCGTTTGTGCCGGTGTTTACACTACAGGAGCAGTCAGGACGCATGTTCAAACCGCTCGCCTATACCAAAACGTTTGCCATGGCTGCATCATCCATTCTGGCTATTACAATTATTCCGGTCCTGATGACTTTTTTTGTGAGGGAAAGAGTACTCGATAAAGATACCACCAAAAAACGGAAAATGGGAATTTATCTGACGGCAGTTATTGGGCCACCCCTTCTGGTCATTTTATCCGCTCTGGCAGGTGTTCATCTGCCTGATTACAGTCTTGTGGCAGCGATTTGCCTTTCCATTTTCGCCCTGATCTGCCTGATTCCCCAGAAGATCATGACAGAATCTGAAAATCCGTTGAGCCGATTTTTTATAAAAATTTACAAACCGATCATTCACCTGGTATTAAAACGGCGAAAAACAACATTACTTCTCGTCATCCTGATCCTTATGGCTACGGCATATCCCATGAAAAAACTGGGTAGTGAATTTATGCCGCCGCTGAATGAAGGTGATCTGCTCTATATGCCCACAACGCTTCCGGGTATTTCCATCACCAAAGCCAGAGAGCTGTTGCAGCAGACCGATAAAATCATTCAGCAGTTCCCGGAAGTCCATCATACGCTGGGGAAAATAGGCCGCGCCGAAACCCCCACAGATCCGGCACCGTTATCCATGATCGAGACAACGATTATGCTTCGGCCGGAGGTAGAATATGAAGGGATTCATGTGGACCGATTTTTTTCCGGATGGCCCGGCTGGTTGAAAAAACCGCTCACCTGGATATGGCCTGAGGAAACAAAAGGAAAAATTCTTCATGAATGGCGAAAGAAGAAAATAGATCGCTTTTTTTCAGGTTGGCCGGGGATCATTCAAAAACCGCTGTCCTGGATCTGGCCGGAGAAAAGGTATATCACCATGGAGGAACTGACTGACGGCCTGAATCAGGCCATTCAGTTCCCGGGCCTGACCAATGCCTGGACCATGCCAATTAAGACCAGAACGGATATGCTGTCAACCGGAATCAAAACACCGGTCGGGATTAAACTCATGGGGCCGGATCTTTCCGTACTCTCGGATCTTGGCGAAAAGATCGAGGCCGTAGTAAAGGATATACCGGGCACGCTGTCTGCGTATTCCGAACGGGTTACGGGCGGCAATTATTTTGATTTTGCCATTAACAGGGATTATATTGCAAGATACGGGCTCACAGTGGGTGATGTTCAGGATGTGATTATGACGGCCATAGGCGGCATGAATATAACAAGCACCGTGGAAGGTCTTGAACGGTATCCCGTGAACCTCCGATACAACAGGGAACTCAGAGATGACATTGATAAGTTGAAACGGGTGCTTGTACCGACAATGAGTGGTGCTCAAATTCCTCTTGCGCAGCTTGCCGATATCCGGATTCATAAAGGACCTGCGGGGATAAAAAGCGAAAATGCCAGAAGAACCGCATGGATCTACGTGGATTTGAAAGGCGTGGATGTGGGAACATATGTCAAAAATGCGAAACAGGTGGTAGAAAAGGAAGTGAGGCTTCCCACCGGATACTCCATGGTCTGGTCCGGGCAGTATGAATATATGGAGCGCGCACGTAAAACGCTGAATCTTATTGTACCGGTAACCTTATTTGTCATATTTATTCTGCTTTATCTTCATTTTAAGAACATAACAGAAGCCATGATTGTCATGGGAAGTCTTCCCTTTGCCCTGGTAGGAGGCATTTGGCTTCTATATCTGCTAAACTATAATATTTCAGTGGCAGTCGTCGTCGGATTCATTGCATTGGCCGGTCTTGCGGCAGAAACAGGCGTGGTGATGCTGGTTTACCTTGATGAAGCCTATGCCCGCAGAAAATCACAGAATGCGATGAATTCCAAAGAAGATCTTCATGGCGCAGTCATTGAAGGTGCCGTTGACAGGGTAAGGCCGAAACTCATGACCGTATCCACAACTTTGATAGGGCTTCTCCCTGTCATGTGGGGTACTGAAACCGGTTCGGAAGTCATGAAGCGAATAGCCGCCCCCATGGTCGGTGGCCTTATTTCATCCACCATTTTAACGCTTATCATTATTCCCGTTGTTTACGATATCTGGAAACGGCGGGAGTTTGAACTGTAAAGTCAAGTTAACGTAAAAGCAATAAAGGAGAATTTCAATGAACAGAAAAAATTTTTTAAATGTATGTGTATTCATCAGTGCGATTATTTTTATGCTTTCAACCTATGCCTTTGCCATGGATTCCTCCGGACAAGGTCATGGGAGTATGGGGGATGGCAAAACCATGGCGCATGGCAGCGGTCATCAGATGGGAATGGACCATTCAAGCATGATGGGTGACATGATTCATCACTCAACTGTTGACGGTTATTCCATGATGTACCACCTGATTGACATGACGGCACACATGAAAGACATGCCTGAAATGAAAGGCAGCCATCACCTGATGGTATCTTTAAAAGATCAGAATGGGAAAACTGTGGCCGATGCCATATTGGGTTTTTCTGTTACAGGTCCGGATAAAGAGGAGCAGAAGGTTATGGCCATGGGAATGAGTGATGGATTTGGCGGAGATATCAACCTGATGAAAAAAGGTGACTATACCATCAAAGTAAAAGCACTTGTGGGAAAAACCAAGCTCGTCGATGAATTTACCTATACCGTGAAATAGCGGTTTTAGATCAGGGCTGCTGACTTGAAAATTGAATAAAAGCCGCTTTTTACAAGGGGTTTTTGATTTCATTCAACTATATATTCAAGTAAGAAATCCCTACGTATCGGCCAATTGGTTCAGATTTGTCAGTCATCATCATTACTTCATGGCGGTCACACCTTTGGAAAATAAAGATTCGAATTCGTTTAAAATTTTAATTGTAGAAGATAGCCCGTCCGCACGTTTTAAAATTATAGACACCCTGAAGGGTCTTGATGCCGTGATCCTGGAAGCGGATGACGGCACCACCGCATTGTCCATTTTAAAACAGGAAACGGAAACTATCGATCTCGTTCTCAGTGATCTGGTCATGAAAGTCATGCATGGGGATGAACTTTGCAAAACAATCCGGGAAGGTCTGGGCTTTAAGGATCTCCCCGTGATCATTTTAAGTTCCAAAACCGACAAGGACACGATTTTAAGATTGTTTCAGGCCGGAGCCAATGACTATTTGTTTAAACCCTTCACCCCGCCAGAGCTTCTGGCCAGGATACAATCCCATCTGGAGCAACGGAAACTCAACAAAATTCTCAAACAAACCATACAGGAACTGAGTGATCTGAATCGAATGAAAGATCATTTTTTGGCCGCCTGTTCCCATGATTTCAGATCACCGCTTCAGGGAATAATGGGGTTCACCGAACTCTTAATGCTCGAAGATTCTCTTAATGAATCTCATCTCGACACGTTAAACAGCATCATGATATCCGTGACACAACTGCATGAACTGATTGATTCCCTGCTCGATTTTTCCCTTGCCGGTAATAAACCCGAAGAGATTTCAAAGATACCTATGAATCTTGTTTCCGTGGTTAAGTCATGTGTAAATAACGTGCAGTTCAGTGCGAAAAATAAAAATATTAAAATAAAGACCACTCCTTGTATGGACCTGCCCACGATAACCGGGAATCCCAATGCACTATCACGTATATTCACTAACCTGCTCTCGAATGCCGTCAAATTTTCTTCTCCGGAAGGCTTGATTACCATAGATTTTAATAATAATGGCAATGAATCCATATCGATTTCAATAACAGATACCGGTGTGGGTATTGCCGAAGACGTCATCCCGATCATATTTGACCGGTATTCCAAAGCATCCCATAAAGGCACGAATGGCGAAAAAAGCACCGGGCTGGGGTTGTACATCACAAAGCAGCTGGTTGAACTTCACCACGGGAAAATCGATGTGGCAAGTCAGGTAAACAAAGGGTCATGTTTTACGGTCACGTTTCCCCTGAAAGTCCAAAAATCAAGCATTTCCAAATAACCCATTCTGATGGCGTCGAAAAAGTCATATCTACGGCTTTGTAGCTTTTTTTTATTTACTCGACATACTACGTGTATGACTTCGCGAATAAATATACAACCATCGACTGAAAGTCGGAGGGTTTAAGGCAAGTGCTGAAAGCACGGATACGTGTTCTGCTCTTAACGACCACGAGTAAATCCAAATGCGACCCTTTAATGACTATTCGCCGGCCTTGATTTTTTTAAAAATCGATATATGATACCTTCTTTTCAAAACGGGCTATCGGGTGAAGAAATGTCCGTGTTTGGGTTTGAAATGATTAACAGTCTGATTTGATGAGATATTGCAATTATTTCAGGCTTAAGATAATGATGGTCATTCATTGTTTTTTGGTGTATGTAGGGTGACGTTGTTGATTGATTGTTAATTGAATAATCATTATAAAAAAGGTGTATTTGCCATGCTTATGAATTATCTTGATCCGGGTACCGGGACAATGATCATCTCAGCGATTGTGGGCATCTTTGCCACGGTCGTGTTAGGCTTCAAAACCATCTGGTACAAACTGACCTCATTTTTTACCGGCAAAAAAAACAACCCTTCAGATAACAATCAATGAGGGAGCCCCAAAAAATACCCGGCTTTTTTCGTTCCTGGGGTTTTTACCGGAAATTTAAAAAACAAGACCCGAACGAGAAAGCCATTGTCTTTTATTCTGAAAGCGGGCAGGACTGGCATCATTTGTCCCCGTTGATCCATGACCTTACAAAACGGCTGGGAAAGACGGTTTGTTATGTATCCTCAGATCCGAATGATCCGGGTTTACATCAGGAGAATAAAAATTTGCGCCCGTTTTACATCCGGGAAGGCATGGTGCAGATTCTTTTTTTTCAGTTTTTAAAAGTGGATGTTCTGGTGCTGACCATGCTCGACCTGAATCACTTTCAACTGAAACGGTCCATCCATCCGGTTCATTACATATACGTCTTCCATGCCATGGGAAGCACCCATATGGTGGATCTGGAAGACTCCTACGATCATTATGATACGGTTTTTTGCGCAGGCCCCCATCAAAAAGAGGAAATCCGGAAACGGGAAGAATTAAAAAAACTGCCCCCAAAACATCTGTTTGATCACGGGTATGCCCGGCTGGAGCAGTTGATTGAAAAGAACAGGGCCTATGCAGATTCCCATGAGGATAACGAAAACCCGACCATTCTTCTTGCCCCCACCTGGGGGGATACAAGTATTTTAAACACCTGCGGCCTGAAACTGGTGGAAACACTTTTGAATGCCGGATTCAACTTGATTTTGCGTCCCCATTACCAGACGCTCAAACGAACACCCCAAGTGGTGAAAGCGATTCTGGGTCGATTTGGCGATCACGACAGGTTTGAATATATTGACCGGATGGGAGAGACCGATTCCCTGTTCAAGTCCGATCTTCTGATTTGCGACTGGTCGTCCATGTCCATGGAATATGCCCTTGGCCTTGAAAAACCGGTCCTCTTTATCGACGTTCCCAAACGGGTGAGAAACCCAAATTACGAAGATTTGGGGTTGGAGCCGTTGGAAATAGCCATACGAAAAGAGGTGGGAAAGATACTTGACCCATTGATGATCGAAACTGCACCTGACCTGATCCGGCAACTTCTCTCCGACCCGGATGCATTTAAAAACAGAATCAAGACATTGAGGGAGAAAATCGTTTTCAATCTGGGAAAAAGTGCACAGACCGGAGCAGAAGAAATTGTTCGCATTTCAGAGAATTTCAAAGAAAAAAAAAGGGGGGCATCCGCATGACATCCGGCGTGGGTCCCTCATTCAAAAACTGGCTCAAATCTCCTGAGCGAAAACCATTGATTCAATGGGGAAGCTGGTTCTTCTTTTTTACCGGATTGATTCAGGTCATCATCGGGCTCAGGTATTTATCCACGTATACCTTTCCCCAGGATGCGATAGGGCTTATCTACACGATCTCCGCATTTTTCAGCCACTTTATTTTTATCAGTTATCTGGTGTGGATTGTTTTTATTTTGCCCCTCACTATTATTATCCCCAAACAAAAATGGATCGTTCCCTTATCCGTTCTGACATCTTCCCTGATTTTGTCTGCAACGCTCCTTGACAGCCTTGTTTTCGGAGACAACCGGTTCCATATGAGCACACTGATTATGTCCATCCTGGGCATGAAGACCTGGCTGTTCGGATTGGTCTATTTGTTTATTTTTTTTGCTTTTACAACCTTTCTGTCCGGCAGAGTTTTGGCATTTGCCGGAAAGCCCGGAAAACGGCTATGCGGTTATTTTATATCGGTAATCTGTGTGCTTCTCCTTTTATTGACCCATGCCATTCATATCTGGGCGGATGCGAATTATTACACCCCGGTCACCCGGTTCACAACCTACCTGCCGCTATATTATCCAGCAACCGCAAAACGGTTCATGATGAAACACGGTCTTGCCAGTATCAATCAAAACCGGGATGAGAAAAAACTAAACGACCTCAACGATAAACATGCAAAAGAAAGTTTGTTGTACCCCATAAATCCCCTGGAATACAAGACACCGGAGCACGGTCTGAACATTTGTGTCATTGTAATCGACGCCTTGAGAGCTGATGCCTTTACAGAAGCGCTGACACCCAATCTCCTCGAGTTTTCAAAACATGCGGTCGTGTTCAAAAATCATTACAGCGGCGGGAATTCCTCCCGAATGGGGGCATTCTCCCTGTTCTATGGTCTGCCTTCCACCTACTGGCAATATTTTGAAGGCATTAGCAAAACGCCTGTTCTGATTGACAGGCTCCAGAAAGAGAATTATCAGTTCGGGATTTTTGGCAGTGCGCCTCTTTACAGGCCAACGAGCCTCGATCGAACGGTCTTTGCCAACATTCACGATTTGAGAATGGAAACGACCTGCGACATCGATGCATCCTATGCCAGGGATATAAAAATCACCGAGGAATGGATGTCGTGGCTCGGGGACAGAGACAAAAAACAGCCGTTTTTCGGGTTCCTCTTTTTTGACGCGCCCACGGCCAAGAGTTATCCGCCTGAGTATGAAAGCCGGTTTCCTGAAGATGGGAATGCATCAAAGATAGAAAAAAAATACCGCCGATACAAAACAGCCGTTTGCTTTGACGATGACCTCGCAGGAAAGGTATTGCGTGATCTTGAGGAAAGAAATCTCCTGAACAACACCATTGTCATCATCACCGCAGATCATGGGGAGGAGTTCGATGATAACGAGATGGGCTATGCCGGTCACGGATCGTCCTACAGCAGATTTCAGCTTAAGGTGCCTATGATCATTTCATGGCCAGGCAGGGAAGCACGGCAAATAGAAAGGCGGACATCCCATAATGACATCCCGGCAACACTTTTGACAGAAGCTTTGGGATGCACCAACCCGGCTTCTGACTTCTGTTCGGGTACAGATATTTTTAAGGGACCTGAGTGGGAGTGGATGATCTCCGGGAGTTATTACAATTTTGCCATCCTGGAACCTGACCAGATCACGATCAGCTATCCTGGAGGATATTTCGAAATCAGAGACAATGCATATGCCGTGATTTCAAACAAACACCTGAACCGGAAAGTGCTCAGGGAAGCATTGAACGAATCCGGCAGATTTTATAAAAAGTGACCTTTTTTGGGGTTGGCACCAGACTTTCGCATTTCTGACATATGACAACATACAAACGATTCATCACCTACCTGATTGCTTTCATTTGCTGCCTTGTCCGGCTGGATGGCGCTATGGCAGGAATGCCGGTTCAGACCGATCATCAGCAATATATTTTTTCAAGTGATAATGGCGATTTACTGGCCATTCATTCAACCTATGCTTCATACAAAGACGCGCAATCTGTCCCATCGGTCGATACGATTGCCCCTGTTTTGTCATTCGCGGTTTTGGATAATCCGGCGTTAAACGATGCGTTTATCAATCTTCGGTATCTACTTGAAGAAAAACAAGAAAATCATCAAAATATTACCCTCATTTTTAAGTCGGAACCGTTAAACTCAGGGGCGTATTTCAGAAAGATATACACCCTTTCCAAAAAAGAATATTTCATGGATGTGTCATTTGCTATAGAAACACCGGATGAGTTTTCCCATCTTTATGTCACCCGTTTCCAAATAACCCTTCACCAGACCGGCATGTTTTCAACCTCGCCCCATTCAGACACGCCTGAAGCAAGGCGAGCTGTGTTCATTGCCGACAAGGATTGTTTTTCACCAACAAATTTTGCTGAAGAATTCAATAATGTACTGACCAAAGAGACCTGGGCAGGCTTTCGGGACAGATTTTTCGCTTTACTGATCAAACCGTTAAATGATTCTATAAAGCTTGAAACAAGTGAGCCGGCGTCAACAGATTCCGCTTTGCTTCAGTTTTCGCTTCAGCCGTTTGACGATTTCTTTTTTTTCAGGATATATGCCGGTCCCATTGACTGGTATTCATTTGGCAATGAAAAAGAAACGCTCTCCCCATTGCTATACAATCACCTGTGGTTCTGGGTGCGGTATATCAGTTTCGGGTTGTTCTTTCTCCTTTCATGGCTGATTCAGATTACCGGCAACCACGGGTTGTCCATTATCCTGTTGTCGTTAACCGTAAAAATCCTGATGCTTCCCCTGGTCCATGTCTCAGACAAATGGCAGGCGGATGTCAATACAAAGAAAACCCTTCTTCACCCCCATTTGAAAGAAATCAAATCCCAATATAAAGGGGAGGAACAGCATAGACGAACCCTTGCCCTGCATAAAGAGCTTGGCATTCATCCCATGTACCCCTTGAAAAATTTTCTGGGGCTTTTTGTTCAGATCCCGATTTTTTTTGCCGCATATCATACATTGGGCGAGAACGTATCTTTGAGCGGCATCCCTTTTTTGTGGATCAGGGATCTGGCTGAGCCGGATCAATTTGCGCGTCTGCCATTTCATCTGTTTTACTTTGGGGAATACCTGAATCTCCTGCCGTTTCTGATGACCGCCATCACGGTGGTCACGGCGTTTCTTTTTCAGGACAGATCATTGTCGGAAGACTTACTAAAGAAGCAGCAGCTGAATCTTTATATCATGGCCTTGTTTTTCCTCGTGCTTTTTTATACCTTTCCTGCAGGCATGGTGTTGTACTGGACCATGAATAATGTGCTGTCGCTTGTTAAAACCCTTATTCAGAAAAGTTTCAGCGGAAAATCCCGTGGAGAAACCGGATAATCATTCACTTGTCCAAACTTTTTTATATGGCGCAATTGTTTTTGGCGTATTTTCCGCGTCACGCCTTGCCATTCAATTCGGACTCGAGGCCTTTATCATCAGTGGGGATGCATCTGATTTCTCCGGATTGATAATTTCTTTATCCACGGTGTTCTCAAGTCTGGCTGGGATATTAACCCTTCGTCTTGTCATTCGAACCATCGGCATTCCCTCAAAAGAAATTTGGGGTACCCCTTCATTCCATATAAAAGAGATTGGCAAATGGCTTTTTTTATGCATTGTCACAGCCTGCCTTTATGACGCGATCCGGTATGCCGAGTGCCGTGAAATTGTCCCTGAATGGCTGGTATCCATTTATCTGACAACGCATTCCTGGGTGTTGTTCCTGCTTTCTTTTGTCGGTGTTGCCCCTGTGTTTGAGGAGCTTTTTTTTCGCGGGTTTTTGGTTAACAGGCTATCAAAATCAGCCCTTGGCGTCTTTGGGGCATCTGTTGTCACCTCTTTATTGTGGGCGCTAACCCATATGCAGTATACGTTCTTTGATATGACCGTGATCTTTATGCTGGGTATGTTTTTCTGCTATGCCCGGATAAAGACGGCATCCGTATATACATGTGTGTTCATGCATATGGTTTTGAATCTTTGGACCTTTTTGGAAATTATTCTTTTGAGTTCATAAAAACATTATGTATAAGAAGGACAGCATCGATTTAATGTGAGAAATTTTATTTTTTTAACCCTAAACCGAATAGCATCAACATGAAAAAAAGCAAACAACTGAGAACTCTGATCAATAGCGATAAACTCGAATTCATCTGTGAAGCCCACAATGGATTGAGCGCGAAAATTGTCGAGGAAACCGGCTTCAAAGGGATATGGGGGAGCGGCCTGTCAATTTCCGCTTCATTGGGCGTGCGCGACAACAATGAGGCCAGCTGGACCCAGGTGCTTGAGGTGATCGAGTTCATGAGCGACGCCACTGCCATCCCCATCCTTCTGGACGGGGACACGGGCTATGGCAATTTCAACAACATGAGGCGGCTCGTCCAAAAACTGGAGCAAAGGGAAATCGGCGGGGTGTGTATTGAGGACAAGTTGTTCCCCAAAACCAATTCCTTTATCGGCGGCGAATTGCAGCCTCTGGCGGATATCGATGAATTCTGCGGCAAAATAAAGGCCGGAAAAGATACTCAGAAAGACGATGATTTCTGTATTGTGGCGAGGGTCGAAGCCTTTATCGCCGGATATGGGTTGGAGATGGCCTTAAAACGCGCGGAGGCTTACAGACGGGCAGGGGCGGATGCCATTCTGGTTCACAGCAAAAAGTCCACCCCCCATGACATAGAGCTGTTCATGAAAGAGTGGGGTGACCGTCATCCGGTGGTCATTGTACCCACAAAATACTATTCCACCCCCACAGACCGGTTTCAGGAACTTGGCATCAGCCTCGTGATCTGGGCCAATCACCTGATCCGAACGGCAGCGGAACATATGAAACGGACCGCCAGAACCATATTTGAAGACCAGAGCCTGGTGGGCGTTGAAGACAAAATTGTCCCGGTTTCCGAAATTTTCAGACTCCAGGGGGCATCCGAACTTCAGGAAGCCGAGAAAAAATACCTTCCTGCCTCAGGTAAGGTGTTTCAGGCAACGATCCTCGCCGCCAGCCAGGGCAAGGAAATGGGGGATATTACCAGAGACTGCCCCAAAGCGCTTTTAAAAATCAATGACACCCCGATCCTTCATGACACGGTCGAGAAGTTGAACCGGTTGAATATCAAGGATATTACCGTGGTCAGAGGGTATCTGAAAGACATGATCGACGGCGCCCAGTTTAAGACCATTGATAACGACGCCTATGATTCCACAAAGGATCTCTATTCCTTGTATCTGGCGCTTGACCGGATTCAGGGAGACAGCCTGATCATCTATGGGGACTGTCTGTACCGGTCCCATCTGTTTGCCGATCTTCTCGATAACCCGTCTGACATAAGGATCATTGTAGATGCGGATATTTCAGGCAAAAACAAGTCCCAGGATCTGGTATTGTGTTCAAAACCCTATGCCAATGACTTTTTCAACACGGACATTTTTCTTAAAGATATTTTTATAAAGAAAGATAAAGAGGACTCTCATGGGGAATGGACAGGTCTGATCGCCACAAACCAGAAGGGAAGTGACCTGATCCGGCAAAAGCTAAAAGAGATGGCCTCAAGAGAAAATTTTAAACGTCTCTCCATTACGGATCTGTTAAAAGCGCTTCTTGAAATCACGACGATTCAGGTTATTTACACCAAAGGTGGTTGGCTTGATATTGACGATATATTTGACTATCAGCAGGCAGGAGATTTTTAAATGATAGATACGGAAAAATTCGGAAAGCGCCTATCAGATTACGGATATAATTTCGCAAGCGGCGTACCATGCTCGTTTTTAAAGTATCTGATCAACTATGCGATAAACGACATGAATTACGTGGGAGCGGTAAACGAAGGTGATGCGGTGGCCATATCTGCTGGTGCGTATATGGGCGGGAAAAAAAGCATGGTCTTGATGCAGAATTCCGGGCTGACCAACGCCATCTCGCCGCTGACTTCTCTGAATTATCCATTCAGAATACCGGTACTGGGTTTTGTCAGTCTTCGGGGTGAGAAGGGGTTAAATGACGAACCCCAGCATGAGCTGACCGGAACAGTGACCGACCGGATGCTCGAGGACTCTGGTGTGGCATTCGATTATCTGGCCGCGGATATGAACGAAGCAGTTCAGCAGCTGAAAAAAGCAGATGGGATATTTCAGAATAATCGCCCTTTCTTTTTTATCGTGCGCAAAAATACTTTTTCAGACGTAAAGTTAAATGCCAAAGAAGAAGGGGAGATGAAACCGGGTGAACTTGTAAGAAGGAGGGTTCCCCTTCAGGACATGACCCGGTTGGGTGCGCTTGAAGTCATCTCGACATTCAAGGATGATCATACGGTTCTTCTGGCAAGCACAGGAAAGGGCGGCCGCGAGCTATACGAAATCGACGATTCAGACCATAATTTTTACATGGTCGGTTCCATGGGATGCATCAGCTCTTTTGGTCTGGGAATGTCCCTTGCTAAACCAAACCTGAACGTGATTGGCATTGACGGTGACGGCGCCCTTCTCATGCGGATGGGGTCAATGGCCACAAACGGTTTCTATGCCAATGGTAATCTCCTCCATATCCTGATAGACAATAACTGCCATGACTCAACCGGCGGTCAGAAAACCGTGTCCCACCATGTGGATTTTCCGTCTATTGCACAGGCCTGCGGATATCTAAAATCTTATGACGTGAAAGACCTTGAAGAATTAAAAGAGATAATAACTGCCTGGAAGGAATATCCTTGTCTCACGTTCATCCGTGTCCGTGTGAAAAGAGGTACCAAACCGGATTTAGGGAGACCGAAAGTCAAGCCCTATGAGGTCAAGGAAAGACTGATGCGGTTTATCGGATAGATATGCGGAGAATGAAATGATACATACAGCAGTGATTCTTGCAGCGGGATTGGGAAGCCGTCTCAAACAGTATACGACGGATATGCCCAAAGGCTTTCTTGAGATCGACAAAGAGGCCCTGATCGAACGATCCTTGAGGCTGCTCAGGAATCAGGGAATAGATACTGTCCTAATAGGTACGGGGTACCTCTCCGGTTTTTATGAGAATCTGAAAGGCAGTTATGCCGGGCTGATGACGCGGAGAAACGATATATTCGATCAGACCAGCAGTTTTTACACCTTATATAACATGCAGGAACTCATTTCAGATGACTTCTTGCTTCTGGAATCGGATCTTCTGTATGAAGAACGGGCATTGGTTCATCTTCTTTCGGAGGCGACAAAAGATATCATTCTGGCAAGCGGCAAGACAGACTCCGGTGATGAAGTCTACATTGAAACAGATGAAACCGGCATGCTGGTCAACATGTCCAAAAAGAGAAATGATCTGAAATCCATTGCGGGTGAACTGGTCGGCATATCAAAAATTTCTCTTCATACATTTCAAATGCTGATCGAACACTTTCATTCACATATGGAAGAAACCAGAAAGATCGATTATGAAACGGCCTTGACCCGGCTTTCACAGACATTCCCCATAAAAGTAGATGTCATATCCGATCTGGCCTGGACAGAGATAGACACGGAAGACCACCTGAACCGGGCCAAAACCTTGATTTACCCCCGTATTAAAGAACTTGAAAAAAATGACAGGATCAATAAACATGCAAACGCCAATTAAACGAAACATCCTTTTGAACCCCGGACCGGCGACCACAACAGATACGGTCAAATACGCCCAGGTCGTACCGGATATCTGCCCCAGAGAAAAAGAATTTTGCGAAGTGATGAAAAAGGTGGCGACAGGCCTTGTGAAAGTGGTTCATGGAGATGAAAGACACGAAGCGGTCATGTTTACCTCATCAGGCACAGGTGGCGTAGAGGCGCTCATCAGTTCGGTGGTGCCTGTGGGAAAGAAAATCCTCGTTGTGATCAACGGCGCCTATGGGGATCGGATACATAAAATCGCCCGGATTTATTATCCGGAAAACCAGGTCCTGCAATATAAAATTCCCTATGGTGGATATCCGGATGTGTCGGCCATTCAGAAAATCATTCAGAAGAACGACGATATCAGCCATATCGCAGTCGTTCATCATGAAACCACCACAGGTATGCTCAATCCTGTCAGGGAGATTGCCCGGGTCGCCCGGGCTTATGGCGTTTTGATGATCGTGGACGCGATTTCTTCCTATGCGGGTATTGATATTGATATTGAAAAGGACGGGTTCGATTATCTGGTCTCCACCTCCAATAAGAATATTCAGGGCATGGCAGGTATCGCCTTTGTGATTACGGCAAAGGAAAAATTGGAAAAACTGAAAGATATTCCCAAACGAAACCTCTATTTCAATCTCTATGATCAGTATATCTCTCAAAAAAAGACCGGCCAGATGCAGTTTACACCGGCCGTTCAGGTGATCTACGCACTGGTGCAGGCGCTATCGGAGTTTTTTATCGAAACCCCTCAAAAACGCTTTGATCGATATCGCCTATCCTGGGAAGTACTGGTCGAAGGATTGCAAAAACTGGGATTCAAGCTTCTCTTGCCGCTTTCAACACAGGCAGGCCTTATTACCTCCATCCTTGAGCCGGATCATCCCCGGTTCAGTTTCGAATCGATGCACGATCATCTGTATGAGCGAGGATATACCATCTATCCCGGAAAAATTGCCGATACCCATACATTCAGAATTGCGAACATCGGCGCCATTGATCAAGTGGATATGCGTCATTTTTTAGCAGAACTGAAGCAATATCTTGAAACGAATCAGATTCACCTAACCCATTAGGAAAGGATGGTACCATTATGAAAATTCATCATTTGAATTGCGGCACCTGCCGGCCGCTTGGTGGCAGTCTTTTGAATCGCAGTCCTTCCATTATCACGTGTCATTGTCTGCTGATCGATACCGACAAAGAACTCGTCCTTGTGGATTCCGGTGTGGGCATGGCAGACATGAAAAACCCGAAACGGCTTGGCCCCATGCATCTGATGTTGAATCTTCGGCAAGATGACGCTGACACGGCTTTCAGACAAGTCGAACAGCTGGGGTATAACCCGGAAGATGTCAAACACATCATTATCACTCACCTGGATCTTGATCATGCAGGCGGGCTCCCGGATTTTCCCTGGGCCAACGTTCATGTCCTAAAGCAGGAATATGATGCAGCCATGCATCCGGAGAATTACCGCGAAAGGGAGAGATACCGGAAATGCCACTTTGCCCATCAGCCCAAATGGATCTTGCATGAAAAGATATCCGATGAAAAATGGTTTGGCCTTGAATGCATCAGAGGGGAGGGGGGCTTGCCCGAGGATATTGTCATTGTTCCCCTGACAGGACACACAAAAGGACACTGCGGGGTGGCCATTAAAATGGATGAATCGTGGTTTTTTCATGCCGGAGATACGTATTATTACGACAAACAGATGGCGAATCCCATAGACTGTACCATTGGATTCAAACTGTTTGAATATCTCGCCCATATGGACAAAAAAGAAGCCATCAAGAAAAAAAACCGGCTATGGGATGTGATCGATAAAAACAGGGATCAGATCACCATTTGCTGCACCCATGACCCTACTGAATTCGAAACCCTGTCAAAAACGACATTAAGAAGACGGAGGACATAAAAATGGATGGATGGCGTGATGAAGAATTCAAGGATAAAAACCTGATGGCCCCTTGCGGATTGTACTGCGGTACATGCGGTGTGTATATCGCCACGAGGGATAAAAATGAAAAATTCAGGACCGTAATGGCTAACCTTTATGGCACCAGGCCCGAAGAAACCGCATGCATCGGATGCATGCAACCTGATCCACCGGAAAAACTCTACCTCTACTGCAAAATGTGCACGATCAGGGATTGCGTGAAAGAAAAAAGTTTCTACTCCTGCCACCAGTGCGAAGGCTGGCCCTGCGGCCAGATTGAAAATTTCGGTCTGGCTACCGGAAAAAGGGTCATGAAACGAACGATTCCCATCTGGCGGAAAAAGGTCGAGGAACTTGGCGATGAACAGGGAAGCATCGAATGGGCACGCTCCGAATGTGAGCGGTATCATTGCCCTGACTGCGGCAAGCCCCTGTTTCGTGGCGCCCAGCGATGCAGAGCTTGCAAGGCCTCTGTCGCAGACAAACTCGATGGTTCGCTTTGAACAATTTATAAAGTTGCCGGATGATTCCGGTTATAAACAAATAGTTCAGGCTGCTCGTTTTTCAGATTTATGAGAACACCTGAAAGGAGGTGCTTATGGACTTCAATGCAAATACGGTTCTTGTTACAGGAGGGGGCTCCGGCATTGGGTTTGCCATTTCGGAGCGGTTTCTTCAGGCCGGAAGCACCGTCATTATAATGGGCAGCATTGAAGCAACATACGGATTTTCAACCGAAATGAGCCGGGCAACACCCGAGCAACTGGAGGCGATCTTCAAGCGAATGAACCAACCTCATCTGGTAGGATAACGGAAAAATTGCCCGGTGAGTCATGCTGCACATTCAAACAAATAAAATTTTGATGCCTTTTTGTCAAAAGTAATAACGCTTTCGCAAGTATTATTTGGGGCAGAGGGTGCAATTAAAAGGTCAGAAAGATCATATGTGTTTTCCTGAAAAAGCATTGGCGCCTGTCCAAAATCATAATCATCAGCGTCAAGATCGTGGCCATTCTTTTCATTCACCGGTAGCCAGGGAATAAGTTCCGGACTGCAGGCAAAGGTCCACGCATCGAGATCATTCATTTTCATAGACCAATTAACAGCCCCTGTATCAAGATCAAGAATCGATTCACACCGCTAATTAATCGACAAAATATATATAAAATATACAATACAATACTCAATAATTGCATAAAAACAGAACTGGGGGGCAGGAATAATGGATAGTGTCTTTGTTTACCATCCCTATTTGAGTTGTGAATCGTGGATAGCTAAATCATCATGGTTTAAAAGTTAAAGGTCAACAAATTTGATGTTTAGAATAATAGGACGGACCTGGCGGTCCTATATTAAGGATCAGGTTATGTAAATTGGGTGGAAATTGTATTGAAATATGTTCGAAACCTATTCGCGAACAGAACCCTATTTTAAGGCTTGAACAATAGCTGCCATATCATATTGAAAAAACAATTGAAATAAAACAAACTTCAGTCCTATTCCCATAATTCTTTGCCATAGCATGATAATAATGAAAAAAAATAGTTACGAATCGGGTTGATATAAAAAATACTTGACATCTGATATTGTGTAATATATTCAGGACTGACTCGTCAGTCTTGAATATCTGAGATTTCAATTACTAATAAGGAGATGAAAATGAGGAACCAAAAGAATCAAAGGCACATTTTATTATTGGCTGTAGTGGTTTTTGCTTGGATGTCATTTTCCAGATCAGCACATGCCATTCGTTTTGAGCCAAACGACGATACAATAATCGATTTTGACCTAACCTTGTCCTGGACTGGCGGAGTACGCGCCGAGGACCGGGATCTGGACACCATGGCCATGAAAGACGTTAACGCAGATGATGGTGGGTGGAATTTTGATCAGTGGAATATGACCAACAACCGGTGGACCGCCATTGCAGATATCGACGTACACTACAAGAATGTGGGCGTATTTGCCCGGCCAAGAGCGTTTTATGATTTTGTCTACATGGGTGACAATTCCAATCCTGGACTTGCCAAACACTGGTCCAACAATAACTATCTGGCCGGGGCCATCAGCAAGCCGGACAAGTTTGACGACGGTGTTGAAGATACTATGGGTACGGATGCTCAGTTTCTGGATTGGTTTTTTTATTCCAATTTCTCTCTGGGCGACCATGCAGTGGACTTTCGCGTTGGGCAGCAGGTGGTGGCATGGGGAGAGCAATTGTTCCTCCAAGGCGGCGTGGCATCGGCCATGTCCCATGCGGACCTGACAGCGGCGAACCTACCTGGGGTGGAACTCAAAGAAGTATATATGCCCTCGGAATCGGCTTCACTTCGTATGGATATTCTTAACAACTTAACCGTGATGGGATTCTACCAATGGGAATGGGAACACCACATTTTAAATGAACCGGGCAGCTATTTTAGTGATCAGGATTTGGTAGGTGAGGCAGGAAGAGGATTAATAATACCGCCTAATGCTGTTCCACCCAACTACATGGTTGTTAAAAGAGGAAAGGATCAACCCGCCAGGGATGACGGACAATATGGTCTTGGCTTTATCTATCGGGCCGAGAGACTCGCTCAAACAGAATTTGGATTTTATTATATCAATTATCATGAGAAATCCCCTTTGGTTCAATTCGCCCCCGACTTTTCCAACTATTATTTCAGTTACGCGGAAGACATCAAGCTATATGGCATGAGTGTCAGTACGTTTATCAAAGATGTAAGCTTAAGTGGTGAATTTACCTATCGCCATAATTATCCTCTGACCATTGCTCCAGGTGTCTATGAGGACGGCAATATGGTTCAGGCCCAAATTGCAGCGTTGTACGCCCTTGGCGAAAACCTTATTTTTGATGATGTGAGTTTTGCCGGAGAAATCGGTTATGACAAGGTACTGGGTAAAGACGAAGCAGATATGGCATCCAGTGATTTTGCCTGGGGGTATTCTCTCACTGTAACACCGAAATATTACCAGGTGGTGACGGATCTTGATCTGAGCCTGCCCATTTCATACAAAGGCAATCCAAACGGTTCTTCTCCAAACAAGACATTTACGGAAGGGGCCAATAGCGCTTCTATTGGAGCGACACTTGTCTGGAAAAATGTCTATAAACTGGAAATCAAATATGCTGGTTATTTTAATCCGAAACGCAATACCCTTGCAGATCGGGATGTTATTGGCATAAACTTGAAATATACTTTCTAAAATATATTAAATAAGGAGAAAAAACATGGTGAAAAATGTTCTGATGAACAATCGGACAGTACTCATTGCGATTTTTATGCTTTGTATTGCCTATCCTTTAGAGGCCCGTGTGGAGATTCAGGAGGCAGCTCAATTGAAAGATGGTCTCACGCCATATGGGGCAGAGCG
>Ga0180007_10000857_pt1 | contig 45812 bp, 32 predicted proteins | sample MM_PC_MetaG_FD_121122 | JGI IMG/M metagenome (GOLD analysis project Ga0180007, IMG submission 121122) | Groundwater microbial communities from the Aspo Hard Rock Laboratory (HRL) deep subsurface site, Sweden - MM_PC_MetaG | ecosystem: Environmental > Aquatic > Deep subsurface > Groundwater... | reverse complement strand
TATTTAAATATTTAGTGGACGAAAAAATTCTTCTAAAACAATATTTTCTATAAATTAAAATAAGAAACCATTTTTACTTGAAAGTTAGACTTTCATTTTGGGTGCCTTTCGCACAAAACAGGAAAATTGCTAATTTGCTAGAAAATAATTGAAACGGTTATGTTTTGAAGTAAATGTTACAGTTTTTAATAATATTTTTACCGAAAAGGAAGTATTTCCCCTCCAAAAAACTGGAGGGGAAATTGAATTATTGTATTTGTTTCAAAAGTTCGTCAACAGCTCGTTTTAATTGAGCATCGTTTCCTGTAACTTTTTCATCTGGGGAGTCATTAACAATTATATCTGGTATTGCTGGAACAAAATCCATATTCTTATCATCTGCTTTTACATACCAACCACGGGAAGGCATTCTAATTGTTGAGCCATCAATTAAGGTTTTGGAACCAGTTGAAATTACAGCTCCAAAAGTTGGCACTCCAACTAGAGTCCCAATTCCAAGATTTTTATATGCATGTGAAAATATTTCAGCGTTAGAATAACTATTTTGATTACAAATTGCTATCGATGGCTTTGTCCAAGCTGCAAACGGAAGCCTTTCGCCTATTGGGTAATAATTACGAAAATTCTTTTTCTCTTTTTCCAAATCCTTTGCTGCACCACGAGGAATTGTATAAGCGTGCTGTTTGTAATTTAGGATAGTCATTAAATAATCGGTAGTCCAACCACCGCCGTTATAACGCACATCAATAACAATTGCATCTTTTCCAGAACCCACTGCGGTAAATTCACGCTCAAAGCGTTCAAAACTTTCCATTCCCATTGATTCAATGTGCAAATATCCAATTTTGCCATTTGACCATTTATCAACAAGCTTGCGGTTGTTTTCAACCCATTCATCATAAAGCTGAGTTCGCAGGCTTGCAGTAGGTCTAATTACAATTTCTAAATCCTCACCTTTTCTGTCAATATTTAAAAGTGTTTTTTCTTCTGAAGTATTTGCAAGAAGTGAATAAATATTGGTTCCATTTTTAACTTCAGTGCCATTAACATGTGTAATTATATCACCAGCTAATAATTTACTTTGCTCTCTATCAGCAGGTGAGTTTGGAACAACACGTAAAACTTTTACTCCATTTTTTACCGCAATTAACTCAGCGCCAATTAAACCAGTTTTTTCTTTCTGAAGATCTGTTCGGTCGTTTGCATATCTCATGCCCATGTGACTAGCATTTAGTTCGCCAAGCATTATGTTATACATATCTTGGAAATCCTTTTGAGTAGATGCTTTTAAACACATTGGTTTGTATTTATCTTTTAAATCATCCCAATTATTATTGTGAAAATTTGGGTCATAAAATCCATCTCTTAAAGCTCTCCAGCTTTCTTCAAATATTTGATTTTCTTCTTCGGCAAAGTTTATATCCATTTTACCGTTAAATGGTAATGATTCATCCTTACCGCTTTTAATATCTAATCGAGAAAGTTTTCCTTTTGGTGAAAAATAGATGTACTTAAATTCCTTATCCATTGTTAAGCCCGAAGGATTTTTTCCACCTTTAGTAATTTCTTTAATATCTGTTCCATCAAATTTGATGCTGTAAATATCTTTGCCTTTTTCTGTAAGAGCCGATGCCGTAAAGTATATTGTCTTTCCATCTTTGGAAAACTGAATATCACTTTCATTTCCTTGCAAAGAAGTTACACGCACTAAACGCTCGTAAATCTTATCAATATCAATTTTTATTGGTTCTACTAAAGTTGAATCGGCACCTTTCTTTTTATCTTTGGAAGGTTTCTTTTCTTCATCCGAATATTCCCAATCCTCTTTTGTTTTATCCCAATCTGATTTTTTTAACCACGCAAACCAAATATCCAAATCGCTATTGCTGCGTTGGGAAATAAATCCTAATTTTGATCCATCCTTACTCCAGACTGGAGAATAATCGCCGCGTGGATGCATACTTACATTCACTGGTTTTATGCTGTTATCAACTGGATGAATAAATACTTCGTCATTAAATTCTAAATCACTCAGTGAATAGGCAATCCATTTGCTATCTGGCGACCACGAAATTCCTTCTGGTGTTGCCCATCCATCCAATAAATCCGTTTCATTACTTAGCTCCCCATTTGCTGAAATATCAGCCGCGACAAGCTTTCCTCTTCCAATTTGGTAAATTACTTTTTTATTATCAGGTGAAATTATTGGATTTGATTCATCTTCTTTGGTATTTGTTAAACGAGTAATTTTGTGTTTCATGCTCTTAAATAAATTAGATTCCTTTTTATCGGATGAAACAAGCGAGTACAAATCAAATTGACCATCTCTATCGGAAATGAAAATTAATGTTGAATCATTTACCCAAGCTACATTTTGATCACGATAAGGATGGTTGGAAAGATTTATAGTTAAGCTTTTTTCTTTATCGTTTTCTGTTACAAATATTTCGCCACGTATTACCAAAGATGAATATTTACCATTTGGCGAAACAGAATATTCTGTTAAATCGCCAGAAAAAGATTTGTTTACTACTGGGTCAAACCTATAATCTGAATCAATATTAATTTCAACTTTTTGTGGAGTTCCGCTTCCAAGTTTCATTGTGTAAATATCTGTTCCAACTTCCATTGCTAATGTTGAAGCATTTTTACTAATATTAAAATAACGTGGTCCTGTTTCTTTGAAATCGGTTATTTGCGCAACATCTTTAGCCGCGTTTCCGTTTGCGTCAATTCCAACTTGGTGAATATTGTATTTACCACTGCGAGCACTAATAAAATAAAGTGCATTATCACTTGCCCAACGTGGATAAATATCTTGAACTTCGTTATCGGTAATTTGATTAAATTCTTTTGATTCGGTGTTGTAAATCCAAATTTCTAAATCAGCTGAGCCATTATATTTTTCTCTTTCAACTCTGCCCCAACCTCGAACAAATGCAATAAATTTACCGTTTGGAGATTGAACAGCCATATTTCCAACGGCATCCAAAGCTCTAACTGGAGTTCCGCCATTAACACTTACGCTTTCAATTTCGCCATCCCATTCCACTTGATTAAACAAGCGGCTAGTAGTGAAAAGCAAATTGTTTTGAGACGTAAAATCGGTAATTACATCATTTGCTGAATGGTAAGTTAATCTTGTTGGAAATCCACCATCTTTTGACATTAAGAAAATATCATAATTTCCATAGCGATTGCTCGAAAAAGCAATGTTCTTATCATCATTACTCCAATATGGATTTCCATCATAAGCTTCGTGAATAGTTAAACGCGTTGCTTTTCCTCCATTTGTTGCTACTGACCAGATATCACCTTGAAATGAAAAAGCTAGCTGCGAGCCATTGCTGTTCAATGCTGGATATCGTACAAAGGGTGAGTTGTTTGCAAAAATGGTGAGTGAAATAAATAGTGTTAAAAATAATGTTAGAGTTGTTTTTTTCTTCATAACTAAGCCTTTTTATTAATTAATAACTTTGTTTTTGACGTTTTATTGACATAAAAGTTAGTCAATATTTTTATTAACTGAATATTATTTTATGGAATAAAATACGGATAGTTTTAAAGTTATTTGAAATAATGAGCAATCACTATAAAATAATAAGCTAATTAAAACTTTATTTTTGTATAGAAGGATAAAATTAACTATTATTGAACCCAATACTTTACAATTAAACAATATTTAGAGTGAATATAGAGCGCAATATAAATATAGCAAGTAACAACAAACCAAAACTCCTTTCGGAAATTTTTAATAAGATAAATATAAAATTAAATAACAAAATAGAAACCAGATTAAATATCCACAGCAGTATGCAAAAGATGGTTTCGCACAAAACATTAACTGTAAATGAAATAAATAAATGTGATCTTATGTTTTTTTCTCATACTCAGACCTGTTCACTAGTTTTTATGGTGGATGAAATTCTTTAAAGTTATGTATTTAGTGCAATGTAAAAATATGGAGGTAGTGTGAAGCGAAAATTGTTACTAATATCTTTTATGCTTTTTTTAATTTCATCTCAAATATTTTCTATTGATTGGAACGTTTTTATTCTAAATGGGCATAAATATGTTAAAAAACAAATTGTTTTAGAAGGGGAAACAATTAGGGAAGTATATGCAAATGCGGTAAAGCAAGTTGGATATAATATGGACGAAGTTTATTTCTATACTTTCGGTGGGAAAAACAAACATATTGAAACTGTCGCATTTAAAATTTTCACACAAGAAGTCGCACTAATTATTACCGATTCATCTATAGAATTCATTACTAAAGAAATAGTAAGTAATCATTTATCTGACTTTGATTATTCGTTTTCATTTGGCGACTACGAAATAAAGAACAAATTAAATGATGGAATAAAAAACAGATCATTAGATTATGAATACCTGTCTAGTGTTTTTGAAATATCCAATAATCTCGACAAAAGCATATTAACTATACCTAAAATTGGATATGATTTAATTTTCGAAAATGGTATTTTGGTTTCATATAAACCAAGTGATGGTTTAAATAAATCAGCATTATATTGGAAAAATGATACTCCCCAAACCTTTGAACTATACAAAATTGTTGCACAAAAATATTGGAGAGAAAATTCTTCAATGGTTATCAATGAAATAAATATTCAAGCAGATGCCTGGGGCAGAATGCCTGTCTCCCTTAACAAAGATAAAATTATTGACCTTTTCCGTTCTCCAGAAGGGACTGTGAATTATAAATTATTACAAGTAGTTTATAATAATGAAAAAATTACATTAGAAGAATTTAAACTTATAAATTATGGTCGCTATGAATTAATTAGTAATTTTTCAAGTGCTAATGGATACAAAGAAACAACATATCGAGTTGATAATACTTTTTATTCTTTTTCAAAGAATGGTAACTTCTTAAATAGTTATTCGAGTAAGACAATTGGTAAATAGTAATAAATTAATTTTTAAACTGTAGGTAAAAATGAAAATTGGTTACAGTCTTCTTTTAAGTGAATATATCAATGCAAACAGTATCAACTACAGTGATTGCATAAATTTTCAAATTGTGTGCCCTTCGTGCAAAGAACCTATTTTTAAAGTTGTGCGTGATAGTAATGGAAAAAAACTTCACTATCTTTCTCACTTTGAAAAAGACAAGAGTTATACGGAAAATTGTGAGTTAAGGGTTTCCGAAATTTCTGTAAACCATATTAATTCTAAAAACATTGAATCTCGTAATCAAAGACTTAAATTTTTTCTCAATGTTTTTAAAAACACAATTTACAATACAGAATACTCTAATTCTAAAATTGCTAAAAAACAAATTGACAAAGTTAAAAACACAAAATCATTAGATAAATATAGACAACATTTATATGAACATTCAAAAAAGATATATTCTCAAAACAATAAAAACGATCTTCTCGAACATTTTGAATTTTATGTTAATGAAATAAAAGAATTAGTTGGTGAGTTTTATAAAACTTCTTTTTCAATTGAACAGCAAAAAAAAATAGCATTGGATATTTGGTATCATCTTTTGAGTCCAAAGGCAAAAGAAAACTATTATTTTTTACTAAATCATTCTTATTTGGTTTTAATTTCTCGAATCGAAAAAGCATCAAAAGATAGGACGCTTTTTGATTGGGAAATATACTTGCATAATACGATGAATGAAATTACTATTAGTTCAAAAGACAGAGGAAATGAACTTATTAGTTCGCTGGGTTTATACAAAATCCCACAAGAGACGGATTGGTCAGCAGATAATTTATATGACAAAATGTCAGCAGAAATTTCTTTTGAAATGCTTGGATGTTTATTACGTTTGCCATATTTTGAGATATTAAAACGTGCAATAAAAAAGAACAAAAAAACTAATTAAAAACAACGATTTGCTTTATGAAAAAAAACAAAAACCCTCTTGAATTACTTTGGACTGATTTTGATGAAAAAACCATTAATGCAATCACTTCTTTTGTTGCTGGTAAATATAAAATAACAAAGGAAAATGGTTTGGCTTTGTATATATCTTCAATAGCAATTTCACAATTCATACAAAATCACGAAGAATATTTACCTATAAAGTTTACGGAAAATTTCACCGACGAACTTACAGCAGAATTTGCCAACAAAGCTGAAAATATTTTAGAGGAATTAATAGAGTTAGGTTTGCCAATTTATACAAATTATAGGTAGTTCACACATAACGTTATAAAGGTTTGATACCGAACGGAGCTGAGACATAATCCAGTGCTGAGCTAAGCCGCAACTACTCTTTGTAATTTGCTTTAAGACTTTTTTATTGCTGTTTTATGTTATTGAGGTTATCTCACAGCAATAAATATCAAAAAGTAGAGCTTCGATTAAATGCTATAAGCAAGAAAATATGAAAGGTTGAGCTTCTATTAAATGCTTGAAGTAAGAAAATATAAAAAGTGGAGCAAATATCAACTGATAATTAAAAGAAATATCAAAATGGAACGAATTATCAAATGATAATTACGTGACTAACAGAAAGGTGAAGCAATTTATAAACGATAATTGAGAGAAATATGAAAAAGGGAGCAATTATTAAATATAAAATATCTCACGGATTCAAAAGGAAGCGTTTTATAAATATAAAAAGGAAGAAAAAGCAAAAAGTGAAGCAATTATTAATTGATAATTACAAAACCAACTAAAAGATGGAGCTTTTACTAAACAGTCAAGGTAAGAAAAACAAAAAGTGAAGCTTTAAACAAATGCTACAAGTGTGAAATAGAAGGTGTAATATGCAAAGCAACTTTAACAAAGTAGTTTTCGTTATTTTTATTCTTATAAATTATTTAATAATCGCACAAGAATATGAATGGGAGTCTTTTAATAGTGATACTACGGTAAGTGGTTGGATATCGTCAATTAAAATTGATTCAGATGATACAAAATGGATATGCACATATGGGAATGGTTTAGCAAAATACAACAATGAGACCTGGACTATCTATAATGAATCAAATTCAGATATTCCAAATAATTTATGCTGGGCTGTAAACATTGATGTAGAAGGGATAAAGTGGGTGGGTAGTGGAACCAACAATGGTGGTTTAGTTAAAATAGATGGTGATAACTGGGAAATATTCAATAAAAACAATTCAGGGTTACCAAATAATCATGTACATTCTATTTCTTTTGATAAAGATGGAAATAAGTGGATTGGAACATTACAAGGTGGTTTAGCTGTTTTTAACGATACTTCATGGACAAACTATAATACACAAAACTCAGATATTCCAAGTAATGAAATTTTATGTGTTACAATAGATTCAGAAAATAAAAAATGGGTAGGTACTTGGCATAATGGTTTTGCCATTTTTGATGGGAGTGAATGGATAGTTTACAATACAGACAATTCACCTTTGCCTCATAATACTGTTATAGGTTTTGCAATTGATTCTGAGAATAATAAATGGATTGCTACTGAAGGTGGTGGTTTAGTAAAATTTGATGGAATCAATTGGATAATATTTAACACTACAAATTCTAGTTTAGTGAGCGATGATCTAATATCAGTAGAAATTGACATTAATGGCAATTTGTGGATTGGTTCAACTTTTGGTGGATTAGCATTTTTTGATAAAACAGATTGGAGAATATTCAATAAATCAAACTCTGGGATTAGTGATGATTCACCACTTTGTACTACATTTGATACAAATGGCGATGTTTGGATTGGGACTTGGAATGGTGGAGTTTCAGTATTCAAGAATGGCTTAAATATTGTCTCAGTTGATAAAGTTAGTGATGTTTTGCCACAAGAGTATTTTTTATATCAGAATTATCCAAATCCTTTTAATCCAACGACAAGCATTAGTTATCAAATCCCAAAAGATTGTTTCGTGAATTTAATGGTTTACAATTCTCTTGGTCAAGAAGTTTCAACATTAGTAAATGAATATCAAATAAGTGGGAAATATTCTGTTCAATTCAATGCGACTGGTTTATCAAGTAGTGTTTATTTCTATAAAATAGAGTATGAAAGCTTTACCAAAGTAAAAAAAATGTTACTGTTGAGATAATTATTAAAACAATGGGATAATTTAAGGCTTGCCCCCTATAAAACATAAGTAACATTGTAAAGGATTTATGCCGCTACTTGTAATTTGCTATTAGGTTTTTAGTTGGAATTAATATTTGTTTTATCATTTCTGCTAAACCAAGAAGTTGTAAATCTTCTTCCATACGTGTGAGTAGGATATGTACAATTAATACCTCCGTAATCGTTAAGCGCACAATTTATTGCCAATGGATATTGGGTTTAACATTTTTTTCGGCACATTCTCTTAAATAAAGATTCATCAAATTTTGATAAGGAATATCAATTTCAGAAGCTAATTTTTTAAAGTACTCAACTGTATCATTTTCAATTCTGATTGATATTTGTTTTTTTTGTTTCTTTAGGTAAGGATTTTTAATGGATTTCGAAAAATCATATTCTTTTTTCATTTTATTTCACCTCGTGATAATATTTACTTTCAGATTTTGTGGCTTTTCTAGCAGAAATGATTCTAATAACTTCATCATTTCCTTTATAAGTGTGAACGACGATAAGGAGTTTTAACTTGGCAGAAAGTCCTAAAATAATAAACCTTTCTTCAGTTGCAGAATGTTCGGGATCTGGAATCAATCTTGCATTTTCATCAAAGAAAACAGTTTTAGCTTCTTCAAAAGAGATTTTATGCTTTGTTATATTTGCAAGGTTTTTACTTTCATCCCATTGAAATAAAATGTCGTTCATAAATTCCAAGTAATGATATTATAATTATGTGATAATTTATTAAAAATGCAACTAACAAGCAAATCAACACGAATGCCGTTTTCCAATGGTAGAAGTTGTAAACTTATTGGTGAACGTTTTAATTAAAAATTGTTTTTAATCATTCGTAAAGTGTTCTCAAATAATTTAGTTTAACTAAGCTTTGGCGAAAGTAAATAGCATAAGTTTGCAGTTTTGGGCATCGGGTTATTTGCCACGATGTTACTGTTTGTGGAAATATTAATATTATGCACTTGAATTTATATTGTACCTTTTCTATAATTAAGTACATTTATAGTAGAAATAAATGGATTCAAAAAATATAATTCAAAATGCACTTTCTTTAAGTCCTGCAGAAAGGATTTTTATAATTGAAGCACTTTCTGAAAATTTAAGTGAACCAAATCAAAATATTGAGACATTTTGGAAGGAAGAAGTTGAAAAAAGGTATAACGCTTTCAAGAAAGGTTAAGTATAAACTATTTCTTACGAAAATATATTGAACAAATGAACGTTAATTTCTTGAACCTACGTACATAGAATATCAAGAAGCAATAGAATTTTACAATTTGCAAAGTGAAGGATTAGAGAAAAATTTTATTTTTGAAATTGATAAAACAGTTACTATAATAAAAAATTAACCCAAAAGTACTCGATAGCAGAAAGAGGAGCTTCAATAAATTTTGTAAGTATGGAATAATTAAAAGGTGTATATATGGATCAGGTAATTCTTTCGGATGAAACTCAATTTCCAACAGAAGAAATTATATTTTCTCATATTGGAAAAACTAAAAAACATTGGGATTCTATTTTCAATTACATACACGCAGAATACCCGCAATTTTCTGAATTATGGCAATATTATAACGATGGTAAGGGTTGGCTTCTTAAAGTAACTAAAAAATCTAAAACTATCTTTTGGCTTTCTATTATTCCTAATTCTTTCAGAATTACATTTTATTTTGGTGATAAAGCTGAATCAGAGATTATGAAAAGTGCAATTTCTGAAGCATTTAAAAACCAATTTAAGGAAGGAAAGAGATATGGGAAAATTCGGGGATTAACACTTTTAATGAACGAAGCGCAAAATGTTGAATTTGTTAAAGAATTAATTTCGATAAAATTAAAATACTAAATAATAAATAATTGTGATTAGCAATCTGTGCTAATATGGGCTGTGGGCTATTTGCCAGTATGTATGTTTAATTTGGGAAATGCAATGGGATTAAAATTAACGATTTTAAAAAATAGAGTAATCTCCAAAGGAGTCCTTCGGACAATATAGAAACGAACTTGCCCCGACATACTCGGTCTCACAAAGTGATCACTATGTTATAAGCGTTTGTAACCCAAAAGGTTACTGAGAGCAGTCGAAGTATGGTTACTGAGCGTAGTCGAAGTAAGGTTGAACAAAGAATGGTATAAACACTTATAGAAGTTCTTTTTCTCAATGCTAAAAAAGCTTATGTTAAAGGTATTGCACCAAAAAGAATCGTATATTTGTGTCATAAAAGACACAAAGTCTTGTATAACCGAAAAACTATGATTAAAATATATAAACTATTTGTTGTTGCATTGTTTTTTATGGCAATCTTAAGCTGTGGAAAAAGCGACAAAACCGAAGGAATCAACAAAATGAATAATGAATTTAATAAAGCAAATCATTTAATAGATGAAAAATCACCATATCTTTTGCAACATGCTTATAATCCCGTGGATTGGTATCCTTGGGGCGAGGAAGCATTTGATAAAGCACAAAGAGAAAACAAACCAATATTTTTATCAATTGGATACTCAACTTGCCATTGGTGTCATGTTATGGAACATGAATCATTTGAGGATAGCACAGTTGCTGCAGAAATGAATAAAACATTTGTTTCTATTAAAGTGGATAGAGAAGAGCGTCCAGATATTGATAATATTTATATGTCCGTTTGCCAAATGCTTACTGGAAGCGGCGGCTGGCCTCTTACAATTATTATGACTCAAGATAAAAAGCCATTTTTCGCAGGCACATATTTTCCAAAAGAAACCCGTTTTGGAAGAATTGGAATGATTGAGCTTACACAAAAGATTGCTGAAAGTTGGATTGTTGATAGAGACAAAATTAATTCCTCCGCTGAGCAAATTACTGCCGAGGTTCAAAATCAGCAGAGTGATGTTGGTAATTCCAGAATCACAGAAGAAGCAACGCACAATGCTTATGAGCAATTTAAATTGCGCTTCGATTCTAATTTTGGAGGATTTGGCTCATCTCCCAAATTCCCTTCGCCACATAATTTAACTTTTTTGCTCCGCTATTGGAAACAAACTGGCGATAATAATGCACTAAATATGGTTGAAAAAACTCTTAAATCAATGCGTTTGGGTGGAATTTTTGATCATGTGGGATTTGGTTTCCACCGCTATTCAACTGATAAGGAATGGTTTTTGCCTCATTTTGAAAAAATGCTTTACGATCAAGCAATGCTTACTTCTGCTTACATAGAAACTTATCAGGCAACACAGAATATTGAATATGCAAATGTTGCTAAAGAAATAATTGAGTATGTTTTAAGGGATATGACTTCGTCCGAAGGTGCCTTTTATTCTGCGGAAGATGCTGATAGTGAAGGAATTGAAGGCAAATTTTATGTTTGGAGTGTTGACGAAATTAGATCTATTCTGGATGAAAAAGAAGCTCAATTATTTATTACAACATATAATTTTACACAAGATGGAAATTTTGTCGAAGAGGCTTCCAAAAGCGAAACTGGACAAAATATTCCTCATCTAAAAAATGATTTAAGCACCGTTGCAAAAAAAATTGTATTAGATGAATCTGAATTAAAAAAACGATTAGAAAGCATCCGCCAAAAGCTTTTTGATGCTCGTGAAAAAAGAGTTCATCCATACAAAGATGATAAAATTCTAACGGATTGGAATGGGCTTATGATTGCAGCACTTACTAAAACTGCACGAGTTTTGGATAATAATAATTTCAAAAGTGCCGCTATAAAAGCGATGGAGTTTGTTTTAACAAAAATGAAAGATGATGATAGTAGATTGTTGCATCGCTACCGAGATGGTGAGTTTTCTATACAAGCAACTCTTGATGATTATGCTTTTGTAATATGGGGATTATTGGAATTATACGAAACAACTTTTGATATTTATTATCTTAAAACAGCCGTTGAGTTACAAGAAGTCCAAAACAAATATTTTTGGGATGAAACAAATTTTGGATATTTCTTAACTGCGAGCGATGCCGAAAAGCTTTTAACAAGAAGCAAAGATATATATGATGGCGCAATTCCTTCTGGCAATTCTGTTTCGTTTAATAATTTATTAAAACTTGGAAAACTTACAGCAAATAGTAATAATGAAAATATGGCTTCACAAATGAGCATATCTTTTTCAAACAGCGTAAATCGTGCACCGAGTGGAACAACAATGATGTTGCAAGGAATTAATTTTGCTCTTGGAAATTCTGCCGAGGTTATTGTAGTTGCTGAAGAAGAAAATAACGCTACTAAAGAAATTATTCAAAAGTTAAATCAATTATTCATTCCAAATAAAGTTGTTCTGTTCAAAACAAAAAGTAACCAAACAGAACTGGCTGAAATTGCTCCATTCACAAAAGATTACGAAATTGAAGCTGGAGAGCCTTTAATTTACGTTTGTAAAAATTATAATTGCAATCTTCCAACAAGTGAAATAAAAACCGCTCTGGAAATGTTAAATTATAAGTAGATATTTTTATAAATCCTACTTTCTAAATATTGTGACCAATAAAAAGTTGTGTAAAAAAACAACTATTAGTTTTGGTTTTAAATCTTTACTTTTATTTCGAATATTATATATTAGAAATAAAAATTATTGAAATATGCTAACAAAAGATAAATTACCACATATTATAAGTCTAGTTGACGATGAATCGGAAGAAGTTCGCGATTATGTGCTAAAGGATTTGAACGATTACGGCACCGATTTAGAAAGTGATTTAGTAGAATTTTCCGATATACTCAATCGCAAAAATCTGCATGCAATAAAACCAATTATTGAAAAAAATCGCAGAGATTGGCTATTAGCGAACTGGAAAAATTGGTATACCGCTTTTTCTGAATTAGAAAAAATTGAAATTGCAATGAACATAATCTCCAAATTTCAGCTTGGAGTATTGCAGCCGTTTTCACTTAAATCAAAGCTTGATATAATTGCTGGAAATTTTTTGAACCTTTATCCATACGGTAATGAACTAGATCTTTCATATTACCTTTTTCAAGTATTGGATTTAAAAGGCAATAAAGACGATTACTATAATCCTCTGAATTGCAATCTTTTTTATACATTTGAAAGTGGTTTAGCACTTCCAATAACTCTTGTGTTAATTTATATTTTAGTAGCAGATCGTATTGGGCTAAGAGTTGTTGGGTGTAATTTTCCTGGTCACTTTTTAGCTAAAATTGATATTGATGGTGAAATGCTATTAATTGACTGTTTCAACGAGGGTAGAATTGTATTTGAATCCGATTTGAACGAATTATCAGAAGAATCGCAGTTGGCACTAATTACAATTATTAATACTCCTCTTTCAGCTCGTTCTGTAATTAAGCGTGTATTAAGCAATTTAATAAATGCTTATAAAGAAAAAGGAGACGTTGTTCATCAACAATTTTTTAAGGAGCTAATGCTCTCAACTCCTTTGCGATAATCTAAACTTCTTATATTATTTTTTACTTTTCTTCATAAATATCAAATTCTGTATCACTTGGACGAAGTTGGTCATACAATGAACTTAATGAATTAAATGCCGCTTGACTTCCCCTATGAGCAGCTCTACGATAATAATTTGCAGCTTCTGCTTTATTCTGTTTTACATTTAATCCTTTTTCATAACAATAGGCAAGAGCAGCTTGTGCAGATACAGATCCTTCATCGGAAGCTTTTTCTAATATTTCAATATACTTTGAGTCCGAATCACCAAACTGTATTTTAGCAAATGCAATTCTAACTTTTGCTTCAACACTACCAAGTTCAGCAGCAATGTTCCAATATTCTATTGCTAACTCTTTATCCTGCTTAACTAATGTTCCAGAATAATAACAAAGCCCTGTTTCAATTATTGAATAAATGTGTTTCTTTTCAACACCTTTTTTAAGCAATTCAAGTGCTTGTTCATCAGAAAGTTGATAATCGAGCCCAAGTGCTGTTAATCCTGCCCAAACGTAAGTAGCATCTGGATTTTCATTATCGGTTTCCTTTTTTAGCAAATCGAAAAATGATTTACTTTGACTCAATTTTATTAAATATTCTGCTGCCTTACGCGAACCTAGTCTGTATGCATGAATATAGTTTACAGCAGCTTTAATATTATTTTGGTCAACTATTACACCTTCTTGAAATGCACGTGCTGAAATTAAAAGTGCTTCAGGACTTCCTTTACTAACTGCATAATTAATAAGTCCTATTCCTGAAGTATCGGAAGATTTAATTGAATCGGCAAATTTGTTAACGCCCAGCATTGCTTTTAGTTCTCTGTTATTTTTTTCTAAAATCATATTAAGGTATTTACGAGTATCCTTTTTTGAAACCGTATCTTTTTCCAGATTTATAAAATCAAGTTCCCAATCCTTTCCCCAAACTGCTGTTTGCGAATTTGGTTCTACGGAAGCAACCATTGCTGGCGAAGAAGAGTTAATTGTTTCATCACCTTCATGTGTTTTTTCAGGAAGTTCAATTCCCATTTTTTGAAATTCTTTAACAGTTTCCTTTGCTGGTTCAAAATTTTGATCGGCAGCTTTTTTTATCCAATAATATGCTTCTGTATAATTTCTATTAATAACTAAATTATCTGTTAAAAATATTCCATAAACAAATTGAGCCTCCGGCATTCCATTTTTTGCAGCAGCCTTAAAATAATTATATGCTTCAAACGGATTCCATTCAACACCGATACCATTGTTAAGCATAATAGCATAATTAAACCAAGCAACTGTTAAATTTCTTTTTACTGCCTGTTTAATAAAATGAATTGCGCGGGCTGTATCTTTAGGCATTCCTTGTCCAGTTAAATAACGTAACCCAAGTTCGTGTTGCGCAAATGGATCTCCACTATTAGCTTTATTTTGCAATATGTATGCTGTCATTAGTGGATATGTTTGATATTTAGGCATTAATAATGGATATGTGTGATTATAAGGCCATTTTTGCTTAATAGCTTTACTAATTGTAGTATCTTGGTTTTGTGCTGATACACTAGCAGAAAAAATAAAGATTAAAGATAAAAATATTATACGCAAAACTAATTCCTTGATAAATAAAAAAACCACTAGATATTTAATGATATAATTATCTATCCGCAAATTATGATAGTGTAATTATTTTAGCATTTTACAAAAAGAAGTTAAATTTACGCCATGGTTTGATGTGTATGAAATAGAATCCATAAGATTATCAATAATAAAAAGTCCCATTCCGCCTTCAGGTGCAGTTGATAAATCATCTGGGTCAAATTGAAGTTGAGGTTTATCAAAATTGGTTCTAGCTATTCCTGTTTCCAAAATACTGATTTCAACTTTTGATAGTGAAATGCTAACAATAATATCAATATTTTCACCAGCTTTTTCGAGGTAGGAATGCTCTATTGAATTGTTAAGCGCTTCCATTAAACATATAAGAATTGGGTCTATAATTTCCGAACCAATTCCTTCCTCAACCAAAAACATTTTAATTTTTCTTGATACTAGCGAAATGTTATGATACTCGCTGGTGATCGAAAATTTACTGATAGCCATAATTCGATTATAATTTTTATTGAGTACTAAAATATAGATAATTGTTAATAGTTGAAAATATTAGTGAATATATTTTAGGTCAAATGTACAAATTTCTCTACAGATTTAAATGGCATTAAAAATTTGAATAATTTAAAAATATTGTTTTAATGCCCAAAAATTACACTTTTCATAATGGCACTGTCTTTGAATAGAAAGCGGACAACAAAAATGGAGTGAAAATGAAAAAATTATTACTACTTATCTTTTTAGTTCCAATATTATTATTTGGGCAACACAATGGAGCTGCAATTAATTTTGGTTATTTTAATCCTTCCGCAACTGATGGTGGATTTATGCTTGGGTACAAAGGTGAAAAATTTGTTGATAGAAATCTTAGTCTTGGTTGGAGTGTTGGTTGGTTTCACAAGCAATATGTTGACCAAGTTTTGCTTAGTGAAGCTGAAAAATATTATGGCGTTCTTGATGGCTCAATAACTGAGAAAAAGGCTACTTCAAACATGCATTCGGTTCCTATTATGGCTTCACTTACATCCTATTTTCCGTTATTGCCAATTGTAGATGCATTTGTAACCGGAAGTCTCGGTTTTGAAGGTCTTTTAATTTCATACAATAATCTTCAAAACGAAAATGACAATGAATTGAAAACCGCTTGGGATTTTGCTTGGGAAATAGGTACTGGAATTTCTTATAAGTTAGGAAACCGATCTGATTTTTATGGTGAAATTTCTTATCACAATTCTAACCCAAGTTGGAATTTCAAAGTAAATGATCCAAATACTGGGGTGTCTAAATCTTTAGAACAATCATTTGACATGAGTGGTGTTGCAGTAAAATTTGGATTCAAATTTCTTTGGTAATATTGCCTTATAACCCAATGTTGTCAACTTAAGAAAATAAATGTGGCTAAAGCCATTATAATTTTTGTTTTTCTAAAATCCGTTTACTAAAGAGGCTGTGTGAAAAATAAAGAACTCACCCTAAATCCCTCTCTTAAAAAGAGAGGGACTTTTAAAAAACTGTGAAAAACAATGATTTTCCACCCCTTCTCTTTATAAGAGAAGGGGCCGGGGGATGAGTTCTAGTGCTTGACTTAAAATTATCACACAGCCTCTAAAGTAAACGGCAATTACCGTCGCTTTTAAGCGACTGGATAAAAATAAATAGAGAGAAAATGGCTTTAGCCACATTTGAAATGATGAATAGTCTTAAGTTGACAGCACTGCCTTATAACTAGAGGGCTATCCGACACCGTGTACAATTATTGTGGGAATTTGAAATGTGAGTTTCCACAATAATTTTTATTCAAAACAATAATCCCAGCATTTTATTATATTCCTCAATAAGAATTTAAAAAACAGAAAGGATATTTTATGAAATATTTTATTATCATCTCATTATTTGTAAGCACTTTTATTTGTGCACAAGATATGGACAATATGAGAGAGTATTATTTTGTTGAATTATTACGAATTCCAAATAGAGCAGTTCTTGATAGCACAACAATTGCAAATATTCAAACTGCTCATTTAAATAATATTGATAGTTTATATAAAGCTGGAAAACTTGTTCTTGCTGGTCCTTGGCGATAATAAAGGTGGTGGAATTTTTATTCTTAAAGCAAGTTCGTTGGAGGAAGCGACACAAATGTGCGAATCTGACCCAGCAATAAAAAATAAACGACTTAATTACACAATTAGACCTTGGTGGACCGATAAAACTTCGTTTACTGCTGAAAAATAATATTGCTATTTTTTTAATTCAAAATCAATTGCCACAGGCATATGGTCTGAAGGATATTTTGAATCAATTTGTTCATCAATTATTGAGTGGTTAATTACTTTAATTTTATCAGAAACAAAGATGTAATCAATTTTATCCCCAGATGTAATATTATTGTCAAATCCATTAAAAGTAATATTTGTTCCATAATTATTAGCAGTTTCAAATTGTGCATCTTTCAGCAAACCTGAATTAACCAAGGTTTTATAGCCTTCAAATTCAGACGTAAAATTAAAATCACCCAAAAGAATAATTGGTAGATTTATACTTAATTCCTCAATTTTGATTAACAGCAACTTTACACTTTCATTACGAGCGACAATGCCTTCGTTATCTAAATGTGTGTTCATTACAAAGAGTGAATCCTTCAATTTTTTATCAATAATAATTGCCCAAGTTGCAACTCGTTTATAACTAGCATCCCACCCAAAAGATGAAGTATCTGGAGTTTCTGATAGCCAAAATGTTCCATTATTTAAAATGTTGTATCTATCTGAAACATATAACGTACTAAATTCACCTTCTTTAATGCCATCATCTCTTCCAACGCCAATTTGCTTATAATTAGTAAATTTCTCTGATAAAAATTCTACTTGTGATAGAAGTGCTTCTTGTACACCAAAAATATCTGGGTTTTGATTCAACATCACTTTTGCCAAATTTTCTTTTCTTAAATCCCATTCTTCACCGGGATTATTATTGGCATAACGAATATTATATGTCATAATACTTTTGCTATTGTTCTGAGCGGTTGAAAATGACATGGATGCCAAAACAAACAGGATTATATATCTAATTTTATGCATTTATTCCCAAAATATTATTGTTAAAAAAAGGGAGCCAGAAATTACCGACTCCCTTTTATAATTGCTTGATTATTTAATTAAAATCATTTTTTTACTTTCATTAAAGCTACCACTTTGCAAACGATAAAAATAGATTCCAGAAGTTAGATTGGAAGCATCAAACTTCACTTCATAATTTCCAGCTTTTTGTTGCTTGCTTATAAGTGTTGTAACTTCACGTCCAAGAATATCGTAAATTTTTAACTGTACATTTTGCATGGACATTCCATGGAATGTCTCTGCAGGAATTGAGTACTTTATGGTTGTACTTGGGTTAAATGGATTTGGATAATTTTGCGATAAACTATATGATGCAGGAATTGTTTCTTGTTTTTCACTAGCTGTAACAATATCCCCGTTATAAAGTGATTTAACTTCTTCTGGAGTTAATCCTCGATTATAAATTTGCACATTATCTATTGCGCCATTAAAATAATTACTTCCATCTTGACCAATTCTTGCAACTTGACCATCTTTTACCAATCCAGTTATGCCTGTATGAACATCTTTTAATTCTCCATTAAGGTATATTAAAGCTTGTGTTCCATCATAAACACCAGTTATATTGAGCCACTCACCTTTTGTTAATGCAGCTTCTGGAATTCCAGGTCTTTCAGCACCGTTAGCAGTTGTAACTTTAAATCTTAGTTCTTTATTTCCTTTATCCTCGTACATTACATATCTATCTTGCGGTGCATCATAAATAGGTCCAACTCCAGTTGGCATCTCAGTTGGCAAGTAAGAAAGATTTACCCATAATGATATTGTAACTCCTTCCGAAGCCATATCTAAGGATGTACTTTGGGGTACTTCTACAAAGTCGCTAACTCCGTTGAAAAACAATGCATTTCCAAATTTTCCATCTGTAAAAGTTGGGTTTTTAACTTTACCATTATTTGTTCCAAAAACATCAAATGTGGTTGTGTCTTCAACTTCATCAAGTGGCCAGAAACTTACCAAAGATTCAAAATATGAGTTGAAAATAAAAGATTTTTGAGAATTGGCCTCAATAACATTACCAGCTATTGACATATCTTTAATATTACTGATTGCTAAAGTATATGATTCACTTGGTGTTAAATCTGAAACAGTGAGAATAACATTTTTATTATCCGCTGATAGTTTAATTTCGTTTATTGTAATGCTATTATTTATGCTATAGTTATTTAATAAAAGAGCAGATTCACTTTCAACAACTTCATTAAAATTGATAAATACCTTATTTGGCTCTCCTGTTGTCCTCATACTTAATAATTCTGGAGAAGTTACATCAGTCTCTGTAGTAACCATAATATCATTGCTAAAATAAGGACTTGCATTTCCATTTCCATCAATAGCTTGTACTCTATAATAGAAAGTTGTCAACTCTTCTCTAGTTTGATCAGAATATCCTGTAGTGTCTTTTACAAAACTTAATAATGTTGTTGGAGATGCAGTTGTATCTCTATAAAGATTAAATCCTGATAATCCAAAAAGCGGATCATGAACATCATTCCAAGAAAGATTAACAGTGGTTTCATCAACACTTGAAACTGCAACTGTTGGAGTTTTTATCCCAGAATAAAGAAATGCAACTTCTTGGTCAGTTAAACCTCTATTGTAGATTTGAACATTATCGATTTGTCCACTAAAGTAATTAGTTCCGTCTTTTCCAATACTAGCAACTTGGCCAGGTTTAATATTTCCTGTAATGCTATGACTATCCATGAGCATACCATTTAGAAATATTTTTGCTTCCGATCCGTTATATACACCAGTAACATTAAGCCATTCACCTGTTGTTAATGCATCTGCTGGAATTCCAGGTCTCTCAGCTTTTACAGTTGTTGTTACTTTAAATCGTAATTCTTTATTCCCTTTATCTACATATATAACATAATTATCAGTACCTGAGTCATACAATGGTCCAATACCATAAGGTTGATCAGCTGGTAAGAAATCGAGCATAACCCAAAATGAAACAGTTACTGCATTAGTATCAATATCTAAACTAGCAGAATTTGGAATTTTCACATAATCATCTATAGCGTCAAATCTAAGACTATTTCCACTTTTACCATTCGTCCATTCTGTACCATTTTTTACAAAACCATTGTTTAGATTATTCCAATCGTTTGCTAAAGTATCAATTCCTTCATCAAAGCTCCAATAACTTATTAGTCCTGATGGAAAGCTCTTGTGAGTTAACTCTATTTGTGTATTCTCAAGAATTTGGTTAGGAATGTCAGCCAGATCTTTTATTTCATTTATTGTAACTGTATAAATTGTATTTTCTGCAAGAGGTGAAGTAGTTAGAATTACAGTTTTTCCATCTACTGATAATTGAGCCGATTGAATGGTAGTGCCATTATCGATATTATAATTACTTTTTACTTCAGCAGAAAGTTTTTCAATTTCTTCATTAAAATTGATAAATACATTATTATTTGCACCTAATGAATTCACTCCTAAAACTTCAGGAGAAATATCATCTATGTATGAACTTATAAAACCAGTATGTAAATATTCAATTTCTTCAAGAGATAATGCTTTAGCAAACACTTGAATATTATCAATTGAACCCTCAAAAAATGATCCAGAACTTTTACCAATAATTGCAACTTGACCAGTATTAACTGTTCCAGTCAAATTATGCGTATCTATTAATACACCATCAAGATAAATTGATGCAGTAGCGCCATCATATACACCAACAATATTAATCCATTTGTCAGCAGATAATTGTGAAGAAGGGATACCTGGTCTTTCGGCACCAGCACTGGTAGCTACTTTAAATCTTAATTCATTATTTCCTCTATCTTCATAAATAACATAGTTATCTGTATCAGAATCAAATAGTGGACCATAGCCAGTTGGTAAATCAGATGGCAAATAAGCTAATTTTGTCCAAAGTGAAACAGAAACTTTATCGCCATTTATATTAAGCGAAGTTGAAGCTGGAATTTCCACATAATCATCCACTCCATCAAATTTAAGTCCGTTACCTGTATAACCGGATGTCAATCCAATTTCACCAAACGTTGTTCCATTATTTGAGGAACCAGAATTATCTGTGATTGTCGTACCAGATACTTCATCAAACTCCCATGCACCAACAACATTTCCTAAATAACTATTATATGTAAATTGAAAAAATAGAGTATCAATTATCATATTCTGGTTTGCTGATAAATCCTTAATATTAACCAATGAAAGTGTGTATTCAGTTGCATGTGTTAAATCTGATGTGGTTAATATTACTGAGCTTGAATCAACAGATAACACAGCTTGATTAATAGTTATTCCATTTATGCCATAATTTGCAACATCTTCAGCAGATGTTTTGTCTAGTCTTTCATTAAAAGCAATAATTATCTTAGTTGCTAAACCATATGCTGATATTACTTTTACTTTTGGAGCTTTTAAGTCTGTACCAGTAACGGCAATAACTTCGTTACTAAAACTTTCACTCGAAATTCCGGCATAGTTAACAGCTTTAACTCTATAATAAAATGTTTCCTCTTCTTTAAGTGTTTCATCTATATAAGTTGTCTCACCTTTTACAGTTGTCAACAATTCAGATGCATCAGACAAATTACTTCTATAAATTTCATAATGAGATATTCCACTTTCATCATCAGTAGCTTCCGACCAACTTAATTTAACTTTTGTATCAATTACTTCAGGTTCATTTAGGACTACTGATGAAGGAGCAGTTAAATCCAAAACTGAAAATGCAACAATTGGATTGTCTGTAGTTACAGCATCATAATTGTTTGCAATAAGCGCCTGAATTTCCGCAGCACCGTTTAAGGTCCATCTGTTAACTTTAACATTTTTTGCATGCGCCAGATTTATCAAAGCAGGAGTTAAATCGCCGCCAGATCCAACCCATTCCGCATTCATTGCACCCATATTATTAATCATAGTTTCAGTAATACTTCCAGCAAATAATTGAACATCTATTTCTGGAGCTATTGATATGGATTGAACAACCTGAGTAAAATTAAAACTACTTATTATTACTCTGTTTTCCATTTTTTTCTTTCTAACCAAATCTATAACCTTAGCAACAATTGTGGCCTCCGTAGATTTAATTTCAATAACTACTCCAATTTCATATGGAGCATTAATCGCAATGTCTAAAGCTTCTGATAGTAACGGAATTTTTTCCCCTGCAAATAGAGGACTAAACCAAGATCCAGCGTCCCAAAGACTCAGTTGAGCATAAGTCATCGAATTAATACTTCCTGTTCCATTTGTAGTTCGATTGATTGTATCGTCATGCATAATTACTAATGAATCATCACTAGACAATCTAACATCAAGTTCATAATAATGAGCACCGATAGCAACTGAATTTTGGAAAGCCCCAAGAGTATTTTCAGGTGCTAATGCAGCTCCACCACGATGGCTTATAATTGAAAAATCTTGGGAAAATACTTGGATTGAAAATACCAAGATAAATAATAATGTTTTTTTCATTGTAACTCCTTTAAATGGGCAAAATAAGTTCTAACTATTAAAGTGTATTATTGACATTTTAATATAGAATGTGGTAAATTACTTTAATAATTAAGGTTAATCAATCGCACGAATGTGGTATAATGCTATGGAGAAATTTGTTTTAATTTGCTAGATAATGTTTTCTTTGAATACTTTTGTAACAACTCCTGATCTTGAATGAACGTGGAGTTTATTATAAATATTTTTTATATGTGTATTAACAGTATGAAAACTTAAAAATATTTTATCGGCTATCTGCTGCTTTGTTAATCCATCAACTATATATTGTAATATTTCACGTTCTCTATCAGTTAATCCATAATCACTTTTCGTTTGCTTAAAAGAAGAAAACATTTTAAGAACTTTGTTTGCAATTAACATGTTCATTGGAGCACCACCCATTTTTACTTCCTTAATTGAGGAAATTATTTTTTCTGGGGATGAATCCTTAAGAAGATAACCAGAGGCACCTGAACATAGCGCATCGAATAATTTATCATTATCATCATAAACGGTTAATATTACAATTTGAATATCAGTAGAAATTTGTTTTAATTTTCCAATACATTGAATTCCGTTAATCCCGGGGAGTCCAATATCAAGTAATACTACATCAGGTAATTCTTCTGGACTGAAGTTTTTTATAGAATCTTCACACATACTAAAAACTTTTAAACATTTCATTCCAGATGTATTATTTATCAATTTAGATATAGTATTGCTGTAAGCTAAATTATCTTCAATTAACCAAACATTAATTGGAGAGTTTTGAATTTTTTTTTCTCTTTTCAATTATATACCTATATCTATTTTTTAGCCATAAATTCTATTTTAGTTCCAGAGCCAATAACACTAATAATTTCTGTTTTCCCACCTATTTGTTCAGCTCTTTTCTGAATATTAATTAATCCACTCCTTCTTTTTAGAGTTTTGTAATCAAAACCAATACCGTTATCAATAATAATCATTTTGAATGTTTTAGGTAGAGTAATTATTTCAATTTTACAATTTGTTGCTTTTGAATGGATGCAAACATTTGTAAGAATTTCTTTATAAATTAAAAATATATTCCTTTTTGCCTCTAGATTTAGGCCTGAAAGATTTATTTCTTTTGTGCAATTAAAACTCCAATCAATTTCTAAAAGAGAATTTGCTGCAGTTTCTTTCATTTTTAATACGATGTCTTCACTCCACTCATTTTCAGGATTTATAAACCATATTATATCTCGCATTGCTTGCATAGTATCTAATGAAGTTTTCTTTATTATTGATAATTGCTCCCTCTCTTTCGGTTTTATTTGATCATTTTCCATTAATACTTGACTCTCTACACATATACTACTAAGACTACTTCCAATTTCATCGTGTAAATCTCGAGAAATATTTAGCCTTATCCTCTCTATCTTTAACAATTGATTTACTCGATATTTATAAATAGAAAATCCAATAGCACTAATTATGAAAATCTGTAATACTCTGAACCACCAAGTCATCCACCAAGCTGGATTAATTACAATAGAAAGATTTGTTTCTTCACTCCAAATTCCATCTGCATTAGATGCTTTTACAACAAATCTATATTCTCCAGGCTTAATATCTGTATAACTTGCAACATTACTTGGTTCCGACTTAATCCATTCATTATCCAATCCATTTAATTTGTATAAATAATTGTGCTTAATCGATGGGATAAAATCCAAAACTAAGAATTCAATTGAAAAAAAGTTTTCATAATATTCTAATTCAATAATTTCATTCTGGCTTAACAATTCCATATTTCTTATTTCTTTATTGTTTACCTTAAATGAAATAAATTTAGCAGGCATTGCAACTGAATCTACACTAATAGAATTTGGATAAAAAGAAACAAACCCATTTATACCTCCAAAATACATTTTACCGTTTCTATTTTGGAAATACGCATGCCAGTTTAACTGATTGTTTATTAATCCATCTAATTTATCATAAATCCTAAAGTGCTCGGTTAATGGATTAAATTTTACTAATCCTTTCATTGTACTTATCCATAAAAATCCATTTTCATCTTCCAGCATTCCGAATACCACATCATTAGGTAACCCATTTTGGGTTGTGTAGTGAAAAAATATTCCTTTCTCAACATCCATTTTATTTAATCCACCACTATGAGTTCCAATCCAGATGTTTTTCTGCGAATCTTCAAATATTGAAATCACTTTGTTAGAGCTTATGGAACTGCTATTCACTTTTTCAGGCAAGTAATGGTTTATTAGTTTACTTTTGGGATCATACATGTAAAGCCCATCTAACCATGTACCAATCCAAATATTATTGCGAGAATCTTTATAAAGTGCATTTACCGAAATTAATTCGGGCAATAGATTAAGTTTTGAGTTTAATTCAGGTTTGAATCTTGAAAATCGTTCTCTTTTGCTATCAAATAACTCCAAAGATTCGTTAGTTCCAATTAAAAAAAAGTCATCCTCAAGTTCAATAATTTGATGAACCCAATTAGATTTAATGCTAAATGAGTCAAGAGGATTAACTAAATAATGGTCAAATTTATTTAAATGTGGATTATATCTATTTAATCCGGCATTACTTGTACCAATCCAGAGATTACTTTTTTTATCTTCATATAATATCACTACATCATTAGAGCTAGGACTATTCTGTTTATTAGGATTATTTACAAAATGTTTGATCTGATTATTATTTAAATCAAAGCTATTAAAGCCACCTCCACCGTAACCAACCCACAAATTATTTTTCCCTTCAAAAATACTGCTTACAACTCTTCCTCCTATTGAGGAATTTCTTAAAGGGAAATATTTATATTGAAAGAAATTCTTTGTTTCAGGTAGTTTATTTAATCCATCTTCCGTACCAACCCAAATATTATTTAGATTATCTTCGTAAATCCATCTTATTCTATTGTTTGTTAAAGTAAATGAGTCATCATCAGAATATTGCAAAATTATTTTCTCAGAGTAAATATTGTTTTTCCCAGTAAATAAATATATCCCATTATAGCTATATGTCCCTGCCCAAATTCTTCCCCTTGAATCCGTAATAATTTTCCTAAAAGTAAGATCATTAAAATATTTGGTATATGATTTATTCTCAATATTAAATTCAATAATTCCACTATTTGTACTTAACAAATATATTCCATTTGTTTTTTTATGAATGTCCCAGATAAGAGTTGAATTAGCATCATTTTTCTTTTCAATATCAAATAAATATTGCTCAAATAAATTAGTTTTTAAATTATATTGGAAAAGCCCTTTTTCCCATGTCCCAATCCATAGAAAATCTCCTAATTGTGTTATATATGTAATATTATCTGAAGGGAAATATATATCAGCATTTGGAAGAGTGCTGAAATTAGTTAGTACCTTTCTGTCTGCACTTAATTTATTCATGCCTCCTGTTAATGTTCCAATCCAAATGTTTTTAGAGTTATCTTCAAATAAACATTGAACATAATCATCATTTTTATTTGGAAAATCAAAGCTGGTAAAATTTTCGTATTTAGAATTGTACATACAAAGACCACCACCCCAAGTGCCAACCCAAAGCTGCTTTTCTCTATCTTCGTAAAGTGACATAACATAATTTTGAGGAAGTGATGTTGTATCAGAAAAAACATGTTTAAAAACCTTAAATGTCTTTCCATCAAATCTATTAAGTCCATCCTTTGTAGCTATCCACAAAAAGCCATCACCAGTCTGTAGAATAGAATTTATACTATTGTTAGATAATCCCTGATCAATAGATATCCTTTCAAACTCTAGTGAAGTAACTTGAGAAAAAAGAGACGTACTAAAAAATAGAAAAATGAAGAATATTATTTTAACTTTTGTTTTTCTCACTCTATATAAATATTAAATTTGATTAAATAAATACTCTACAAATTTATGTGTCCCGACGAGCAATGCTGCATAAATTATCATGCTGGAATGAAGTTTTTCTTTCAGATCATAGTATCCATACTTTTTTAATGTTTTTATACCAAGTATTAACGGAATCCTTATTATCACATAAGAGTAAAAAATACATAGATTGTAATAGCTTTGACTATCTTCAAAATGCACCTAATTATAAAATTATTTTATAAAAAAGTTTATTTCTTTTCATAAACTCTTACATATTCCACTTCCATTTTTGCTGGAAGACATGAATTATCGATACCTTGAGCGCCACCCCAAGCACCGCCGAAAGCTAGATTTAATAATAAATGAAATCTTTTATCAAAAGGCCATTCAGCCGAAGTTTTGTGTTCATTGGAAAAGCTAAAATACTTTTCATTATCAACCAAGAAATCAATTTTTGTTGAATCCCAATCTATTGAATAAACATGAAATTCAGTTGACGCAGTAGGAATTATAATCTGATTTGATTTTTGAGTACCGATTTTGTGATTATATGCTTCAGTATGAATTGAACCATGAATTCTATTTTGGTCATATCCTACATGTTCCATAATATCAATTTCACCACTTGCAGGCCAACTGCCATATTGCCAATCGGTTGAAAGCATCCAAATTGCAGGCCAAGTACCTAATCCAGTAGGTATTTTAGCTTTAACGTCTATTTTTCCATAAAGCCAATCGCCTTTTTGGCGTGTAACTAAGCGGGCAGAAGTATATTTTATTGCAGCATCTTTATAATAATGAGCTTCAATTTCAAGTTTACCATCTTTAACTCTTACATTAACTGGATCGGAAGTATAATACTGAAGTTCATCATTTCCCCAACCACCTCCGCCAGTTTCATAACTCCATTTGGCTTCATCAAGCATTCCATTTACATCAAATTCATCATTCCAAACTAAATTATAACCTTCAATACTTGTTGAATCTTTTACTTCTGTTTTGGGCACATTTACGCTATTGTCATTATTGCAACCAAATACAAAAGTGGAAAGAAATATTAATACTAAAGCTATGTTTTTTGATTTCATTTTTATCTCTTTTAATTTAATATTTAATATTTAATATTACCCCAAGTTGTAAAAATAATACAACAAGTGTTGGGTTAATTAAGTATAATTTCTACAAAAATAAGGATTTTTGTCTTTGTCATTTCTCCTCCAACATCTTTTGTTAGAGGACAAATCTCGCACAATTTGAAAGATTTCTCTTCCGACAAAAAAAGTCGGAAGAGAAATGACAGATTCATTAATTTGCAGAAACTCTAGTAAAGTAAGTAAATACTAATATTGTCATTTCGAAGGAGCACTTTGTGCAACTGAGAAATCTAATTATGTGCGGAGTTAAGATTTCTCACCCCAACAAATTACGTTGGGGGTTAGAAATGACATTACAAACGTAAAGCAACACTAAAAAATTATTACCAAAAAATTGAATAAAGAACTACAAGCAGAACTAATATTGCGTATGCGCTAATATTAAAAACAGAATCTGTAACAAATAATTTACCTTCCAATTGAATGCCTTTTGGATCATCAACTGAAACAGACGTAGTCATGCTAACACCAGCAATTATTGCAAGAGTAATTAAAAATGTATACATCATTTGATCTAAAAATGGAAGGTTGGCACCTGGCAATTTTAACAAGAATGCTACAACAATTGATAAAATAATTCCAACAATTGCAGCTTTGTTTGTGGTTTTCTTCCAGAATAGACCCATAATAAATACAGCCAAAACTCCAGGACTCACTAAACCAGTGTATTCTTGAATATATTGAAACATTTGTGGAATACTTCCTAAAAATGGCGCTAACGCAACCGCGACTACTAAAGCAACTGCCGCAGTAATTCTTCCAACATTGACCAATTTTGTTTCATTGGTTTTTTTACCGATATAAGGTTTGTAAATATCCATTGTAAAAATTGTAGAAGTTGAGTTTAGCATTGAAGCAAGTGATGAAACAATTGCAGCAACTAAAGCAGCTAAAACAAAGCCTTTTAATCCAATAGGAATAAAAACAGATATTAACCAAGGATAAGCTTTATCGTAGTTAATTGCACCATTGCCGTTAGAAAATGCTTCTTTAACTCCAGGAATTATAGTAGTTCCTTCAGGTTGCATGAACATAACATAAGCCACAATTCCAGGAATAACAACAATAAAAGGAACAATCATTTTTAGGAAAGCTGCAAAAGCGATTCCGCGTTGAGCTTCTTTTAATGATTTTGCAGCCAAAGTTCTTTGAATAATATATTGGTTGAAACCCCAATAATAAAGATTTGCAACCCACATTCCACCAATTAGAACAGCAATACCAGGCAGATTAAAAAATTCGGGATTATCCCTTGTTAAAATCATGTGAAATTTATCGCCAGCAGTTTCATAAATATGTGCAAGTCCATTAAAAATTCCACCATCAGGAGTAACGGCATTAAGTGCAATTATTGATGTAACTAAACCACCAATAATTAGAAGAGCAACTTGCACAACATCAGTCCAAGCAACTGCCGCTAAGCCACCGTAAAGGGAATAAGCCGCAGCAATTAATGCCAATCCAACAATTGCATACATTAATAAACTTCCGTCGCCAGTTCCAATAATGGTATCAATTGCCTTTCCACCAAGGAAAAGAACAGAAGTAAGATTTACAAAAACAAAAAGTGCAACCCAAAATACTGCAAGAATTGTTTTTAGATTTGTACTAAAACGTTTTTCAATAAATTCTGGAATTGTGTAAAGTCCCTTCTCAATAAAAATTGGAAGGAAAAATTTACCCACAATAATTAAAGTAATAGCAGCCATCCACTCATAAGATGCTATTGCAAGTCCGATGGCAAAACCAGAACCAGACATTGCAATAAATTGTTCTGCTGAAATATTTGCAGCAATTAAAGATGAGCCAATTGCCCACCATGGTAAGGATTTACTTGCGAGGAAATAATCTTTTGTGTCCTTTTGATGTCCCTTTTTGCTTCGGGAAACATACAAGCCCATAAAGATAATTGACGCAATGTACAGTATAAAAACTACGTAATCAATTGTTGAGAATGTCATTTTTCGCTCTTCTTTTTATTAAATATACTTTTGAATTACTAAGTAAACTTTTCTTTCAGTTATGATTAAAATGTTAACTGAAATATTTTATTTTTTATTATTAAGTAAAATTACTTATTTATTAAATAATACTACAATTTTTTCAATGTTTCCATCTCTAGTAAAAATGGAGTTACTCAAATCTTCATCTAAAACTAGTGTATTTAGTTCTATTTGCTCGTTATTTTTTTTGTGAACGGTTATTTTACTTTTATCTGATTGTGAATAAACAAATGGAACTTGACAATAAGTAAAAGCTAGTGAATTTGCGGGTATTGTTAAGTTATTCTTCTTTCCATAAACATCGTAATAAATAAAATTCATTTCGGTCGATAAAAATTCTTCAGTTTTAAGCAAATCATTATTAATTATAATTTTATTATTGACTACTTTAATGCCAAGTTCACCAAATCTAGAAATTACATCTTCTTTGACTTGACCTGTCATTCCAGGTTGTTGAACACCCGAAAAACTTGGAGTATGTGAATATGGATCAGTTGGAAAAGCACCATAATTTTCAGGTGATTTATTTACTCCAATTCCCTCTTTAATCTCATAATAGAAATCTTTCAACTTTGCTAAATCGGATTGACTTGCATTGTTTTCCTTAGCGTTCAAAAATGTTTCTTGAACGGCAAGAACCAATTTGGAAACCATATGCCAATAGATAGAACCTAATCCTTCGTATTTATAGAACGTGCCGGATCTTCCAGTAAAATATTTGTGATTAAAAACAGATTCATAAATACATAATGCTTTATCTATTTCTTTCTCGTTCAACTCGGGAATATTTTGGATTTCAATTTCTTTCAATTTTGATTTAAGAATCTTGGAATTTTTAATTTCTCCATTAAAATGGACTTTGCCATTTATATCTTTAATCACAATATTATTATTACCTAACTCAACAAGTTTTTGGAATAAATAAGATGACTTAAAATCATTATCAGAAATAATATTTTTTTCGATAAATAAAGGTAATTCTCTATTTGGATATAGGATATAGCTATTTTGATCTTCTCTATAAAGCGGACTTTCTCTAAGGACTTTTAGAAGTTCTATTGCTTCTTCTGTTTGTAAAGATCCTGAACTTAACACTGCAACTTGTCCTTCAAGCATTTCATACAAATTTGTTATTTTTATTTCATCATTATTTTCTACCGACATCAAATTGTACGAATTATAAAGTCCATCACTCCTTCTATTTGATTTTATAGTACTATCAACAAACTTTTCAGCATCTTTTAGAAAGCTTATAATTTCAACAGTTCTTTTGTAATTTTTCTTTGCAGTAAATCCCTTTTCATAAATAGTTGAACGGAAAACGGATGCAGCTTTGCCAAGTCCATCCAAAATTAATTTTCTTTCTTTGTCAGATATTCCTTTCTCAAGCTTGTTTTCATTTTCTGACAATACTTTTGAAATGCCATCAAATAGCATAATGACTTCGTTGGAAAGTAAAATTTGCTCAGAATTAATGCTCAAAAATAACTCAATTAAATATGCCAAATATCTTCTAATGTAGTATAGCGTTACCATCGAAACGCCATAACCTACTAAGGCATTGTTGGCATCATTCCATTCTGGTCTTTGAGTATTCATCCAAATTCCAGCATCTGGAATAAAGTTGGACAATTTTGAAAGAAGTGTTGCCAATAATTTTTCTGCTAAATTAACTTGAATTAATTTATCATCTATTGATAAAAATCTTGCATCAGAGCCTATTATTTTCTCACGGCTGCTAATTTTTTTGTGGAGCTCAAAATCAAAATCAATAGTGTTATGTGGGTCCGATAATAGCGCGTTGTAATCTTTAATTCTGTATGGAATATTTGCATAAGCAAAAATATCATCCGAAATCATGTCCAATAATTTGGAAGGATTGTGCTTTGAGGATAACTCCAACAACTTTAGCAAATAGATTATTTGATGATCACCCCAATAACCGATATTTGACCAAGCCATATCTGGTTCGGGAGCTTCCCAATCGAAACCATCCCGAGTAACTCTATAGGGATTATATCCATCAGCAGTTGACGCGTTCAAAAATTTTGTTAGCATTGATTCAATATATCCTGGATAAGATAATGCCAAAGCTTCCCAATTTTGAAATATATCCCGCCAGTTTCCTTGATAATTTAACACTTTTTCATTTTTATCATTTTTAATATCAATAGAAAAACGATTCCACGGACGACTTGGGTCACCATGTCTTCTGCTAAAAGTTAATGGCAAATATTCCAGCGAAAGCTTAATAAGTTCGCTGTCATTAAGATCCTTTATTTTAGCGACTAAATTTGAATGAGTAATTTTTTTATTAAGTAATTCAATAAATTCTTTATGCATTTTTAACACAATTTTATTGGTGGCATTTAAAAACAAAATAAAATCATCTCTATCAATTAAATAAGAATCATCAAATATTCCACCTCGCATAACATTAAAAAGCACATTTGCAAAATGCCTTGAAGTACCAAGCTTATTATTTGTTAATTGAAGTCCATCCGATTTTGAAACTATTTTGATTAATTTTTCAGTTCCATCCTCAACATCTTCAATTACATTTTGAAAAATATTTTTGTCATTTTCTAAACTATTAGCTAAGCTATTCAAAGCCGACGAATCTTGATTGATATCAGCAACTATAATCCATTCCTCTGATTTATTACTTCCGAGTGTCAATTCACCATTAATGAAATATGCTCCTCGTGCTGCTTTAATATTGGTTTCATTTTCAATTGTTTTACAAGCCCGATAATCATTTAATTGACGTGACGATAACAGATACTTATCCGCTTTTACTCCATTTGACCAAACGGTAGTTGCTTTTAATGCTTCGCTCGGTTCAGCTTTATCCGAAGGAATTGAGCTTAAAGAAAATACACCTATTCCCAAACTGGGAATTAATTCGTTCTTTTTATATCCATCAGTGAGTGTACTAAATTCTGTTTGGAATTGTTGGTAAATTCCAAATGGAAGAATATTTTGAATACCATCCAAATATTCAACTTTAACTTCAAAGCTATTAATATTTTTAATTTTTGATTTCTTTACAAAGCCAAATTTTTCACTATTTAGCCAATAGTAGGAAAAAGATATTCCCAAATCATTATTTATTTCCTCAAACAGAATTTTATTTCCGGGAATATTCTTATAAATATTGCGTTCTATATCATAAATATTTTGGTAATTGTTTGAAAATGGTTCCCACAGAAAAATGTCCTCCCCAATCTCAATTTTAAAAATAGATTTACTTCCAGTTTTTTCATTTGAATCGTGAATAATATCATCATTAGCATATGGGAAAAGCGCGTTATCTGGATTCTTTCTTCCAGCGGTTAATCCACCATTACTTGAAATGAATAGCCAATGGTCCGAACTACTTACAATACTCATAAAGAACGGATTCATTTTGTTGTAATTAGAAATCTTATAAAACGTTTCTCCATCTATTTCGTGATAATCCCCTTTTACAAATTTATCATTCTTAGTGATTTTATTTTTTCCTATATATATATGTTTATCTAACATTTTTTCGTAAAAATCCTTTATAAATTTAAAATATTTCTTACTTCAATAACCAATTTTGTCAACTTAATGTAATATTTTTTAAAAGTGTCATTCCCAAATCCTGTCCCCGAATGTTTCTATCGGGAATCTTTTCGATTAAAAAGATTCCGTGTAAGAACATCACGGAATGACAAGAGCTTAAGTTGACAACATTACTTCATTAACTCGGGGTATAATTTCTGCATCACTAATTTAGGAGTACGATCTACATTAAAAATACCCCAGTGCTTTTCAGCACCCAACATATTATTTGGATCGCCTTTCCAGGGCTCATCAAATGCTTCGAAGAAAAATATTGTATAATTCATTTCTTCTGCCCAAGAATTTATTTCGTTAAAATAGCGTTCTTGTTTTTCCTCACTAGCTCTTTCACCAAATTCAGAAGCAACGGTTGCCCAACCAGCTTCTGTTATAACCAAGCTTACTCCTGGAAGTGAATCTCTAACTTCTTGAACATTGCCAATACTATATGCTAAAGCAGTGTCAATATCTTGTCCTTCCCAAAGTGGGTAAGTATGAATCGAGGCAAAATCAACAACTTTTGATAATTCTTTTCCATGCAAAGCCCACCATTTGAAAAAATCTGCAACAGTCACTTTTTGTTTAATTTCTTTTTTAACTTTTTGAACATACGATATTACTGTTTCAACTGGTACCATGTGATCATTCCAATCTACCAAAGCTTCGTTACCAACGGCAACAGAAACTATTATATCAGAATATTCGTTTGCTAATTTTATTCCTTGCTCTAATTCTTTTAGATTTTCTTTTTTATTTGCTTCCAAATCTTTTTCTGAAATTGGCCATTGTAACCACGGACATCTTTCGTGGTTGCTCAATTCAGCTTTTAACCATAATCCTAACATCATTTTTATATCAAGATTATTTTCTTTGATAACTTTCAAAATTGTTTGAGTGTTTTCTCCTGCATCATATACACGAATTAAATTGAAGTTAGAATCTTTGGATAGAATTTGTAAATCCTCAAGTGTTTGATCGTATGTTGGATTTACTGCTCCATCTCCTCTATCTGGATGCTGCCCTTCTCGAAAACCTGAATAACAAATTGCTTTTGAAACTCCGTTTAGTAAATCACTTTTTTTCTGTTTCAAACTATTGCTTTTTTGATTCTCTTCATTGCCAATTGCATAATTGTTTGTTTTGCTGCCTAATATCAATAATGATAAAATTACTATCAATCCAAGATTAGCATTCTTAATTTTTTTAAAAGTATTTTCCAAAATTTCCTCCACATTTTATAAAATATCTAGTCTATTGTTATAACTCAATTACCAAGGTATTCTAAGTTTTTCAATTTCTTGGCTATATAAGTTTTCAAGTTTTATTAGAAGTTCATTGGAAATAGTTTTTTTAGTACTATCTATATTTTGTATTAATTGATTTATGTTTTTATTTCCAGGAATGACTGTCGATACAGCATCATAAGCTAAACAAAATGAAATTGCAGTTTGAGATATTTCGTCATCTTCAATTAATAAATCTTTAACTTTATCGACTAAACTTGCTCTAATTTTTATATCCTCGCTAGACCAACGTTTTCTTATATCATTAAACTTACTATCGGCAGTGTATTTGCCAGATAGCCAACCTGAGTCAAGAGGAATTTTAACAACAATACTAACACCTTTTTCTTTTGCCATACTAAATGCTTTCCCAGCATCCTGATGAAAAATATTAAAAAATGCCTCAATAACTTCACAATTAGTTGTGCTCATAAATTTCTGCATTTCTTCATAAGTATCCAACGAAGCGCCATAAGCCTTAATTTTTCCTTCTTCTTTTAATTGCTCAAGAATTTCATAATGAGAATTGTTATTTCCATCAAGATAGCTAAAAGGAGGATTGTGCAATATAATAGAATCTAGATAATCAGTTTTTAATCTTCTGAGACTACCTTCTAAAGATTTTCTAATATTGTCTGCTTCAAAATTTGTTTTCCCGTCAGCATCGTGCCCAAACTTAGTATTAATTACAATTTTGCTTCTATCTGTTTCACTTAATGCTATTCCAAGTCTTTCTTCACTAGAACCATAACCATAATTAGGTGCTGTGTCAAAATAATTAATACCAAGTTCCAGAGCTTTCTGAACCAATGCAACAGCTTCCTTATCCGACATTGTTTCCCAATCAGAACTCTTTCCAACTTGCCACGCGCCAAATCCAACTTCCGAAACCTTTGGGCTTCCTTTTATATAGTTATTATATTTCAAATTAAATCCTAATATTCTATTTCTAGTTAATACACAAGCGTTTGCATTGAATGAGGCAAGCTCACTTGTTCGATAGCATTTTGACCGATGTATAATTTATACTTAATTTCTAAATCAGACTGATTCATAACAACTGTAACCATTTTTCCATCCTCGTTAATGAAAGAAGAACTTAACAAATGGCTTCTACTGCTTACTGTGCTTACTCTTTTAGCGTTTGGACGAATAAATTTTGAAAAATGACCAATATAATAATATGATGGAGTATAAATTAGTTCACCAGTTCTGGTATCCGCGTGAACAGGAGCAAAACAAAAATTACCCACATGATTTGGTCCGCCAGTTTCGTCTAATAAAATATTCCAATCAGTCCAGCCAACAGTTCCATTATTAAAATCATTAATCATCGATCTACCATAGCGTTCCGCATTTTTCCATGTTTGGTATCCATCAGGTCTAAAACTTTCGGCGCAACCTTCAGTGAAGAGTAAATGTTTATCAGGGTAAGATTCATGAACTTTGCCAATATTATTATACATCTCTTCACCGCCAGCCCATGATTCATACCAATGGAAACCAATTCCCCAAGCATATTTGGAGGCTTCAGGATCATCAAATATTGTGTTAGCTCTATCATTAATTAAATCTCTGTTGTGATCCCAAACTACAATTTTTTTATCTCCAAGCCCTTCTTTATTCATTATTGGACCAAGATAGTTTTTCAAAAAATCTCGCTCTTCAACAGCAGTATATATACATGATTCCCATATTTGTGTTGCCATAGGTTCATTTTGCAAAGTTATACCCCAAATTGGAATTCCCTCTTTTTCATATTCCTTAATAAATTTAGTGTAATATAATGCCCATGCTTCATAAAACTCTGGCAATAATTTTCCACCGTGCAACATATCGTTATTGCTTTTCATAAACGCTGGTGGACTCCATGGACTTGCATACATTAGAAGTTTTCCACCTGCACTTTGAATTGCCTTTTTAATCAATGGCAACCGAAAATCTTTATCATGGTCTATTGTGAAAGACTTTAAATCCTTATCCTCATCTGATACATAAGTAAAACTCCCACTACTGAAATCGCAACTATGTATTGATGTTCTTGCTAAAGTGTATCCGATACCTTTATCTAAATCGTAATATGCTTTCATAAATTCGGCTTGCTTATCGCTTGGTAATTTTGCGAATACTTCTGCAGATGCGTCAGTAATGGCGCCACCAATTCCTAAAAATGTTTGAAATGTTTTGTTTGGATTAACAAAAACTGAAACTTCCGATTCAATAGCTTGGGCAGAAGGTTCAAATTTTTTTGTGTCCATTTTAGTTAATCTTAAATTAGAGTTTTCAGCTGTAGTGTAGATAACAACTTCCTTGCCTTCAGTAGTAAATTTTTCAATCATAATTTTTTCTTCCTTTTCCAATGCACATCCGAAAACGAATAGCCCTAAAATCAAAGCACTAAAAATATTTTTCATCTATTTATTCCAGTTAAAATTGTTAAGATAATTCAACATATTTTTATTTGAATCGGTTAATAATAATCTCATTTTATTTATAATCTGGTGAAGTTGGTTCATCGGATATCAGTTCTGGATATAATTTTTTCATCACCAATTTAGCTTTTCGATTTTCAGAAAATAATCCCCAGTGTCCTTCAGTTCCAGTGCCTTTCCAAGATTCATCAAATGACGCAAAATTAAAAACTATAACATTGCTTTCCTTTGACCATTTCATTAACTGATTAAAATATATATTTTGTTTTACTTCATCACCAGCCTTTGGAACGTGAAGATCGCCTTCAGTATAAGTGGGCCAACCAGCTTCAGTGATAATAATTTTCTTGTTAGGAATTACTGATTTTAAACTATCATAAATATGCTCTGTAAATTCCATTGCTTTATCAATATCTATTTTTCCCCAAACTGGATAAATATGAGTGGCAACAAAATCAACAGCATCAATTACTTTTTGACTTTCCGCTAAATTAGCCCAATAGTCCCAAGTATCGGCTGTTGTTACGGGGACAGTAGTTTTTGATTGAACCTCTTTGATGTAGGCAATTAATTTTTCTTGAGGAACTTTATGGTCACTCCAAAATACTTGTGATTCATTTCCAACATTTATTGCAATCACAATGTCTTTATATTTATTAGCTAATTCAATCCCAAGTTTTATTTGATTTACATTATCTTCCACATATTTTGGTTCGCCATCCATCCAAATTCCAAGTAAAACTTTAAGATTAATGTTTTCGTTTTTTATCACTTCTAAAACATCAATGAGATGTTGGTCCGCACCATAAGTTCGTATAATTTTCCAGTTCTTCTCCAAAATTTTCATATCTTCCCAAACTTCTTCTTTAGTTGGAAATATTTTACTTCGTGGATCATCACCCTGGCGATAACCCGAGTAAGATATTGCCCAGCCTGGAAACTCATTGCTTAGTAAATCAATTTTTGATTCTTTTATTTTAACGTCAGAATCCATAGTTGAACATCCGTAAAGAGAAAGAACAAAAAATAACGGAACAAATAAATATTTTCTTTGCAACTTCATTTTACTTTCTCCTATCAGAAAGTTCTGCTTGAACTTTTTCCATAAATGGTTCTGTTAAATTATAGAAAAATAATACACCCGCTGATAAGATCATCAAAACACCAGGTATAACACTCAACATCATTTTAATACCCCAAATTGCATCAGGAGTTTGCACAGCGTTTGGCACATAATTAAATAGCGCGAGTAACCAACCAGTTATTGCACCACCAATACCCCAACCAAATTTTTGACCAAATGTAGCTGCTGAAAAAACAATTCCTGTAGCTCTCCTTCCAAATTTCCACTCAGCATAATCCGCTGTATCGGCATACATTGCCCAAAGTATTGGAACACCAGGTCCATTCAAAAATCCAACAAGAGCCGAAAGACCATAAGCTATATAATATTGATCAGGGCCTGGAAAAAAGAGAGCTAAAACAGCAAGACCTGAAAGCACATTACTGGCTATATATGTGTTTCTCTTGCCAAACTTCTTTGTTAAAGGTTTAGATAATGGAATTCCAATAATTAAACCAATTGTTCCTAAAACAGCAAACATTGAGAATAATCCTTCATCGCCTACATAGTATTGAAAATAATAAAGCCCAACAGCAATTCTTAAAGAAAGGAAAATGAAAGTAACTAATCCCATAACGAATAATATTACCCAAGGACGATTGTGCATTAAATCTTTTAAATCTTCCTTTAATGGGGTAGCTTCTGTTTGAACTGGTTCTATTCTTTCTTTCGTTGAATAAAATGTTACGTAAAACATTCCAATTGCGATGACGGCAAAGAGTGCCATTGTTAACTGATAACCAAGTGCTTTATCACCAGCGCCAAAAAATGCAATTAATGGAAGCGTTAGTGCTTGCACCATTAAAGCTGCACTTTGTCCAAGCACAAATCTGTAAGAATTAAGACTTGTACGTTCAACAGAATTAGATGTCATAACTCCAGACAATGCACCATAAGGAATGTTATTTGCTGTATAGACCATCATCATTAAAATGTATGTAACGTATGCATAAATTATTTTTCCGTTTAAACTAAAATCCGGAGTTGTGAACATAAGCACTGCCAAAATTCCAAATGGAAATGCAGTCCATTTAATCCAAGGTCTAAATCTTCCATGTTTAGATTTAGTTCTATCAGCCAACGCACCCATCATAGGATCATTAATTGCATCCCAAATTCGAGATAATAAAAACAGAGTACCAACTGCAGCCGCTGGTATTCCAAAAATATCGGTGTAATAATACATTAGGAAAATCATAACTGTTTGGAAGACTATATTAGCTGCAAAATCTCCAAGTCCATAACCAACCTTTTCTTTAAATGATAATTTTTGATCCAACTGTGTCATTCAACAATCCTTTTTTGATTTTAATTTTCTTTAACTAATTCAAACTCTTTTGTTAGTCTTATATCATCTGAAGCACTACCAATGTGAATAATAAATTTACCTAGCTCAGCTTTGAATTTTTTTGATTCTACATCATAAAATGATAACATACTTTCATCAACTTGAAACTTCACTTCTTTTGTTTCGCCAACTTCCAAAAATATTTTTTCAAATCCTTTCAATTCTTTCTTAGGTCTTTTAACCGAAGAAGCTACATCTTCAATGTAGAGCTGAACTACTTCACTACCAGCAATGGCGCCGTTATTTTCAATAGATACAACAACTTCTATATTATTACCTGCTGTGAGAATACTTCCACTTAGTTTTACATCTTTATATTTAAATGTTGTATAAGATAACCCATGTCCAAATGCAAATTGTGGCTCAACATTATAACTATCAAAATATCTATAGCCAACAAAGACACCTTCTTTGTATTCAACTTCAAGTCCATTACCAGGAAAATCACCTAATTTATAATCTGGTGAATCCTCTAACTTTTTAGGAAATGTAAAAGGAAGTTTCCCTGAAGGATTAATATCTCCAAATAGAATTTCGGCAAAAACATTTCCAGCTTCTGAACCGGCATACCATCCTTGAACAATTGCGGGTGCGATATCAACCCATTTACTTATATCAATTGGAGAACCACCAATTAAAAAAACAATTGTATTTTTATTGGCTTCAAGCACTTCCTTTATAAGTTTATCTTGTCCATAAGGTAAGTTCATATCAACACGATCAGCACTTTCTAAATCTTGGTGATGATTCAATCCAACAAACATTATAACACAATCAGCATTTTTAGCTAAATCAACAGCTTCATCCTTCAATTCTATTTTGTAGTTAGCATTAACTTCACTGGTATCTATTACACCCTTTGCCCAGTCAAAAGTTGAAGTGCTTTTATTTCCTTGCGCAAATTTTAAATTAACCTTATCGCCAAGTTTATTTTGCAATCCTTCAAGTGGAGTAATTTCATATTTTGTTTTTACTCCACAGCTTCCTCCACCTTGTGCATGTTTTGTGATTGCATTCTCACCAATAACAGCAAGGGTTTTAATGTTTTCTAATTTTAATGGTAATGTTTTATTTTCATTTTTTAATAGAACAACCGCTTCTTCTGCAACTTTCTTTGCCGTCGCGAAATTTCTTTCGCTAATGAATTCTCCCTTAGATCTATTTTCATCAAAAACTTTTGATTTAAACATTGAAGTTAATATTCTTCTAACCTTATCGTTAATTACTTCAATATCAACTTCTCCATTTTCCACAACATCTTTTAGGGCATCAGCAAAATAATAGTCATCATAGTTATCTTTATTTGTACCCATCTCAATATCAAGCCCTGCTAATGCTGCGTCTTTGGTGGAATGTACTCCATCCCAATCAGATATTACTGCCCCGTTAAAACCCCATTCATTCTTTAAAATATCAGTTAAAAGATATGTGTTTTCACTGCACCATTTACCTCGGAATTTATTATAGGCACTCATTACGGTTAAAGCATTTCCTTCTTGTACCGCCGCTTTAAATCCTGGCAAATAAATTTCTCGTATTGTTCTTTCATCAATTTCTACATTTACTTTAAAGCGCTCATATTCTTGATTATTAAAAGCATAATGTTTTACACAAGCTGCTACATCTTGTTCTTGAACGCCTTGAATATAAGGCACAACCATTTTGCTTATTAAGTATGGGTCTTCTGACATGTATTCAAAATTTCTTCCGCATAAAGGTGAACGGTGAACATTAATTCCAGGTCCTAAAATAATGTCTTTTCCTCTAGCACGTGCTTCTCTGCCAAGTACAGTGCCATATTCGTGAGCTAAATTAATGTTCCATGTAGCAGCCAAAGCTGTACCCCTTGGCAAATAAGTTGAAAAATCGTTATCCCAACCAGCAACATCCCAACTGTCTCTTTTAATTTCTTCACGAACACCATTGGGTCCATCTGACATTTTCCATTCTGGAATTCCTAATCTTTCAACACCTGCATTCGTAAATTTTGAATTGCCATGCAGCATTGAAATTTTTTCATCTAAAGTAAGTTGTGACATCAATTTTTCAACTTTATCACGTACTGAATCATTAGATTGAGCAAATACATTATTTGTAAATTTTGTTGACATAATTATTACCATTAAAATTAGAGCTATGGATTTAGCTATTATTCGATTCTTTTTTACCATTTACCGTTTCTCACTAATACTATTTGATAAATTGTTTTAAGCTAATTGTTTTTGAAAGATTATCAATTTGAAAAGCAAATTCGCCTGGCTCAACAACTTTTTTATTCTCACGATTATGAAATGAAAGATTTTCTGGAGTAATTATAAATTTCACTTTTTTCTCTTCGCCAGGTTTGAGATTAACTTTATCAAATCCTTTTAATTGCCTTGTTGGTCTTGAAACACTTCCAAATTTGTCCGTTACATATAATTCTACAGATTCTTTACCTTCAACATCGCCAATGTTTTTAACAGTAACTGAAATATGTATTTCATCATTTATTGTTTGTGCATTAGACACAACTAAATCAATATACTCAAATGATGTGTAGCTTAACCCATGACCAAATTGCCACTGTGGTTTATAATGATTGTCTTCACTTTCTTCAATTGGTTTGTAGTCATAAGTAGTGTTTCCAGAAACTGTTTTAGGATAACTGAACGGTAATTTACCAGATGGATTTATTTTACCTAAAAGTATGTCAACTGTTGCGTCTCCACCTTCTAATCCAGGCAAATAACCCAGAACAACAGCCTCAACCTTATCAACAATTTTACTTATTACTCTGGGTCTACCTTCAAATAAAACTAGAATTATTGGTTTACCGGTTTTAGCTAATTCGTCTACTAGTTTTAACTGAGCTTCTTCAAGTGTTAAATCAAAAATATTACCAGGTGTTTCGCAATAAGGTGCTTCACCAAGACTTGCAATTATCACATCACTTTCTTTAGCAGCATCAACCGCAGCTTGAATATTTATAACGCTGTCTATTCCAACACCCTCAACATATTTTACATTTTCTTTCCCAAACCCAACTTGTAATGCTTCGTAAAAAGTATTTTTCTCTTTAGGATAAAGGGCTTCGTTATTACCTTGCCAAACATACGACCACCCACCGTTTAAATACATCATTTTATTTGCAGTAGGACCAGTCAATAATATTTTTGTATTCCTATTTAGTGGAAGTATTGAATTATTATTTTTTAATAACGTAATTGATTCACTTGCAGCTTGTTTGTTAATTTCTGCTGATTCTTTTGATGCAAACTTAGATGCCAAGCTTTTATCTGGATATGGATTGTTAAATAAACCTAATGCAAATTTAACTCTAAGAATTCTTCTAACTGCATCGTCTATTCTTGATTCTGGAACTTCACCGTCTTCTACTAATTCTTTCAGAAGAATAGCAAAATCAACATTAAGTGGAACCATACTCATATCAATACCAGCCATTACAGCCAATTTAACAGCTTCTTTAGGAGATTCAGAAATTCCATCTCTTGTATGCAATCTTTCAACATCCATCCAATCAGAAACGATGAATCCTGAAAATCCAAGTTCTTCCTTCAATACTTTTGTAAGTAAATTATAATCAGAATGAACTGGAATACCATTTATCTCAGCAGAATTTGCCATTACTGTTAAAGCACCTGCTTTTACTCCTGCTGCAAATGGTGGCAATAACAAATCTCTTAAAACTCGTTCTGGAATCCATGCTGGAGTTCTATCAAGACCGTTATTAGGTAGACTATAACCGATATAATGTTTTAAGCAAGCAGCACCTGATGTAGGGTTTGACAAATCATCCCCTTGCATTCCTTCAACATATTCTTTAGCAAATTCGGTGGTTAAGTAAGAATCTTCACCAAAAGTTTCCCAAAATCTTGGCCAGTAAGGCTCACGTGCTAAACCAAGAACTGGATTAAAATTCCAAGGAATGCCAGAAGCACGCATTTCTAGAGCAGTAATTTCTGCTGATTTTCTTACTAGCTCTCTATTTCTTGATGCTGCTATAGTAAAACCTTGTGGAAATAAAGTTGAACCTAAAGTATAGGTTGCTCCATGAATAGCATCAATTCCATATAGAATGGGAATTTTTAATCTACTTTCTTTTGTGGCAACATCTTGAATGGTGGTAATAATTTCATGCCAACTTTCTAATGGATTTGCGGCTTGTCCAGTATTAAGCAGTGACCCAACTTTATATTTTAAGATTAGCTCTCTTAACTTTTTAATGTCAATGTGAAGTGGTTCTGTTTGAACTCTGTTTTTTCCCTCAATTGAAAAACTTTGAAGAGCAATCTGAGTCATTTGACCAACTTTTTCCTCAATAGTCATTTGAGAAATGAGCGAGTCAATTTTGCCTTCATTTTCCATTACATTCTTAACTTGAGCATTACCTTTTACAATAAACACAAAAAGAATAAGTAGAATTTTAAATTTCATATTTCTCCATTTACTTAAGAAGTAACATTTTTTTAGTTTTAATAAAATCTTCGGTTTGAAGTTGGTAAAAATAAACTCCGCTCACTAAATTTTTTCCTAAGTCCTTAAAATTTAATGTTTGAGTATGTTTACCAGCTTCTTGGGTTTGATTAACTAGTAAACCAACTTCGTTGCCAAGTATATCAAATATTTTAAGTTTAACTTTACTTTTGCTTTGTAATATATATTCAATTTTAGTTGAAGGGTTAAACGGATTAGGGTAATTTTGAAGCAGCTCATATTTATTCAATGGATTGCTATTGTATCCAACAGAATTTGGAATTGGATTAATTTTTATTCCACTTAAAACAACTCTATTTATTTCTGGTGAAAGTATTATTTCAAGCAGCTCATCGTTAACACTAATCTTTGTGGTAAAATCGTATGCAGCATTTTTACCAACTTCCGCAAAAATATCCAAATTATCCAATAGCAATTTATCTTCAATTGTAACATCAAAGACTCTATTGCCAGAAGAAGAAAAATATTTTTCCGCAAACATTAAAGTTACATCATATTCATTATTAGGTAATTTAATATTATATTTTCTTGTTGCCTCGCCATCAGTAAGATAAATTAAATCCTCATTGGTATTTGCAATTTGTGTATTGCTTGGCCAAGCACCATCACCACTATCAATAAAACCATATTTTAGAGATTCGTCCCATTCTTGATCAGCTAGAAAGTCATTAACCAAAAGCCCCCCAACATTAATGTGCAAAGGAAATTCTGGAATATAAGTTGGAATAATTGTTTTAACAGATGTAGAAATTATATTTCCCCAAATATCATTTATGTTCATAACAATAAGGTTTGTTGCAACTGAAGAAATAAAATTATTTGTAGTTAAAGTAACCTTGGTTAAATCTTTTGAAAGCACAGCTGAACCTAATGTTGCACCAGAAATAATATAATTTGAAACCGTTTCTGCAGACGATTTATTTAATTCTTCAGAAAACTTTATTTCAATATTTCCATTTTCAAATGCTTTTGCACATACTAATGTTGGTTTTGCAACATCTGTATATCCAGTATTTACAGCGTTAGTTAAGCATAAAATTAATTTTCCATCATTAAAAACAACATTTTCTGGAAGGAAATCGCACATATTGCCTTGGAAGGTGTGGGTAGCCTTTCCCCAGCGAGTTGCATCATATGAATCAAAATTATCTCGCCATTGAGGAGTGAAATTATTATCAGTTCCATAATTACCAGCACCTGGAGTATAAGATGAGTAGCTAACCCAGTCGTATTGTGCAAAAGTTGGAAGTGAATAATCATTCCACTCACCAACCCAATTAGCATATTCTGGATTCCAAATGTTCATCATTATTTTTTGTGACAAATTTAGTCCATTAATATGTTCACCAGTTTGTCTATGAACTTCAATGGAATCAACAAACCATGCAACATAATCTGGAGTCCACTCAAAAGCATAAGTATGAAATTCTTCATATTGATTAAACGAAATTGGGTGATTTCTCTCGTGCCCAACTTGATTACGAGTTATAGGATTAAATTGCATCATATCATCGTAGCGACCCACGTTTTCAATATCTATTTCATTCCAATCAGCCGTAGAAGTTATCTCGTGATAAGTGAAGAATGAAGAAATAACACCAACACGGTTGGCGGGCTTCATATTAACTTCAAATCTACCATAAAGAAATGCGTCATGTGTTCTATACTCTGCCCCTTTATAGTTTTTAGCTATACTAGTTTGCAAAAATATGAAAACTATGAACCCAATTATTAAAAAAGAATACTTTATGTTTTTAGTCATTGTTCTCTTTAATTTTTAATGTTAAAAATATTATCACTACTTTTTAATAAACATTTATAATGTAGCACGGTATTTATTTAAGTAACATCATTTTTTTTGATTCT
>Ga0180007_10000856_pt1 | contig 45843 bp, 37 predicted proteins | sample MM_PC_MetaG_FD_121122 | JGI IMG/M metagenome (GOLD analysis project Ga0180007, IMG submission 121122) | Groundwater microbial communities from the Aspo Hard Rock Laboratory (HRL) deep subsurface site, Sweden - MM_PC_MetaG | ecosystem: Environmental > Aquatic > Deep subsurface > Groundwater... | reverse complement strand
TGGAGAGACTGCCTTAAAATTCGTTCGTTCCAGAAATGCCCAAGGAGATGAAGGAACTGATATTGCTAGAGAACAAAGACAACAAAAAATAATTGTTGCTGTTAAAAATACTATTCTTTCCCCCAAGACCTTATTAAATCCAAAAAAAATGTGGGGAATATGGAATGTGTTAAAAGAAACAGTAGAAACAAATATCAATGAACAACAGGGTGTAATTCTTGCGAGAATGATAATAGACGCAAGAAAAGATGTTAAATCTTCAGTGATTTCTCAAGATTTTTTTATTAATCCACCAATATCTTCAAAGTATGACAATCAATATGTTTTTGTTCCAAAAGAAGGTAATTGGTTTGAGGTGAAAAATTGGGTTAAGAATTTTTTTAATTAAAATCTTACCCAAGAAAACTTGTTAATAAAAATAACTCCCCAGAGATTTACAAGAATACTTATTAAAAGTAAAACTATATGATGCCATTTAAGTTTGTTTTTTGACACTCCTTTTATAGTTAAGAAAATTAAAAAGGGATAAAAGTCTACTGCAAATCTATAGCCAAATTGAGCAAAACCCGTTGTTCCATGAGAAAAAATTACTAGACTAGTTAGGATAATTACAAACCAAGATATTTGTACAACTCTTTCTTTTATATTAGAAAAAATACTATACAGAAATGCTGGTGTTGTAATCCAGATTGAGAGTCCTGCCCAAGAAGGAATAACGAAGGGAAATTCTTTTTGGAAAATTGGGAAAGATGCAAAGATAACTTTCAAATGACTAGGTATGTAGGATAAATTAAACAACCCTTTTTCATACCAAGTTTCGTTTAAAACTCCAGGGATTAACAAATATCCTTTATCGAATATCGTTCCAAATCTTATAAAGTTATAGAAAAAATTAAACATAAAGAAGGGTAAAATTCCTAATGCAAACTTGAAAATGTTTTTGATTTTTCTTTTCCCCTTTATTAGATAAATAAATAAAGGAAAAGAAAGGATGGTAGTAAGTCTTGAAAGATACGATGCTCCCAAAAGTGCTCCAACTAAAGATGGTCTTTTTTTATCCAAACTCTCATTTAAGGCAGCTATTAAAAAAAAGCATGAAGCAACTTGTCCCAAGTACCAAGAAGATCCTGTGACTGACAAATACCATATGATCGTTCCGAAGCCTACTAAAAGTCCAGACCAAATAGCTAGTTTCATGTCTTTTTTTATTTTTAATGAAAGTTTGATTGTTAGAAATACTATCCCTGCTCCCAATAGATGTGCAAGGTATTGTTGTTGAAAAACGTCTTTTAAGATAAATACAAAAGGCATAGATAAAATTGCAGGCATTGGTGGATAGACAACAAAATATTTATTTTGGTCTTCTGGTATCAATTCATTTAGCCAAGTTGGGTTTTCAGTGAGATAGTATTTTCCCTTAAGAAAAGAGGCTGCAAGTCGGGTAAAATAGTCATATGGAGTTTTTCCTGCCGAAGTTAGATAATATACAACTAAGGTAATTATGAAAATAAAGATTGGAAAAATAAATTTCTTTTTGCCTAAGATTTTAATCATTTTGTTTTTTGGCTTCTTACTAAGAATTATACTTTGTCCTTTCCTTACTTTAAAACTAGATCAGAATACATTCATTGTTTGGAGTATAAATTTAGTAAATAAAGGGTTTAAGAATTTTTATCTCAATTGGTCAGATTATTTTCCGGGTTACTTGTATATTTTGTGGGTTTTAGGAAAAGTAAGAGGTTTTTTGCCAGATGAACTATTGTATAAGGTTCCAGCAATACTTTCTGATTTATTGACAGGATATTTGATTTATCGAATAGCAATAAAGTATGTTAACGAAAAGAAGTCTTTAATAATTACTTCTTTATATGTTTTTAATCCAGCAATAATTTATAATTCTACACTTTGGGGACAGATTGATTCGATTGTTATTTTGTTTTCTTTACTTTCTTTGTTTTTAGTAGAAAAAAATATTATTCTTTCTGCAGTTTTTTTAGCTTTAGGAACTTTAGTTAAACCTCAAGTTGCTTTCTTAACGCCATTAATTTTGTTTCTTCTTTTTAAGAGTAAAAACAAAGTTAAAAAAATTATTATTTATTCATTAACTGGAGGAATACTGTTTATATTAGGTTTTCTACCCTTTTTGTTGGGAGGAAAGAATTTATTCCAATTTATTTTTGAAAGAATCAGATTTTCATTTAATCAGTATCAATATGCAAGTGTAAATGCTTTTAATTTTTGGGGACTTTTTGGTTTTTGGAAACCAGATGTTGGAAAAGTACCATTAAATATTTTAGGAGCAATAATTTTTTCTTTCTCCTTCTCATTTGCTTTGCTAAAAACAAAGATAAAAAGGGGAGAAAAATATGTTCTTTCTACATTAATTTTTTTGAGTTCTTTTCTTTTTTTAACAAGAATTCATGAAAGACACTTGTTGCCAGTTTTCGCGCCTTTAGTTTTAACAACATTATTTTTACCTAACACAATAATTATCTATGTACTTTTATCCTTTACTTATCTTGCCAACATGTTTTATTCATATATTTGGATTACTAATGGTTTTCAAGAAATATTTCCTAAATTTGTAATTTATTTCTTTATTATTATTAATCTTTGGTCAATTTTCTTTTTCTTAAAAGAGATTGTTTCAAAAAAAACAAAAAATTATCTTATGATATTTAGAAATATGTGGAAACGAATTAAAAAAACTAAGATTAAAGTTAGAAAAGAAACATTTCCAAAAATTATTTTGAAAAAGAAATACACAAAAACAATTTTATTTGGAATACTTATATTTTCTTTAGGGACTAGATTATACGGCCTCAATTACCCTGAAAAAGAGTACTTCGATGAGGTTTATCATGCTTTTACTGCAAGAGAGATGCTTCATGGAAATAAAGCTGCTTGGGAATGGTGGAATACACCTCCTGAAGGGTTTGCTTATGAATGGACACATCCTCCTTTAGCTAAACTTTTTATGTGGGGATCGATGTCTGTTTTTGGTGAAACTGCATTTTTTTGGAGATTTCCCGGTGCGATTTTGGGAGTTGGGGTAGTTTTTCTTACCTATTTAATTGCAAAACAGATCTTTAAAGATGAACTTTTAGCTATCTTTTCTGCAACTTTTATTTCTTTGGACGGATTAGTTTTGACTATGAGTAGAATTGGAATGAATGATACATATTTATTATTTTTTTCTCTTTTAACAATTTATTTATTTTTAAGAAACAAAGATTTTTTTTCTTCAATATCTTTTGGATTAGCTCTTTCTTCAAAGTGGTCAGCTTTATGGGTTATCCCAATACTTTTTGTTATATGGCTTTCTAGAAAAAATAAATTTAATTTGAAGTTGGGATGGTTTTTAGTAATGCCACCTTTAGTATATTTAGCCAACCATATACCTATGTTTTTAACAGGTCATTCGTTAGACATCTTTTGGGGAATGCAAAAACAAATGTGGTGGTATCACACAAAACTTCAAGCAACACATCCTTATACGTCTTCCTGGTGGAGTTGGCCTTTAAATTTAAGACCGGTTTATCTTTATACTTCCGATGAGATTGGGGGAATGGTTTCAAGAATTTATAATTTAGGAAACCCAGCAGTATTTTGGTTTGGATTGATAAGTATTGTTTGTTCTTTTGTTTATAGTTTGCTAAACAAAAACAGAAAACTTGCCTTGGTGGTCTTTTCTTACCTTGTTTTTTTTGTTCCTTGGGCAGCTTCTCCTAGAATAATGTTTTTTTATCATTATTTACCCTCAATGCCCTTTTTGGCAATTGCTACAGGTTATGTTTTAAGAAAAGAAAAGAAATTAATAATTCCAACTCTTACACTTTTTTTAGTTGTCTTTTTATATTTTTACCCACACTGGGCAGGAATGAAAATTCCCCTTTGGCTTGACAAGTCATATTATTGGTTTCCCAGTTGGAGATAATTTTTTTAGCTTATAAGACAAGAAGGAAAGATATTAAAAGGAGTATTCCACCAGCTCCCAATCCCAAGATTGTTGGTAAAGAAGTTCCTGCTTCAGGTAGTTCTGCTTGTGCTGTGGTTGTAGCGGTTGATGTCGGTGTTGCGGTGCTAGTACCTGTTGGTGTAGGAGTTGGTGTACCTGTCGGTGTTGCGGTGCTAGTACCTGTTGGTGTAGGAGTTGGTGTATCTGTTGGTGTAGGAGTTGGTGTACCTGTTGGTGTAGGAGTTGTAAGATTCAATGTTAAAAGATCACAGCTTTTTGTTTCTGCGGCAGCGGGCTTGCTTGTTGGAGCAGTTGGAGCAACAGCTTCTTGTCTTAGATTATAAAGCCTAATTGCTGTAAATACGGCAATACCAGCCAAAACCAAGGTGGATAGAATTATTAATATTGTTCCAAATTTACTTTTTAATATTTTTGCCATTTTAGTATTTAAAACCAGCCCAAAGTTGTATGGTGCAATTCTGCTTTAACTGTAAGCTTGCTTAAACCTTCAGGAATAACATATTCAACATAAAATTCTTCAGTTCCAGGTTTTTTGTTGGTAATTTCTCCTGACAAACCAGTGTTAATTATAAATCTGGCTTTATCTAAGGAACCGCTTATGGCTGTTCCTTTAACTGCAAATTTTATAATATCGCCTGCTGCCAAATCGGCTAGTTCAGCTGTTGGAATAGTGTTCCAATTTTCATCATACACTTTTACATACAAACATTGTGCTGAGACGTTGGGAGTTGTTTTACAAGTTGGATCATCTACACACGTGGGGTCTTGATACTGACAATTTGAGTAACCGGTAACACAGTAACCAGCACCACCGCCTCTCATACAAAGATGTCCACTGTCACAAGGTCCTTTTTCACCGGGAGTAGAAGTTAGACATTCTGACTCAGAATATCCCATATCGCCCATATAATAAGTACACATTTCTCCAGTGGAATAGTCACATTCTTTATTCTCATGATTGGGGATACATCTATCGGTGTGATTTTGGGATGTAGTACATGCCCCACTAGATACATCATACAAAGGTTTATCTATTGGACAACAGTATGTGGGATTTCCGCCAGTAGATAATTTACAATACAATGCTCCTGAGGTACTGGAGGGTATATTGCAATCTGTATTTGGGCAAGTAGGTAGCTGTTGAGGTACACAACAAGTTTCATTACTAAGGCAACCTCCGTGCGGGTTTGATATTTCATTGGATATACAAGTTACTCTACAAGTTCCTCCGAATTCAGTCTTACAAAAATTGGACGGTGTTGGTGTTGGATTACAAGATAAGGAGCTACTATCACAGCCAGTAGTACCACAATCAATCCCTGTCCAAGAAGTACCCTGAGTGTTGCAAGTCTGAAGCCATGTTGCAGAACAGCGCTTACTACCGGGAGAACAATATTGACCTTTGGATTTACAGACTGGGCAAGCCGGCGGTGCCGGTATGTAACAGTATTCGGTTGCGGCACAATCACTATCCTTACTACAGGGATCTATACAGTGAACAGCTGCCTTTTCCCGTATATCTTGCGACTGTTTTAATAAAAGTATTCCTGTTCCTATTCCTCCTAATAGAACCAAAATTCCCAATATTGTTGCGATTGTTTTTCCTCCGAATTTTTTCTTTGGTTTTTCATTTGGGACAATGACTGATGGAATATCAAGATCTGGTGCACCAGATCCCTGATTTTCTTTTTTGTTTTTATTAGAAAATTCTTCAACAGTTGGAATTGGAGGCGGAGGTGGTGTAGCAGAATCAACTTGTGTAAAACTTGGCATGTTCTGAGGAGTTTCTTTTTGGACAGGACTATCTGTCTCTGTTTGTTCATTTGAAACAGAAGGAGTTTCAATAACTGGATTTAATGGTTCTTGATTTTTTGTTTGAATATTTTGATCACTTTGGGTCTGATCCATTGGATTTAATGGATTTTGATTGTTTAAATTATTTTGATCATCCATGACAGTTTTTTATATTTCTGATTGTTTCCAGAGAATAAAACCAAATGAAATAGTTGCTATACCCATCATAAATAGTAATAAAGTTTGAGTCAAGTTGCCAGAGACTGGTTGTTCAGGTGTAGCGGATACCGAAGCAGTTGCAGTTGCTTTTGATGTTGGTGTTGCGGATGGTGTTGATGTAAGTTTTGGTGTTGCGGATGGTGTTGAAACAAAAGCGGGAGACTCGGATGCTGAAACAATAAAATTTCTAGTAAGAGTTCTTAATATTCCATTAGTATCATTCCACTTAAGGGTAACTGTATGTGTTCCTTCTTCCAGTCCTTTTGGTGGTGACCAAGTCCAATTTCCGGAGTTTCCTACAGTAATTGTATCCGTTTGAAGTTCTGATTCAACTTGGATTTCAATTTCAGTACCAGCTGGTCCTTTACCAAAAAACTCAGGATCTTTGGTCGATATTATTTCTCCTTCACTTTGACTTTCTAAAGTAACTGTTTTTGAAGTTAAATTACTTAAACTACCATCAACTTCAAAACCTGATGTATTTTCAATTTCTCCCTCTGGGACATTGATAGATGCCTTAGGGATTTGTGAATCTTCGGACGGCTGTAGATTTTTAAAATCATTTACTTCACCTAAAATAATTGCTGGTGTGGGTTTTGCTGACTGTGAGTATATTTGTGCAGTGGCCACTCCACTTATTCCTGCATTTATTGATATTTCAACAAGTGAAGAACTTTCATTAATTGTTATATATGAATCCAAATTTTTATTTCTTGTTTGGGATATTGGCATTAACCAAGTTCCGGTTTTAGATGTGACAGTCGAAAGAAGACTTCCTCCACCTACGGAAAAATATACCAAAGCATTTGCTGCTGGTGTGCCGTTTTGATTAAGAACACTTCCAGAAATTATTATATTGTTAGTTGGTTTGGTAAGTTGTGCACCAGTTTTTATTTTCCAGGCAGTTTCTTGATTATCAAAGTCTTGAGAATTAGAGTTTATTTTAAAATAATATTCGCTTTGAGCATTTAAAGATCTAATTGTTGAAGAATGGATGTAACCTTTTTGAGAAATTGTGTCATTTTCAACTTTATCTAGGTTATTCACGTTTTTTCCCCACTTAATGAAACCTAATGTTTCTTTATCTGTTGTCCAAGAAACAGTAAATGAAGAATCAGTAATGTTCGAGATTCTTACATCTTTTGGAGTTTCTTCAGGTGATGCACCTAATCTAAAAATTTGTTGACTTTTTATTAAAAATACTCCAGTTATTATTCCAATAACTAAAATCACTAAGCCAATAATTGTTGGTATTTTTTCTTTTTTCATATTGTTTCTATTACTTCAGCACTTGTTGTTGCTGTTGGTTCTGTTCCATCTTGATCTTGTTCCAGTTGTTGTTCTGTTTGTTCTGGTTCTGGGCTAGGACTTTGTTTTTCAGTTTCATTTGGTATTGGTTTTTTTGCAATGATATTATCTGGTATTTGATTTTGTTCTATGAAAACTCTTTTTTCAATCTCTGAAATAACTTTTTCATTTAGATTTGGAGAGAGAGGTTCAAGTATTTCTGCGGAGACTTTTATATCTGATTTTTCTATGAAAACTCTATATAAACTAAAAAAGATCCATAAGACAGATGTAATTAGAGTTAAAATTGCAAGAGAAACAATGTTGGGAGTTTTTTCTTTTTTCATTTTTTAATATATGGTGTTTGACCTGTAATTAACATTACGATTATTGATTCATTATCTTTTTTTGATGAGTTTATATTGATGGAATTAATAATAAGAGGTCTTCTTGAGCTTTCCAGATCAAAAAGAAAACTATAAAGTGATAAATAAGGACCTGTAAGGTTGACTGAAAAAGTAATAGTACTAACATTTTCTGGAAGGTTTTTAATCTCGTTTTTATTACTTTTTTTCTTTTCTTCTCCGATTAAAACGACTTCATTAACGGATGAGCCTATAACTGTTACAGAATTTGTGTAAGCAATCCCTTCAATTTGTCTTAAAAGATTCTCTGGAGTTGGTGTATTTGGTACTGCTTGTTCTATAAGAGAAATTTTTTCAATATTCTGATTATAAATATTTTGTGCAGTTGCAATATTTTCAATTTTTTGTTCCATTTTGTTTATAGTTTCTTCTTTTTCCCTGTTATCTTTTATTAACTGAGAGATTGTAAGAAGTGTTGGTTTCAAGGCAAAGATTGAAAAAAAAGTTATTGTTATGAGTGAGAGAAGTACTTCGAGAAACATTCTGACATCATCCCTTTTTTTGTAAACAATAAGAAGTTTAAGAAAAAGTTCTTTGTATCTTACATAATCTTTTTTCCAATTTAAAGCCATTTATTTATCTCCTTTCTGGGATATATCAATTTTTGCATTAAATTCAATTAAAGAACTATTTTGCTGATTAGTATTAGTTCCCATAAGATTTATATTTGAGAAATCTTTTTTTAGATTAACTAAAAATTGGGATATAGTCGCTTCACTTACTGAATTCCCTTTCATTTGAATAGAATTGTCTGTTATTTGAATAGAAGTCAAATAAACATCTTGAGGAAGATTATTACTTACTCTATTTATATATTCAAAAGGATTTGCTTTTAGCTCTGAGATTTTTGAAAAAGTTTCTAATTTTTTTTGAATGTCTCTAAACTCATTTTCAAAATCTGTTGTTGTTTTAAGAATAGCTTGATTTTTTCTCAACAATTCATTTAAATCATTTGCTTTTGCATCGAGCCAAAATCTTGATAAAAAAACTGCCATAACTATAACCTCAGTAAGAATAACAATAACTCTAAAAGTTGAAAGAAGCCATTTAAGTATTCTTCCTAAAGTAGATGCCGCAAACTCCTCTTGAGGTAATAAATTTATTCCAACCGTATGTTTTTGAGCAGTTGCCATTACGAATAACTATATCATAACTTCAAGGCTAGAAGTAGTAGAAAAGAAGACTTAATAATATTATTTTTTAGTCTTCTTTGGAGACTGAGTTTTCTTAGGACTTATAAGTTTTGTGAGATTTTTTTTAATTCTTGAAGATTTGTTTTTATGTATAACATTCTTTTTTACAGCTCTATCGGAAAGACTGATTGCTTTTTTTATTTCTTCTAAAGATTTAGATTTTTTTGCATCTCTTATTGCAATTTCAAGCTTTTTTTTGATGTCAAAATTAACTAAGGCCTTCTTTTTTGAAGATCTTAAAGCTCTTTTAGCTGTTTTAGTTACTGGCATATTTTATAATTTTTAATTATTCACCAATTGATAGCTTCGAAGTATAATCTAAAATAATTATCGTATCAAGTAAGATAAAGATTAAAGGAAAATGTTTAAAAAACTATTAAATAAAAGTAGAAATATTTTTTCTTCAAAACAAACTTCTGTTTTTTCTGCGGCATCAATAATAATGGTAATGATTCTTGCTTCGAGGGTTTTGGGATTAGTAAGACAAAGAGTACTGGCACATTTTTTTGAAGCGAATGATCTTTCTTTGTTTTTCGCTGCCTTTAGATTACCAGACCTTTTATTTGAGGTTTTGGTTTGGGGTACTTTTTCTTCAGCTTTTATTCCAGTTTTTACTAAATCTTTGCAAAAAGGAAGAAAAAATGCTTGGAATATTGCTGGAAGTGTTACCAATATCGGTTTTTTGATTTTTCTTGTTTTAGCTTTATTAATAATTATTTTTGCTGATAAATTATATGGGATTTTTGTACCTGGATTTGAAATAGCTGATAGAAAACAAGTTGTATTGATTGCAAGAATTTTATTTGCAGCTCAGGGCTTTTTTGTAATAAGTTATGTTTTAACAGCGGTTTTGGAATCATTAAGAAGATTTTTAGTTCCAGCAATTGCTCCACTTTTTTATAATCTTGGAATAATTCTAGGTACAATATTTTTTTCTCCCAGGTTAGGACTTTTAGGCCCTACAATTGGAGTTTTAATTGGAGCATTTTTACATCTTGTGATTCAGTTACCGCTTGCTTTTAAATTAGGTTTTAGATTTCGAACAAAAATCGCGATAACACCTGAAGTTAAAAAGATTGGAAAACTGGCAGTTCCAAGACTAATAGAAGTATCTTTTTTACAAATCGCAAAAACAGTTGAGCTTTCTTTAGCAACTTTAATTTCAACAGCATCTTATACCTATTTTACTTTCGGTAATACAATTCAACTTTTACCTGTTGGTCTTTTTGGAACCTCAATTGCCAAAGCCGCATTACCAACACTTACAAGACAATCCAACAAGCTTGGTGAATTTAAAAAAACTTTGTTTAATGCTTTAGGCCAAATGTCTTTTCTGATTATTCCTATTTCAACGTTTTTGATTGTTCTAAGAATACCTATTGTTAGATTAATCTACGGGACTGATATTTTTAGTTGGGAATCGACAGTTCAAACGGGATTAGTTGTTTCTGCTTTTGCTTTAGGAATACTTTTTCAGGCAACATCTTCAATTTTGGCAAGAAGTTTTTATGCTCTTCATGATACAAAAACCCCAGTTAAAATTTCGATAACTACGATTCTTATTAATATTGCTATTGATTTTGTATTAGTTAAAGTTTTTCATCTTCCAATTTGGGGTTTGGCAGCAGCTTTTTCTTTTTCAACTTTTTTACAGTCTTTGTTACTTTATATATTCCTAATTAAAAAAATTGGAGATGGAGAAACTTTTAAAAAACTATTACCAATAATAAAATCTTTAGTTTCTTCTGTAATTTCAGGATCTGTAATGTATTTTTTACTGAAGATTTTTGATAGATCCGCCTGGGTTAAAAAACTTTCCTTTTTGGGTAAAATTGAAGGATTAGAAAATATCAACTTTGAAAGATTTGTTTTGGATACAAGATATACAGTTAACCTTTTGATTTTAACAGTATTTGTTGTTGCTGTAGGAAGTTTGGTTTACCTTATAACTTCATGGATTTTCAAATCAGAAGAGCTTCAATTTTTTCTAAATTTTCTTAAAAGAATTTTTTCAAACATCAAGTTTAAAAAGTTACCCATAAGAGAAATGGAACCAATGTCAGAACCTCCTAAAGAATCAACTTCTTTGTAAAAAACCTCTTGACATCATTTAGCACTCGTGTTAATCTACTGCTAACATTTATTAAATATGGCAGAAGCACTTACAGCAAGACAAACACAAATACTAAAGTCTCTTATTGATGAATATATTGAGACTGCAATTCCAGTTGGATCTGAAAACTTGGACAAAAAATATAATTTAGGAGTATCTCCAGCAACCATTAGAAGTGAGATGAATATTTTAACAAAAAATGGATATTTGAAACAACCACACACTTCATCTGGTCGTATTCCCACACCTTTAGCTATGAAGTTTTACATAGACCAATTAATGGAGGAAAAACAGATGAGTTTAACTGAAGAGGTAAAAACAAAAGAAGATGTTTGGGATTCTCGAAAAGATTTGGATTCCCTACTAATTGAAGCGACAAAAGTGTTGGCTGATAAAACAAAAAATATAGCCGTTGCTGCAACAGATGAAGGGAAAATATGGCGTGCAGGGTTTTCAAATATATTTTTAAATCCAGAATTTTCTGAGGTTGAAACGTGTGCAAGTGTTTTTTCTGTAATTGAGGAAGTTGATAAAATGACAGAGCTTTTTTTTCAAAAGGCAATATCAGGAAGCTCTATTGATGTTTTATTTGGAGAGGATTTGGGTTGGCCTGGATTTAATACTGTTGGAATTGTGGCAACTCATTTTAATGTTTATGGTAAAAATGCAGCCTTAGGAGTTATTGGACCTGCTAGATTAAGTTATCCAACTGTAATTCCAATTCTTAAGTATTTTAGAACTCTTATGGAGGAGGTATCATTATAATATAATGAAAAGTAAGAAAACTATAAAACCAGAAGGAAAGCTAAAAGTTGATGAATTGAAAAATCAACTGGCAAGAGCATTGGCTGACTATGACAATTTAAGAAAAAGAACAGAAATTGAAAGAGAAATTCTTTTAAAATTTTCTTCAGAAAGGATTATTGCAAGAATACTTCCCATTTTAGATGATATTGAAAATGCACAAATACATTTGAAAGATAGTGGTTTAGCAATTATAATTGCTGATTTCAAGAAACTTTTGTATGATGAGAGGTTAGAAGAAATATTACCCAAAAAAGGTGATAGCTTTGATGAAGAACTTCATGAGGCAATAGAAGCCTGTGGAGGAGGAAAGAAAGGGACTATTGCGGAATTGATTTTGCAGGGATGGAAATTTATGGATGGACCAGTTTTAAGACATGCAAAAGTTAAAGTATATGGAGATAAAATAGAAAGGAAAAATTAAATAAAATGAGCAAAATTGTAGGAATTGATTTAGGAACAACAAATTCAGTTGTTGCTGTTATGGAAGGGGGAAGACCAAAAGTTATCCCCGCAGTTGATACTGGGAAAAACACTACGCCTTCAGTTGTTGAACCAATTAAGAATTTGGTTGGAGATGTTGCTAAGAGACAGCTTATTTTAAATCCTAAAAATACTATTTATTCAATTAAAAGATTGATGGGTAGACGTGCTGAGGATAAAGAGGTCAAAAGAACAGAAGAAATGGTTCCCTATGAAATTAAATCTGGTAAAGATCAAATGGCAGTAGTTGATGTTGAAGGTAAAACCTATACACCACAGGAAATTTCTGCACGAATTTTAATGAAACTTAAAAAAGATGCAGAAAGTTATTTAGGTGAGACTGTTGATAGAGCAGTTATTACAGTCCCTGCATATTTTGACGATTCACAAAGACAGGCAACAAAGCAAGCAGGTAAAATTGCCGGATTTAAAGTAGAAAGAATTGTTAATGAACCCACTGCTGCTGCCTTGGCTTATGGAATGGATAAGAAAAAAGATCAACAAATTGCGGTTTATGATTTAGGTGGTGGAACTTTTGATATTTCTATTATTGAAGTCGGTCTTGAAGGAGGGCAAGGGGTAATAAGAGTTCTTTCAACAAATGGTGATACCCATTTGGGGGGAGACGATTTTGATGAAAAAATTGTTGATTGGATAGTCTCAGAATTTAAAAAAGAATATGCCTTCGATCTAAAAAATGATAAACAAGCACTTCAAAGAGTAAGAGATGCTGCAGAAAAAGCAAAAGTAGAGCTTTCCGCAAGTCAGGAAACTGAAATTAACCAACCTTATATTACTCAAAAAGATGGTCAACCACTTCATTTGACATTAAAATTAACAAGAGCAAAACTTGAGAGTTTGGTAGAAGAATTAATTGAAAAAACAATCAAGCCAGTTGAGGCATGTTTAAAAGATTCAAAGCTTCAAGTAAAAGATATAGATGAAGTTATTTTAGTTGGAGGAATGACTAGGATGCCAAAAGTTGTAGAAACTGTTAAGAAGTTTTTTGGTAAAGATACTAACCAATCAGTTAATCCGGATGAAGTAGTTGCAGTCGGTGCAGCAATTCAAGCAGGAGTTTTGGGAGGAGAAGTTAAAGACATACTTTTATTGGATGTAACACCTCTAACTTTGGGAATAGAAACTTTAGGTGGAGTTGCGACACCTATGATTCCAAGAAACACGACTGTTCCTACAAGTAAAACTGAAATATTCTCAACTGCAGCAGATAATCAGACTCAGGTTGAAATTCATGTAAGCCAAGGGGAGCGTCCTATGAGTGCTGACAATAAATCCTTGGGGAAATTTGTTTTAGATGGAATTCCTCCTGCGCCTCGTGGAGTTCCTCAAGTTGAGGTAACTTTTGATCTTGATACGAGTGGAATTTTGACTGTTACTGCAAAAGATAAAGCAACTGAAAAAACTCAAAACATTAAAATTACTGGAGCAGTAGGCCTTTCTGATGATGAAGTTAAAAAAGCTCAAGAAGAAGCAGAAAAAAACAAAGAAGAAGATCAGAAAAAGGCTGAAGTAATTCAGGCTAAAAATCAGGCTGATTCAATGGTTGCTGCAGCTGAAAAAGCTTTGAAAGATGCTGGAGATAAGGCACCTAAGGACATAAAAGGAAAAGTTGAAGAAAAAATAACTGCAGTAAAAGATGTTCTTAAAAAAGAAGACTCTAAAAAAGAGGACTATGAAAAGGTTACAAAGGAACTTTCTGACGAATTATCAAAAATAGGTCAAGCAATGTATCAATCTCAAGAAAAAAAAGAGGCTTCTAAAGAAGAGAAGAAAGAAGAAAACAAAGAAGAAAAAAAGAAAGAGAAGAAAGACGGTGAAGTTGAAGAAGGAGAGGTTGTTGAATAGTATTTATTAAATTTAGTTGATATAGCCTCGGCAGGTTCGAGGTTTTTTTATTAAAATAAAATATATGGCAGCAAAATCTGATTACTACGATATTTTAGGAGTTTCTAAAAATGCTTCCGCAGAAGAAATAAAAAAAGCATATAGGAAACAGGCTTTGGAGTGGCATCCTGATAGACATAAAGATAATAAAGAAGAGGCTGAAAAACGTTTTAAAGAGATAAACGAAGCATATCAAATTCTTTCTGATTCTCAGAAAAAATCTGCATATGACCAATTTGGACATGCTGCATTTACTCCAGGTGGTGGTTTTGCAAATCAGGGTGGTTTTTCTGGGCAACCTTTTTCTCAAGGAGGAAAACATGGGCCTTTTACATATACATATACTTCATCTGGTGGAGGATCCCCTTTTGCTGGATTTGATTTCGGTGACCCTTTTGATATTTTCGAACAATTTTTTGGAGGGACACCTTTTAGACAAAGAAGACAGGTTCCTCGTTATGGAATAACTATTGATTTTATGCAAGCTGTCAAAGGAGTTGAAAAAGAGGTAGAAATTGAAGGAAAGAAAAGAAAAATAAAAATTCCTGCTGGTGTTGATGAAGGTTCAAGAATTAGCTTTAAAGATTTTACTCTTTCTATAAATGTTAGACCCCATGATGTTTTTGAAAGAGAAGGCTATGATATTTACCTGAAATTTGGCATTCCTTTTTCTTTAGCAACACTTGGTGGTGAAATAAAGGTTCCCACTGTTAATGATGAAGTAAAAATAAAAATTAGACCAAGTACTCAATCAGGAACAATGATAAGGTTAAGGGGTAAAGGAGTACAGGCTCCACATGGAAGAGGAAAGGGTGATGAATATGTAAAGATATTTGTCACTATTCCTGAAAAGTTAAGTAGAGAACAAAAAAGAACAATTGATAGTTTAAAAGAAGAAGGTTTTTAAAATTAAATGTTTGACTTGAAGATGCTTTAAGAGTAAAATTGCCTTGATTGTGAGGAGTATTTGGTGGGAGTTTAAACCCACCTTTTTTTTTAATATGCAAACACCAAGAACAGAATTTGCCCAAGCATTAAAAGCAATCGCAACAGAGCGAGGGCTTGATGCTTCTGTAATTTTAGAAACTATAAAACAAGCAATAATTGCAGCTTATAGGAGAGATGCAAAGGAGCGTGGTGATGATACGGAAGAAATGGAGTTTGAAGTTAAAATTAATTCTGTTAACGGTGAGGCAAAAGTATTTTCTTGGCCAGTAGAAAAATTGAAAGAAAAAAAAGATGTAACACCTCCTGGATTTGGAAGAATTGCAGCGCAAACTGCAAAACAAGTAATCCATCAAAAAATACGAGAAGCAGAAAAAGGAGCTGTAATGGATGAATTTTCAGATAAAGTCGGAAATTTACTTTCTGGTATGGTATTAAGGTTTGATGGACCAAATGTAAGAATCGATTTAGGAAGAACTGAGGCAATAATGCCAGCCGAGGAAAGAATACCTAATGAAATATTATCCTTAAATCAAAGAATGACGTTCCTTCTAAAAGAGATTTTGGATACACCAAGAGGAAAAGAAATAATTCTCTCAAGAGCAGATCCAAGTTTTGTTGAAAAACTCTTCTCAAGAGAAGTGCCAGAAATTTCTTCAGGAAGTGTGACTATTAAAGAAATTGCAAGAGAGGCAGGAACAAGAACAAAAATTGCAGTTATATCTGTACAGTCTGGTGTTGATCCTGTTGGAAGCTGTGTTGGTCAAAAAGGTATAAGAGTTCAGGCTGTAACTAATGAATTAGGTGGTGAAAGAGTAGATATTATTCCTTGGAGTGAAAATTTAAGTGAACTTATTGAAGCTTCACTTTCACCTGCTGAGAATTTAAAAATTATACTTAATGAAGACACAAAAACTGCTAGAGTACAGGCTCCTGAGGATCAACTTTCTATGGCTATCGGAAAGGATGGTCAAAATGTTAGATTGGCAGCTAAACTAACAGGTTGGAGAATAGAGGTTGAAGAATTGGTTTCTAAAAAAAGTAAGAAAAAAATTAAAAAAGAAGAAGTTAAGGAAGAAAAACCTAAAAAAGTAAGAAAAAAAGAGGTTAAAATTTCCAAAGAGGAAAAAAAGACAAAATGAAGTTAAAAAGATTGTTAAAATGATAAATTTGAAAATTTAAAAATCTTACAAATTAGACTTCAAAAGTCCTAATAATTCCTCAAAAGGATCAGAGAAAAAGTAAAAATGGATAAAAAAAATATTAGACCACCAGTTGTTGTTGTACTAGGTCATGTAGATCATGGTAAAACCAGCCTATTGGATTATATCAGGAAAACTCGTGTAGCCTTAAGAGAAGCTGGTGGAATTACCCAAAATATTGGTGCATCACAAATTATTACAAAATCTGGTAAAAAAATTACTTTCATTGATACTCCCGGACATGCTGCTTTTAATAAAATGAGATCAAGGGGTGCAAAAGTTGCTGATATTGCAATATTGATTGTGGCTTCTGATGCAGGAGTTCAACCTCAAACAAAAGAAGCGATTGACCATATAAGAAAGTCAGAACTACCTTTTATCGTTACAATAACCAAAGTTGATTTACAGACTGCAAATAGTGAATCTGTACTTAACCAACTTGAAAAAGAAGGTATTCTTTTAGAAAAAAGAGGTGGAGATATTCCTTGGATAGAAGTATCTTCTAAATCAGGTAAAGGTATAGATGATTTATTGGAAACAATCTCTTTATTGGCAGATGTTTCTGAGATAGAAGGAGATCCAAAAAAAGAACTGGAAGCAGTTGTTATTGAAACATCAAAAGATAAAAGTGGACCTTTAGCTAATGTTATTGTAAGAAATGGTTCTATCAAAGTTGGAGATACCCTATATATAGAAGGCGGATGTGCTAAGGTTAAAAACCTTAAAAACGATAAAGGAAATGTTAAAAAAGTCTTTCCAGGAGACCCTGCTCAGATACTCGGATTTGATCTATTACCAGAAATTGGTACAAAACTATTTTCAACAGAGTTTGATAATAAAGGAAAAAAAGAAACTAAAAAAAATTATCTAGAGATTAATAAAGACCAGATTGGAGTAATAATAAAAGCCCAAAACACAGGTTGTTTAGAGGCAATATTAAATCAAATTCCTAAAGAAATTGTTGTTATTGATTCAGGAATTGGTGATATAAATGAATCAAATGTTCTTTTGGCTAAAACATTGGAATCAAAAACAATATTGTCATTTGAATCAAAAGTTTCTAATTCGGTTTCAAAACTTGCGGAAGCAGAAGGAGTAACAATTCATTCGTTTAAAGTGATATATGAATTATTTCAAACCTTAGAAAAAATGGTTAAGGCAATAAAAATAGAAGTTATCGGAAAAGCAGAAATTATTGATATTTTTCCTTTTAATAAAAAAAGGATTGCTGGCTGTAAAGTTTTACAAGGGAAAATAAATAAAGATAGTAAACTTAAAATAATCAGAGAAGAAATAGAATTGGGAGATGTAAAAGCAATATCTCTCCAAAAACAAAAACAAGAAGTAGCTGAAGTCGGTCAAGGAGAAGAATTTGGGATATTATTTTCTCCCCAGCTTGATTTTATTAAAGGTGATATGTTAGTATCGGTCGCAAAGTAAAAATGGAAAATTCTTTTCATTCAGTTATTGAATCTGCGAATTCAATTTTAATTCTTCTGCCTACAAAACCATATTTTGATCAAGTGGCTGCTGGTCTTTCACTTTTTTTGTCTTTAAATAAACAAAAAGAAGTTAATATTTCTTGTCCTTCGGAAATGATTGTTGAATTTAACTCTCTTATAGCTGTTGATAAAATTTCAACTGAACTTGGTAGTAAAAACTTAACAATTAAGTTTCCTAATTTTGATGCAAGCAATATTGAGAGAGTAAGTTATGATATTGAAAATGGAGAATTTAAACTAACTGTTATTCCCAAACCAGGTTTTGTCTCACCAAAAAAAGAAAATATTGAAATTTATAATTCAGGAATATCAGCAGATACTGTAATTTTAGTAGGTGGAGGAAATATTTCTCATTTTCCAATAGTTACAAGTAAAGATTTTTCTAATTCAAAACTTATTCATATTGGGACAAAAGATATTGAATATAGTGGACTTATTTCTTTTGCAAGACCTGCTTCTTCAGTTTCTGAAATAGTAACCGCATTTATTGAAGATGGAAATTTTTATTTGGATGCAGATATTGCTACAAATCTGATTGCTGGTATTGAAGAGGCAAGCAAAGATTTTAAAGGTCCTGAAGTAACTGCAGACACTTTTCAAAAAATTGCCAATTTAATGAAATCTGGAGGTAGAAGAATTAACTTTGGAAAAGAAGAGATAAGAGTAAATTATCCTCCAGGTTCAATTCCACAAAAACCATACAAAAAAGATGTTTTGTCAGAAGGGAAACAAGTTCAGGAAGAAAAGACTCCGCAAGATTGGTTAGCCCCAAAAATCTATAAAGGCAACACCCTAAGTTAAAGATTGGCTTTTGTATTTTCTCTTTGGCTATGGTACTATACCTTTCTAAGATGTAAACAATGTTTTCGGATTTTACCGATTACTTTGTTTTCCTGGTAATTCAGGACTTTAAGGACACTTATGGCACTAGCAAAAGAAGAAAAAAAAGAAATTATTAAAAAATTTGCAAGAGAAAAAGGTGACACTGGTTCTCCAGAAGTACAAATTGCACTTCTTTCAATGCAAATTGATAAATTAGCTTCTCATTTAAAAGAACACAAAAAAGATGTTCACTCAAGAAGGGGGCTTCTTAGTATGGTGGCTAAAAGAAGAAGATTATTGTCATATCTTCAAAAGCGAGATGAGGATCGCTATAAAAGCCTTACTAAAGATATAAAATTAGGTAAATAAATTAATGAAAAAAATTGAAAAAAGTATTGATTTAGGGGGAAGAAAATTAACTCTAACAACTGGAACCCTAGCTGAACAAGCATCGTCTGCGGTACTGGCACGATATGGCGATACTGTGGTACTAGCAACAGTTGTTACTTCATCAAGTGATACAAACTTAGATTATTTTCCTTTATTTGTTGATTACCAAGAAAGGTTATATGCAGGAGGAAGAATTAAAGGAAGCAGATGGGTAAAAAAAGAAGGAAGGCCCTCCGACGATGAAATACTAACAGGTAGAGTAATTGACAGATCTATAAGACCACTTTTTCCTAAAACTTACAAAAAAGATGTTCAAGTTATTGTAACTGTATTATCAGTTGACTTGGAAAATGATCCTGCAATACCTTCAGCTATTGCAGTTTCTGCAGCTTTATCTTCATCTTCAATTCCTTGGGGTGGGCCAGTATCAATATTGAGAGTTGGAATGAAAGATGGTTCTTGTTTTATTAATCCTTTAGTTTCAGAAATAATTTCTTCAGATTTGGATTTGATTGTTTCTTGTTCAAAGAATGCAATAGTCATGCTTGAAGCAGGAGCAAAAGAAGTTCCTGAAGAAAAAGTATTAGAGGGAATTAAGCTTGCTCAAGAAGAAAGTAAGAAAGTAATTTCTTTTATTGAAGATTTTGCTAAAGAAGTTGGTAATAAAAAACAGGTAGCTCCAGAAGATTTAGTTACGGAAGACATTAAAAAGAAAGTAAAGAAATTGATAGAAGAAAAATTAGATGGTTTAGTTAAATCATTTGTGGAATTGGAGGGGGGAGAGGATATTCAGGAAGTCAAAAAAGCTGTAATGGCTGAATTTGATGAAGTAGAAAAAGGTCTTGCAGGTGAAGCTTTTGAAAAAATATTCAAAGAAAAGGTTAGAAAAGATATACTTTCAGGTAAAAGACCAGATGGAAGGAAATTTGATCAAGTAAGACAAATCACTAGTGAAGTAGGAGTTCTTCCTAGAACTCATGGAAGTGCAATTTTTAAGAGAGGTCAAACACAAGCATTAACAGTAGCGACTCTTGGTGCTCCATCAATGGGACAGTTAATTGAGACTGCTGAAGGAGAAGAATTTAAAAGATATATGCATCAGTATCAAATGCCACCTTATGCAATAGGTGAAGTAGGTAGAATTGGGTCTCCATCAAGACGAGAAATCGGACATGGTGCATTAGCGGAAAGAGCTTTAGAGCCAGTTATTCCTTCAGAAGATAAGTTTCCTTATGCAATAAGATTGGTTTCAGAAATGATGAGTTCAAATGGTTCAACTTCAATGGCATCAACATGTGGTTCGACATTGTCTTTAATGGATGCAGGTGTTCCTATTAGTTCTCCTGTTTCTGGAATTGCAATTGGTCTTGTTATTGAGAATGATAAAAAATATGCAGTTTTAACTGACATTATAGGACTTGAAGATTTTATGGGAGATATGGATTTTAAAGTTACAGGAACAGCTAAAGGTGTAACTGCAATTCAACTTGATGTGAAGACATTAAATCTTTCAATAGAGATTCTTGAGGAAGCTTTAAAACAAGCTAAAGTAGGTAGAAATTATATTTTAGAGGAAATGCTTAAAACTCTAAAAACCCCTAGAGAAAAAGTATCAACTTTTGCTCCTAAAATTCAAGTTGTCAAAGTCCCTGTTGAAAAAATTGGTGAAATAATTGGTCCAGGTGGAAAAACAATCAAAAGAATAATTGCAGAAACTGGTGCACAACTTGAGGTTAATGATAAGGGCTTAGTAAATATTTCAGGTATTGATCTTAAAGCAGTTAATAAAGCAGTGAGTGAAGTTGAAGCCTTAGTCAAAGAAGTAGAAGCTGGAGAAATATATAAAGGAGAAGTTAAAAGAATTCAGCCATTTGGAGCTTTTGTTGAAATACTTCCAGGAAAAGACGGTTTAGTTCATATTTCTGATATGAGTGAAGGTTTTGTTAAAAATCCAGAAGATATTGTAAAAATTGGTGACGAAATAGAAGTTAGAGTGAAAGAAGTCGATAATTTAGGAAGAATTAATTTGTCGATGCTTTTAGATCCTTCAAAAGATAAGGAAAAACAAGCTCCTCAAAGAAGATTTAACAATAAAAACAGTGACAAAAGATTTTCCGGAAGAAAAAATTCTTCAGGTCCACATTTTCCAACCAGTAGGTTTCTAGGAAACAAGAAGGACTTCTCAAGATAACCTCGGCGTGATAAATTAAGAATAAGAATATGGCTACATCTGCTCTATCAGAAATTGATGATTTAGTTAAACAGATTAAGGATTCAAAAATCCCCGAAAAACTTTCGGAGAGAATACTAGTAAGGTTATCTCAACTTTCAAAACTTGCTGATTCACAATCTTTTTTGCCTGAATACGACAGGATAAATAAATATATTGAATGGATTTTGGAAATTCCTTGGGATAAAAAAAACCAAGATAATTTAGATCTTCAAAACGCTAAAAAAGTATTAGATAGCCATCATTATGGCTTAAATGAAATAAAAAATAGAATATTGGAATATATGTCAGTTATGAAATTAAAACAAGAAAAGGGAGAAATTGAAGATGTTTATCGAGCTCCAATACTTTGTTTTGTTGGATTAGTTGGTACTGGAAAAACTACAATTGCTTATTCAATTGCAGAAGCTTTAGGGAGGCAATTTGCAAGAATTCCATTTGGTGGAATGGGAGATCCATTGGATTTAAGAGGACAATCAAAAATGAATCCCGAAGCTGAACCAGGAAAAATAATAAAAGCCTTAAGAACAACGCAAAGTATTAATCCTGTTATTCTTCTTGATGAAATTGATAGAGTGACTGATCAAGGAAGAGCATCAATTATGGGTGTTTTAGTCGAACTTTTGGATCCTGAGCAAAATCACAATTTTGTTGATCATTATATTGATTATCCTGTTAACTTATCGAATGTTTTATTTATTGCAACAGCAAATAATACAACTAATATATCTACTGCGGTTTTAGATAGAATTGAACCTATTACAATGCCTTCATATACTGATGCAGAAAAAATTACAATTGGGTCAAAGTATATTTTACCGACTGCGTTAAAAAACGCTGGTATTCCAGAAGGATCAATTACAATTTCAGATGATGTTTGGGCAAATATTGTAAGACCTTTGGGTTATGATGCTGGAATTAGAACTTTGGAAAGAACAATTGATGGAATAGTAAGAAAGATTGCTCACATGATGGTAGAAGGGAAAGGAAAAACTTTTAGTATTACACCTCAAAATATTAAAGAATTTCTTCCTCAATAATGGATAAAAAAGAAAAAATTGAAACTCTAAAAGAGAAAATGAAAAAAGATATGTCTTTACCTTTGAGAGAAGGGGCGACAAATTTAGTATTTGGTGAAGGAGATTGTAATACAGAAATACTTTTTATTGGTGAAGGACCTGGATATTGGGAAGATCAAAAAGCAAGGCCTTTTGTGGGAAACTCTGGATCTTTACTAAATAAGCTTCTTCAAACAATTAAACTAAATCGTGAAGATGTTTTTATTACAAACGTTGTTTTTTTTAGACCTCCCAATAATAGAGATCCTTTACCTGAAGAAATAAATGCTTTTAAACCCTATATTGATGGAATTATTGATACTATTGATCCTAAAATAATTGTTACCTTGGGAAGGTTTTCAATGGCAAAATTTATTCCGAATGTTTTTATTAGTTCTGTTCATGGTAAGATCTTCAATATAAAATGGGATGATAAGGATAAAGTAGTAATTCCTATGTATCATCCTGCAGCAGCTCTCAGAAATGGGAATGTTATGAACATGATTAAAAATGATTTCTTGAAAATTCCAGAAATTCTAAATGAGGTAATATCAAATATAATTGTTGATCAAATGACTTTAATTTAAAAATGAATAAACTTAAATTTATAGCCCTTTCGGGCACAACAAATGTTACAGAAAATTTATATATATACGAATATGGAAACGACATAATAGTTGTTGATTGTGGTGTTGGTTTTCCAGAATCTGATATGTATGGTGTTGATTTGGTAATTCCTGATTTTAGTTATTTAGAAGAAAATTTCCAAAAAGTTCGAGCAATTTTAATTTCCCACGGACATGAAGATCATTTTGGAGCATTACCTTTTTTGCCAGAAAAGATAAAAGCTCCAATATATGCAACTAAACTTGTTGCTGGTTTTATTGAAGATAAATTGGAGGATTATAGAGTTAAGGGTAAAGAGGTAATTGTTTTTGATCCAGAAAAAGATGTATTAGACTTTGGAGTGTTTAAAGTCACTCCCTTTAGAACCTCTCATTCAGTTCCAGATGGTGTTGGTTTTGCAATAGATACACCAGAAGGAAGAATTTTCCATGTTCCAGATTACAAATTTGATTGGACTCCAGTTGACGCAAGACCTTTTGATGTCTCAAAAGTTGCACTTCTGGCATCAAAAAAACCTTTAGCATTAGTTTCTGATAGTTTAGGTTCAACAAACCCAGGCTACACTGAAAGTGAAAAAGAAATTGAAAGAAGAATTGAAGAGATAGTTAGAGGTGCAAAAAAGAAAGTTTACTTTACAACGATATCCTCAAATATTTCAAGAATGAAACAAGCTTTAAATGTAGCTTCAAAACTAGGGAGAAAGGTAGTCTTTATAGGAAGATCAGTTGAAAGAAAGGCTGAAATAGCAGAGAAATTAGGGTATCTTTCCTTTCCTAATAATCTAGTTATTTCTATTAAGCAAGCAAATAAAATTCCTGAAAATCAGATTATGTATATAATCTCTGGAAGTTATGGACAACCGGGCAGTGCTTTATATAGAGTTGCCTTAGGAGAACATGATTATTTAAGTGTGACTAAGGGAGATGTGGTAGTTTTTTCTTCAGATCCAGCACCCCCCGGATCAAAAACAAATATAGATTCAGTTGTAGATAAATTAATTGAAAAACAAATTGAAGTGCATTATTACGATATGCAGGAAGATCTTCATGTTTCTGGTCATGGAAGCCAGAAAGATATTGAAATGCTTTTTGCTTTGGTAAGACCAAAATATCTTATTCCAATTGGGGGAACAATAAGACACATGCATGCATACAATCTTATTGCACAAAGTATGGGCTACTTAGAACAGAATGTTTTTGGATTAGGTGCTGGAGAAATTGTCGAATTTAGTCAAAATAATGCTAGAATTTCAGGAAAAGTGCATATAAAAAATGTATTAGTTGATGGATTGGGAATTGGAGATGTTGGAAAAGTTGTTTTAAGAGATAGACAAGTACTTGCTAAAGAAGGAATAGCTATTGTTTTATTACAGCTGGATAAATATGAGGGGAAATTAATAAATACTCCTGAAATAATAAGTAGAGGTTTTGTTTTTGAAAAACAAGGAAAGCAATTTTTAGGTAAAGCAGCTGGAATATTAAAACAAAGAGTAGAAACAAGAAGAAAAGTAGACGCAAAAACCTTAAGAGAAATAACAACTGACTTTTTAGAGAGGTATTTCTTTAAAGAGATAGGAAGAAGGCCAATGGTTCTTCCTGTTGTAGTTGAAGTTTAAATTACTTTAAATAAATTCACCTCTTGGTTATAATAAATAAAGATAATTATGGCTAAAAAAAGAAGGTCAGTAAAAAGAAAATTTAATTTAAGACTGAAGAAAGCTACTGTCTATTCAATTACTCAGACAGTTTTTTTTGGACTTGCGGCTTTAGTTTTAATTTCATTTGCAAGACAGGGATTAATTTTGAGTAAACTTAATGACTTTTTAGTATTAAATTTCTCTTGGGCAACAATATTTCTTCCTTTCATTTTTCTTTCTTTTGCTTTTATGCTTTCAAAAATTAAAATTCCTTTAAGTCAACCCAATGTGGTTGTAGGAAGTTTACTGTTTTTTGTCTCATTATCTTCTTTAGGAAAAGCAGGTCTTATTGGAAAAGCCTCTTGGGATGGAATTTCAGTTTTAGTAACACCATTTGGTACTTTTATTATTTTAATTGGAACTTTAATTACAGGTTTAATAATACTTTTTAATACTTCTTTTGGTCAGGTAATAAAAATCTTGAAAAAACTATTTGAACAAATGAGATTTTATATAAAAGGAGATAAAAGATTCCCCCAAGGAGCTGGTAAAAAAGAAATGAAAGTATCTGGTGGTCCTTCATATACAGATACTTCTTCTGCAACTTCAAAAAATAAACCAAAAGTTACTTCTGATGCTTTAGAACAAAAACTAGTAAGTAATGTTCCGGGTGAGGATAAAGTTTGGAAATATCCTCCACTATCTATTTTAAATGAGACTGAAGCAGGTAAAGCTGAAAGAGGAGATATAAAAGGAAACGCTTCAACCATTGAAAAAACCCTTGAAAGTTTTGGAATTACAGCTAGGGTAGTTGAAGTCAATTTAGGGCCAGCTGTCACCCAATATGCTTTAGAAGTAGCACTTGGAACAAAACTTTCAAAAATTACTGCTTTGGAAAGAGATTTGGCACTAGCTTTAGCTGCCCCGACTGGAACAATAAGAATTGAAGCACCAATTCCGGGTAGATCATTAGTGGGTATTGAACTTCCAAATAGATCCGCAGAGTTTGTTCCTTTGAGGAAAATGATTGAATCGGACCCAATGAAAGAAAATCATTCTAAGCTTGCTGTTTCACTAGGACTTGATGTGTCTGGTAAAGCTTTTACTGCGGACATCGGAAGAATGCCTCATGTTTTAATAGCAGGCCAAACTGGTTCTGGGAAATCTGTTTGTATTAATTCCTTTTTAGGATCGATTCTTTTTAGAACCTCCCCCTCAGAAGTTAAGTTGATTTTGGTTGATCCAAAAAGAGTAGAACTTACTGCTTATAACGGGATACCTCATCTATTAACTCCAGTAATTGTCGAACCAGAAAAAGTAATTTCTGCATTAAGATGGCTAATGTCTGAGATGGACAGACGTTATAAGTTATTTGCTCAGGCTGGGGCTAGAAATATTGATAGTTATAATGAAATGAGCGGTTTTCAGGCACTTCCTTATATTATTCTTTTTATAGATGAACTTGCTGATATTATGCTTTATTCTCCTGTTGAGGTTGAAGATGCAATAACAAGAATTGCTCAAATGAGCCGCGCTACTGGAATTCATATGGTATTGGCAACTCAAAGACCGTCAGTTGATATTATAACTGGACTTATTAAAGCAAATATTCCTTGTAGAATTGCTTTTGCTGTTTCATCCCAAGTTGATTCTCGTGTAATTTTGGATACACAAGGAGCAGAAAAACTTTTAGGAAAAGGAGACATGCTTTATCTTCCTCCAGAGCAGGCAAAACCCATTCGTATTCAAGGTGCTTTTGTTTCCGATCGAGAAATTTCAAAACTTGTTAATTTTTTGAAAAATCAAAGAATAAAAGTTCAATATACAGAAGAAGTTACAAAAATGACCAAATCAGGTATTGCAGCTGTACCTGGAATTGAAGGGGACGTGGATGAGCTTTTTAATAATGCAGTTAAAGAAATTTGTCAGTATGATAGAGCATCAGCATCACTATTGCAACGAAGACTTTCCATTGGGTACGCAAGAGCAGCCAGACTTATAGATCAACTTGAAGCTGCAGGGATAGTTGGCCCTCAAGATGGGTCAAAGCCTAGAGAAGTTATTATTCAAAATGCAGAAGAATTTTTCGCTGTTTCACAAAAAACAAAATAACTTCAGGAATTAGTTGATTAATATGAATACTATTGGTGAAATTCTAAAAAAAGAAAGATTATCTAAAAAATATTCTCTACAAAGGATTGAAGAATTAACTAAAATTAAAAAAGAATTTGTTGATAATATTGAAAATTGCAGATGGAATAAGTTACCAGAATATTCAACAGTTTTAGGTTTTGTAAAAAGTCTTTCTCAATATTTAGAAATAGACGGGAGAAAAGCAGTGGCTGTTTTGAAAAGAGATTATTCTCCTAAAAAACAGAATCAAATGAATCCAAAACCGGATATATCAAATAAATTTAATTGGTCTCCAAAACTTACTTTTTGGTTTGGATTTATATTTACTTTTTTATTAGTAATATCATATCTACTTTTCCAATATAAAAAATTTGTTAGTCCGCCGAATTTAGTAGTAAATTTGCCAGAAGACAATCAAACAATTTTGCAAAATAAAGTTAAAGTTTTAGGGAAAACTGATAGTGATGCAGTGATAACAGTTAACAATCAACCTGTATTAACTTCAAGCGATGGAGATTTTGAAGTTAAGTTGCAAATAACAAGTGAGACAAATGAAATTATTATTAAAGCAGTTTCTAGGTCTGGAAAAGAGACAGTGATTCGTCGTAATATAAAACCTGAATTTTAAAATGGAAAATGTTCAAACACTTTTAATTGTTGTTGTAATAACTCTTACTCTTTTGTTGGGGGTTGTGGGTATACAAGTGTTTTTAGTAATTATTGATTTAAGGAAAGCAATAAAAAGGCTTAACTCGATTTTGGAAGATTCGATTTTAGGAGGAGGTCTAATAAGGCCTGAAAAACTTACAGGAGTTTTGGAAATGTTTGGAAAGAATAAAAAAATGGAAACAAAAGGCCAAGGTTAACTTCTTTTTTCTTCTCTGGATAATATGGGCGACTTGAGGATATAATTTAGCCATGACCTCGAAAGATTTAATTGAAAGATATTTAAAATTTTTTAAAGAAAAAGGACATACAGTAATTCCTTCTGCTCCGTTAATTCCTGAAAATGATCCTTCGGTTTTATTTACTACTGCTGGAATGCATCCTTTGGTTCCATTTCTCTTGGGTGAAAAACACCCTGGTGGGAAAAGATTGGTGGATAATCAAGTTTGCTTAAGAACTAATGATATCGATGAAGTTGGGGATAGTTCGCATCAAACTTTTTTTGAAATGCTTGGAAATTGGAGTTTGGGAGATTATTGGAAAAAAGAGTCGATTACTTGGTCATATGAATTTCTTATAAAGGAACTGGGGATTAAAAAAGAAAAACTTTGGATTACTTGCTTCGAAGGAGACAAAGATGCACATCGTGATACTGAGTCATCTGAAATTTGGGAAGGCTTGGGTATTCCAAAAGATAAAATAATATTTTTACCAAAAGAAGATAACTGGTGGGGTCCGGCCGGTGAAACTGGCCCGTGTGGTCCAGATACAGAGATTTTTTATGATGTATCCGAGAAACCTTGTGGAAAAATTTGTAAACCTGGTGATGGTTGTGGAAGATTTTTTGAAATTTGGAATAACGTTTTTATGCAATATAACAAGAAAAAAGACGGATCATTTGAACTTTTAAAACAAAAAAATGTAGATACAGGAATGGGAGTTGATAGAACAACTGCGGTATTAAACGGTTTAGATGACAACTATCTAGTAAAAGATTTATGGAGAGAAATTATTAATAGTATTGAAGAAATTTCTCAGAAAAAATATACAGAAAATTTAAAAGCTTTTAGGATAATTGCAGACCATGTTCGTGCTTCAACTTTTGTAATTGGTGAAGGAGTTATACCATCTAATAAACTTCAGGGGTATGTTTTAAGAAGACTTATAAGAAGAGCAATTAGATTTGGTAAGATTTTGGGTATTCATAAACCATTTTTATCAGAAATTTGTGAATCTGTGATTTCTACTTATAAAGGAAGATATCCAATTCTGATTAAAAAAAAGAAAGAAATATTAAGTATTCTCATAAAAGAAGAAAATAAATTTACTCTTTCATTAAAAAAAGGATTAAAAGAAATCGAAAATATTGAAAAACTTAATGGTAAAAATGCTTTTTATCTTTATGAAACTTATGGATTTCCTTTAGAACTAACTGAAGAAATTGCTGAGGAGAAAGGACAAAAAATTGATAAAAAGGTTTTTGAAGAAGAATTTGAAAAACATAAAAATCTTTCTCGTAGTGCTTCTGCGGGAATGTTTAAAGGTGGTTTATCTGATGCAAGTGAAGAAGTAACTAAGCTTCATACGGCTACACATCTTTTACATAAAGCATTAAGAATAGTTTTGGGAGAACCTGTTCAACAGAAAGGTTCAAATATTACTTCGGAAAGGCTTAGATTTGATTTTTCTTACAATCAAAAATTATCTGATAAAGAAATAAAAAAAGTTGAAGTATTAATTAATGAACAAATAGAAGAAAATTTACCTGTTACTTTTGAAACAAAAAGTTTGATTGAAGCAAAGAATGAGGGTGCTTTGGCTTTTTTTGGAGAAAAATATGGGGGAAAAGTAAAAGTATATACAGTTGGTGATCCTAAAGGGAATTGGTATTCGAAAGAAGTTTGCGGAGGTCCCCACGTTTCTTCAACAAAAAATATTGGTCGTGTTAAAATTATTAAGCAAGAAAAAATTGGTGCAGAAATCGTTAGGATTTACGCAACCAACAAATAATACTGCCATAAAATGGACCTTAAAGACTTCTTTTCAAAAGAAAAAATTAACCAAGATTTTTTCTGGGCTATAGTATTAGAGCCCGGACTGATTCAGGCTGCAATTTGGACTATTAATGAAGAAAAAGCTCAAGTCCTGTCTATCAGTAATCCAGTTTCTTGGATGGAAGATGAAGATTTGATAAATGCATGTGATGCTTCTTTATCTTCAGCTATTCAAAATTTTCCAAATGATATTGGTGAACCTTCTAAAACTGTTTTTGGAGTAAGTAGTAAATGGGTAGAAAACGGAGAAATAAAAGAAGAGTATATTGAAAAAATAAAAAAAATTTGTAGTGAATTGTCTTTAGAACCTTCTGGATTTGTTGTTTTATCAGAAGCAATAGCACATCTTTCAAAATCTGAAGAAGGATCACCTTTATCAGCAGTTGTTATAGCAACAAGAGAAGAAAACATTGAAATAAGCCTTTTTAAACTTGGTAATTTAATCGGAACAACTACTGTCGCGAGAAGTGTTTCAATACCAGATGATGTTATAGAAGGTTTAACTAGATTTGGATTAAATGATTCATATCCATCAAGATTTTTAATTTATGATGGTAAAGAAGGGGAGCTAGAGGAAGTTAGACAAAATTTACTTGCTTATGATTGGGAATCAGGGGAAAAAATAAAATTTTTACACACTCCAAAGATTGAAACAATTAGTCCTGATAGAAAAATAATAGCAACAGCTCTTGCTGGTGCATCTGAAATATCAAATATTAAAACAATTGAAACTTTAAAAAAAGATAATGAAGAAATTCCACCAGACGTTGAAAACGTTTCAGTGCCTGATAAGTCTATAAAACCAGAGGATTTAGGATTTGTCATGGGAGGAGATATCGTAAAAGAAAAAGAAGTAACTTTGAAAGAAAAAGAGTTGGTTAATGATCAGCAATTGAAAAATGATACCCAACAATCTATCAAAAAGAAAAATAATATTGTTGAAAAAATACATAAAGCACTTCTTGGTATTAAGGGTATTTTTAATAAGGTACCTAAACAAAAAATTAAATTTAATGGTAATAAAAAGCATTTTGTTTTGGGTGGAGTAATTTTTGTTATTTTATTAATAATTGGATTTTTGTTATGGTGGTTACTACCCAAAGCAGTTGTTACAATTTATGTTTCCCCCAAAAAACTTGAAGATAAAATTGAGCTCACACTAGATATAAGTGGGAGTTCTAGTAATGTTTCAGAAGGAATTCTTTCCGGGAAAGTAATTGAAGTTAGCAAAGAAGGAGAAAAAACAAAAAATACTACAGGTACTAAAACTGTTGGAGAGAAAGCAAGAGGAACAGTAAAAATTCAAAATGGTACTGCAAATTCAATTAGGCTTTCTGCGGGAACGATATTATTATCAAGTGGAGATTTGCAATTTACTCTTGATAGTTCTGCATCTATTTCTGCGGCGATTTCTCCAAGCCTGCCCGGCGAAGCAAATGTAGACGTTACAGCAGGTAGTCTTGGTGCAGATTATAATCTTGCAAAAGATGAAGTTTTTAAAGTTTCGAACTATCCAAAATCTGATGCTGACGCAATTGCATCAGCAGACTTTTCTGGGGGTTCTAGTAGACAAATTTCTGCAGTATCTGAAGATGATCAAGAAGAACTTCTAAAAGAATTAGAAAATGAGTTATTGGAAAGTGCGAAAGGTGATATAAAGAATAAACTTGAAGGAGGTCTATATTTTATCGATGATTCCCTTGTTGCTACAGATTTGTCAAGAGTGTTTAGTAATAAAATTGGCGATGAAGCATCAAATCTTAAACTCAGTTTAAATATAAACACAAAAGGAGTAGCTATTTATGAAAAAGACTTTTTTGATTTTATCAATAATTCCTTAAAAGATCAGATACCATCTGGGTATGTTTTAAGAAGCGATCAAGTTAAAGTAAGATTTGATTTGCAAAATGTTGATGAAAAAAACTATCTTTTTGAAATTTTTGTCGAAGTAAATTTACTTCCTCAAATAAAAATTGATGAAATTAAAGAAAAAACTAAAGGTAAAAGTAAAAGTGTTGTAGAAAAATATTTGGAAACTGTTCCTGGCTTTTCTCGAGCTGAAATTAAATTTATTCCGATATTACCAGGTAAATTGAATACTCTTCCCCATCTTTCAAAAAATATAAGTGTTGATCTTGCCACAGAAAGATAATTATGTAGTATATTTGGGTTAATTATGGATAGAAAATATGTTTATAAATTATCAGCGATAATTTTTGGTCTTTCAGGGCTAATATTTATTTTGGGAGTTTTGATCCCAATTGTAAAATATGAAGTTGTATCAAGACAGAAATACCCTGTTCTTATTAGTCCAGTGAAAACAACCTTAGGCGGAGTTTTAGGTTGGGAATTGAAAGATTCAACGCAAATAGGAAACTGGTTTGAAAATAAAGAATACCTATATAGCGATGTTAATAATTTAAGTTATACACTTTCAATTCCAATATTAAATATCAAGGATGCCAAAGTTATTTTCGGAGGACAGGATATAAAAAAGAGCATTATTCATTTTCCAGGAACTGCATTACCAGGTAAAGTCGGCAATTCTGTGATTTTTGGTCATTCTGTACTACCTATTTTTTATAATCCTTCAGATTACAAAACAATTTTTTCTAAGCTTCCTACTTTAAAAGAGGGAGATATTATTGAAATTAATTTTGATCAAATTTATTTCAGATATGCAATTGTTAGTATGTTTGAAGTATATCCTGAAGATATTCAAATATTAGAACAAGAAGCTTCCAATTCTTATTTAACTTTAGTAACTTGTGTTCCACCGGGGGATCCTCGAATGCCAAGAAGATTAATTGTAAGAGCCAAAATTATTCCATTTAATTAGTATGAAAATATTAGCTATAGATTATGGTCAAAGCAAAATTGGGATTGCTTTTGCAGAGACAATAATTGTCGAACCGTATTGTGTTTTAAGATACCAGTCTGAAGATAGGGTAATAGAAAAAATTTTAGAAATCATAAAACTATTAAATATTGAAAAAGTTATCATTGGAATATCTGAAGGGAAAAGCGCAAAAAACTCAAAAGACTTTGCTAAAAAACTATTGGCAAAAAAAAGCATTGATCTAGATTTTGTAGATGAAACATTAAGTACAAAAAAAGCTCAAGAATATTCAATTGAAGCGGGGATAAGAAGATCAAAAAGAAAATTATTAGAAGATGCTTATGCGGCTGCAGTTATGTTACAATGGTATATTGAAAAAGATGTTTAAAAACGTTATATCACCAATACAAGCATGGCTTTTATCACAAAGAAGGTGCGTTGGATGTGGAAAAGAACTTAAAATTGCCAAGAAAGAAAAAAGAAATAATTCAACAGAAAAAGCAACCTGTTCTTGTGGAAGAATTTTTATTTATGACCCCAAAACAAAAAAATATCGTAGAGCACTTCTTGAAGAGGTATAGAATCTACTTTTTGAAAATGAAAAAAGCTACACTTTTTCTTCCAGTCATTATCATTTTTTTATGTTCACTTTTTATTTGGTGGAGTATAAATATCAAACCTGTTTCGGATAAAGAATCCTTGGAAACTTTTATTATTACAAGAGGATCATCAGTGACACTAATTGGGAAGAAACTTAAGGAAAAGGGTTTTGTTAAAAATTCTTTAGCTTTCAAGTTTTATGTACAACTTACAGGTAAACAGCAAAAAATTCAGGCGGGCGAATATAGACTTTCTTCAAGTTGGAATCTTTTTAAGATAGTTGATCAATTTGTAAAAGGTCCTGAAGAAATTTGGGTTACAATCCCTGAAGGTTTAAGAAGAGAAGAAGTGTCTGAAAGATTTATCAAGTCTTTAGGAAAGAATTCTCAAGATGCGAAAAATTTTAGTAATGAATTTATTAACTTAACTAAAGACAAAGAAGGTTTTTTGTTCCCAGATACTTATCTTTTTCCACAAATGGCTAGTGCCTCTGCCGTTGTAAATAAATTAACCCGAACCTTTGAGAATAAAGTTGATTCAAAGCTATTAACTGAAATTAATAAATCATCTTTTTCATTAAAAGAAGTTATTACTGTTGCATCATTAATTGAAAGAGAAACACGTAGTGATTCTGAAAAAGCATTAGTTGCTGGAATTATTTATAGAAGGTTACAGGCAGAATGGCCTTTGCAAATAGATGCGGCAGTTCAGTATGCTGTTTCAACTAAAAAATGCACACAGAATTTTAAAGATTGCGACTGGTGGACCATATTAACAAAAGAAGATATTCAGATTAATTCTGCTTTCAATACATACAAAAATACAGGATTACCACCTCAACCAATATCAAATCCAGGAATTTCTTCTATTAACGCAGCAATTTATCCAGAAACATCCCCTTACTGGTTTTATTTGCATGATTCTAAAGGAGAAATTCATTATGCTAAAACAATTGAGGAACATAATGCTAATATTGTCAATTATTTAAAGTAATTTTGACTTAAATACTTATTGACATGTATTTTTTTATCTATATAATTCCATGTTAGGCGTACTCTAGTTACGTTGCTTTCCCGCTTAATTTGCGGGGATTTTCTGTTTTCAACAATGACCGCAAGTAATAAAAGAAAAAATTTCGGAATTGAAGAAAAAAACTTACCAAAATTAGACTTATCTTTGGTTCAAAAAGAATCTTGGAAATGGTTTTTAACTGAAGGAATTGCTGCTGAATTAAAAGAAATTTCTCCAATTGATGATTTCACAGGAAAAAACTGGCGACTTATTTTTGGTGAACATAGTTTAGAAGAACCAACAATTTCTCCAAATTTAGCACAAGAAAAAGGTCTTACTTATTCTTCTTCTCTAAAAATTATTGTTAAACTAATCAACAAAAGAACTGGTAAAGAGATTGAACAGGAAGTATTTTTAGGAGATCTTCCCCAAATGACATCTAGAGGTACTTTTATTGTTAACGGTATTGAAAGAGTTGTTATTAATCAGATTGTTAGAAGTCCAGGTATATATTTTAATGGTAATTTAGATGCTTCTAGTGGCAGAATGCTTTATGGTGCAGAAATCAGGCCTCTTCATGGAACATGGTTGGAATTTGAAGTTGCAAAAAACGATGTTATTGCTGCAAGAATTGATAGAAAAAGAAAAATAATTGGAACAATTATCTTAAGAGCAATGGGTATTGAGTTTGATGAAGAGATATTAAAACTTTTTAAAGAAATTGATAAAGATCCCCAACATAAATATTTAGAGGCTACTTTAGAAAAAGATTCATCAAAATCGAGAGAAGAAGCACTTTTGGAAATATATAGAAAATTAAGACCAGGAGAACCTGCACTTTTGGAAAACGCTGAAACTTTATTCCAAACTATGTTTTTTGAAAATAGAAGATATGATTTGGGGAAAGTTGGTAGATACAAAATTAATAAAAGGTTGAGATTAAATTTACCGAATGACAAATCAACTTGGATATTGTCAAGACAAGATATAATTGGAACACTTCAATATTTAGTAGGGCTTCAAAACGGCATTGGTAGAATTGATGATATTGATCATTTATCCAATAGAAGATTAAGAAGAGTAGGAGAATTAGTAGCAACAAATGCTTTTCGTGTTGGTCTTTTAAGATTGGAAAGGTCAGTTAAAGAGAAAATGAGTCTTATTTCTCCAGATGACAGACCCTTACCGGCAAATCTCATAAATGCTAGACCTTTGATAGCATCTTTAAATGAGTTTTTCCGTTCTAACCAATTGTCCACAATTCTTGATAATACAAATCCATTATCTGAAATAGATAATTTAAGACGTGTCTCTGTATTAGGACCAGGTGGAATCAATCGTGATAGGGCATCGTTCTCTATTCGTGATGTAGGATCTTCTCAATATGGAAAAATTGATCCAGTCAGATCTCCCGAAGGACCAAATATTGGTTTAGTAACTTATCTTGCTTTATATGCAAGAGTTAATGAATATGGATTTATTGAAACTCCTTATAGGAAAGTTGAAAAAATTAAAAAAGGAAATAAAACTTTAGTTAAAATTACTGATGAAGTTGTATATTTAACAGCTGATGATGAGGAAGAAAATCATATTACGCATTCAAGAGTAGATATTGATAAAAAAGGATTTATTAAATCTGGAAGAGTGCCTTTAAGATATAAAGGTACTTTTATGGAAGGATCTTCAGAATTAGTTGATTTTATTGATGTTAGTCCAAAACAAGTTGTTGGTACATCCGCTTCACTTATTCCTTTCCTTGCAAATGATGAGGGAAATCGTGCATTAATGGGTTCAAACATGCAATGCCAAGCTGTCCCCTTAATTAATCCTGAATCTCCGATTGTTGGGACTGGAATGGAAGAAGAAATTGCTCAAGCAATGGGTAGGGTGATAAGAGCTAAACATTCAGGAAAAGTAGATTATGTTGATAGTGAAAAAATTGAAATAAAACTTGATAAAAAGATAAATGATAAATCTAATGAAGATATTGAAATTGCCGACGGAGGTAAAAAAGAAATTTATTACCTTACTAAATTTAGAAGAACAGCACATTCAACATGCTATAACCAAAAAGCTGTTATAAAACCAGGAGAAAAAGTAAAAGTTGGAGATCTTTTGGCAGATGGTCCTGCGTCAGATAATGCTGAACTGGCATTGGGGAGAAATTTAGTTGTTGCTTATACTTCTTACGGTGGTTATGGTTTTGAAGATGCTATTTTAATTTCAGATAGACTGGTCAAGGATGATTGTCTTACATCTATCAATATTGAAGAACATGAAGCTGATGTTGTTGATACAAAGTTAGGCCCAGAAGAATTAACTAGAGATATTCCAAATGTTTCAGAAACAGAACTTTCTAATCTTGCCGGAGACGGAATTGTTGTAATTGGTGCAGAGGTGGGACCTAATGATATTTTAGTTGGTAAAATTGCTCCAAAAGGAGAAACGGAACTAACTTCTGAAGAAAGACTTCTTAGGGCAATTTTTGGAGAAAAAGCACGTGAGGTAAGAGATACCTCACTCAGAGTACCTCATGGAGAAGGTGGAATTGTTGTAAATGTTCAGATTCTAGACAGGGAAAAAGGAGATGAACTTGGACCGGGAATTCTAAAAAGAGTAATTGTAAAAATAGCACAAATAAGAAAAGTGACAGTTGGTGATAAAGTTGCAGGAAGACATGGTAATAAAGGAGTAATTTCAAAAATGATGCCAGTTGCCGATATGCCCTATCTAGAGGATGGTACTCCAGTTGATATAGTAATTTCACCGTTATCAGTTTTGAATCGTATGAATTTAGGACAACTTTTTGAAACTCATTTGGGTTGGGCAATGATGCAAGATAGTAAAAAGGCTGCTATTCCAGTTTTTGACAAAATCAGTGATCAAGTAATTACTGAAGAACTTAAAAAAGCAGGACTTCCTGTTTCAGGAAAAACAAGGCTTAGAGATGGAAAAACAGGTGAACCTTTTAAAGAAGATACTGTTGTTGGGGTAGGATACATAATGAAATTAAACCATATGGTTGATGATAAAACTCATGCTAGAAGTACTGGTCCTTATTCTTTGGTAACACAACAACCTTTAGGAGGAAAAGCACAAATGGGAGGTCAAAGACTTGGGGAAATGGAAGTTTGGGCATTGGAAGCTCATAGAGCTGCATATTCTCTGCAAGAAATGTTAACTATTAAATCAGATGATGTTGTGGGAAGAGCAAAAGCCTTTGAGGCTATTGTTAAAGGTGTTGATATTCCGGCAGCAACAATTCCTGAATCTTTTAAAGTTTTGGTTCGAGAGTTGAATTCATTAGGTTTGTCGATTGAGGCTAAAGGCGCTGTTGAGATAGATGATGAAAACGAAGAATTAAAAGAAGGACAAGAACTTGCAAAAGCGGCAGGATCAGAGGTTGTCGCAACAAATGAATTATTAAATCCCAAGGGAAATATGGAAGTAGAAGAAAAGATTAGTTTAGAAAAATAATATGGAACCATTATCAGATTTTAGAAAATTAGCAGATTTTGAAAGTTTAACTATCAAACTTGCATCTCCTGAAGAAATCAGGAAGTGGTCTCGTGGAGAAGTAACAAAACCTGAAACTATTAACTATAGAACCCTAAAACCTGAAAAAGATGGACTTTTTGATGAAAGAATTTTTGGACCTACAAAAGATTGGGAATGTTATTGCGGAAAGTATAAAAGAATTAGATATAAAGGTGTTGTTTGTGATAAATGCGGAGTTGAAGTAACCCAAAGTAGAGTGAGAAGAGAAAGAATGGGACATATTAATCTAGCTACTCCAGTTGCACATGTATGGTTTTTCAAAGGAGCTCCATCAAAAATTTCTTTACTTTTAGGTATTCCTCCTAGAGCGATTGAGCAAGTAATCTATTTTGCTAGATATTTAGTTATTGCAACTGATGAGACAAAAAAGAAAGAGGCTAGAAAAACTCTCCAAAATTATTTGGAGGAAAGACTAAAAAATATAAAAGAAGAATTTTCTGCAAGAAAAGTTCTTTTAAATCAAGAATCGGTAAAAGAAAAAGAAAAAACAAAACAAAAAATTAAAAATAAAGAGCAAAAAGCCTTAGCAATTTCAGAAATAGAACTTGATTTAAGAAAAAAACAAATGGCTTTATCTGAAGAAGAGGTATCCACAATGGAAAAAACAACACAACTTTTTGATAATTTAATGTTACTTGTTCGATCTGTAAAAACTTTGTCAGTTTTATCAGAGGAAGAATATGAAAGTCTTTCTTCTTATGAAGCGGAAGGTTTTATGACTGCAAAAATGGGAGCTGAGGCAGTTTTGGCTGCAATAGAAAAAGTTGATATTGATAAAATTGCAGTTGATTTAAGAACTCAAATTGATGAAACAAAAGGAACAGGTTCAAAGTTTGTAAAACTTGCCAAAAGATTAAAACTAATTGACGGTTTAAGAAGAGCAAAAATTAATCCTCCATGGATGATTTTGAGAGTACTTCCAGTTTTACCTCCAGATTTGAGACCAATGGTTCAGCTTTCTGGTGGAAGATTTGCAACTAGTGATTTAAATGATCTTTATAGAAGAGTAATCAATAGGAATAATAGATTAAAACACCTTATTGGTTTAGGAGCACCTGAGATTATTTTAAGAAATGAGAAAAGAATGTTGCAGGAAGCAGTTGATTCTTTAATTGATTCATCTCAAAGAAAAGCTGTAAGGCGTGGTCGTGGAAAGCTAGCTTTAAGAAGTCTTTCAGACATACTAAAAGGGAAGAAAGGTAGATTTAGACAGAATCTTTTAGGAAAAAGAGTTGATTATTCAGGAAGAAGTGTAATTATTGTTGGACCAGAACTTAAACTTAATCAATGTGGTTTACCAAAAGAAATGGCATTGGAGATGTTTAAACCTTTTGTTTTAAGAGAGATGATTGCTCAAGCAATTGCTCCAAACGTTAGAAGTGCGAAAAATATGCTTGAAAGGAGACCTGCAGAGGTTTTTGATATTTTGGAGGAAATTACAAAAAATCACCCTGTTCTTTTGAATCGTGCTCCTACTTTGCATAAATTAGGTATTCAGGCTTTTTATCCAATCTTAATTGAAGGAAGTGCCATTAGAATTCATCCAGCGATTTGTTCAGGTTTTAATGCTGATTTTGATGGAGATCAAATGGCTGTTCATGTTCCTTTATCTAAAAAAGCTGTATCTGAAGCAATTGAATTAATGCTTCCGAAACGCAATCTTTTAAGACCATCTGACGGTTCCCCAGTTTCTACTCCGGCATCAAAAGAGATGGCATTGGGTGTCTATTATTTAACAAGTGGAGATTCAAGAATAGCTCCTTATGGAAGTATATATGCTGATTTTGAAGAGGCAATAACTGCTTATCAGTCTCGAAAAGTAGAATTAAGACAGACAATTTCAGTAAGACATGATGGAAAAATCATTGAAACAACAGTGGGAAGAATACTTTTTAATGAAGCTTTGCCTAATGAATTTGATTTTCTAAATGAAGCTGTCACATCATCTGTAATTAAAAGTCTTTTCAGTAAAGCCTATTCTATGGAAGATAAAGAAAAAGTTGTTGAAATGATCGATGCAATAAAAACCCTTGGTTTTAAAGGTGGAACTATTTCAGGAATTTCTTTTGGAATAAACGATGCTCAAATTCTACCTGAAAAAGCTAAGATTTTGGCTGAAGCAGAGAAAAAAGTTGCAGAGATAGAAACTAATTTTGAACAAGGTCTTATTACAATAGAAGAAAAGAAAAGATTGTCTCAGGGAGTATGGATTGATGTAACTGAAGATTTAGCAGAAAAAACTTGGAATAATTTGGATAAAAATTCTCCTATAAGATTAGTAATAGATGCAAAAGTGGGTAGAGCTTCAAAAGAGCAGGTAAAACAACTTGCAGCCATAAGAGGTTTGGTAGTTGATCCTTTAGGTAATATTGTTGAATTGCCTACTAAATCTAATTTCAAAGAAGGTCTTTCAGTTTTTGAGTATGTTACTTCCTCAAGAGGTTCAAGAAAAGGTCTTACTGATACTGCTCTTAAAACTGCAGATGCGGGTTATCTTACAAGGAGACTTGTTGATGTCGCACATGACGTTATTGTGAGAGATGAAGATTGTAAAACTCAAGAAGGTTTAATTATTAAAAAGATAACAAGGCCGAATGTTTTTAATCTAAGAATTTTTGGTAGATATGCAGTAGAGGAAGTTGTAAATCCAAAAACTAAAAAAGTAATTGTTGCAAAAGGTGATTTTATTAGTGAAGAGCAGGCAAAAGAGATTAATTTAGTAGGTGTAACCGAAGTAAAAGTTAGATCTCCATTAACTTGTGGATTAAGATACGGAATATGTAAAAAATGTTATGGTTTGGATTTATCTAACAAAAAATTAGTGGATGTTGGTACACCAGTTGGTGTTATTGCCGCTCAATCTATTGGTGAACCAGGTACTCAGCTTACTTTAAGGACAAAGCACTCTGGTGGAACAATTGGCTTGGATGTTACTCAAGGTCTCCCTAGAGTTGAAGAATTATTTGAATCTAGAGTTCCAAAAGTATTTTCTCCAATGTCTGAAATTGCTGGAAAGGTAACTATCGCTGATTCTGAAGAAGGATGGAAAGTAAAAGTAACTTCTGTTAATACTAAACCAAAAGAAGAAAGAGAATATATTGTTCCCAAAACGAGTCAATTAATAGTTGAAGATAAACAACTTATTGATGCAGGGACACAATTGTCATCTGGAAGTTTGGATATTAAAGAAATATTGATGATAAAAGGTCTAAGGGCCGCACAGGAATATTTAGTTGGTGAAATTCAAAAAGTTTATGAAAATCAAGGAATACCTATTAACGATAAACATTTTGAAGTTATGATTAGAAAAATGAGCGATGAAGTTAGAATATTAACTTCTGGTGACACACTATTTCTACCAGGAGATTTAATCGATAAAACTTCTTTTGAAGAAGAAAATGAAAAAATTCTTGCTGAAGGTGGCGAACCTGCATCAGCACAACAGATTATTTTAGGAATAACAAGAAGAGCTTTAAATACAGAGAGCTGGCTTTCAGCTGCATCTTTTGAACAAACAACAGATGTACTTACGACTGCTTCTTTAATGGCAAAAGAAGATAAATTGGTTGGACTTAAAGAAAATGTAATAATAGGAAGATTAATACCAGTAACTCCTGAGAGAGCTATTATACCTAATCAAGTAAAATAAAATTATGCCAACAACATCTCAATTAGTTAGAAAAGGAAGAAAAACAATTCTTAAAAAGAATAAAACAACTGCTTTAAGACGTTGGTTTAATTCAAAAGATAGAAAATTTAGTGAACAAACATCTCCTTTCAAAAGAGGAGTGGTTTTGTCTGTTAGAACGATGACTCCTAAAAAACCTAATTCAGCTTTGAGAAAAGTTGCAAGAGTCAGACTTTCCAATAAACAGGAAATAACAGCCTATATTCCCGGTGAAGGACATGAACTTGCTGAACATTCAATTGTTATGGTTAGAGGAGGAAGGGTTAAGGATTTGCCAGGTGTTAAATACCATATTGTTAGAGGGAAATTTGATACTACAGGTGTTGTTGGAAGACAGACCGGAAGAAGTAGATATGGAACAAAGAAAGGAGGAGCTTCAAAAACTCAAGTTGCAGTACCAGCAGCTGAGGTGCCACAAGCTTAAAGCTATGAGTAGAAAAGGTTTTGTTAAAGTAAGAAAAATTGAACCAGACCCAATATATTTAGATATATTAGTTACTAAACTTATTAATAGAAGTATGAAGGATGGTAAAAAATCTGTAACCCAAAAACAGATTTATAAAGCATTTGAAATTGTTAAAGAAAAAACAAAAGAAGATCCTGATAAAGTGTTTAATAAAGCACTTGATAATATAAGGCCTACAATGGAAGTTCGTTCAAGAAGAGTTGGTGGAGCTGCTTATCAAGTTCCTATGACAGTAAGAGGTTCAAGAAGAGATTCTTTGGCAATTAGATGGTTGGTTAATGCTACAAGATTAAGAGATAGTAAAGAATATAAAACTTTTGCAGAAAAATTAGCAGCAGAAATTTTGGATGCCATAAAAGGAGATGGTGCAGCAGTTAAAAAGAAGACGGATTCTGAAAGAATGGCTGAAGCGAATCGTGCATTTGCCCACTTCAGATGGTAACAAATAATTGTTTTTGTAAGTATTTAATTGGTAAAATTTCTCAGAGGTTTAATTTAAAGGAAAACCTTTTGTTTTAATTAAAAAATGGCAGAAGTACAAAAGAAGAAATCAGCTATGATAATGACGGCCACAAAAGACCGTGATGTACCATTGGAAAAAATCCGAAATATGGGGATTATTGCTCATATTGATGCTGGAAAAACTACTACTACTGAAAGAATTCTTTTTGAGACAGGGAAAACTTATAAATTAGGTAGTGTTGATGAAGGAACTACTGTTACAGATTGGATGGCACAGGAACGTGAGCGTGGAATTACAATTATGTCAGCTGCTATTACTACATTTTGGGATTTAATGAATGATTCATCAGTAGAAAAAGGTCATTACAGAATAAATATTATTGATACTCCAGGTCATATTGATTTTACAGCAGAAGTTGAAAGATCTTTAAGAGTTTTGGATGGAGCATTGATGGTTTTTGATGGTAGGACCGGAGTAGAAAGCCAATCAGAAACTGTTTGGCATCAAGCTGATAAATATAAAGTTCCGCGAATTTGTGTATTAAATAAACTTAATCTCATCGGTGCGGATTTTGAAGGAAGTATTAAATCAATAAGAGAAAGATTAGGTGCAAATGCTGCTGCTGTAACTATTCCGATAGGCATAGAGCATGAACATAAAGGAGTAGTTGATTTAATTACAATGAAGGCACTGACCTATTCTTCTTTGGAAGATAACAAATTAACTGAAAGTGAAATTCCGACTGAATTAGTTGACCAAGCCAAAAAATATAGAAAAGAATTAATTGAAAAAGTTTCAGAATTTGACGATATTACTTTAACTAAGTTTTTAGAAGGGCAAGAACCAACTTCTGAAGAAATAAAAAAAGCGATAAGAAAGGGAGTAATTGCAGTTAAATTCTTTCCAATTTTTGGAGGAGACAACAGAACTGCTGAAGCTCAACTTCTTCTTAGGGGTGTAGTTGAATATTTACCATCTCCTTTAGATTTGTTAGCAATTGAAGGTGTTAACCCGAAAACTGGAGAAAAAGAAATTAGGCACAGAAAAAATGAAGAAAAGTTTTCAGCCTTAGCTTTTAAAGTTATGACAGATCCACATGTCGGAAGATTGGTATATTTGAGGATCTATTCAGGAAAAGTTTCAGCAGGTCAAGAAGTATCCAATTCAACAAAGCAAATCAAAGAAAGAATTGGAAAACTAGTTTTAATGCATGCTGATCAAAGAGAACTTGTCAAAGAAGCTTTTGCTGGAGAGATAGTAGTGGTTGTGGGTATTAGGGATACTACAACAGGAGATACGATTTGTAATATTGAAAATCCAATTGTTTTGGAATCAATTAGTTTTCCTGAACCTGTTATTTCTCTTGCTATTGAGCCTGCAACTAAAGCTGATCAAGAAAAAATGGGTATAGCTTTAGGGAAACTTTCAGATGAAGATCCAACTTTTAGAATTAAATCAAACCAAGAAACAGGACAAACAATTATCGCAGGAATGGGAGAGCTGCAGCTTGAAGTTTTAGTTGATAGAATGAAAAGAGAATTTAATGTTGAAGCTACAACTGGAGCTCCACAAGTTGCTTATAAAGAAACAATTAAAAAGATTGCTGAAGGTGAAGGAAAGTATATAAGGCAAACCGGAGGTCGTGGACAGTATGGACATTGTTTATTAAGAATTGAACCAAAGGCAAGAGGAGAAGGTTATGAATTTAAATCAGAAATACGAGGTGGAGCGATTCCTTCTGAATTTATTTCTCCAATTCAAAAAGGTGTCAAAGAAAAAATGGAAAATGGAATTTTGGCAGGTTTTCCTATGGTTGATATGAAAGTTGCAGTATTTGATGGAAGTTATCATGATGTTGATTCTTCAGAAATAGCCTTTAAAATTGCGGGGTCTTTAGCTTTGGAAGAAGCTGCAAGAAAAGCAGAAATGATTCTTTTGGAACCAATAATGAAAATAGAAGTTTCAACACCAGAAGAATTTATGGGAGATGTTATTGGTGATTTATCTGCAAAAAGAGCTCAGATTCAGGGTACGAAAAAAAGAGGAATGATAACTGTTGTACTTGCTGAGGCACCTTTAGCAGAATTATCCGGTTATGCTACCAAACTTAGATCTTTATCTCAAGGAAGAGCATCATATTATATGGAGCCAAGTCATTATAATGAAGTACCAAAAAATATTACAGAAAATATTGTTTCAAAAGCAGGTAAAGTTGAAATGCCAAGAAGATAATTCTAGCAAAGTTTATTTATTTAATTTAAGGTTTCTTGTTAAGAAGGGCTATTGAAAAATTGAGGAATGTAATAGTATTACCGCTTGACAGGCTTATTTAGGCTTGAGTATAATGTCGTCTATACAATATGGGCTTGAAGCCCGTATCAATTTGTATTAAAATAACAAAATATGGCAGGAGTAGCAAAACAAAAATTTGACAGATCAAAACCACACGTAAATGTTGGGACTATTGGGCATGTTGATCATGGAAAAACTACTTTAACCGCTGCTATTACTTCAGTCTTATCTAAACAACCAGGGAATGAGACAAAAGTTTTAAAATTTGATGAAATTGATAATGCTCCAGAAGAAAAAGAAAGAGGAGTTACAATCAACATTTCTCATATTGAGTATGAAACAGCAAAACGCCACTATGCTCATATAGATGCACCAGGACATGCGGATTATATCAAAAACATGATTACAGGTGCTGCACAAATGGATGGTGCTATTTTAGTTATTTCTGCAGCTGATGGACCAATGCCTCAAACAAGAGAACATGTTATTTTGGCAAGACAAGTTAATGTTCCAGCATTGGTGGTTTTCTTGAATAAATGTGATGCAGTTGATGATCCTGAAATTATTGACTTGGTTGAAGCAGATGTTAGAGATCTTCTTAAGAAATATAAGTTTCCAGGAGATGAAACTCCAATAATTAAAGGTTCAGCCTTGAAAGCTTTAGAAGGAGATCCAGAAGCAGAAAAACAAATTATAGCTCTAATGGATGCTGTAGATACTTTTATCCCTGAACCAAAAAGAGATGTTGATAAACCATTCTTGATGCATGTTGAAGATGTTTTCTCAATTCAAGGAAGGGGAACTGTAGTTACAGGGAAAGTTGAAAGAGGAAAGTTGAAACTTAATGAAGAAATTGAAATTGTTGGGCTTAAAGATACTAAAAAAGCAGTTGTAACAGGTCTTGAAATGTTTAGAAAAACATTAGACGAAACAATTGCAGGTGACAATGTTGGTGTACTCTTAAGGGGAATTGAGAAAAAAGATGTTGAAAGAGGACAGGTTTTGGCTAAGCCAGGATCAATAACTCCTTCTACAGAATTTGAGGCAGAAGTTTATATTCTCTCAAAAGAAGAAGGTGGAAGACATACTCCTTTTTTCACTGGATATAAACCTCAATTTTACATAAGAACAGCAGATGTAACAGGAGAAGTATCTCTTCCAGAAGGTATTGAGATGGTAATGCCTGGAGACAATGCAAAAATGAAAGTCAAATTGATTCAACCAGTGGCAATGGAAGAAGGTCTCCGTTTTGCTATCCGTGAAGGAGGTAGCACAGTTGGTGCAGGAGCCATTTCCAAAATAATTGCCTAATTTTTTTAGCACCTTAACCGGAATATATGCCAGCAGGAAGACTTAGAGTCAAACTTAAGAGTTATGATCACCGCGTAATTGATGATGCGGCAGCTAAGATATTAGATAGTGCTTTGGCAACCGGTGCAAAAATTGTAGGCCCCATTCC
>Ga0180007_10000854_pt1 | contig 45878 bp, 30 predicted proteins | sample MM_PC_MetaG_FD_121122 | JGI IMG/M metagenome (GOLD analysis project Ga0180007, IMG submission 121122) | Groundwater microbial communities from the Aspo Hard Rock Laboratory (HRL) deep subsurface site, Sweden - MM_PC_MetaG | ecosystem: Environmental > Aquatic > Deep subsurface > Groundwater... | reverse complement strand
TCGTAAGCTTTAACCTGTTACAGGAACACAATAGAACAACTTTAAGAAAAACCTTACGGTTTTTCTAAGCCAATTCAACTGCGGGTCTTAACAGACCAACGCAGTATTTTTGGCGAAGAAAAACAGTTAAATTTGTAGTTTCTTATAAGCCTGAACAATTCTTAAAAATTTCTCCTCAGAAACATTATCACCAGGATTTTTATCCGGATGAAACTTCATTGACAATTGCCTATACGAATTTCTAATATCTTTTTGTTCTGCACCATATTCAACCCCCAAGGTTTCATATGCTTCAGAAAGAGTTATTGGTTCTGCATTCTCAATCAAATTCATGATATTTTGCATGTTCATTTTCGCTTCAAAAATTTCTGTTGCAGTATTTGCTTTTTTTAAGGCTTCAGAATTATAAAAATCCAAAAACACACTCAATTCATCAACGTCTTTCATTTCATTCATTTTATCATCTCCAAATAATTATTTTTGTTTCGGCAGTAAAGGTGATAAAAGCTCTTTTTCTTCCGCACCATTAAGTAATCCTTTGACTATGTATCCAACCGTATCTTGAACGCTCCAAAGAAGTCTTGCTTTTTTTATTCCAACATCCTTTCTCTGTTCAATAAAACTATTTTTTATATTTACAATCGCATTATTATAATCAGCTATAGCATTTTTTTGATAAAATAGTTTTGCCATTTCATTCTGATCAGTTGAAAAATTATTGAATAAATGCATGTATGAACCTAAATAGCCGGGCGAACATACATCCTGATTTTGCATATTTATATATCCTCCAAATAATTCTGCTGCATGAGCGCTAGTTTTTTTCATATGCAAATGCAAATTATATCCAAGCCTTTGTTTCCAATTAGGCATTTGATAAAAAAATGGTGTGGGTGATTTTGACAACCCTTTTTGCATCATCTGAGATAAAGAGTGATCACCAGTTACCAACGACAAACTACTTGTGCAAGCAGTTATTTGTTTGAATAAATAATCAGGGATGTTGTCAAACTTCAAAATAGTTACAGGCGAATCTCTTTTTATAAGACTCAGTTCATTAAAATCAAAGAATGAAAACGGATATTGTTTGACTTTTGCATTAAAATAACATTCAGAATCCAAATCTACTGAATTCATAGGAACAAAAACATATAATTCTTTATCCAGTTTAAACGATGCTTTTGCCACGACATCTAAGAAAGACCATTTTGTTCCAAGGCTGCTTGAATATGCCAACGACCAATCGCTTGCAACAATGCGTTCTTTTTCTTTTTGAAACTTAATCAATGTTGAATGATTGTCTATTGCTCCAAGATACTTATCAGAGATGCTTTTTGTTAATGAGTCCAAAACTTCTGTTCGCACAAATTTAAGCTCTTCATCACTATTTTTTGCTAAATCAATCCTGTCAAGCAATGATTGCAAATCATTTCTCATATAAATTCCCGATTGTACATACTTCTTCTCTGATGAATCAAATCTGAATCCTGTTTTCACATTAAACATGGCATTGAATTGATTAAAAACCCTATCATCGCTATCATATTCTGATATATAAAGGAATTGGTCGGTACGCTTTTTTTGTTTTTTATCTCTCCCATCACCAACAGAACAGATAGAAATAACATTTTTATCCTTATTTCTTTTCGAACAATCATCATCATACACCGACCATTTTGAATTAGAATTTATTAGCTTGAATTTTTCTTTTGCTTTTTCATCTTCAAAACTAATTTGAAAAGGAATTCTTTTGGACTCCAGATATTCTCCCATGGCTATTGCTGAAACTATATCTCCATAACCACCCATAGAACATATTGGTAATAATACTGAAAGTGAGCTGTTTTTTTGAGTCATTAAATGCAAGAAACGAGAAGAAATATTTAAAGTTTTCTATTTTAATTACTTGATAGTAACAATATTTATAAATAAGGTTTCTCAATCCCGCAAACCTTTGAAGCAACAACACTAGCTTTACGTCCACAACTCTGAACATCGCAGCCATTCATGTAAGCAGAAAGAAAACCAGCCGCATAAGCATCCCCTGCACCATTTGTATTAACAACTTTAACAGGCTCTGCAGGAAAACTAAAAACTTTATCCTTCGATCTGACAACAGAACCAGCCTTGCCTTTTTTCAAAATAACAACAGGAACATGAGCAGATAATGTTTCAATAGCTAAAAGAGGATTTTTACCAGTAAAAGCAGAAAATTCATCTTCAGTTCCAAACAAGAAATAAACAGAATCCAAAAAATAGTTAATAACCTTACCAAACGAATCAGCAATAAAAGGATCAGCCAAATCAAAACTAACAAGCGCACCAGAATCCCCTGCTTTCTGAACAGCCATTAATGTACTAAGCTTATTAGTCATAAGTTCATAACCAGAAGTGTGAAATACATCCATTTTTGACAAATCACACCTCATAACACTATACTTATATGAAACACCCAAGTCAACAAAAGAAGTCTTTTCACCATCAGGAGTTAATAAAATATAACAACGACCAGTATCACCAGGAGTCACATCTATAAATGATTCAACCCCAAGATTAACTAAATCATCAATATATTTTTTACCATAAAAATCATCACCAACAACCCCAAATAAAGAAGTATTAGTACCAAGCAAAGACGCAGTCCTAATAACATTACCAGGCGAACCTCCAGAAACAACTAAAGGTTTTTTAGAATCCAAAAATTTCAAAACTTGTTTGTAATCAAAATCTTCATTGCTATTAAGAAAACCTTTTTTCAAACCAAAACCAACCAAATCATCCTCAGAAACCTGATAAGTTAAATCAACAATTGCATTCGTTAAACCAGCTAACTTTTGTATTTGATTCATTTTACTAATTATACTTTATTAAAACAGAACTAAGCTTATCTTTAATGTCTTTCGCATTTGAAACATGATAAAATAAAACAGAAGGATTCACTTTTGATAACCGTTCTACACTCGCACCAATATTACTAGAATAATTAATTTCTACAAAAACAAAAGCGTGTTTAGGCTTTGAAGCAATCTTTTGTATATGATTATAAAGATCAGTTACACTACTCTGAATATCACCATCAGTTATAAAAGTATAAATGGTCGTTCCAGGCTTCAAATCTTTTTCTATTCTTTTAAAAACAGCAGTGTTAAAAAGCGTTGAGCCACATTGAGGAGTGAGAGAAACCTTTTTTATAGGATGATACTTCATTTCGTACAATTTAACAAGACTATCCATACCACCATAGATAGTAGAAGACGAGAAGTCAACAACCCCAAAGTTAACATCTTTTTTCATCTTTTTACAAACATCATACAAGCCTTTTTTCAAACCATATTTAACCCGATTCAAAATGTCAAAAGAGTTACCAGAACCAATATACGCCCCACTACCAGTCATTGTGCCTGAAGAATCCTGAATTAAAACCCAGTTATCAGGAACCTCCAAACCAGTCAACTGAGAATTATAAGATTTCAACGGAAGCTCATCAAGCTTGTACTCATTGAAACGATAAAAACCATTACCTAAATTCATCAACACAGGCATCCCCGTTGCTTTTTGAAAAGTCATAATCTGCTGATAATTAAGTTTTGAAACATCCGCAGAAGTCAAGGTTGAAGAATTAGAAAGCTTCCAGATTTTTTTAGTTCCAAGCTCTATTGAAAACATTTTTTTAGAAGGATTTTTAACATCAATAACCTCTGCATGTTTTTTATAAAATTCATCTGCTGCAATAACAGATATTTTAGAGGTTATTTTATTACCACTACCAACACCTCCACCATAACTACGTCCGCTACCAGAATTATTAGCAACCTCCTCTAATAAATCATCAGCTTCATCACCATCCAAAGTGCCTAAAAGATCATCAAGGGTTTGTGCAATGCTATCTTCATCCATTTCTCCCTGTGATTTTCCACCGCCAGAACCGCTGCCACCAGCACCATCCTCACCCTCATCATCACCACTACCAGAACCACCATCATCAGAATCATCTTCATCCGAGTCACCAGAGCCACTGCTAGAACCACCACCAGAACCACCAGAACCGCCAGAACCACCGCCACCAGAAGTGTTTTGATCAGGACTTCCCTGTTTCTGCGTGGTTGAAATAAAAGGTGATAAAATCTCCATAAAACCTTTTAGCGAATTATAACGAGTTCCCGGATGATTAAATATTTTTGTAAGAGACTCTACAAAGTATCTCTGATTAAGCTCATAATCAGAGCTAGAAAAATCATTAAGAAAAGATGTTTTTGAATCATAAACTGACTTATCAATACCAAGACTAGAAAGTAAAGATTTATCAACTTTTGAAACAAAACCACCATACATTTTTTTTAAAAGAGCAGAAGAATCGTTTTGTGACAGTTTTTTAGATTTTAAATCATCAAAAAAAACATCCATAGCATTATTTCTCACAACAGAATCATTATAAGACATTGAAGCATACATCGCGCCAACAATTGAAATCGGGATGTCAGTAGTCCTGTTTTTTGCAGAGGTCATGTATATTGTTGGCAGGATTCCACTCGGATAATGAAGCACTGGTTGGTATTCAATTTCTCGACCATCCTTTTGGAAAACATAACTAATCTTTTCAGCAAGAGGATCATTATCAAAACCTGCAGTCTTTGATACAAAGCTTATATTTAACACAGCATCCCAAATAAGGTTTTTAGAATTATTAACCTTAAACATTGCCTGAGATTTAGAAAGCGAAGGCTCAGCAATTTTGACACCCTCATACAAATGTTTATTTATGAGCTTTTCATCATAATCACTGTTTGGACACAACCACGGATGAAGCTGTTCATGAAAATGTATGAATAAAAATGCATCAAACATCAAGTTTTTCAAAAGCTCTTTTTCTGAAATCCCTTTTTTAACATCGTATAATTTACTCGCTGCAACCTTGTAAGCGGGAACAATAATATTCTGAAAGTTGTCCTGAAATTTTTTTTCATCATTAAGATTAATGACTATCTTCACATTATCAGTGTATGCTTCAAAATCAGAACTAGAATTAGGATTTTTTCCCAGAACAACCTTTTTACCAGCATCTATGGGCGTTGCAAGACGAACTATATCTCTCCATGTTAAACTCGATTCTTCTAAAATTTTTCTCACAAGGCCCATTGTTTTTACACTCCAAGCGTTCTCTGAATCCTGTGCTGATAGATTTCAGGCATAACCATAGCAGTATCTTCCAATTTTTTATAATAAAAATCACCAATTCTAGACATCAAATCAAAAACGCCTTTCTTTTTATCGGCTGATTTAATTATCGGGTCAATCTCTGTTTTATACTCATTTAAAAAACCACAAAAAGTCATTAAATCACCAACACTTCTAACAATTAAAACATTCTGTATATCCTCAGACACTTTTATTTTAGTTGTAAGATTATTCGCTTGTTCAACAACTTTGTTAATAACGTAATCAACAGTTTTACCATTAGTTATTGTGTCTCTTAGAACTTTGTATAACGCAAGCTTTTTTATTCCAACATTAGGATCGTATAAATCAAAATTTGGAGCCAAGTACCCTGCGTCAATCATGAACTTCTGCGTTAAAGTAACATATTGAGTCAAAACTTCATTTATAGCATTCATTGGTGAAACAGAGTTATTAATTTGTTTATTTCGAGCAAGAAGACCCATTGCACCAGCAACCTCTCTAACAGTCACATACCGCGGGTTTTTAAGATATGTATCTACAGGATTAGAACTTACAAGTGCATCCTTGACATTTTTTAAAGTTGCAAGAACATCTGCAACCTTTTTTATTTGAATAATATCCCTGAAAATTATTGGAACCTTAAATGAATTTGTGACTTCATGCATCTGTTTTATCCGCACACTTTCTTGTAAATCACCAACTATCTTCACATCTGTTCCGAGCAAATTATTCCATTCAGAAATTACTTCTTTTTCATAATTGTAATATTCTATCAAGTTACCGCTGAATGTTGCAATCATCAAATCTGAAAGTTCCATGGCAGAATACAATATTGGCTTATCTGTTCTTTTAGAATCAGTTATCCAGGCATATGTTGAAAGCCAGTCATCCTTTAAATCAGAAAACATTTTCTTGTCAACCCCTAAATACGCTGCAGCCCTATTGGTTAATGATTCTAAGAAACGATCATGTTTTTTACCCTTAGAACTTCCAAGCCAAAGAGTTGAACCAGCACTTGCAGCTGCATTTCCAACATAGGTTTTCAACAAACGGTTATCAACTGCTGCGTCAAGCTGCATTGTCTGTGTGAATTTTGCATCATCAACACCTGCAGGGTTTTGAGCACACACAATTAACAATTTTTTCCTCTTATCAGTCTGCAAAACAAGTTTTCCATTGACAAACTTAGGTATTAGAAGTCCTAGTTTGTAAACAGTCCCTCCGAGATGCATTTCATTATCAAATAATTGTAACGCTTCATTTGAATCGCCTCGATTTATTTCGTCTTCAATACCACCGCCTGTCGTATTTATACAATCCATTTTCGCTTCGATAACAGGCATTCCATTGAGCATTTTTCCTTCTTGAAAATGTGCAAACAAATTATTTAAGAATGCGTTTGAACTAAGTCTGTGTGAAAAATAATTTCCTTTTTGAAGAACAGTTGATAAATATTTCATAGCACCATAAGTTTTTCCAACGCCTGTTTCTCCTTCCAAAAGCAACGGTATATCCCTTATATTCGAACAAAATATTTCGTCTGTGAGAGAAATTGATAGTGATTCATTTCTTGGTGGAAGAGTCTTTCCGTATATCTCATCTAATGAAACAGTATTATTTATTGTATCATAATTTATTCTATAGAGAGGTGAAGGAACAGAGTTATCAGATCTCATCACTCCAAAAACGCTTGAAGCGTAAGATAATAACATTGCAGTATGCAATTTGTCTTCATCAAATCCAGCACCCATTTCTGAGGCTATTTTTTCCAAAGTATGTTTTTTTTCAGCAGTCATTTTACACCTAGTTCTTTATACCACTCTTCAACTGAAGAGTTTTTTTTCAAATGATTTAAAGCTTCAATTGAAGCGTTTAGATAATCCTTGTTTGAAAATTTATTCTTTACTAAGGATTCTTCTTTATCATCAGGTCTTGTTTGAAATATTGCATCCGCAAATATCACCGCGGATAGTTCTGAACGATTTGAAACACTTGTCAAAAACGAATGGTATTCATCGCGAGTTATGTCAATTATTTTCGAAGCAATCCCTTCGTAATAAAAGTCAGGTTTTCGAAAATCATCATTTTTACTATCTATTTTAGGACCATACTTTTCAAAGCGCTTATTCACTTCATCAAAAGTTGTTTTATCCTGATAATTAGTGTTTTTTTCTCGCCCTCTTAGACCACATTCTATAACAACCGCTTCAAGTTTTAAATAGTGACTTCTATTATTAGTTCCTGCTTCTTTTTCTTTTGCTTTGAGAGCTTTTGAGGCTCTAACAAGGTTTTCACAAATTTTATTGTCATCTTCGAGAATTCCTGCAAAATAGCTTAGAACTATTAGCGCTTTTGAATAATCAACTGGTTTTACTCTCACACCATTATCAAGTATCTTTTTCAAAACTAATTTTTGGAAAAAAGTGTTTTCCTGAATCGTGAATCCAACTTTATATTCTTCATTGTAATTGTTCGGGCTGTTTTTTAGTATTGTTGCAATATTTTGTTCAATAGTTATTTTTTTCATTTTCAAATGTACTCCTTTACAGCATCAAGTTTCATTTTTCTTTCTAATAACTTTTGATAGTCATTTTGTATGTTTGTTAAATTATCAATGTAAGTTGGAAGCCAATATGTTCCATCCATAAATAATTGAAAACTCTCCTTACTGTGCCAAATCTTACTTTTTACAAGTGGCAAAGCTTTTTCATGAACTAATTCTGAATTATCCGATAAGAACTTGTAAATCTCTTCAGGAGTTGTGTTCTTAACCATTTTTCCCAATGACTGATAAAACTTTGGTTCAAACGATGATTTAAACTTCTGCAAATACTCAGGAATTGTTTCTAATTGATACATTTTATCATCAAAAATCATTACTCTAGAACAATTTTTCAAATACTCTCCAAAAACAGATTTATCATTCAATCTTGAAATATCACCTTTGCCAGGAAGTTTTTCATGTACAATGCTGCTTGTGAAAGTTGAATAACTACTAGAAATTTTTTCTATCAGTTCCTGACTTATTTGTTTTCCTATAAAAGAATTAGTAATAGTTGCTTTTTCACCCATTATTGAAGTTCCGTTAATAACTCGTTCTATAAAATCTTCTTTCAAGTTTTGAATTTGATTCAGATGTTTTTGCATGTATGCATCTTCCAAATCTTTTGGCTTAGAATTTTCCACCAGCCAATATCTCTTGAAATAAACTTGCACAAAATCGTTTGTTTTTGGTTTATCTGTTAATTGAAATAAGTGGTTGTTATAGATTATTTTTTGTTCATCTAAATCAAATATTGGCAAGGGAGTTGGGATTTTTAGTGGTTCTTCTATCTCTGTTTCAATAATTTTTATATCATCTTTAAAAAATATGTCTCCTCCAGTAACAACCTTTCCTGACATTTAATCATCCCTCCGATATTCTAATGAATCTTTCATTCCAGCGTCTTCGAATGCTTTAAGTCTTTTTTTGCATGCAAAACAAGTTCCGTCTGCTTTTTCATCAGAGCTAAAACAAGTTCTTGTCCTGTCAAGTGGAATAAAGTTATTCATAGCATAGATTATTAAATCAGTTTTGTAGATTGGTTTTGTAACAAGTTCAGGATCAGTCATTGGTGAAGTTATTTGCCATTCCCAGTCACCCATTTGAACACAAGTATTAAGTGTTTGTGTTCTCAAACTTAAAAGTCCTAATTCTGGTTCTGTTCCGTCTTCAGCAACTGACCCTGACAAAATAGTCTTTATATTTAAATCATATTTACCATTTAGTGCTGCGGCATAGTTGACTGCAAGGTTTTGCATTGTTGAATTCCTAAGCGGATGTCCTATTGTTTGTGCCCACTCTTTTGGAAAGCTATTTTTAAAGCTTTTGGGTGGTATTTGATAATCAAATTTTTTCACTGCACCCATCTTTTCAGAATATTTTCGTTTGTAGAATAATTCAAAATAATCAAATGCTTCTTCCTCATGTTTTTCTGCACGAGCACCGCGTTTAAAGAATAATAAGTGGACTCGAGAATTCCATTCAGAAATGACTTTATCAACCATGACAATAGAGTCTAGTCCTCCAGAGCAAAGCATAACAACATCTTCATCTTTTGGAGTGCGCGATATAAATCCTCTTTCTGCCATTAATATATTATTTATTTTTTGTATGTTAGCTTGATAATTTTTTTGTGCAGAGTTAACCCTGCGTCTTATCTCTTCAACTGTTTCTGACATCTTCTATTATACCTCTCATTTGCTTGTATTCATCAGCGTAGATGTGTGCCGAAACGACATACATCAACAGTTCGCCTGTTGGGACACCGACTTTGTCTGCAACCATTTTTTGTACTCGGTGTAATTCTAACATGTTCGCATAAACTTTTTTTCCAAAATCTATTGATCGACACATTGCCACAATCATTAGTTTTCCTTCGCGTATCTTAAAATCCAACATGCTAACGCAAGGAATATATCCTGAGTCTTTATTTGGCATAAGCATTGGTATTGTAACTGATTTTGCTTCAGGTTTTTTCTTTAGCTTTTCAATTACCCATTCAACCTGATTTTTTCCATCATAGTTAAATAAGCGATGTCCATAACTCAAACCATTTTTTAGCTCTGGAACATTTTTTTGTTCGAAAAAATTAGAATGCATCCAATCAATCATTCCTTTATTTCCATATTTCAAAATAATTTCATCTTTCTCAGATGGACTTTTTATTTTCAGAATAAAATGCAATAATTCTTTGATATCCTTGTCTTCGTCTTTCATTGCGTTTCCTTTATCAAAAATATATTCACAAGCGCTAATCCAAGCTTCACCGATTGATTCACAAATTAGTTCATTCATCTTTCAACCAACTCATCAATTTTTGCAATGCTTTTCTTCTATGCGAATGTTTTATTCGCTCATCAACAGATATTTCTGAAAGTGTTTTTTTAAAACCTTCAGGTATGAATATGCTGTTATACTGCCAGTCTGGATTAAAAGAACTGCTAATGTTAGTTGTTATTATACCTTTCCAAACTCCTGAGAATATTTTTGTTGTTGATTTATCTTTATAACAAATTAATGTTTTAAAATAAGCATTTTTCTTGGCTTTAAAGAGCAGTTTTTGAAGTCCTTTAAACCCTATTGTTTTAAACAAATATTTTGTGTGCGTTCCTGGAAAATCTTTGTATTCTTCAAAATATATTCCTGTATCATCTACAATCACTGGTTTTTTAAGTTTTTCATAAGCCTGCAAAGCCTTGCTTTTTACAACCTCATCTTGACTCAAAGTTTTAGGTTCGCTAAGTTGAATTTTCTTTTTCAAAAGCTTTACACCTGTTTTTTTTAGTATAAGTTTTGCTTCTTGAAATTTTGATTCGTTCTCCGTGATAAAATAAATTGTTTTCATGTTCTAACCTGTTCATATATTTTTTTTACAGCATCAAAAAGACCTATGACTGACATTGTTGAATCTTTCCTAAATGATACTTCATCACCTGTCATGAATCTGTAGTATCCCATGAGCATTCCCGAGTACAAATCAAAGATATCCTGACTTGCAGGCATTTTTTCAGGCTTTCTTAATGATTGAAGCATTCTTGAAGCAAGAATTGCATCTTTATCAGCGTTAATTATGTCTTCACAGGCTTTGAGAATTAAGTGTGGCTGAGCAAGTTCTACATATAAATCGCCTCTTGCAGCCATTAGATGAACTTTGTCTTTGTATTTTGGATAAATATTTTTAACAAATTCTATTCCTTTTGGAGACTCAATTTTCGCGATTAGTTCAGCATCAGGGTCCAGCGCTAAAAAATCTGTTATATCACTTTCTTCTTCCACGTATGAAAGCATAAAAGTGTGAATCCCTGCTTTTTTTGATGCCTCAATATAAGCCTCATCTTTTTTTGTTAAATATCCTTTAATTTTAAGACTTGGATCGGTTATGTTTATAGACATTCCTGGTCTGATGCCCATGTTTGTTCTTGTTGGTAGTTGTAAACCAGTTTTTTTCTCCAGAGAACTGGGAATGATTAGTGTATTTTCATTTTCTAAAGCAACAATATTTGCATAGAAGTTTCCATCATCAAATATTGCTTCGGTTGGAAGATTTAATTCTATTTTTTGTGACAACCCAATCTTGTGTATCTCTTCTCCTCGTCTTATTTCTACGTTGTAATCAGTCACTCTTAATTGTCGACACTTTAAATCAATCCATGCTTTTTTTAGTCCTGCCTGCTCTTTTATTGATTCAAGCAAATAATCTAAATCTTGATTTACTTCATGGGTTGTGTTGATTCTTACAGCTTCAACAACGGGATCTTTTATTATATCCTCAAATCTCGCAAGAGGTGGCACTGTAAGTATCAACCCTATTTGTTTTTGTTCTTCTGGTTGTTTATTATTTGTTTGTGTCAATTTTATTTTAGCAATGGATGTAATGTATCTAAAACATCTTTTACTTGCTCTGGTGTTTGTCTTCTTTTAAGCAAATCTTCACCAACATTCATGTGGTTAGATGCATAACCTGCAATACCAATAATACAATCAACAAGTCTATCAGGATTAGTTAGCTTCATTACTCTTTCTGAACCTAAAACCTCCTGCCACTGTTTATGAATCACATCATTTGCACCGGAATACTCGGGTCTTAGTAAAAATGTATCAAATTTTTGCGTGACTTCTTTCATCATATCACGAGTGTCTAATTCAGAAGCCAAAGTATCACCAACATACTTTTTTATATATCTTGGTTTTACTTGCTCATAAAAGCCCTCATCTCCAGCAATTATTAATAAGGGTTTTGATCCAACCGCAACATTTGGTGTTTTACAATGATGCAATAAATAATATAACGCCAAATCATAACTCTCTCGCATATTTCCACCGCCACCACCTTCCGGATATATCTTGTTTACACCAGTTACGAGGTCTGCGCCTTTTGAAAAATCAACAACCTGCAAAGGCTGTGAATCAAACATTGCATCACCAATAGCAATTACTGCCAATTCCAGGTTATCAGAGGCCTTTTTTCCTTTTTCCAAATTTTTCAAGTCAAGTCCTTGTATTGCGACATTAGCCTCATTATAAAGAGTTGGAATCTTCTCAAAAATCAGTTTAGGCCACTTTTGCATCGAACCTGTAACATCCACAATAAGAATTGCTGCTAAATCGCCTTTTGCAGTTATATTTTTTCCAACAGGTGGCGCTATACCTTTAGAACTACTACCAGTATATGATCTGTTATCGTCTCGTGCATAATCTTTTGCACTTTTTTTTGTAACATGAGAATCTCCGCTAAAATCATAAGCACTTGAATCTCCCCAGTCTGAACTCATTCCTCCCATTTTGACTCCTCCATTAATTTTCCCACCACTTAAAAGTGGTAATCATGTTTTGTTTATAAAGCTTTATTGTACGAATCGGCATTTACAAAACACCAACCATTAATCACTATTTTGAAAGCAAAGGATGTAGTGTTTTCAATACATCTTCCACTTGCGCTGAAGTTTGTCTTCTTTTAAGCAAATCGTTACTAACATTCATGTGGTTAGATGCATAACCTGCAATACCAATAATACAATCAACAAGCCTCTCAGGATTTGACATTTTCAAAACTTTTTGGTTATCAACATATTTTTTCCAATGAGATTCTGCCTGTCTATAAACATCACAAGGACCTGATGGTTCTGGTCTTAAAATATAGGTGTCAAATTTCTCATCCAAAGATTTCATAATGTCATTGGTTGATATAGCACTTACGTTATCACCAATTAAACCCTTAACCTGTGATGATTTTACTGAATCATAAAAATTTTCATCACAAGCAAAAATTAACAAGGGTTTTGATTTTGTCATGTTTGGTGTTTTACAGTGATTCACGAGATAATACGCTGCCAGTTCATAACTTTCCCTGCCAAAAGAACCACCGCCGCCTTCAGGAAATATCTTGTTTACTCCCTTTACAAGGTCTGCGCCTTTTGAAAAATCAACAACTTGTAATGGTCGCTCATCAACATATGCATCACCAATAGCAATAACTGCCAACTCTAAATTATCAGAAGCCTTTTTTCCCTTTTCCAAATCTTTCAAATCAAGTCCTTGTATCGCAACATTAGCCTCATTATAAAGAGTTGGAATCTTCTCAAAAATCAGCTTTGGCCACTTTTGCATCGAACCTGTAACATCAACAACAAGAATCGCTGCCAAATCACCTTTTGCAGTTATATCTTTTCCAACAGGTGGCGCTATACCTTTAGAACTACTACCAGTATATGATCTGTTATCATCACGACTGTAATCACGCGCACTCTTTCGCGTAACACTAGAACTACCGCCCCAGTCGTAACTACCTGAACTACTCCAACTTGAACTCATTCCTCCCATTTTGACTCCTCCTATTTTGGTTTATTGAGTCCGAAGTTCATCCCACAACAATAGATAGTGAGAATAACAATATAAGCATTAGGTGTAGAACATTCTACAACAGAATAATATATACTTGAACCACTCATAATTTATAAAAAAATCTAAAGAAATTAAGTTAATAAAAGAAAAACTTAAGCCGCAATCTTTAAATTCAAGCTCTCAACGAAATCCTTATAACGGTTTCTTAAAGTAACCTCAGTAATGCCAATAACACTGGCAACCTCGTTTTGAGTTCTCTTCTCTTCATTGAGTTTTGAAGCAGCATAAATTGCAGCAGCCGCAAGTCCAAGAGGATTTTTACCTGAAGTAATATCTTGTTTTTGAGCTTTCTCAAGAAGCTTGATTGCAGTTGTATGGGTCTTCTGACTTAACTGAAGATTTGAAACGTATCTGCTGATGTAATTCGAAGGATCACTTTGTGTCACTTTTAAATCCAGTTCTCTTACAACATAACGATAGTTTCGCCCAATATCTTTTTTGTCAATGCCTGTAACTTCTTGAACATCATCAAGAGTTTTTGGAATCTCAAAATTTCTACAAGCAATATAAATTATTGCTGCAGCAATAGTCTCAGTATTTCTTCCCTTCACAAGCCCTCTTTGAGCAGCGGAAGTGTAAAGCCTTGCAGCTTCCTCTTCAACAGTTTTACTAAGCTGAAGAACAGAAACTAATCTTTGAATTTCAGAAAGAGCAATTTGGAGATTTCTCTCAATTGCACTAGCAACATTTCTCTGCCATTTTCTAAGTCTAAAAAATTTGTTCTTACCTTGTTTACTAAGTTGATATATATCTGCTCTTGAACCAACTTCAGTTCCAAGACCTTTATCAGCATGAGTATATGATAATGGTGCACCAGTTCGTCTTTTCTTTTCAGCAGCTTCGGAATCCATTTCTCTCCACTCCTGATCAAAATCAAACATTTTTTCTTCTATGACAAGACCACAATCATTACATACAACCTCTCCTTTTTCTTCAAGATGTGATAAGCTTCTGCCCCCACATTCTGGACATGCTTTGGTTAATTTCATTTTTTATCCCTCCATCAAACAAGATATTGTTATGTAGTGTTATATACAACAAACTCAAGTAAAACCAAAGATTTGTTGTCCCCCACTCAAACGAATATATCGTAAACTGATATATCGAAATGCATATTTGATATTTAAATGTTTCGATTCTTCTGGAGGAAGATAAATATTTTTGCCATCACATCATGAATACAAAATATTTGTGTTCAATAATATTAATCAGAAAGAGACCATTCCAAAAGCTTAATCTTCTCACAACCAGCAAAACTAAACCCTAAAAGATAAGGCTCCTTATCAACAAAAAAAGTTAGGTTTAAAATAGTGTCTGGTGAAATATGCGCATTTACAACTTCAATCTCTGTTTCACCACCAAAATCATCTTGAAACTCATAAGTCTTGGAAATGCTTTTTAACAACAAATCATCATTACGAAAGTTTTTTATCAAAACATTAAACTTGTTTGTAGAGTTGAAATAAACAGCACTTAACATCTCAACTTTTCTCGCAGAAATAACATAACGACAATCACCATTAGAATCATAAGGGTTAACTGTTCCAAAAGTCATTTTTAAATCAGGCAAAAATATTGAAATAACTATTGCAAGTATTAAAATACCCAAAACAGAGTTTACAATTAAACGCTTTTTTGAAATAGGCCCTTCAGTGTCTGAAAACGTGTGTTTCAAACTTTCCCAAAAAACCTTCCAAAAAGATGAAGAAGAAGATTTATTCCAATCAACATCAGATTTCTTATTGTTAATATTATTAATGTTAATATTGTTAGAAGAATTATTTTTTTGCATCATTTCAGATGTTTTTTTTATTTCAGCACCACACCTGGCACAGAAAGAATCATCATCCGCTGCTTGAAATCCGCATTTAGTACAATAAGGCATAAAAAAACGAAAAGATAGTTACTATTTAAAAGTTAGTATTTGGTCACAATTTGTCGTCTTATTTTCAAACGAAAAATATATAAATGTAACCTATTGTCTTATAATAAACGCTTATACAGTGTAATGTGAAAAAAGGGGCGCGTCTTGAGGGGGACGCCGAGGTATGAAACATGAAGAAGCAAATAAATAAGAGTATTTTCTATATCTTTTTGACGATTGGACTGCTCGTTCTCAGTTCATTCGTAAGCGCAGAGGTTCTAGTCATGAACCTAAACAACGCTGGATTCACAGCTGGTGAATCAGCCAGAGTATTCGGATACGTTTTAGATGACAGCTTAGGAGGAGTTAATGATACTGCTTACAGTGTTTATCTAGACGGTAGTCTACAAACCTCTAATACGACCGACACTGAAGGTTTCTACGAACACTACATCACAAACCTAGAAACAGGCTCTCACACTGTTAATGTAAACACATCAGAATCTAATCAAACCCTTACATTCAATGTTCTTGCAGCAACAGCAAAACCCTCATATCAAATTATCGCATCAAGTCTAGTCACAGCCTACAGAAACCCAACGCTAACATTCACTGTAAAAAAATTCCTTGGAAACACACTCACAAGCAACAATTACACATATCAAATATTCTATGAAAACGGAACCCTATACGACACCTCAAGCGGAGTAAGTAATATTGCAAAAGTAATAACCCTGCCACAAAAAGTGGGACTTTACAAAATATTAGTTGATCAAAAGAAAAGTTTTACAGCATCAGTTGCTAAATTCACTATGAAAACAAAAATCTCAGATGTTGCAGGAAACTACAAAGATACATTCAAACCAAACGGAATTGCATACTTTGAAGTGGAAGGATTTTCAAACGGACAAAAAATAACGAACGCAACAGTAACCGCAAAAATCAAAGATTCAACCGGAACAACAAAGACTGTAACATTCACAGAAAGCAACGGAATATACAAAGGAAACACTAACGTAACACAAACAACAGCCATTCAACTAAGATCAGGAAACTATGAAGTAGAATTCAAAATGAAAGACTCATCTAATAATGAGCAAATAATGAAAGGCTTCTTCAAAGTTGTCGGTTTAAATGTGGAAGTTAAACTTATTGATAAAAGACCATATCAAGAAGGCGAAGATGCAGAATTTGATGTCATAGTAAAAAATCTTGAAAACGGAAATTTAATAGAACACTCAGATGTAGCATACACATTCGAACTAGAACAAGATGGTAAAATCTACACTGCACAAGGAATAACAGCCATTGAAAGCACAGACCCAACTTTAACTTCTGAAATCACATACGAAATACCTGAAGAAATAGAAGATGGAAATTATTTCCTCAGAGTGAAAGCAACATCCTCTGGAAAAACAGGTAAAGGAGCAGAATATTTTGAAGTTATGAACACACAAATCTTTGTCGACTTACAAGACAACTTCGGAGGATACAGAGATTTATTCCAACCAGGAGAACTTGCAAAGATAGCAATTCAATCAGACACAAACTTAGACTCACTCATTGTAACAATAGTTGATAAAACTGGCGTAACAAAATCAACAAACAGTAAAGCAATGAATAACGCAACATCTGGTTACGTATCATTTAATGTTCCACAAACACAAGCAGAATATATTGCAAAGATAGAAATTGTTACAGCAGAAGGTCAAGAAATATTCATGGACAGATGGTTCAGAGTACAAAACTACTTCTCTTTTTTAGATGTAAAAGACATTGAAACACAACAATTCAAATTTATAATGACTGCTGACGAAGAATTCTTAGGTGAAATAAACGTATTTGATATTGCTAAAGGACAAGCAGTGGATTTATCTAATTTCGTAGTGAAATTCGATAAAATAATTGGTGAAGAAACACAAAAAGAATATACAAATCTACAAGCAACAAAAAACAATACTTTAAGTGATGCAGAAAATGGACGATTAACATATAAAATCACTCCACCAACTCTTCCTAACGGTTTTTACAGGATAGAATATACACTAGTAGATTCTAATGGAAAATCATTCAAAGGCAAAGGTTGGTTTGGAATATCAGCTTTTGATGTTGATATAAAAACCTACGACTCGAGTGGACAAAGAAAAGAATTATTTTCATCAGGACAATCAATAAATGTCACAGTAACTTTGTCAGATAATTATAATGGCACTGCAAGACTACACAGAGAATTCTTTCCAGAAACTGTATTTAATATAGATAACGGTGTTGGATCAGTTGTTCTTAGTTCATCAGCTGCAGACCAATCCAGACAAATACCATCACAATCAGGATTTTACGGATTTGGAGTTGAAGTAGAAAATGAAGCTGGAGACAAAGGACTTGGCGACTGGTTCTTTGAAATAAGAAATTTAAACTTCCGAACTATAAACGTGAGAAACAACGGAAAGTTTTCACCAGGAGACAACATATTAGTTGATGTTGTAATGGAGAAATCAGGATCACTCGTAAATGATACAAATATTACTCTTAACAGACTTTTTAGAGCTCGAGATGGAGCAGCAATCTCAGCAACAGGCGTTGCACAACTAACATCTAGTATTGGCGCAACAACCCTAAATATAACTCCTACAACAACACTAGAACCAGGCGATTACTTTGCAGATGTCAAGGCTGAAAAAGGAAATGATGTTATCTTTAACGGTTTTGGATTCAGAGTTTTAGAAGATAAAGTATTAGTAACAATAAATGACGCTGACAAAAAATTCAGCCAAACAGAAAACGTGGAGATAAACATAAAAGTAACAGATCAGAATGATAACGTAAAATCAGGAGTTATTGTTAACCTAACAGGCCTTTTAAATTTTAATACCTGGGCTCCAGTAACTGCAAACAAACAAGCAACAACCGGTTCGAACGGCGTTGCAACAATAACTATTTCTGCAGCAAATTTTAACCCTGCAAGATACGCACCAATTCTTGAAATACAAGACATGACTGAAACATTCGTAGGTTTTGGAGATGGAGAATTCGAGATAAAACCATTTGATACAACAATAAATTTTGCAAGCGGCGAAGAAACATACACAACAAGTGATGAAACAATAGCGATAAATGTTTTGGTAACAGGAGATGTTACAGTAACTGCAACAGTTACGAATATGATTAGTACAGTACAAGAAATAGATTACTATTATTCTAGCGGAGTATTAACCCTGAATAATGACTTAGATCAAGGAGAATATTTTATAGAAGTTGCTATAACCCAAAGTTCAAGCACTGTAAGAAAAAAACTGTGGTTTGAAGTAATTGCTCCATGGCTATATATAGAACCATTACAAAATCCTAATTATGCACCAAATGATGTAATTGATGTTGATTACACAGTGTTCACCATGGGCGCTACAAATGGCTGGCAAGAAGCATCCGCCACAATAAATATTACAACAATTGAAAACATGTGGTCAGGAGATATAATAAATGTAAGTGAAAACTTTAGCGGAACAGGTCAAGGAATATATCAATTAAGCCTTGCAGGAATAGATGAAGGCTCAAACTTACCAATTGGTGATTACTTCTTAAACTTTGAATTAGTGGATAATTCTAATGAACAAAATAGTCTTTACTTCAGAGTTGACGATAATGTTTGGATAATGGTTAATCCAAAAACTGAATCAGGTAATAATTATGTAACTTTGAACTTCTCAACATCTTTAAGTGAAAGTGCTAATTATTATTTAGAAGAATATCAAAACTTTAAAACAGGATTTTATACGCAAGGATCATCACAAACAATTCAAGCAACAGGACAAAATGTTGAATTTGACATTACAGGACTTGAAAACGGATTTTATCAGGCAAAGATAAGAATAGAAGATGGTTCAAGCACATATTACTGGGATGCATGGTTTGACATCAGAGTAAGAGATGTAACAATAAACACGCCTGAAGAAGCAAGTGTTGGAGAACAAGTACAATTCAACATAACAGGAGTCAATAGCGCAACAACTTTTTGGATAATAGATCCATTCACACAAACAGCACTTAAAACACAAGCCCTAACTCCTGGACCAAACTATACAATCACATATACTTTTAACTACCCAGGATTTTTCGTATACAGTTACGGTGCAACCAAATGGGATGCATTTCCTAATGGTGAAGACATAGAAATAAACCAAGCAGGTTTTGAAGTTGAATGGCCATGGAATAATAATAGGTATATCTTAACTGGCAGTGAAAACTTCACATTCAACGTTACTGCAGATACTGGAAACCTACAACTAACACTGAAAAACCATTTCAACAATCAAAAAACAATAGTGGATTTAGGATTAACAACTGGCGAACTACAAATATTCACATTTGACCTTGATGAATACCTAAACCTGACAAACGGACCACATGATGTTGAGTTAGTATTAAACGATGGTTCAACACAACCACCAAGAGAATCTTTCTTCATAGATATATTTCCAGACCAATATGATATGTGGGCCTGGACGAATATGTGGGAGTACAGGGCTGGTGAAACCGTTGCTATAAACATAGAAATATATAATATAACTCAAAACTGGCTGAGAGTACCTCCAACTAGCGTAACCCTACATAAATTGTTAGATCCATTCTGGAGTCCAGTTTTAAGTCCAGAATTTGCAGCAAATGGCAATAAAGCAAATATTTCAACAAACGGATTTTACACAGGAAACTATCACGCAGAACTAAACGTCACTATTGGAGGAGCATCAAGAATAATACCTATTGATTTCTTTGTTCGAGGAAATGATAACCTTGAATTATTCTGGAACCAACCAAGATGGGATTACTCATCAGACGAACAATACACGCTAACAATTACTGCAAAAGATAAAGGAACAGCAGTTTCAGGAGTTAGTGCTAGTCTTGCATCACTTGAAAAGAGAGCAGAGGACTGGAACTCAACACCAGTTGCAATAAATGTTACTAGCGAATACCTCTTTAGCAACAGCGCTCAAACAAATAATGAAGGAAAAGTTACATTTACACTGAACCTATCAAGCCTTGCAAACGGCGGATACACCGGGCGAATAAATGTTGGTGGACAAATAGTTTGGTTTGACTTCCAAGTAAGAAGCTACATGGTAGATGCATATACAGAGCAGTGGGAATATGGAATAACAGATACAATCGAGCTTAACATCAGAGCGAGAAATATGGATACTTGGGCTCCAATAAACGAAGATGGAAATATAACAATAGAAAAAATATACATGCACGAACCAGGACAATGGGAACCTGAAGAAGTGCCTCTTGCAAGCTTCGGAATCACAAACGCAATATTTGACGTTGTAGAAGGAGAAACACTTATTGAAATGCAAGGAAACCAAACAGCTCTCAACTTGAGTCAACCTTACGAGTTCGAATTAAAAATGACTATGGACCTTGAAAACAAGGGAGAAACTGAAGCATGGACCTGGTTTAGACTCAGTAATGAAGAAAGACCACAAATATCGATAGTTGATAGAACAGGAAACGAACCAGAAGCATTCTTCGGAGGACAAACATACTCATTACAATTGACAAACGTCAACGGTGCAACCCTCAGAAACATGTGGGGTCCATGCGGACAAATGTATAATCAACCATTAATCAATTATAGTGACACATGGAAGTTGAACTTTACAACTCCAAACTGTCCTGGATGGTATGATCTAGAAGTAGAAGTTGTTAGAGAAGGTGGATTTACAGAATATATGTATGAAAACTTCCAGATAGGTGGCGGAACAGAAATGAATCTCTGGGGAGAGCCAACAATTGTTCCTGGAATTAACTTTACAGTATATTTAGGATTATTCGGTGAAGGAGAAGATCCTTGGTGTAAAGAAGAAAATGGTTGCTACCCAAATGGGAACTGGTACGGACCGCTTGCAAACAAAACTGTGACTTTGAAAGGAATAAAAGATTTGGAAGGATTCACTTATACAGACCTTTCAGCACAAAACATCAGTAGAATAACAACTAATTTTCCAAGTTGGATGATAGGTAGTTCAACACAAGAAATGATTGATTGCAGCCAAATAGATAATAGCGATAGTTGTAATGCAGAAAATTCTTGTATTTGGGATGAACAAACAAATTCTTGCATGAACATGGAAGGGTTTTGTGCACCACTCAATGAAGCAGATTGTATAAGTAATAATCCCATTTGTCTTTATGATAATGGAAATTGTTTCTTTGATCAAATGTCTAATGATGGACCTATGGGTGATGACATGATGATGGAAGAAGGAGAACAACCAGGAGACGCAATCTTCAACCTTAACCCATCATCCCTTGGTATGATTGCAGGAAAGAAATACGACTTAATATTTAGTTATGTGGATGATAATGAAGAAGAAACAACAGAGAAATACTTTGTACAAGTTGAAAAATTTCACGTTGCAATATCTAAAAATGAAGAAAATCTTGGTGCAAAAACAGAACAACCAGTCTGGATAGGCACAATGGAACTTGATGGAACACCTCTGGCAGGTTGTGATATAGTGTTTGATGCAATCTACAATGAGAAAGACTATCAGTTAGTAAAACCCTTAAGTGTTAACAGTCAAACTGATGAAAATGGAACTTTAGTATTCACTTATACAACACCATCACTGCCAGGATATTACTTGGTAAAAGGAGATGCAACTTGTAATTTATCAGGAACATCAGAAACCCAAGACATCGCATACTTCATAGAAGTTGGTGCAAAAAGTTTCGAGGTTGATATGAAAACCAAGTTTAAAGAAGGTGAAAACATCAAGGTTTCAATAACAACAAAGGATAGACTTGGATTACCGACAAGTCAAAGAATGGAAGTAAATTTATTCCATGATAAAGATGACTATCCATTCCCTGTTTATTCATTGGGAGGAACTGATTGTACAACCCTTGACGCAAACCAAGACTGGGATTATTTCAGTGACGGCAGTGGATCAATGGTTAACAACAGAATAGAAGTTGAAACAGATGCAACTGGAAAATTAGAACTTGAACTTTGTCCAATGCCAAACGGAATATACATGCTTGACATATTTCCAATGTTTGACTTTGAAATGATGGATGAAGGACCAATGACAGGTCCAAAAGATGATGATAAAATGGGCTTCTTTACAGACTTCGTGGTAAGCTCGGCAGACATAACAGTTACAGTCCCAAACTACGTATACCAAGTTGGAGAATTGGTTATGATGTATGTTTCAGTTCTTGATGAAGATGGAAATCTAATGACTGGAACAATAACGGACGGAGATATATTCATGAAAGATTTTGCATCAGGTAAAGAGTTAATATTGTGGGAAGTAAATGAATCAATAAACATCGTAAATGGTGTGGCAACATTCAACTACACAATTCCGACAGTTGCTCCAAACGACATGAATGAATCAGAAATACTCAATGTTACACTTGGAACTGCAGGCTTGTTCTTATTAATACAAGATGAATCTGGGAACAATCACATTTACGACAACATGATACATGCAATAAAAAAGTATAGCGACTCAGAACTAACAATACCTTCGAGCGTTAAGACAAACAAATTAATTGATGTATCCGTAATAACCAATAATTTAAGCAGATATAAAGCCCAAGCAGGCGTATTTTTCTTGAAAGATAATACTGAAAAAGAAAAGATGTGGTATATTGAAGGAGGAGTATTCTTTCATGACCTTGGAGATGGAACATCCGGTGGGAATTTCAAAATTCTAAGTCCAAAAGAACCAGGAAACTATTATATGGGTTTGTTATTATACGAACTGGGAGTTTCAGCTATGGGTGAACGGGGAGCATCAGAACTATTAATTGCACCAATAGAAGTTACATTAGATCTTGTGAACATCACAGGAATAATAGTTAATAAAACAGGAACAGCTATTGAAGGTGCAATGGTTAAAATTGGAAAAGTCGAAAAATACACTGCTGCCGATGGAACATTCTCAATGAGTATTCCAAAGGGAAAAATGGTTGTTGAAGTAGAAAAGAAAACAGGAACATTAAGACAATTCATGAAAACAATAAGTTACAACTTTGACGCAAACAAAGAAATAAACATAACATTGTACCCGACAAGACTTAGTGGAACCCTTGCAAATACATTCTTTAACATTAGCAGGTCAACAAACCTCGAGACTCAGACAAAACTAAGTATAACTGTGAATACTTCAAATGAATGGATTGAAAACCTCACCAATGTTAGTATAGAAGCAGTTGCTCCAAGCGGAAAAACAAAGAAATACAGAAATATAAGTTCGAGCAATTCAATACTAGTAACATTTAACCAGTTATACGCAGGATTCAAAGACAGCACAAACGAGCTTGTCATAACACTAAAAGCAACGCCTAAAAAATGGAACAGCACAAACTACGTATTAATAGATGGTGTGGGTGTAAACTCCACAGTTGGTGCAATTCTTAAGAAAACCTACACAGTCGAAACATACGCAGGCGAAGGAGATGGAATTGATAACGATGGAGACTGCGCAAACTTTCCAGGCGGCGGATTCTGGTGTGATACTAGTCAAGAGTGGATAAATACTTGTACTGATGAAGAAAAAAACAACAACAAAGATGATGACTGCGACGGAAAAATATACGAAGACTTAGAGGCTCCATTCGGTGGAGAAGTATTTAGATACTGCGGAGACGGACTTTGTGACTTGGGAGAAGAAAGCTGCTATATAGATTGCGGTGGACAAGACGTTACAATCTGTGGAAATACTGTATGTGAACCTGGAGAAGAAACCTGGTGTTCAGATGATTGCGAAATAAACACTTGTAACACACCATGGACTTGCCAAGGCGAATGGGACACAGGAATGTGGTGCAACCAGCAAGGAATATTAACAGCAGAAGGATTCTGCGATTTCTGTTCATGGGTGAACCCAGAAGCATGCGGAGCAAGTTGTAACTCACAAAACTGCTGGGCCTGTAGCACAGACGGAACAAATGGTTCAACAAACTGCGAAATAGCAGGATGCGACCTTGGAAGCGATGATTATGGAACATGGTGTTACTGGGAACCATCCTGTTCTGCAAATGATTGCTGGGCATGTCACAATGTAACAGCCTGTACAACCGGAACAGGAGATGCTTGTCAATGGGAACCAGATTCATGGAGCCCAGAAGGCGGATGGTGTAACAGACCATGGACTTGCGAGTCAGAATGCGGCGCATGTATAACTGATATTGACTGTAGTAGTTCAGAAGCTACAATGATTGATATGATGGCAAACAAAACAGTAAGTTGCGCATGGATAGTAGACAGATGTGAATTTAACTGGAGCACAGATGAACAAGCAATCATGAACTTCTGGATATCAACAACACCAAATGTTACAAGCGCGCAAAGTGCAGATGCAGACTTTAATGGATTTTCAGGCAGCAACGGCTGGAGTGGACTAAGCGCAGGATGTTACTTCATAACTGTCAAGCTTGGAAACACAGATGTTGGAGTGTATCTAGACAGCAATTATCTGGAAACTTTCACAGGCGACTATGAAGTATTGCCATATCAAACCAGCTCATGTCAAACACTAGCTAACGGAACATGGGAGATATATATAGATGACTTATTAGGACTGAACGACTTTTGGTGGACGATAAACATTGGAAGCGAAGAAGGAGAAGATTTAATCTGTGGCGAACTTGACCTACAAGGTTGCCTTGCAAACAGTGAAGAATGCAGCTGGGTATATTCTGGTTCAACATGTGTTGACCAATACTGTTACGCATATGATGGTAACTTTGCAAGTTGCAACTCAACAAACGGCTGTGAATGGGACGCTGGCAGATCTGAATGTAATCCAACTGGAACCAGTATTTGCGGAAACGGATACTTAGAATCCGGAGAACAATGTGACGATTCAAACACAGATAACGATGACGGATGCAACTCTGGTTGTCAAGTCGAAAGTGAACCTGAAGAAAGCAACATTCTTACAATATTATCTCCTGTTGAAAGTGCAAACCTTGACAGCAGTACAGTATCAGTAAGTTATAATGTAACAGCAGCACCAGCAAATTATCAAAAAACAAAGATAATATTGAATGCTTTAAGTGTTGAAAGAGTAGATGCACTACCTGGAGAGTTTTCTTACGAATTTACAGAAGTGAATGCAAACGGCGCACATAACTTAATCATTGAATTAGTAAATTCAACAAATAATGATTCAATAGTTTCGAATAATGTGACTTTTGCAACACAATGGGGATACATAACTTGTACAGGAAGCACACCAGCTAATGCAATAATGTATATGGACGGATTACCAAGACAAAACTGCATATCAGTAAACCCATATGGTATAGAGATAGGAAATCACACATTTGAAATAAGAGCAGACGGTTATGAAAGTTACTTCGGCAACTTCACTATAACAACCGGACAACAAATCAATTATACAGAAAACTTAGTCTTAATTCAAGGTGGAGACAATGAGAGCAGTATGTTTGCAGAGTTGAACTTGACAAATACTCAGATAACAAGCAACGAGACGCACATCGACTTCAAGATGTATGTTGAAAACTTATCCAACACTCCTATGTGTGAAGCGCCTAATTTGATGCCTGGTGAGTTTGAAAGATGGCAAGTGGCATTTGATACTGATGGACTTGAAAATGGTTGTGATTTTAACTTTGAATGCAATGGAACAGAAGACTTTAAGTTGAATGTTGAGATGACCTGGAACGGCACACAATTCCCTGAGTTTGCAGTTTGGAACGGAACAGACTTTGAAACAGATGGAAGTGCAGATATGTACTATGAAAAAAACTGTGATGAAAACTCCATACTATTAAGAACAACGCTTAGCGAGATAGGAATGGAAGAGGGTGGAGAAATATCTACCATATTTGCATCAGAATATCAAAATGGAAACAGTTCAACAATAGTGAGAACGATAAACGCAGGATACACAGTTGGAGGACAACCAGAGGAAAGCTCAAATGTAACTCTTTCAGGATATTTGGTTTACCCTGATGGCTCTGTAGTTCCGAATGAAGGAATTGAACATTTTAATCTTCATGTACATACAGATCTAGGAAACGACTACATTTACTATATTTTTGACAGTAATTATTTTGAAATTAGCTTAATTCCAAGAACTTATGATGCTCTTTTTGCAGAAATTCAACTAATCGGTGCTGATGAAGAAGATAACTCTATTCAAATAAACAATTATTCATTGAGTGAGAACACAGAACTAAACTTTACAGCGATGTATGATTCTGAATTAACAATAGATATAATAACGTCTGATGATGAGTATCTAACATTAGGAGAGGAAGAAAACTACTATTTAAACATCACAATTGGCCCAGCAGGACAATTTACATACATAAATTATTCAGTAGATGTAGGAGTTTATACTGCGAATAAATATGAACCTATGGAATTTATTATTGGTAATTTTCTGCAAAACATATCTATTAGTCCAGGAGAATCACTTCTTTTAGGACCAATACTAACACACATCGTTAATCAAACTTACATGACAAACGTATCTGTAGACGCAGGTCTTTATAAATTTGACTATGGATTCGCATTTGACAATAAAACAGGCTCAATATTAGCATGGCATTTTAAAGATGAAACTGAAAGCAGAACTGTTCTTGGTGGTAATGAAACACCAAACAATCAATCAGGTCTTGAAGGAAACATTACTGGTTCAATTATTCCAAACGTAACTATAGACATATTTAATGCCAGTAATGATGAATTTATTACATCAATTCAAACTGATGAAAACTCTGAGTTCGCAGTTGATTTGGCTCCCGGAATGTATAATATACAAACCAATATGCCACCAGATTATGCATTCCCATACATGATTGTGGATGTTGAGAATGTTAATATTACAACTAGAGAAACAATGTATATCTCAGTACCACACATAAATGGAATACCTCTAGCAAATAATGTACCTATTACAGGACTTTTAGAGTTAGAGAATGGAACCCCTGTGAATATAAGCATGTTTGTTAACAACACAGATAACTTTGGAATAAATGTAACATTTCAAATCAATGCTTCAGAAACAGGAGACACAGCATTATATGATGGAGAAATGGCTTATATCACAGGTGGCTCTTTTAACACTTTATCTTATCAAATAGTACCAAATATTTTAGGATTACATATGAATGGACTAGTAATTAATTTAGAATTAGAAATTGATGCTAATGAAGTGTTACAAGGATCAATCGCTAGTGGATCAATGCTAAGAGTTGCTATTGATGATGTAAGAATACCTGTAAATGTGACTGGAGGAATCTAAAATGACAAAGAAAACAATAACAAAAATCTTGGTCTTGATGATCGTAATGATAACAATGATGTTTAGTGTTCAAGCAGCAACACTGACGTGCCAGCAAGTAAGCAGCGCAAACCTTGAGATATCTCAATTTGCAAGTAAAACAGTAGAGATAAGATGTACTGCAAGCGGAGGAACTGTATCAAACATACAAATAACACCAAACTCGAACCCATCAACAGGACTGACAATTGCAAACAGCCAAAGCATGAGTTCAAGTATAAGCGACCAGTCATCAAGTACAGGAAAATGGACTGTTACAGGCGACTCACCAAACACATACACTATATCTTATACGATTTCCAGCAGTGGAACAAATAGTTGGACAGGCGCAAGTACAACAACAGCAGACGTTCAATCAACAGCACAACTAACAGTTGAATACGTTCTACCACCAAGCATCTTTACACCAACAGTCGACAGCTTAGACTACAGAATCACAAATATTGGCGGAACAACTGCAACAAATGTCAAGATGGCATTATACAACGGAGCAACACTAGTATACGGACCAACAGACTACCCAGTAGTTGAAGGAATAGCTGCTGGCGCAACAACAGCACTCCAATGGACCAATCAAACAGGATTCAACGAGTCAGGAACCTACACAACAAAAGTCTACATCGGAGAAATACTACATGACAGTGCGACAACGACAGTTAATGCAGCAGGCGGCAGTTCAAGTTCTGTTAATCAAACAACAGGTTGGAATCTACAATCACTTCCAAAAAGTCCAACTAATAATTCTGTTGGAGCAGTTTTGAGTAGTCTGTCTGGTAAGTTTCAATCAGCCCATGTTTGGGATGCAGAAAACACAACTTGGTTGGATTATGACGCAATTTTTTCAGAATGGGCAGAATTTAGTTTAATTGATGAAACAAAGGGTTTTTGGCTTTACATAACTCAAGAAGAAGCACAGCTTAATGTTACTGGAACTGATGTTTCATCTGTAAACATCACTCTTTATCCTGGATGGAACCTTATTGGTTATCCGTTGTCAACAACACAAAATGTGACTGATGCATTAACATCTATCTCAGGACAATATGATGATGTTTGGACATTCTCAGGAACCACAGCTCTAAACTTCAACCCTGATCCTGATTTCCAAGTTTTTGCAGACTTCACACAAATGGAACAAGCAAACGGATATTGGGTTAGAGTAACTGCTGGCTCACCAATTACATTGGAGTTAAACTGAGGAAAAAATGAAAAGAATAATTTTTTTATTTTTTATATTGATTTTAAGCATAAACATGATTTATGCCATTCCACAAATACCAGTATCTTTCATAGGCACAGTCAAAGGCTCTGATGATGCAGTTGCTGCAAATGAAGTAATCACAGCAGTATCAAATATTGAAACAAAAGATACAACCACTGATGCTTCAGGAGTTTATAATATAAGATTTGACGCTGATAATCCTGACACTAGTGTAAAAGATGGTTTAGTAATTGGTGACAGAGTTGAATTCAAATATGAAGGTTCAATAATCAAAACCATAACAGTTTCAGATTTTGGAAATACAATTGTTGACTTAACAATTCCAAAAGAAACAAGCAGTTCATCATCAGAAAGCATAGTTCCAGAAGTTGAAACTTTAGAAAATGAAAGTGAAGAAATAATTAATCAAACTCAAGAAGGAGAAGAACAAATTAATTCAACAGAACAATTGATTGAAAATAATGATAATTTAACAGAAGAAGGAAACTTAATGGATGACATAACAGAAAAAAAAGATGAAGTCAAAAACAATAACAAATTAGCACCATATATAATAGCTATAATATTAGTTATAATAATCATAATTATTTTTTTCAGAATAATAAAAAAGAGGAAATGAGGGGACAAAATGAATAAAAAACTCAACACAGTATTATTTGTAATAGTAATGGTATTATCTGCCATTTTTGTTTTAGCACAAGCACCACCAGATATAGATGCAAATATCTATGGTTATGTAAATTACAGCAACAACTCAAGAGTTGGAGCAGGATTTAATGTTACTGCATGGATTGGTGGAGTACAAAAAGGGACTATAGGACAAACTATTGGGTCTGGTTCATATCAAGTAACACTCAACACATCCGAATATCTAGTGGGAGATAATGTAACACTTATTGTTAACCAATCAGGACATTACGGCACTGTATTAAAAACCAATGTCCAAAAAGGTTCAAATTATCCCGACAATATCGTGTTAACAGATTACCAAGCACCTTCTGCAGTTATAGGACTCACAGCAACAGTAATCAATACTGGAAACCAATTGAATCTTTCTTGGACTGCAAACACAGACGATACTCAAGGATATAAATTGTACAAAGATGGAACATTAATAGCTACAATAACCCCAAAATCAAATAATAGCTATTTGGATTCCGGACTTACAAACGGACAAACATATACTTATAAGATTTCAGCTTATGATTCAACACCAAACTATGCTTCTAATACAACTACGACAAGAGTTCCACAAGATAGTGTTGCTCCTGGTCAAGTCTCAACTCCTAGTGTTCTTGCAAGCAATCAAACAGTATTTTTATCATGGAGTGCTGTAACTGCTAATGCATCTGACCTTCTTGGTTATCATGTATTTGGTAACTCTAGTGATTCATGGACTTTGTTAAACACAACTTCCAGTTCTATTTTAAACATCACATACACTGGTCTTGATAACAACCAGCCATATTATTATAAGGTTAGAGCTTTTGATGATGACGGTAATAACGGAAATTTTTCAAATGTCGTCTCAGGCACTCCTTCGGAAAGACCCACGATTACTGCAATAACTAGTAGTGGTTCTATTGTTATGTCAAGTGTATTTATCAATTTCTCTATCGCATCAGGTACTGCTATGGACACTGTTTGGTACAGAGTTTACAATTTATCAGTAATTCAACAATCTGATAATCAAACAAATTCCACATCTGTTGGAACTTCTTGGTCTTACAGTATTAGTCCTTCTTCATGGGATGAAAACGAGGTTTATACTATTACTGTTTTTGCAAATGACACTAATGGACAATACATTCAGGAGAACTTCACCTACTCTGTTGATGACACTGTTCCGAGTGTTCCCGTCCTTAGTGTTAATATTAGCGAAAATGATAACATCGTAAAAAGCACAACAAACATCATTATTGATGCACTTGTTACGGATGTTAATCAAGCAGGATTAATTGTAACTGTGGGTGTTAATGGTACAGAAGTTTCTATGTTAAACGATTCATCTGTCACAAACTACCAGGCTACAGCAACTCCCGCAGAACTTGGTTGTTCAGAAGGTTCTTGTACTATTAAATTCAAAGCTGTGGATATTGCAGGTAACATCAATGATTCCACAGAGTACACTTTCACTGTTGATGACACTGCACCTGCTGTTTTTGGTGCTAACACAGATGATTCTGATAATAAAGTAAAAAGCAGTGATTCAATAAATATCACTGTTAACGTAACTGATTCTGTTGGAATTGTCTCGGTTGTTGTTAATGGAACTTCAATGACTAATATTGCTGGAAACATCTGGTCAACAGTTAATACAACTGCTGATTTTGGATGCACAAGTGATGGAGCATGTGTTCTTACTTTTGTCGCAACTGATAATGCCACCAACACTAATAGCTCTACAACTTTGACAATAACTGTCGATGATACTGCACCTGCAGTTTTCAGTGCAAACACAAGTGATTCTGATAACATTGTTAATAGTACAAACAGCATAACTATTTCAGTTAATGCAACAGATACAAATAATGTTTTAAGCGTTCTTGTTAATGGCACATCTATGAGTCAATCAGGAAGTGTTTGGTCAACAACTAATGCAACTTCTGATTTTGGTTGCATAAGTGATGGCGCATGCGTTCTGACTTTTGTAGCAACAGATAGTGTCACTAATGTTAATAGTACAACAACATTAACAATTACTGTTGATGATACAAAACCAGTTATTAACTCAGTAGCGCTATCAAGCAACTATGTTCAAAATAACACAAATGCAACTGTAACAGTTAATGCTACAGATACAAATATTTTAATTGTTTCTGCTGAAGGCGTTAATCTTACTAGAAGCGGTGATATTTGGACTGGAACAATCTCTCTGACAACAAGTCCTCTTAATATTGTTGTAACAGACAAAGCAGGAAATACTGCAACCGATAACTCTGTAACTTTCATAATAGATGATACTGCGCCTGTTGTTAGTTCTGTAGTTCTTGATGATTATTATATCAAGAGCACTCAGAGCGTTTCGTACATCGTCAATATCACGAATGAAGACAACACGACTATTGCATCTGTTGTTGTTGAAGGAAACAGTCTTTTATGGAATGGATCTTTCTGGACGGGTTTAGGAACAACTACTGCTGATGGTTATGTTAACATTACAGTTACTGACAACGCAGGAAATGTTGGAACTAATAACAGTTACACTTATACTGTTGATAATGTCTTGCCAGTAATTACTGTAAATTATCCAACAAATAATTTAACTATAACTAATGCTGATGGAAACGTGACTTTTAACATGACTATTGTTGAAGTAAATCTTTCAATGGCAAACATCTCTGTTGATAGCGGTTCATGGACTGCTGGAACTACTAGCAGTGGAACTGTAACTTTGACTATTGCAAACATACAAGCAGGTCTTCATACAGCAGTTTTCACAGCTATTGATGAAGCTTCAAATAGTGCTATAAGTGTTTCTAAAACTTTCAGAGTGAACAGACCTGTTAATTTATCTCAGGTTGCAAACACCATAAGAACTAGTGTTGGGTCGTCTTTGATGACTGGTTTCAGAGTTAAGGAGAACACAACCGACCTTACTAGCAACACAACTCTTGTTAATAAAACTTTAAATATTGAGATGGATTTAAACGTTTCAGGAGTCACTATAGGTGTTAAAATTCCAGAATTTAGCGGTCTTGATGCCAACTGGAATCAATTGTTCACCATTGAATCAAATGAGAGTTCAAGCAAGGGTACAATTGCAACTCAAAGAGCTGGAACAACCATTCAAAAATTAGTATTGTTTCAAAGCGCTTCAAATTTCTTGGCTGAAAACGCTTATAGAAGGGGAGCAGTCATAACTTTCAGTGAAGCATTATCAAGCAGAGATGTATTATTCATCGCTGATGATGATGGTAATACTGTTTATGGGTTATCTCTATGTACAGGTGGCGCTCCATCAGGAGCAATCACAACAACCAACATGTGTTATCTTAACACAACAACTAACGTAACTGTTTACATACCGCACTTCTCTGGTGCTGCACTTGCAAATGATACTACCGCGCCTGTTGTAAATATTACAAGCCCAATTAATGATAGTGTTGCTGATAACAGCATCATGACTTTGACTTTTGATGTGTATGAAGCAAATCCTCGTTCAACAAATTTCTGTTGGTACCAGTTGAATTCCAGCATTTATGGAACTCCTGACTTAATTGATTTTACGAGAATTGGTTCTTCAACTAAATATACATACACGGTTAATATTAGTGATGTTAGAGATGATGTATATACTTTGATTGTTAATTGTACTGATCAGAATAACAGAACAGGAACTCAAAGTTATACTGTCAATGTATCTGATAGTGTTGCACCTGTGATTTTATCAACAGGCCCTACAGGAGAACAATCTACTAGCAGTTCTACAAAGACTGTGACTTTATCAACAACGACTAATGAAAAGGCTGAGTGTAGATACTATGCTAATAATAGGGTTTTCAGTTCCATGACTTCTGTTTTTGATGGTAATGGCACAACAAGTCATAGCGCCACAGTTTCGTACTCTGCAGATTCAAGTTCAGAAACATTTTATGTTAGATGTAAAGACTTGAGTGGTAATGAGAACAATGTATCTTCAACCATTACATTCTCAGTTAATGTTGGTTCTGGAACGACTGGTGGTGGAGTTGTTATTGCTACAACACCTGTTTATGCTAAAGTTTGGAATGAGATTCCTGCAGGTTCAACTGAAAAAATTTCAATTTCAGTTGCAAACTTGCCAGTTAATTCTTTGAGTTTTGAAACACTCAATGACATTTCTGGCGCTAAGATAGATATTAAAGCATTATCTGCTGCACCTGCAACTGCTGGAGCTATAAAAAACAAAGCTTACAAGTATCTAAGCTTGACTAAGACCAATATTAATGACGCTGACATTACTGGTTTTACTATTGGTTTTAAGGTTGAGAAATCTTGGTTGTCTGAGAATTCTGTTGGAAAAATAAACATTGTCTTAATGAGATTTGCTGATAGTTCTTGGAATGAACTTGAAACAAGCATTGAAAGTGAAGATAGTGACTATATTTATTTCAAAGCAATAAGTCCTGGTATGAGTTATTTTGCTATTGGAGAAAGAGATGTCGTTGTTCATGAAACAGAGGCGACTCCTGAAGAAGAAATTGAACCAACTACTGAAATACAACCGGAAGATGATATACAACCAGCTCATGAAGATGATGAGGAAACAGAAGCAGGTAAAGATGAATCAACTATTAAAGAGCCACCTGTCGCTATGATTCTTTGGATTGTTGTAATAATTGTTGCAGTGATAATTGTTGTTTTCGTCTTCCTTGAAGAAAAGAAGAAAAAGGGTTGTTCTATATGTAACTTTTTTAAACCAAAAGCTAAAAAAGAAGCAAAAAATGATGACGCATCAGTTGATAAAGAGAGTGAAAAAGCTAATAAAGCCAATCAACAGTATGAGAAGCTGGAGAGTTTTATAAAAACTCATTTTGAGCGTGGCTTGACTGAAAAGGATATTAAAGGAACTCTTTTGAAGACTGGCTGGACTGAAGAACAGATGGCTCCTTACTTGAAAAAGTATAGAAAATAAATTTTTTATTTTTTAATTTCTTTTCTTATTTTCTTTGTTTTTATTCTATTTTGTAAACCACAACAAAAACAAATTACTTTATCACTTAATAGTGATTAAAAATAGAAAGATTTAAATATGTGAATCCATTCCCAAAAAACAAAGAAAATATTTAACAAATCCGGAGAGGTAAAAAAAATGACTATAAAACTAAACCCTACAACAATTGAAGGAACAAACACAAATAATCTCAGCGAACTCTGTCAAGATCAACTAGAAAATAATGAAACAGCTAACAAAATAACTAAAAAACTAACAGCGTACGCAGTTCCATTTACAACAGAAAGTTTTAAAGATCTATATGATGAAATCTCAGAAGCATTTGAAGAACTCTATTCACCAATAGAAGTTACAGAAACATATATAGAAACAAAATCTGCAAGCATAAACAACCTTGACGATTTAGATCAAATACCAGTAGAAAAACTCAAAGTCGGAAGCAGAATAGAATTCGAAACAGAAGATGAAACATTAAAAGGAAAACTCTACATCGGACACAAAGGAGACATTATTCCCTTACTAAAAGAAGGGTTAACAGATAAAGTGGTTGAATACGATCAAGTAGAAGTATTAAAACATTCAGCGAAAACCACTGGAAGAATTATCGGTGCAATGATTTTGGCTTCAATACCAGTACTAGGATGGGCAGCAGCAGCAGATCAAGGAAGAAGAATATACAACGATTTAAATGCAAACGCACACTTCACGCTTGAACTAACCCCATTAAAAGAAGTGGAAGCATCAAAAGCAGCACAATACCAAGCATTCGTAGAAACAATAAAAAACTAATTTTTTTATTTTTACATTTTTTCTATTAAATTATTTTTCTTCTTAAATTACCTTTTCACAGTAATTAAAAAGGTCAAGATTTAAATACAAAACAACATTTCCTAAATTAACAAAAGTTATAGGAGGGCAAAATGTCAAATCTCGTAAGTGTCATAAAAGGAACAAGATATCTGTCTATAGGTGCAAAAGGAACAATACCAGATTACTTAACAAAAATTGCGAAAAGTCATAATACCGAAACATTTCAAAAACTATACCAACAAATAGAACGAGCATTTCAGTCATACAAAGAAATAGAACCAACATTTGTTAAAATCAAAACAAAAAATATGACTGCAGACAAAATCGAAGATTTAGAAATCTTAAAACCCGAAAAACTAATGGTTGGCAGTAGAATACAATTTCAAACAAAAGATAACAACATCGAAGGATTACTATTCATAGGACATCTAGGAGATATTCTTCCAGAATTAAAATACGGGCCATATCTCGAAGTACAACCTGTAGAAGGACACAAAGATGAATACGTAAAAAAATTCGCAGAACCAATGCTAAGATTAGGACTTGGAACAATTGCAACAAGTATTGTAAAAAACGCAACAAAAAAAGCAATTTTCAGCGGGCTAATCATCACAGACCAAGTAAGAAGAACATACAATAGCATGAATGCAAAAGCACACCACACACTCAGATTAACAATACATGATGAAAGAACCATATTTGACAAAGAATATCAAACAGTTCTTGCAAAACTAAGAGTATACTTAAAATGAGCCTATACCTAAAAAGAAGCGTAATCACAGGAACAAACTATCAGCTAAAATTAGGAGATAAAGGAAGCGTTCTCGAAAACTTAACAAGAATAGCAACGTCAATAAACGCCAAAAAATTTCAAGAAATATACCAAGCAATAGAAACAAAATTCAAAACATATTATCAACCAATAAAAGCATTAGACACACAAATATGGATTAAAAAAGAAGAAATAAAAGACCCAAATGATCTCGGACACAAAACTGGAGTTGTCAAAATAGAAAGCAAAATACACTTTCAAACAATAGATAAAACAATTGAAGGATGCTTATACATAGGACATCCAGGCGATATACTGCCGGTTTTTAACCCAAAAAGGAAATCAGCCGAAGCAAACACTATCGATGGAGACACAAAAGACTTGGTAAAAAAATGGGGTTTACTGGGGATAAGAACAAACATCAGCATTACAGCTGGAAAAATGTTATTTAAATTCAACCCGATAACCGCGTATGCTGCATTAATCGACCAAGGTAGAAGAATGTACAATGAGATAAATCACAATGCACATTACACAATCGAGTTATTACCTAAAGAAAAATTGGAAGCAAAAGATGCAGAAAAATATTTTTTAACAATAAAAGAACTAAAAAACATGTGAGAATAAAAATGGAACCAGAAGAAAAAAAAGAAAACGAACAAAAAAAAGTCATTCGAAAAATAAAATATAAAAGCTTTACAAAACAACCAATACTTAACAATCTAAGCAGAATAGGTATTCCGCTAACAACAACCGACTTCAAAAATGTATATGGACAAATAGAAAAAGCATTTGAAAACTACAAACCAATAAAAATTACGAAAACACATATTTCAACCAAAACAGGAATTATTCAAAACATTGAAGATTTAGAAGTTTTAAACGAAGAAAAACTAAGGTTTGGAACCGAAATAAAATTTCAAACAACTGATAATACGATAAAAGGTAAACTATTTATTGGTCATGGAGGCGACTATCTACCAGAAGTACAAGAACTACTTAAAAAAAACATTGTCGCACCAACACCTAAAGATGAAGATTATGTGAGAGTAAGTGGAAAAATGGCAGGACATCTGACAATTGCTACAGTTTTAGGATCAGCAGTAGAAAAACTATTCTTGCCATTCGGATTTGTTGTCTTAGGTGATCAGGCCAGAAGAGCTTACAACACAATAAATGCATACTCCCACTACACAATCGAGATTGAACCAAAAAAAATATTAACAGAACAACACGATTTATTCTTATACACAAATCTGATTCTCGACTTAAAAAAAATATAACTTTGAAATTATTGTTTTTAAATAATTTGTTTTCTTGTTATCTGTAAATAGTCGACCGATTCTCAGATAAAGCCCTAAAAAACGAAAACTTTATATATAACCTACAACTACCTTAACTTAACTTCGTTGACCTTAAGTCAACAAAAGACGATTGTTAAAATAAAGTAATTTTTCAAGTTTTCAAAATCAAAAGAGGAAACAAACATGACTGGAAAAAAAGAAAGCAAAAAATCTGCAGAAAAAATCACAGAAAAAACAAAAGAACAAAAAATCATCGAACTCACAAACGACTTACAAAGAGTACAAGCAGAATTTGAGAACTACAGAAAAAGAACAGAACAAGAAAACATCAAATTCAAAGAATGTTCAGAAGCAGAACTAATAAAAATGCTCCTGCCAACACTGGACAACTTTGAACTAGCACTAAAAAACAAAACCACAACAAAAGAATTCAGCAAAGGAATAGAACTAATCTATGCTCAATTATATGAAATATTAGAAAACGCAGGACTAAAAAAAATAGAATGCACAGGAGAAAAATTCAACCCATACAAACACGAAGCATTACTAACAGAAGAATCAGATAAAGAACCAAACATAATCCTTGAAGAACTACAAAAAGGATATACATTCAAAGAAAGAATTTTAAGACACACAAAAGTAAAAGTATCAAAATAAGACAATATTTTGGAACAATAAAAATCCTTGATTTTTAAAAGTATCAAAATAACAAAAATATTTTGGAACAATAAAAATCCTTGATTTTTAAAAGTATCAAAATAACAAAAATATTTTGGAACAATAAAAATCCTTGATTTTTAAAAGCATCAAAATAACAAAAATATTTTGGAATACCAAAAATCTTTGATTTTTGAAAATAACAATAACAAAACAAAAAACCGGAGGAAAGTAAAATGGAAAAAATAATCGGAATTGATTTAGGAACAACATTTTCAGCAGTAGCAGTCCTTGAAGGAGGAAAACCAGTAATAATACCTAACGCAGAAGGACAAAGAACGACACCATCAGTAGTGAGTGTGACAGAAGACGGAGAAAGACTTGTTGGACAAGTAGCAAAAAACCAAGCAATATCAAACCCAGAACACACCGTCGCAAGTATAAAGAGATATATGGGATCAGACCATAAAGTAACCATCAACGGAAAAACATACACACCACAAGAAATAAGCGCAATGGTTCTACAAAAACTAAAAAAAGACGCAGAAAGCTATTTAGGACAAGAAGTAAAAAAAGCAGTCATAACAGTCCCAGCATATTTTGAAGACAGCCAAAGACAAGCAACAAAAGACGCAGGAAAAATAGCAGGACTCGAAGTATTAAGAATTATAAACGAACCAACAGCAGCAAGTCTCGCATACGGCCTTGAAAAAGGACACGACCACACAGTATTAGTCTTTGATTTTGGAGGTGGAACATTTGATGTATCAATACTCGAGCTAGGAGATGGTGTATTCGAAGTAAAAGCCACAAACGGAGACAACCAATTAGGAGGAGACGACATCGACCAACTCATAGTAGAATGGATGGCTAACGAATTCAAAAAACAACAAGGAATAGACTTAAGAGAAGATAAAACTGCACACCAAAGATTAAAAGAAGCAGCAGAAAAAGCAAAAGTAGAATTATCATCAAAACTCAAGACAACAATAAACCTGCCATTTATAACTGCAAATAGTTCAGGACCAAAACATCTAAACATGGACTTGTCAAGAGCAGAGTTTGAAAAGATGATTGACAACATCCTGGAGAAACTCAAAGTACCAACACAACTAGCTCTAAAAGATGCTAAGATGAAACCAGCAAATATCGATAAAGTAATATTTGTTGGTGGAAGTACAAGAATACCAGCAGTTGAGCAACTAGTAAAAGACCTCATTGGAAAAGAAGGAGACAAATCAGTTAATCCTGATGAAGCAGTTGCAATGGGTGCAGCAATACAAGCAGGAATTCTTGGCGGAGAAGTAAAAGATGTATTATTACTGGATGTAACACCACTAAGCTTAGGAATAGAAACCCTTGGAGGTGTGTTTACAAAATTAATTGAAAAAAATACAACAATTCCAACAAAGAAAAGCCAGATATTCTCAACAGCAGCAGATAGTCAAACAGCAGTAACAATAAGAGTATTCCAAGGAGAAAGAAGTATGGCTGCAGACAACAAACTATTAGGACAATTTGACCTCATAGGACTACCGCCCGCACCAAGAGGAATACCACAAATAGAAGTTGGATTTGACATCGATGCAAATGGAATAGTTCATGTAAACGCAAAAGACCTTGGAACTGGAAGAGAACAAAGCATAAAAATTACAGCCACAACAAATCTCTCAGAAGAAGAAATCGAAAAAATGAGACAAGAAGCAGAAAAACACTCTGATGAAGATAAAAAGAAAAAAGAAGAAGTGGAAGTAATAAATCAAGCAGACACACTCGTCTACTCAACAGAAAAACTCTTCAAAGATTTTGAAGGGAAAGTTGACAAGAAAGAAGTTGAAAGCATAAAAGAAAAAATTGAAGACTTGAAAAAGCTCTTAAAAGAAGAAAAGAAAGACATAGAAGCACTAAAAAAGAAGATTGAAGAAGTAAACCAAATAGTGCAAAAAGCAAGCACAGAAATGTATCAAAAAGTTGCAGCTGAACAACAAGCAAAACAACAACAAGAGCAAGAAGCAGGAAATCAAGAAAAGGAAACAAAAGACAAAAAAGGCAAAGAAAAAGTCGTTGATGCAGATTTCAAAGAAGAAAAAGACGAAAAGAAAAAGAAAAAATAATTTTTTTATTTTTTTTCTTCGTTAATTTTTTAAACTAAAGCAGTTCCTAAGATGAAAGAATGAAAATAAAAAAGCTTTTGATAAAAAATTATAAGAGCATTGAAAAGCTTGAAATAGACAATTTAAACGATTTAAATATTTACATAGGTAAAAACGACGCAGGAAAATCAAACATTATAAAAGCCTTAGACTTACTTTTCAACGCAAACCCACAAACAAACTGGCAACAACCAAAAATAACAACCGAAAACGAATTAGAAACAATTTATGATAAAGAAATAAAATACTTGTTCTTCAAAAAAGATGAACCTGAAGCAGAAATCACAGCTTATATCGAAGTCAAAAAACAAGAACTTGAAAAACTAGGATTACAATTAGACCTAAAAAATAATTATGAACTGGTTTTCTCAAGAAAAATCTGCACTGAAAACAACACAACAAAAGTTTCGATTGAATTTATAAGACTGGATAAAAAAATAATATTAAGAACATCTGATGAAAAAGAAAGGTTTCTAACAAAAAAAGGAAATTATACAAACAATTATGAAGAGTTCATCGGAAAAAACTTGCTTTTAGAACTTCAAAACCAATTCATATTAGTGCCTGCAAACAGGAACATAATCAGAGACCCAACCCCGAATTCCGAAAAAAACCAAGTTGAACAATACATAAAAGATTCACTAATAAAACTTGCAAACAGTGAAGATAAAGACAAAAAACTTTTATTTGAACAATTCAAAATATTCATAGATAACATATCGCCTCTTATTGAAGAAGTACAATCAGTAGAACATGAGGGAAAAATACATGACCTTAAGTTTTTATCAGGAGAAAAAACAGAAATACCCCTATCCATAATAGGGGCCGGAAATAATGAATTACTCTTGCTACTGCATGAAATAATAGTCTCAGGAGGAAAAATTCTTGCAATTGAAGAACCAGAAATTCATCTTCATCCAGAAGCTGAAAGAAAGCTTTATAGAATGATGAAAGAATTCTCATCAACAACACAAATGTTCATCATCACACACTCACCAGTCATGGTTGAACCTAATCAAATAAAAAATCTTTACAGGATTGTAAAAGAAGGGGAAAAAACAGTTATTTACTGCATGAAACAAGAAGATTATATCGACACAGAAAGATTAAAACAAGAGTTGAACAGCGAAAATTGTGAAATGTTTTTTGCAGACAAAGTGTTACTAGTTGAAGGCATATCAGACAAAATAATGATGGAAGGATTAATAGAAAAATACTCCAAATCGACTAAAGAAATAAAAGTCGTTGCAAGCTTTAGCAAAGACAATTTTGAAATCTATTCACAACTATTGAAAATATTCAAAATTCCATATGCAATCATGACCGACCTTGATTCATTAAAAGGACACTATCAAATAAAACCCATTTATGAACTATTAAGAAGAAAACAGTTCAAAAAAAGATACGAAAGAATTGACTATTTAAAAACAAAAAACATATTTGTACTCTCAAGAGGTGCATTAGAAGATTCATACCCATCAAAATACAAACGGCACTTATCAAAACCATTAGATGCTTTATACGCACTAAACAACTTAACAGACGAAGATTACTGCTCTAAACAAATGAAAGACTTAAGAGAAGTAGTAGAGGCATTATAAATGACTGAGAAAGATTATTATAAAATTTTAGATGTGAATAAAAACGCTTCAAAAGAAGAGATAAAAAAAGCGTATAAAAAACTTGCAAAGAAATATCACCCTGACTTGAATAAAGATGATCCTGACGCTGAAACAAAGTTTAAAGAAATAAATGAAGCTGCAGCAGTTCTTGGAGATGACCAAAAAAGACAACAATATGACCAATTCGGACCTGAAAGTTTCAAACACCAAGGAAGCGGTGCAGGAGGATTTTCAGGATTTGATTTCTCAGACTTTGGATTTGACCAATTTGATTTTGGGGACATATTTGATACATTCTTTGGAGGTGGCGGACAAAGACGCAGCCGAAGTTCTCACCATAGAAAAAGAGGGAATGATCTTTTAACAGAATTAGAAATCACACTTGAAGAAGCAGCTTTTGGAACAACAAAAAAAATCAATATAAGAAAAAAAGACACTTGTCCTGATTGTGAAGGAAAAGGTGGAACAAATATTACGACTTGTGATGAATGTGACGGTTCTGGAAGAATAACTGAAGCACAAAGAACACCATTCGGAATATTCCAAACTACCAGAACCTGCAGAACCTGTGGCGGAAACGGACAAACATTCAAAAATATCTGCGACACCTGCAGTGGAGCAGGCATAGTGAATAAAGAAAAAAAGATAAGCGTTGATATTCCTGAAGGAGTAGAAGACGGATCCAGACTCAGACTCGGAGGAGAAGGAGAAGCAGGATATAGAGCTGGAGGTTCAGGTGATTTATTTGTAGTTGTGCATGTAAAACCTCATGAAATATTTGAACGACAAGAAAACAATACGTACTTAGAAATACCAATAAGCTTTATACAAGCAGTGTTTGGTGATGAAATAGATGTTCCAACACTCAAAGGCAAAGCTACAATAAAAATTCCTGCAAGCACTCAAACAAACACAGTCTTTAAAATGAGAGGAAAAGGAATCCCTTATCTGCACAGCTATGGAGCAGGAGACCAACTTGTAAAAGTTATTGTTCAAACACCAGAAAAGCTTTCTAAAAAACAAAAAGAACTATTAAAAAAGTTCGCTGATGAATCAGGAGAAGACGTTAAACCACAAAAAAACCTGTTTAAAAAAATATTTATGTAGAACAATTACTATCTAATAGCCGGAGTTATGTGGTGCACCAACCAAACAGAATCATCATATAAAAGATAATCTTTTTTCAAAGTATTAGTTATCTTATTGGCTTCCCTATTATGAATCTCACCATATTTTCTGACTTCCTTTAAAGCTAAAGGCCCGCCACCATTAATCTTTTTAAAATTAATCTTAAAATAACCATCCTCTGCGTCTGTTGCAGGATATCCATCCGGTAAGAAGTTTCTGCATTTAATATGTAAAAAAAGATGATGAGGTATAGAATAATGTCTTTCTCCAGCACAAATGTTAAAATGTTCTAAAGATTCTAACAACAACTCCACAACTTGTCTATGAGTGGGTCTTTTATACCAAGCACCGTGTTTTTTGCACACAAGACAAGTATTATATCGTTCTGCAAGACCAACCCTATCAACATGACGATCAAGCATATTATCAAGAACCCTTTCAGGTATCAAAATAAAACAGCGCTTTTTTCTACTAATCTTTATTTTTATTAAAACCATTAATCTCACTCAAACAAATATATCACTCAAATAAATATCAATGAAATCCATTTACCAACAAAAAAAGTTATTATGATAACTATTATTGCAATAACAATGTGCTCCATGATTACACCAAATGGTTTCTTATCTTGTTTTTTTGCAATGAAATAACTAATTAAACCTAATGAAAATAAGCCCCACACAACACTTATAATCACTGCAGTAGACAATTCAAAAAGCAAAACTGGAATTAAAAAAGTTAGTGCAAAAAAGAATTTTGAACCAAGAGTGGAAAGAGTTGACAACCAAACACTCTTAGAAGAACTACGATTAGACTCTTGAGATATATGAATTCCTAGAGCATCAGAAAAAGCATCAGCAATCGCAATCGTTAGGATTCCACCAACAACCGCTATTTTTGAATTCGTCCCAATACTAAGGCCAATCATCAAACCAAGTGTTGTAATTATTCCCGATGTCAAACCAAAACTAATACCAATTCTAATTGCCTTTTCCATAATTTTCAACTTAAAAAAAAACAACTATTAAAATGTTTTGATAAAAAGGTTTTATCGTTACAAACTTATAAACAAGCCTTTTGTAAATATTTATAAACATCTTTTTTCTTCTTAAAAAGATATGATCATCCTTGGAATTGAAAGCACAGCACACACGTTTGGAGTTGCAATACTCAACGAGAGAAAAGTACTCGTCAACATTAAAGACAGTTTTACAACAGAATCAGGCGGCATGATTCCAAGAGAATCTGCAGAACACCACATCGCTGTATGCGATATTGTTTTGAAAAAAGCTTTAGAACAAGCCAAAATCTCATTGGATGAAATTGATGTCATTTCCTTTTCTCAAGGTCCGGGCATTGGCCATTGTCTGCGTGTAGGAGCAATTGTCGCGAGAAGTCTGTCGCTTTTATTAAAAAAACCACTTGTAGGAGTCAATCACTGCATTGCACACTTAGAAGTTGGAAGGCTTATAGCTCCAGAATGTAAAGACCCGATTCTTCTTTATGCAAGTGGCGCAAACACACAAGTTATAGCTTATGATGGTGGCAAATACAGGATTTTTGGAGAAACACTCGATATGGGTGTTGGCAACTTCATTGATAGTTTTGGACGAGTTCTTGGACTAGGATTCCCAGCAGGTCCTAATGTTGAAAAAATGGCTGGAGAAGGTAAAAATTTTATTGATCTTCCTTACTCAGTTAAAGGCATGGACGTGAGTTTTGGAGGAATGCTAACAAATCTCAAACAAAAATTGAAACAAGGAGATTTTTCAAAAGAAGACCTTTGTTTTTCAACTCAAGAAACTATTTTTGCAATGCTTATCGAAGTTTCTGAAAGAGCAATGGCTCATTGTGAAAAAAACGAGCTTCTCTTAGGAGGAGGTGTTGCTTGTAATAAACGACTTCAAGAAATGGCAAATATTATGTGCAAAGAACGAAATTCTAAATGTTATGTTCCAGAAAACCAATTTCTCGTTGACAACGCAGCAATGATTGCATGGACTGGTCTTTTAATGTATAAAGCAGGTATACATATACCTGTCTCTAAAAGCGAAATAAGACCTTATGAAAGAACTGATGATGTCAAAGTCACTTGGCGGTAAGACTCTCAAACTCTTCATCAGTATCTATGTCAACACTTCCTTTTGTAACAACAAGGCTTAAATTAAGTCCTAAAACCCTTTTTAATAGTTTTTCTCCTTGAGAAAAAGTTATCTTGTATTTTGGTAGTGGTGCGAGTAAAAGTTTTATCAGAGGGTTTCCAAATATCTTATTATTGTTTATTATGTTTTGTCCCAAGAAATAGAATCCTTCTTTTCCGAATTTGTCATTTGCATATTTCATGAATCTTATTGGATGACGTACGTGTTGTCTAATTTTTCTCATTTTCAACAATTCAATTACTTCTTCTTGTTTTTCAACAACCGTTTCTTTGTTAAACATGTGAAAGTTTCCTGTTCTTACATATATACCTTCAACTAAAGGACTTGGTCTCATTGCACTTTTTAACCCTTTATAAAAACTTAAATCTTCTTCTTGCAGTCCGAGTGTAAAATAAATATCTGAAGGCTTATTTTTCTTCAAATCACTTTCTAATCTTTGATTTATATCAAAGCGGCGTTGTTCATAATAGTTGCTTTTGTGAGTAACTTGAGCAAAGCTTTTATGCTTTGTGAAAGTTTTTCTAAGTTGTAAGTGATTATTTGCCATGCGAATTCTCGTTTTTTCATGTGTGCTT
>Ga0180007_10000853_pt1 | contig 45885 bp, 29 predicted proteins | sample MM_PC_MetaG_FD_121122 | JGI IMG/M metagenome (GOLD analysis project Ga0180007, IMG submission 121122) | Groundwater microbial communities from the Aspo Hard Rock Laboratory (HRL) deep subsurface site, Sweden - MM_PC_MetaG | ecosystem: Environmental > Aquatic > Deep subsurface > Groundwater... | reverse complement strand
CCCCATTTTTTTTCTCCGTTCAGAGTGCAGTCCGGAGCCAGGAGGGCGACGGCAAACGTCCGCCTGAATTGCCATTGCGAAACCCTTCCACGATGCCTATTGAGAAAAAACCACCGGCAAACGTCCGCCTGAATTGCCATTGCGAAACCCTTCCACGATGCCTATTGAGAAAAAACCACCGGCAAACGTCCGCCTGAATAGTTTTCGTTATAATCCTTGTACAAACGCCTCGCAGAAGGAACAGACCTCCGCCCGAATTACCCTCAGCGAAACCCTTCCGCGACTGTATGGTAAAATAGGATCAGGAAAAAACACATGCGCGATCTGACAAACGGCGGCGAAGCCCGTACAATACTTAATTTTACATTGCCGATGCTTTTGGGAAATGTATTTCAGCAATTATATACTACGGTCGACAGCGTAGTGGTTGGCCGTTTTGTCGGCACGGAGGCATTAGGCGCAGTAGGCGCAAGTTTCCCGATTCTGTTTTTTATGATCTCCCTGATTATAGGACTAACTATGGGAGCGGGTATCATGCTCAGTCAGTTTTACGGGGCGAAAGATATGGCAAAAGTAAAAAGGACAATTGCCACAGTCTATATTTCATTATTTTGGCTGGCCTTAGCTATGAGTATTCTTGGATTCCTTTTCAGCCGGAAAATTTTACTTGCGATTAATACACCGGTTGAAGTATTGCCCTCAGCGGTTTCATACCTTCAGATAATGTTTTCCGGCCTCATATTCATGTTCGGCTATAACATAATCAGCTCCATTTTACGCGGCCTGGGTGACTCCAAACGGCCGCTGTATTTTCTTATTTTTTCATCCATAGTAAATATCGGTCTTGATTTGTTGTTTGTTCTGGTGTGTAAATGGGGTATAGCCGGCGCGGCATGGGCAACGGTAATCGCGCAAGGCTCGGCAATGTTCGGTGCGGTACTCTATATGCAGTTTTCCGGCAAGCCTGCTCTGAAAATATCAGCCGGTGAACTGAGGTTTGACGGAACACTTTTTAAAACAATGCTTCGCCTGGGACTTCCCATGGGAGCCCAGCATTCTCTGGTATCACTTGGATTCATTGCACTTACAAAAATTGTAAATAATTTCGGCCCTGCGGCTATTGCCGGATATACTGCTGCTGCCCGTCTCGATAGTTTTGCCGCCATGCCGGCGATGAATATTTCCATGGCACTCGCTACTTTTGTCGGACAAAACCTCGGTGCAGGAAGACCCGAACGGGTGCAGCGCGGGTTTCATGCTGCTCTTGTTATGGGTTCCGGTATTTCACTTTTTATGACAGTTTCAATGTGGCTATTTCCATATCAGTTAGTCGGTCTTTTTACTGCGGACCCGGAGGTTTTAAAAATCGGCGTAGAATATCTTGCAGTCGTTGCTCCATTTTATATCGCGTTTTCCGGTATGTTCATTATCGGCGGTATTATGCGTGGAGCAGGAGATACTTTCGTACAGATGTGTATCACACTCGGAGCGCTTTGGGGAATACGAATCCCAGCATCTGTACTTCTGGCCGGATATTTCGGCACAAAAGGAATATGGTGGGGCATGCCTGCGGCCTGGGTTACAGGAGTAACCGCGAATTATATTTATTACCTGAGCGGCCGCTGGAAAACAAAGGTTTTAGTAAAAACGCAAAACTCATAAAAAGTGCGCGTTCACCATGCTTTGAGAATGTAAAGAAAATGCCCGCATTTACCGAAAATAAAGATGATGAGAACTGCCGCAAAATTCACAAAATCTGCCGGGAAAAAAGAAGTTCTGGTAAAACTGAGCGAAATAATAATGAAAATGAGCCTTCGCTCACGTCTTCTTCACTGTTTCGCCGCCTGCGTATTGTATACGTTATTAGTATATCTTTTCTATTCATCTGCGGGTAAATCCGCTGCTATTCTTATAGTAATACCTGCAATAATAATTCCTGTATTTTTTGGTCCGGCAAAAGGCACTCTTTCCGCAGTGGTACTTTCCTTTGGAATAAATCCCGTACTGTTTTGGCTCTGTGCCCCCCCGGGTAAAAATCTCAATTTTACTCCTGAATTTGTGTTGGGGAATATTGCGACAATTTTCATTGCTCTTATAATAGGCATTTTTCAGAAACTTCTTTTACAAATACACTTACTTAATTCAAAATTATACGAAATAAGCATCCGTGACGGGCTTACCTCACTATTAAACCGGAGGGCATTCTGGATGCTTGCAGAACGCGAACTGAAACTTACCCGGAGGCAAAAGGGAGATCTTGAGTATTTTGTTTCCGCAGATGCAGTAATACCCCGGGCTCAGGCACAGCATAAGAAAAACCGCATTATAACTGATTATTTCGGAGTGGCAGCATGTGTAGTGATAGATCTTGATTTATTTAAACATATCAATGACACACAGGGACATCTTGCAGGGGATGATGTGCTGCGCTATATCGGTGAAATAATAGGCAGCGGGAAATATCTGAGGGACACTGATTTGAGTGGAAGATTCGGCGGCGAAGAATTTATTTTATTTTTACCCGGAACATCGGGAAAGAATGCGGTTATTGCTGTGGAAAAAATAAGAAATGTATTTACAGAAAAAGCATTTTCAGGAACTGCGGGATTATTCAAAGCAGATTTCAGTGCAGGCATTTCCCAGGCCGAACCTGATGATAATAATATTGACGTACTTGTCGCACGGGCTGATAAAGCCTTGTATACCGCAAAGGCGAACGGACGCGGCCGTACAGTGCTTTATGGTGAAGAAAATACAGCCGGAAAGGCTGACTCGTCTGTGTGTGTAACGGGGCGCGGTTAAATGCGTCTTCCGCTTTGCCCGACTGTTTTACCGGTCTGAAAAATCCGGTACCGGATAAGTATTTCGTCCAAATCGCAAAGAATAGTTTTTAGATTTTTATTGAGTGCGCATTGGCACTCGTAATATTTTTTATTCATGAATCCCCCAATCTGCGGGTATATAATAACACAGCACCCGGACAGATTTTGTCTGCTGTGTCTGACAGTGCAAACGCAAACTTTAAGCAGGTTTTTAAGCGGTGAATTCAGACTGATTGTATAATTAACTGATTTTAAAAGGTGCACAATGCCGTACACAAATATCAAAAAAGAAGACTTAATTACTATCCTTCCTGAGCAATTTGAGCTTTTCAGAGACTTTAAATCAGAGTTTATCCGGGAAATAGTCAATGCGTCATCATTCACCACATTCGAAGGTAAAGAAACAATAATGGGAGTATCGCGTGAAGGCAGCGCGCTCGGCCTTCTCCTCGACGGAGAAGCGGAAGCCGTTCATTACAGCGACAGCGGGGAACAGCACCGCGTGGGTCTTTTTAAGAAAGGCGACTATTTTGGTGAAATATCACTGATGACCGGCGGAAAAACTATTGTGAGCGTGGTGGGTGTGACCCGGTGTACGGTACTAATGATACCCGCACCATTATTTCCCCGTATTCTGTCAAATAGTCCTCGGGCACTTATGCTGCTCTCCCGCTCGCTTTCCGAAAGATCCAGACAATGGGCATTTGAACCGAAAAGCGACCCGCTCTCAGACCACAGTACACATGCTGGAATTGATAAAGAATCCCTTGGCAAAAAGCCGGAGATAATACTCATTATCAACTGCGGCTCAGCCTCTGTAAAATACCGCATATACAATACTGCCGACAGTGCGGGAAACGTCACGGGCAGAATAAGCAATGTGGGCTTCGGTAAAATGACATTAACTCAGCAGAGTCTCAAAGGTACTGTTACACAGATACTTAAGGAAGGTTCATATGCCGATGCCATTGAAGCAATGGCACACGCCCTGTGTAGCGGCAATGATGCGCCTCTTGCCGGGCCTTCAGAAATAACACTTATCGGGCATCGTGTGGTACATGGCGGGCATATCTATACCGAGTCAGCGGTTATCACCGACGAAGTAATCCGCAACATCGAATCGCTGTCTGATTTTGCTCCGCAACATAATCCGGTGAACTGCACAGGTATCAAAACCGCGATGAAATTATTTCCGCAGTCTGTCCAGGTTGCGGTATTCGACACTGCATTTCATCATACCTTACCCACCTATGCATATCTGTACGGACTGCCCTATGAGTATTACAAAACCAAACATATAAGAAAATACGGTTTCCATGGAATGTCCCACCTGTATGTCGGATTAAAAGCCGCTGAATTTACAAAAAAATCCTTTAAAGAGCTTGAAATAATTTCCTGTCATCTCGGAAACGGCGCATCTATGTGCGCTATCGACCATGGCCGCTCTGTTGATTCCAGTATGGGAATGACCCCGACTGAGGGATTGATTATGGGAACACGGTCCGGATCCCTTGATCCCGCGATTCTGATATATCTCATGAAAAAAGAAAATATGAGCGCTGATGCACTCAATAATCTTATCAACCGGGAAAGCGGATTTCTGGGTATTTCCGGAATATCGCATGAAATGCATGTGATCGAACAGGCCGCAGACGAAGGAAACCACAGGGCCCTGCTCGCATTTAAAACATTCTGTTATCAAATCAGAAAAAATATCGGCGCATTCATGGCCGCGATGCAGGGACTGGACATAATTATTTTTACCGGCGGCATTGGTGTCGGCAGCGCCGGCGTAAGAAGTCTTTCCTGTCAGGGGCTGTCCTATATGGGAGTCCGCATCAACGAAGAGAAAAATCACGCAGCTTCACAATGTACCGAAGTAACCGAAATATCCGAAGCGGATTCAAAAGTACGTGTGCTGGTTGTACCTAACCATGAAGAACTGATGATCGCGCGTGAAACAGTCCGCGCAGTGGCACGTGCAGAAGCTTCAGGAATTGTCCGTAAAAAATCTGCCAAACCGGTACCGGTCGAAATCTCAGCGCATCACGTCCATCTATCGCAGAAAGATGCCGATGTGTTATTCGGTATCGGGCATGTTTTCACTCAGGACATACCGCTGTCCCAACCCGGGCAATATGCGTGTAAAGAAACAGTTAATTTAATCGGTCCGCGCGGAAGAGTGGATCGTGTCCGTGTACTCGGGCCGGTCCGAAAAGAATCACAGGTTGAAATTTCCATGACAGAACAATACAAACTCGGGATTCATCCACCTATCCGTGAATCCGGCGATTTGGATAATTCTCCCGGCATAACACTTGAAGGGCCCGGCGGAACAGTACACATTCCGAAAGGAGTAATTTGTGCCCAGCGGCATATTCATATGTCAACAGATGAAGCCGCGGAGTTCGGACTGCGCGATCACTATATCGTACGGGTGCAAATAGATGGCGACCGCGAGCTTGTATTTGGCGATGTGGTGGTGCGGGTGAACTCCGAATACCGGCTGGCAATGCACATCGATACCGACGAAGCAAATGCCGGACATATCGGTAAAGGTGCAACCGGACGAATCATCGCTATTCAAAACAGAGGAAACTTATAAAAAATTTCAGCACATATCTGTCTTTTCCGCACTCCACAAGGTTTTATTCCTGCGCAGGTGGAATGTGAGCAGCTGCCATGGTTTAATTATTCCAAGCGAAATCTTCTGTCCCAGGATATGCACTTCGGTCTGAGTTTTTTTCCCCTGGTTTTCCCAAATCCTCAGTGTATAGCCGTTGCCTGAATATGATTTATTAAATGCGGCGAGAGTAATATTTTCCTGCGGGACTGAGACAAAGGATTGACTTGCCGGCCGTGTCCCGCGGTGAGGGTATCCTGGTGTAATATGTAATGGCATGAGGAGCTCATCGGAAGTCCTGCGGATATCCCTCGCCGGTGATAGAACAAACCGGAATGTGTGAAGCCCGATATCCATTGCAGGCCGGCGTAAAGAAGTTCCCTGCGGGTCAAGAGATGAACCCATGGCACCGTAGCGGGGAGACCGTACCGCGGTAAGCCGCATACTATGACCGGTAATATCCATACCATATTGTCCGCTCGTGGCCAGGCCGATGCCCTCACCGCTTTCGGCGCAGGCGGCGCACCATGCGGTTACGGGTACCTCGCCGCTTTCTGCCGATCGGTGAACAACCGCATACGGAGAGGAAAATGAAAACTGTGAGAGTTCTTCAGAGAGAGGAAACCCGAGTTTCAGCATGGAGTGCGGTTCATTCCACTCCAGTCGGACGTTGCAGAAAACTTTCTCGCTGCCGGCGTGAATAAAATATTCCTGAAACATACGGCTGCGACTGAAGGTACTGATAATGCAGATTGATGCACGCAGCGGCCCTGTTTCCAACACACGCACCTGCTCCGGGATAAACGATCCTGAGGTTTTCATCCATGACGTGATGCCGGATCCCCAGGAGTCGGCAAAATCTTCAAGGATTATACCTGCCCCTACAGGTCCGCTGAACAGCTGCGCCGCTGATGGTGCATGCTTGTTATTTGTATACGCAATCCGTATTCCGTTTTCACCTTTTATGTATTCAAGACGGACCTGATCGTTAGTCACACACATTTCACCTTCACTGCCTGCGCGTATGCCGGCTGGAACCGGAACGGGAGGTGCCAGACGGTCAAGCCAGTACACCGAATACCCGCATGCGGGTACAGATGCCTGAAAACATGTGCGCAAAATCCACTCACACGGCAGCTCGCTGTCCGTCTGCAAGAGTTGCGCATATCCCCCGCAGCCTTCACTATTAACCGCGTTAACATGCGTAATGGTGCGGCCGCTGCCGTCCGGAGCTAAATAGCATAGCGGCCGGTATTCTGCGGTCCATTCAGTTTCGGCAAGACCGTCATATACACTTCCGTTCGGATTAAAAAGAAGAACGGGAAGCCCCTGCCGGGCGAAAGTGTTGATTTTGCTGAATATTGAAAGCGCGGCGCTGTTAGTGATTTCACGGACGTTATGACGGGCTTTCCCGAGATGGTCAAGTGCTTCCTGGCACACGCGTTCAATGGAACTTCCGGGCAGAATATCATGAAATTGATTGAATAGCACATCATCCCACACCCCGCGTATCTGATCATGAGGATATGGAAAGCCGCCGCACATTGCTGCGGTTACCGCAATGCGTTCAGCTGTGTGCACCATATGCTCCGCCTCCCGGTACGCGCGTTTTACCCCAGCCGCCGATGAATAGCAGCCGCGGAAAGAATGCACCAGCTCTCCATGTACACACGGCAGATTTTTCCGCTCTTTTTCAAGAAGTGAAAAAAACTTTTTCAGACCGGAAAACACTATTTCACAGTTATCAGGCGGATTTTGTATTGCGTGTCTGATTTCTTCGAGCAGGCTTCTGTTAAGCCCGCCGCCATGATTACCGAAACCAATCAGCATCGGCCAGTGCCTGTGTTGACCGGCTGCTTCGGCACATTCCCGCGCCAGCCGTGCGCTGAATGTAAAATTTTTATCGGTTGCTTCATATTCAAGACCGTATGCTTCGAGATTTGCGGCAAGTATTTCTGAACCGTCAGGAGAGACCCAGCGAAAAAACCGCGAGGGGGTGGGCATTTCCTTCTGCGAAGGACGGCACTGGAGCGCGTACCTGCAGCCGGCGCCGCGGTAGATTGCGGGAAGGCCTGCGGCATGCCCGAAACTGTCGACCTGATATACAATTTCCGGAATTATATTAAACCGTGATTTAAAATACTGCTGACCATAGAGAAACTGCCGTACATACGTTTCACCGCTTCCGAGGTTTGTATCCGGCTGCAGCATTGTTCCGCCGACGATTTCCCATTGACCTTTCTTTATCAGTATTTTTATCCGTTTGAAAAGCCCGGGGTCATGCGTTTCAATATGACGGTAAATAACCGCTTCGTTCCGCACGAAAGTTACGTCAGGGTTATTTTCCATAAGATCGGCCATTGCGGTACACGTGGCGAGCCCTTCGTTTAATCCTTCACGCCAGTCCCAAAGCCAGGCGGGATCGATGTGCGCATTGGGGATGAGATGGATGGTGAGTGTGTTGTTTGTTTTTTTTTGCATAGTCTTCCCTACTTGAGAGGTGTGATCACATACACTGCCGGTGTATATGCCGCAATCTCCCTGTTTATTTCAAGCACGGTCCCGTTCAGCGTACTCACGGTGCTTTTTTCTTTTTCCCAAAGAGTTACAGTATATTTCTTACCGGTAAAACCGTAATCAGCGGTGTTAATCTTCAGTAACACGCGCTGGGGCTTATAATAATAATTTGCCATAACAAAACCAAGCCTGTTATTATAAGATCGGTACAGATTATGTAAAACCGGAGGAAGAGAAAAATTATCATTGGTCATGGGAATTGTTTCTTCGTTGAGACATTTCATCACCGGTTGTCGCTGCAGAGCTCCTTCGACGATGAAAGGCTGAGCGTACTCAAATGCTTTAACTAATTCAGCGGTAAAAGACACAAGGTCATCGTCGCTGAAAAAAACACGCAGACGATCACTCAGGCAGAACCATAAAAGTTGTTCGCCTCGGGTAAACATTTCGGCGAGCACCGCAGCTCCAGGTGTTTTTTCTAACAGCAGTTTTGCAGCCGGCTTGCGGCCAAACAGTATTGCATAATCCCCGTATACTGCCTTGTATAGTGGAAATGACGGACCTGATGCCGGCGTCAGACTGAGATTACCATCGAGCAGATCGATATACGGTTCGCCCGCGCATTCACTGTAAAGAATATTATTGGGATTTACCGCAGATAGATCTTTGCGGACTTTTGATAAAAACGCACGCCAGCCCTGGGCATAGTGGCTGCCTCCGCCGAGTGTATGCCCATGGCTTTCATCAAAACAAAGTTCCGGACATTGAGCTGTTATCTGGTCAAGATAGTAGCCCGAAAAACCATTACTTTTTGTTGCTGAAATAAGAAAGTCCGACCATTTGTTCCGCAGCCATTCATTATGTACGCACATAGCCGGGCATTTATGGCCGTCCGGATTAAGATATCCGGTTACTACTTCTCCTGCTTCATTCTTAACAGACCACTTTCTACCTTCAGACCATGAAGGCAACGTCTCCTCGTACAAAAACGGGTCTGTGTACGGCGTGGTGTGAATACCATTTTGCTTCAATATCTTTACCATGTCAGGGGTTTCACGGTACGAACAAAACTCAGCCAGGTTTGAATTATATACCTGGCCAAAAGCAGAACACATGAAATAAGGCATCTGAGCCAAAGCGCCATACCAGTGAAATCCCATGGTTTTTGGATTGCCGAGTCTCTTTTTGATCTCAATCAGTACATCAGTAACCGTTAAGTCCTTTAATCCGGGTGCAATACTCCATGTTAATTTTCCCTTTCGGTAATTGTTTGAGTCTTCAGTACTTATCTTTGTTAACACACTTCCTAGTTCCATTACGCTGGGAGGATAATAAAAAAAACTTATCCAGACCGGACATTTTTTAAACCATTCAGGTATATCCGTCCGGACGGCTAAAGGACCCTTGCCGCACCAAATTTGGTTTGTTGCCCAACGGCGGTAAAACATCGCTCCATCATACCAATCACCGCGGAAACAGCCGATTACACTCTCGTATTTGCGGTGGAATGAATTACCCGGCCTGGTCATATCTGGTAAGGCTTGAGAAATTCTGCACTCCAAACCATGTTTGAATGCAGGTACGTAACCGAATTGCTTGTAGTGAGCATCGGGGTCATGTGCAGCCAGGTATACGCCGGAGTCTCTTCCTTGATAAACCACGAACTGCATAGTCTGAAAAGTCCCGGGATATTTACGGCCGATAAAACCATATGCGGCAGCGCTGTACTCTGCAACATAACCAAAACTTACTGATTTGTTTTGAGCAGGATTTTCATAATAGACACCCTGTCCTTGCGGCACAGCCAGATAGTCTGATCCATTTGTTTCAGTACGGATCTGAATTTGAGGAAAATCAAGATTCCGTACACACAAGGGGGAACTGTTAATTATCTCAATATTCCAGTACGAAAGGTCCGGTTCTGCCTGACGAAGCTGCCCGGTTACCCATACTTGAAGACTGTGACCCAGTGCTTTCAGTTCAGGCCACACCATGCTGACGGTTTCCCCCATTCGAGAAATTTTAACTCTATTCCCGCTTGCTTCAATATCGGCGCTTTTACCGTCAGCCTGTACCCTGAGCTTCCACAGAGGCTGTATTTTAGAGCGGCTTAAAAATTCTCTATCAGGGAAAAGAGCAGACTTTACCTGCAGACCTCCGGAAGATTCGTCAAAAAAAACCTCTATCCGGTGATTTTTAAGTATCGAAATAAAATTAATCGAGCTTTGCGACTTTTTCTCGATAATTTCTTCATAGCGCTTCAGTACTTCGTCCTGAGTAAATGCCCTGCGGTAAATTGCTATTTCGTCAATTTCACCCTGAAAGCAATTGAAACTCTTACCGATTAAAAGCGGAAAATTATTCTCTATCGGGCTGACTGTGCGCGGTGTACTTTTTACGAGACGTCCGTCGCGGTAAAAACTTAACTGGTTTTTTTCAACAACTGCCAAGATATGAGAAAGTTGATTATATGCTGAACGAATTTCCATCGCATTACCCGTAGTACCGTCGCCAATTCCAAACCAGAAATAAAAGTTATCCGGTTTGACTACACTTATATTAAGACCGAAGGAATTCATGAAAAAATTCCTGCTGTCCCCTTTACTGATTATTCCCCGGGAACCTTCCTCAGTCTGCTCAACTTTTATGCATGCTTCCAATGTAAATTCATCAGCAAAATTAAAACAATCTGAATCAGGAAAATTAATATATTCATCCCCGCTGAATTTCACGCCGGCTTTGATCATTCCCGGACAGTATGTTAAAACACCGTTGATTTCTCCCTCGTTTTGATTTTTTGACAAATCACGTATTAATTCAACAGTTGAGCCGATTTTGCCTTCGTCAAACGCTAGCCTGAGGATGGCTTCAGGAGAAGCGGCATTAGCTTTGGATGGCAAAACGTCTTTTTTTTTTGTTTTTAATACAATCGCCGGTTTATCATCAGTCCCGGGTTTGGAGATAGCCGCTGTTAACCGTGAAGCATTTTCCTGATATCGTTTTAATATTTCATCTTTTGTCAGCGCCCTGTTATATATTACAACTTCATCAAGCACTCCCTGGAAACATTTATTCACTTTTCCAATAAAAAGCGGCAGTTCATTCTCAGCCGGACTAACCGTACGCGGTACGCTCTTTATCAATTGTCCGTCCCGATAGAAAGATAACTGATTTTTTTCAACGACTCCTGCGATATAATACCACTGATTATAAGACGAACGGATTTCCATCGCATTCCCAGTAGTACCATTGCCAATTCCAAACCAGAAATAAAAGGCATCCGGCTTGACTACGCTTATGTTAAGGCCGAAGGAATTCTTGAAAAAATTCCCGCTGTCTCCTTTGCTGATAATACCACGACTACCATCCTCGACCTGCTCCACTTTTATGAAGACTTCTAAAGTAAATTCATCGGAAAAATTATAGTCAGAGGAATCCTTATATTCGATGTACTCTTCTCCGTTAAACTTAAGCCCGGTATTGTCAACACCTTGACAAAATAGAAGTTCTCCGAAAATATCACCTTCATTTCCGAATTTCCTTGATGAGTCAATGATTTTCTCAACTGATTGCCCGATTTTACCTCCGTCGAATTTTAGATGTAAAACGGACCCTACTGGTGCTGCAGCACACCAGCAAAAAAAACAGAAGCTAAAAACTATACGGTTTGTATTCATAAACAGTCCCTTGCTAATTTATTTTATTGATATTATATACGTTAAATTTTATACTGTCAAGGCGCATCTTGCGTTTCAGGCTAATCTTGTGGTATTGCGTGGGTTTCTGTTTTTTTTTATCTGCGTACACTTCAAAAATTTAGTACAAGTATACAATTTAGCACAATACATTGTGTGTACAAAATTGTCTTGACACTACCACGCTTTTTATTTTGTAATCAGGCTATCGAAATGACACCATCTGCATCAACGTCTGCAAAAAGGTGATCCTCATTAAGAACGAACGCACGAAGACAGGCATACTATCCGAAATTATGTTGAAGTAAAAAATTTATTCACAGATTTTCACAGATGAAAATTATCTGTGTAATCTGTGGATAAAGCAGACTCATTACTTTTAATGGAATGATACGGACACATGAAAGAGAAAAAATGATCATGATATAATAATACATGACACGTTTTTTTAATACTACAGGGCCTTGTAATCCTGAAAAACATTATACTCTCTCACCATCAAAACGTCTTGTAGGTTCACAACTCTCCCGTTACATAGAAGCCGAACTTTTCTGGGTACTTCACGCACCCCGTCAATCGGGTAAAACAACATTTCTTCAATCGTGGATGCGGGAAATAAATTCTTCAGATAAAGCCATCGCCTGTTATGTCAGTGTTGAGAGGTGTCAGGATTTTCCGAATGCTGATGACGCAATACCGGCCATTTGTGAAGCGATTATAGATTATGCTTCAACATGGCTTTCTCCATCTTTTGTTCCGTTATTACCAAAAGAAAGTCCGGCAAGTGCTCTCTCAGCCATACTCACCGAATGGGCGCGTCTTGTCGCACATAAACCGCTCGTTGTACTTTTTGATGAGGTCGATGTTTTACAGGATCAGTCAATGGTCAGTTTTCTCCGTCAATTACGGGGCGGTTTCGCCAAACGGGGTGTCGGCACATTCCCTGTCAGTGTTGCTCTTGTTGGAATGCGTGATCTTAAAGATTATCTTATTATGAGTAAAGACGGCAAACAGGTTAATCCTGGAAGTCCGTTTAATATAAAACAGGATTCTGCTACGTTAAGTAATTTTACCTCTGATGATGTAAAAGAACTAGCTTTACAGCATACGACAGAAACCGGACAAATATTCTCGGAAAAATCACTTTTACTTGTGTATGATTTTACACGAGGTCAGCCGTGGCTCACAAACTCACTTCTTCAGAAATGTGTCTGGACACTTTGTCCAAACGGAGAAAATGTTGAAGAGGAACATATTTATACCGCACGGGAAATGCTAATTAAGGAACGGGCTGTACATTTGGATAGTTTGGCCGAACGGCTTAAAGATCCGCGTGTAAAAAAAGTTGTTCAATCAATTTTAACAGGAGAAAGCGATCCTACACTTACTGATGGTGATGGTTTCAGATTAACATGTGATTTGGGTCTGGTAATAAAAGAAAACGGAATCCCGCAAATTGCCAATCCTATCTATAGAGAAACCATAGCCCGGGTATTATCACAGGGAATGCAGGATGCTATTTCTCCACCCGAATTCAAATGGCAGAATGATGACGGCACACTCAATATGGACGCGTTGTTTAAAGATTTCCAACGGTTTTGGAGGCGACATAGTGAGGCGTGGGAGCTGAAAGCCGATTATACAGAAGCTTTTCCTCATCTCCTTCTTATGGCCTTTTTACAAAGGGTAACAAACGGGGGAGGACGAATCGAACGGGAATACGCTGCCGGAAGAGGGCGGATGGATATAGCAGTCCTTTATAATGGAGTGTGGACAGTTATAGAAATAAAACTCGTTCATCCCGGGGATGGAAGAACGACCGCTATTAAAGAAGGTCTCGAACAAATCGGAAAATACCGGGATAGGCTTTCTCCTGATGCCGACTCTTATCTTGTTGTTTTTGACCGGACACCGGCCGGCCGACAGATGAACTGGGATGAACGGCTTACGTGGGATGTGACAGAAACTAAGGGGAAGAAAGTAACTGTAGTCGGCGGGTGAAGCTTTGCTCCTTCGATATCGCCTTCATCATGCCAACCGGGAATTTCGAAACCGCAGCAACTAATAAAATAATATCCGGTAGTAATCTTCCGTGCCAGATTTAAATTCTTTATCATAGACATCTACGCTGAAAACGCAGATAAATTTGTGTAATAAAGTTTATTTATTATATTAGTCTCTGGCTTCTGTACGCTGTCTTCTGGTGTCTACCGACGAGGTCGGCTGACTGCTCCGGCTTTGCCGGCTTAGGCTGATCTTGCGGTATTGCGTGGGTGTGATGCCTAAAAAATAACGGAAATTTCTATTAAAACTGGAGAAGTCAGAAAAACCAGAATCCAACGCTACCCATGACATAGATAAGTCAGGTCTGTTTTTCAATAAAAATATGGCAGATGCTACTCTTTTTTTTGCCAAATATTTCTTAAGATTATAACCAGTGTGTTTCTTAAAACACCTGCTTATTGAAAATACTGACATTCCCATTGAATCGGCAATATCCTTAAGTCCTATTTTTTCCTTAAAATATTTTTCAATAAAAGCAATCACTTTGTTGGATGCATCATCCCCTCCATTATTTGAGACCGCATTTTCCGGCTGGTTTTTCAGAATGGCCGCAGCTTTCCTGGCAGATAAAATCGCCAGCTTTGAAAGATCCGCAATAATTGCCTCATGATGAAACTCATTCTTTGTTTGCCATTCAAAATCCAAATCTGCGAGGATTTTCCGGATTGGCCGCGCCTCAATAGTATTGAAACGCAGGAATTGCACTCTGTGCAAAGAACGTTTACTGCTATTATAAAACATGTCGGTTTTGATGAGATACTTTTTAAAAAAGTCCGGGTTAAAAAAAATATTTGCTTTATGCACCTGGTAACGGCATTCCTCTGCCAGATAAAAATGCAGACAATTGCCGGGAATCACGAACAAGGTATTTTCTGCAAGCTGGTAACGGTTATTGTTGATAAAATAATAACCCGCGCCATTAAAAATGAATTGTATCTCAATTGCATTTGGATGTGTATGTGCAGAAAATTTCGGGACTATAACATCTTTGTCATCGGTGGAAAACTTCTCAAGTTTGAAATCGAAAGGGAACCTCTCAACAGGGAAAGGTAAAAGGAATTTACATGCAGATTTCATTAGTCACAAAGTGTCACTTCACCGCCTCCTCTATCATCGCGGCAATATTTTCCTCGGGAGTTTCCCGGCCGACCTGATCGCCCGTCCCGATAATACACCGGTTCGAACCGCTGAATGCCTCTTTTATTTCCCTGACTTCACGGCGCACATCAGCGGTATTGCCGCGTATCAGTGTTTCCACGGTGTGCACATTTCCGTTCATGGTCACTTTTTCATTAAGACGCTTCCGTACTTCTTTTAGCCCGGCAAGGCCGTCCACGTCTCCGCCCGGGCCGCGTTCAAACGGACATACACAATCAATGCCGATTTCCGGAAAATCGGCAACCGCATCAAGAGAACGGCCATGAAAATGAATGTGCAAAAGCTTCCCGTGACGGTGAATTTCATCGGCTACCGCTTTCAGAAAAGGTTTATCCCATTTACGCCACATATGCGGCCCGATAAGAGAATTGCATGAATATGCGCACCCGAACACAAAAGATTCAAAACCTGTATTCGCGCACACTTTCCGGATATACGAGATACGCTCTTCAGTGAGCCGCTGACGGAAGGTTTCGATTTCTTTTTCAGGCGCTGAATTAAAATACATAACCGCATTTTCAAAACCGGTGTGCATCGCAATAAAATCAAAAAAAGGCGCACCGAGCCACATCTCGAGGAGATAATCACCACCTACGGTATTAAGTGCTTTTTCCGCATCGGCATAGTCAAGGACTGCACCTTCATCAAGTGCCATTTCAATAACATCCCGCAGATCTTCTATATTATCGGCAATATTTTTTTCATTCCACGAAGGCTCTTCTTTATCGAGAATCCGTACTGAGGTAAAAGTTTTTCCACGGTACACAGAAGAAGTATCCTCGCGGAACCTTCCGCCTCCAATATCTTTAAGCGACGTAACAGTTTTAATATTCGGATTAGCAGAAGGAAACCAGTACGCACCCCAGCCGTCGCACTTAAATTTCTGGAACGCACTTTGGAGCGCTTTCCAGAAAGGTATGTCCTTTTCAAACGCAATCATGTCCATTCCGAGAATCTTCGCGGGATAATAATACCAGAATTCAGGAGCAACCGGCATGCGGTCGGCGGGAAGCCCCCGGTATGCACAGAGCATTCTTTCTTTCGGAGTCATAGGATGATTTCCTCTATTTTATTTGAGCATTCATTTGTACAGCCTCAGTATTACTTTCTTTATATAAGCCAAGACTGATAAGTGTATCATACATTGCACACACATTTTTTTCAGGTGTGTCGCGGTCGAGCGCCCAGGCACATATCATCATTTCCCTGCCTTTCAGTGCGGGACGTACGGTTTGCCGTATCCAGTTCTCCACATCTGCGGGCTGACCTTCCCGCATCAGTACCGGATCAGTAAGCGGCTGCAGGAGAGAATCCGGCATATACTCAGCCGCTTTTGTCATATCTGTTCCCGGTCCAAGCTGAATCATTGAAAAGCTTCCGGTATCAGCGATATGTGAGAGAATGTGATTTGACGCGCCGCAGGAATGATACCCCGCTTTCTGAAAACCTGAAAGCATTGACCTGTTAAACGGCATTACGGATTTCCCGTAGATTTCAGGACTGAGTAAAGACGCCGAACAATCGCCGATAAAAAGCATTTCAGGTTTATGCTTCAGTTCATCGGATATTCTTCCGTATACGGCCTGATATATATCCCAGATTTTTGTAAATATCGTCTGCGCTTTTTCCGGTTCAGAAGCAAGATAAATAAAAATATCCTCTCCGCAAAGCTGATGCGCGGTGGTATACGGAGAGTGTATACTCATCATATCGCCGGTTTTCATATAAAAAACATCCGCAGCATTACCGTATTTTTCAGACATATACCGGTACTGGGAAATTATCCGGTCCATGATGGGATGGAAGGCAAAATCATGCGGATCTAATGATGCGATTTTATCAGGGTCTACTCCCGCCCAGACCGTATCGAGACTTTCAAGGACGGCATCCCGGGGAAACTGCCATCTTGAGCCGGCAAGCCCGCGTATCAGGTCAACGGCCTGAATCTGAATAATACAATCCGGTGCGGACTCCGGTGATCCGACACCGTACTTTTTAAATAGTGTATACAGAAGTTTTTGCTCTTCACGGCCAATCCATATCCGGTGTTCGGGATTAAAATAATATTCTTCGCCGTATTCAATGCCGAGCCTTGCATGATAGAAAGAAGGCATGAAATTAAGACTGACGCTGACAGCCACGGCTAAATTCCCTGCCAGTCAATTTTTATTGATTTTTTCTGCGCTGCGGATTCAAATATCTGTGATATCAGCCAATCCGTGTTGAAACCATCGGTTACATCGGGGTGGCCCTGTGTCCGGGATACGAAGCATTTATGGAAAAAATCGGCCTGCGCATCGAAGGGGTTCATTGCGGCAAACCGATACTCTGTGGCGCACCTGCGTTCATTATCGTAATGCGTAAGCCATACACCGTTGTTTTCCGGAGTGTCCCAGATAACTGTCGCAAGTTCAAGTCTCCCTGCACTACCGTTTATTTCAATTTTCTCATCCCACCCGTTTTTTTCATACCCAATTCCTTTGAGCGGATGACCGACTGTCTCAAAATGCGCAACAGCTCCGCCGGTATACTCAAGCAGCGCAGTTGCCCGCCGGTCAATTGCAGAGCCGGGAATATAGTCGATATTCGCATACACACTGTCAGGCCGGCCCAGCAGGAAAAGACTGAGATCGAGGGCATGACTTCCCGCGCATTTCACTATCGCACCGCCGTAGTTTTTTATTATCCACTGATAGTTGTCAGGAGTTTCAGCGCTGATAATATCGCCCCAGGGTTGATAGGACCGGATGTGACTTGAAAATATTTTTCCTATTCCGGGCAGTAATTCCTTTGCTTTTTGCACTGCAGGGAAAAACCGTTTCATAAAAGCCGTAAAGAAAAGAGATTTACTTTTTTTTACCATTACCGCTGTTTTGTACGCTTCTTCGGCGGTGTTCATCATCGTTTTTTCGCAAATAATATCTTTGCCGGCTTTTATTGCTTTTGTGCAGATATCAAAGTGGTATTGACTTGAAGTGAGTACTGCAATTGCGGTTATATTTTTATCCACGATAACTTCGTTATAATCCGTAGTAAAGCGCGCGCCTGTTTTGTCGATCCATGGCTGTGCGGCGTTTTTATTAAGATCGCATATCATTCCGATTTTTGCACCCGCTTTTATAAGTCCGTTAAAATGAAAGCGCGAAATATTTCCGCAGCCGATAATTCCGTATACTGGTTCCATTATTAATACCTCCGGTAATTTTTTGTAGGATTTTTAATCACTATTTTATTTTACTATTTTAATTTACTATTTATTAATTCCTGCAACTTGCTGCTTGCATGCAGCTAATTACTTTATACCTTAAAAAAATCATGATACAGCGAAAGCATATACTCATAATTTTCAAGCGGCACTCCTTTAAAAATGGTATTTGAAGATGAAAATATATACCCGCCGCCTTCTGAAGCATTTTCAAGGCAATACAGAGTGGATTTTTTTATTTCCTCTTTGGTGCCGCTTTGCAGAAACGAGCACTGCACATTACCCATCAGCGCCATTTTTCCGCGGCAGGTTTTTTTCAGCTCTGCAATATCCATTCCCGCCATGGGATCGACGGACATGAAACAATCCGGCTCACAGCTTAAAATGTCCTGCATAACCGGCATCATCTGTCCGTCACTGTGAAAAATTGCTTTTACTCCCCTTTCTTTTATAAAACGAATTTGTCGTTCAAGATACGGAGTAACCAGTTCTGAAAAATCAGCCGGGGAAATAAACGGTCCTCCGTTAAATGCCACATCGCTTGGCACAAACACAAAATCGGCGCCTGCATCAATTACCGCACCGGCGCCTTTTATCATTGCCCGGCACATCTGTTCCGACTCTTCATGCAGTCCTTTTCTGTCATCTGCCATCCGCGAGGCGAACTGCATCCAGTCCGTAACCGTGTCGATGGAAAAATTCCCCGCAGTACCGGCAAGCCCGCCGACCGCAATTTCCTTACCCAGAGCTTGCTTTACCGCACGCACACCGTCAGGATCTCCCCACGGGGAAAAAACGAGTACTGCGTCCCATTTGAACCGTTCAACAATTCTGGCATATATTTCGACTGCACGACCGAGGTTTTTGTCTTTCTCACTTCTGGTCATTTGCTGCCATGAAGCCGGTTCAGGCATACGGAGACCGAACGCCTCATATTCAAGTTCAAACATCGTTTCAAAATGAGGCGGTCTGTCCGGAGCTTTATGATTAAGCGCGCAAAAAAAACGTTCTTTGCCGTTCATACTTACTCCTGATTAATGACTACTTTAACTGAATTGGTTTCATCAACGGCTGCCGCAAGACCTTCGTTGATTTTTGCAAGCGGGAATGTGTGCGAAATAAAATCCTTTCCATTCAGTACTCCGTCCATGAGATAGCTGAGCGCGAGCGGCGTATAGAGAGCAGGTGAAGCAAAGCTGGCCCGCAGCTGCAGCTTCTTAAAGTGAAATGCGTTTGCGTCAAACCTGCAGAATGCGCCGTCGCCATGACCTATGCCGATAAAAGAAATAACAGCTCCGTTTGCCGCGATACTGAAGGCATCGTTAAGCAGCGCAGGGGGAGCAGTAACGAGAATACGGTCAATGCCGCATTTAAACGCATATTCAGCCAGCTTCACTTTGTCGGCATGAATAATGCCGTCGGCGCCGTATTTCTCAGCCAGGGCGAGTCTTTTCTTATTCGATGAAAGGCCGCTCACAAAAATTCTCCGCGCCCCCATTTTTTTTACAATTGCAAGCGCCATAAGGCCGATCGGCCCGGGGCCTATTATCAAAACATTAGAACTTAGCTGAATATCGGAAAGCCTGACAAGGTCAACCGCAACCCCGAGCGGCTCGGTAAGACATGCCTCTTCAGGAGTAATGCCGCTGTATGCAATAGCGCTGATTTCAGGGGTGATCATTTCCTCTGCCATACCAAAAGACTGTTTAAAGAAAAAGCTTTTTATATCCGTGCAGAGTTCCTGACGGGTATTTTTACAGTTATCGCAGACCCCGCAGGCCGACGCGCTCTCAAGCAGTACCTTTTGTCCCGGTTTGAATTTTTTTGCGTTCGATCCGGTTGCGATAACCGTTCCGGCTACTTCATGGCCGAACACCTTATGTTCGGAAAGTCCGATCCTTGCATTTGCTGCATCTGTACCGCAGATGCCTGAGGCATCAACGCGGATTTTTATTTCCTCCGGAGCGAGTGGAGGCAAATCAACATCTTTGATGATTACATCGTTTAATTTTTTTAAAAAAGCAGTTTTCATATCAATCTCCCGCGGCTTATTTCGTTGATCATATCCGCTGTATTTTAGTGTATAGTATATACCAAACCGGCCGATTTGTAAATGGATAAATCCCAGATAATGGATTTTTTACAGATTTTTTGCTTCTGTCCCCATTCGCATTAATTTGCGGTTTTAACCGCTAATGGACGCGAATGAACGCGAATATTCCAGAGCGACACCTACCGTTGGGTCGCACGCTTATTTGCGCCTGTCGCCGGCTTCCGCCATCCTGGCTGCCGTCGACTTTGGACACATCCTGTGTGTGACGTGCGCTGCGTGCTCTCTTACGGCCTCCTGCCGTTGGGTCGCACGCTTATTTGCGCCTCCTGCGCTGCGTGCTCTCTTACGGCCTCCTGCCGTTGGGTCGCACGCTTATTCTCGTCTGTTGTCGGCTATCGTTCCTCTTATGACTCTGCCGTTATGTTTAAGCAGGCTGCATGTGCTTGGAAATAATGGAGGTGTGTATTGATTATTATATAGTACAGGGTATTAACCCCCACCTAACGGATCGAATTTTCTTTAAAATACGCTATGTATTTTTCGCACATCTCGTCAGATATATTTGCAGGGATGTGATTGCCGGTACAGAAAATTAAGCCCTTGCAGTGCGTGCGGGCGAGCTGGAAGGTCTTATCCATTGAGGCCTGTACTGCATCCCATTTATTAAAGGTAAGATCACGACAATCAACGGCGCTTCCCACCAGACACGCCACGGAGCCGAATTCCCTGGCGATCGTTTCAAAATCATTGTCCGGTTCAAAGAAAAGACCGTCTGCTCCGGCTTCAAGGATATCCGGCATGAATTGCAGATACACTCCGTCAGAACAGAATAACACTTTCTTTCCTGCTTTTTTGAGCGGTTCCCATAATTTTTTATATCTCGGTATAATTACCCGACGGTAATAATCAGGGTGCATAAATGGCCCCTGGGTCCATACAAAGTCATCGTGCTGAATAATTACCTCAACGTCAGTTTCAGCCCATGCCTTCATATGGTGCAGGGTAAACTGAAAAAAACTTTCAAGTACTTTTTCAAATTTATCTCCTTCTGATGCAGCCAGAAGGAGCATGTCCCATCCAAATGAAGCAATCGCACCTGATATAAGTGTGGGGTAATAACCACCGGTACTGAGCTGCCCCGGGAAATTCCGTTTCCGGTTATTAGTAAGTTCCTGGTATGCGTGTACCTGCTTCTGAAAATCCGGTAAACCGTATTCTTTAACCGCATCAAAATTCCAGACATCCTCAGGTGTTTTAAACGGACACTCCTGAATAGAACGCTGGTCAGAGCCGTCGGCGTTATATGCCGCATGTCCCATATCGGTTGCCCGACCCCTTTCACCCCAGTTCGCGTGTAAGCCGCCATCAGTAACCCATAAAAAATCATAATTCCATTCATCATAAAATGTGCGTATTCGTGCTGGATTTTCTTTAGTATTACCGGAAATTTTTTGAATAAGAGTCTCATGGTATTCCATAGAATACTCGGTATGTGCGAAACGGTCTGCAGGTTTCAGATTTATTGTATCAAGGGCCCGTTGTCTCATTATTATCTCCAGTTTACTTTTTTTGAAAATATGCTGAACTCAGTATATACTAAAATTGATAGAAAAGCAATGTATTAATACGAATATTTCTTATACTTTTATGCCGACTGTAATTCATTCAACAGAAGGTTTTAAGAAACGTTTAAATAATCCTACCCCTTTGAATAATTATTATACATTTATAATTTATTGATTTTTTCCCGCAAGCTCGCTAGCGATGTCTACCCATCTGGATATACGGCTCACATCACCCCGACAGGTACTTATATCCTTAAGGATAATTTCGATATTGCAGCCTTCAAGTTTTTTCATATCTGTTCCGATTTCCTTTCGCACCTCTTCCGGTCTCCAGGTATCTTCTGCAAGTGAGGCAGGGTTTGGTTTCAAAGAAACTACATATTTTCCCCTGCATGCGTCTGCCATCACTTCCTTGTCGGCCCACACACTGCAGGATACTTTCCGAAGGTTTGGAATCTCTTTAAGTAAATGCATTTTGATATCGAGTCTTTCACAGCAGCCGTAGTACACCAATCCGAACCGTTTTAACCATTCCATTTCATATTTCAGTGAAAACTCGTCATGCATTTCAGGTGATACACTGGTAAATATCTGTGCGTTTCCGCAACCCCACTGGTCTTTTGAGGTAACCGGTTTATCGGTTCTTAGCGGAAGGCTTTTCGTATATGCATAACCGCCGGAGCCTACTCTCTGATTGGTAACATTAGAGCTGAGAAGTTTTTTGTCTTCAAATTGGTCAAGCCGGGTAAGCCAGCCTTTTTGAAGCTTGTCAAGCGCGGCATGTATGAGTTCAGGGTTCATAACAAGGTCAAGCATCGCCTGTTCCACACCGAACCAGCGTATAAGCATATCCCAGAGAATGAACCACTGGTGGCTGACGCCCTGCAGTTCAACAGGCATGAGATCTCTGCTGATTTCCCTAATGATGTCAAACCGTCTTGACGATTCTGCCGCATCTTCACTGACCGCAGGGATTTCCATAAGTTCCACATCATTCAGAGTATTTATAATTCTTTCAAATTCGTGAGATTCAACATCACTGTTTACGTTTCCAATAACGCGTTCTTTTGTCACCATTCCCAGTTTTCCATAGTCGATACTGCGCGGAACCAGAAGAATGTTCTCTATCACCATGTCGGCCCGGTAATTGCGCCACCTGAATAATTCACGCTTCAGTCCTACTTCAAAACTCCTGAGGAAGGAATCGTCACACTGAGCGGTTAATTCCCCGACGTGTTTTTGAGCGAGTTCAGTCCAGGGCTCTTCGTTTACCCATACAACCGGCCGGCATTTTTCAAGATCATTTACTTTAGTCCAGAGTTTGACCCGCTGGGCATTATGGGTATCTGCTGCATATTCGGCCTTTTTTTCGATTAATTTTCTGATTATGGAACGGTCATGTTCTGTTATTCTGTTCATTTAGTACTCCTCAACCGGGTTGGTAATAGTATATATTATAACTTATATAATAACATTGATAATAAATTATTCAATAAGATACCCGGAAGGGGGGGCGATCCGCAGTTTTCAACTTTATTGTATCAGGGAAGGATTGTCTCACAGGTAACTCCGGTTTTATTTATTTTAAGTATATGATAAAATAAATTAAAAAGCAATGCATTAATACGGAAATTTCTTGTACTTTTATGCCGACTGATATTTTTTCCATAGAAGGCCTTGATCGTCTTATAAATAATCTTAACCTTCAAATACTTAATCATGGTGTTTTAACAACCGACAGGGACTGGAATTATCCCGCTGTTGTTTCACCTTTTAACCGGTTATTTTATATCCTTGAGGGAAGAGCCGGAATTATAAGTAACGGTAAAAAAATTATTCTAAACAAAAATCATATTTGCCTGATTCCCGCGGAAACTCAAAATACTTACTTTTGTCCTGATTCTCTGACTATGGTTTTTTTCCATTTTCATTATAAAGTATTTGGTTTTACAGATCTTTTCAGTAAAAGAGAAAAATTATTTATTAAAAAAGCATGCTCACAAAATTCTAACTCATTAGCAGATTATTTTAATCCCAAAAACAGGAAATGTCATAAACGCGAACTCACGAACAGAGCCATTATTACCCTGGAAGGTGTACTCCGTCAGCAATTGTGTTCTTTTTTTGATGAAAAAACTGAAATGCGTATAAAAAACGCCAGCACGATACAAGTGAAAAACATTACACTTTTAAAATTTATTCAGGAACATTTAAGTGCGCAGTTAAAGGTTTCGGATCTTGCTGAATATTGTTTAATGACCTGTAATGGATTTTCCAAATATTTTATCCGTGAATTTAATCAACCGGTTAAAACTTTTCTGAATAATGGTTTATTTCTGCGATCCAGGGAAGCGCTGCTGCTTACGGATAAAAAAGTAAAACACATAGCTGAAGAACTCGGGTTTCGTGATGAATTTTATTTTTCAAGATTTTTTAAAAAGATGTCCGGACTGCCGCCTCTTGTTTACAAAAAAAATCAACTATGTCTATTAAAAAAGCAGGAAACCCGTGCTAAAAAATAATACAATTACCCAGTATGAAACTGCGGGTATTCCAATGAGAAAGCGCTATATATTCTTTAACCAATTTGCTAATTTTTTCAATATCAATATACTGGATGCCGCCACCTGTGAGGTGGATAAACGCTGGAATAGCAGAATTCCTAATACTGATGTCAACAGGCTTTTTTTAATATACGATGGAAATGGTTCAATAATAATAAATAAACAGACCTTTGATCTTAAAAAAGATCATCTCTATTTTATTCCGGTGAATTCATCTTTAATATTGGCAGGCAGCAATTATTTAAAACTGCTCTACTTTCATTTTGAGTTTAGTGTATCAACTAATGTTAATATCACGGACATTGTAAAACCAGTGCGATTTGAAAAAAAAGTGCAATCAAATGTTGTAAAAAAGTTTGAAGCCGTTTTAAAGGGTTCAAACATAGTAAAGCTGATTGAACTCAAACAACAGTTACTCTCTTATCTTTTTAATTTTTTTGACCCTGAAGACATTAACACTATTGGCTCTCATTTTGGAGCGCTTCAGCATTACAAAGATATTTTCAAATATATCGACGATCATTTATCAATCAAAATACGGAATACAGAGCTTGCAGAACTAGCCAACCTTCCAATCAAGTATTTTTCTTCAATATTTAAGAAAGATATAGGTATCAATATCAAAAGCTATATTGCTAATGCAGTACTTAAAAAGAGCAAACTTTTTTTATTAAATTCCAATCAAAAAATCACTTCAATAGCTCACGCATTGGGCTTCTATGATGAATATCATTTTTCGCATTTTTTTAAAAAGCACTTAGGCCTGTCTCCCAGCCAGTACAGATCCAAAAACAGATTTGCAATATAGGAGGAGTATAGTCAAATGAGCAGTCTTTACACAAAGAGGATTTTTTACATCTTTTTAATTTTTTTTGCATTGTATATTGCCAGTAATTGCATTATAATTAATTTAATTAATATATATGGCACGAACCGGTCCAGCCAATGAGGACTGGAGTATATCAACATAAAAGGACAGAACATGAATAATGTAGCCATTAGTGAAACACTGGAGAAACGGGGAAGCACAGAGTGGTTTGTACAAGAACGTTTTGGTATGTTTATTCACTGGGGCTTATATGCAATGCCTGCGCGTCATGAATGGGTTAAAAAAAGAGAGTTAATACCTGAAGATAAATATAATATATATTTTAAGCATTTCGACCCTGATATGTTTGATCCGCAGCAATGGGCAAAAATCGCAGCCGAAGCGGGAATGAAATATGTAGTAATTACCACTAAGCATCATGAGGGCTTCTGTCTCTGGGATTCACAGCTTACCGACTATAAGGCGACGAATACACCTGCAGGAAAGGATTTACTCCGTGAAATCATTGATGCTTTTCGTCTAGAAGGGATACGCATTGGTCTGTATCATTCTCTGATAGACTGGAATCATCCCGACTTTCGTATTGATGATCTTCATCCTTTAAAAGGCCTTCAGTCAAATGACAGAAGAGTTCAGGAAAAATATACTGACTACCTGCATGGTCAGGTCAGAGAGCTTTTAACAATGTACGGAAAGATTGATATCCTATGGTTTGATTACAGTTACCCTGCCGGCCGTCGCTATTTTGATGATGATTATGACGGTAAAGGAAAGAATGACTGGCGCAGTGAAGCCTTGTTAGAACTGGTCAGGGAACTTGCTCCTGAAATTATTCTGAATGACCGTCTGGATCTTGACGGAGGCTGGGATGTTAAAACACCGGAACAAATAACCCCGGAAAACGGAGTGATCATTGACGGAAAACCGGTTGTGTGGGAAGCATGTCAGACTTTATCGGGTTCATGGGGATATCATCGTGATGAAAGTTCCTGGCGCGATGCTGATGACCTGCTTCGATCACTAATAACCTGTGTGAGCGGTGATGGAAATTTACTCCTTAATGTCGGACCCACTTCCAGAGGCTACATCGATGAGAGAGCTATCGATCGTTTAAAGGGTATGAGTAAATGGATGAAATATCATGAACGTTCCATCAGGGGATGTACCAGGGCACCGGATAATTTCATACCGCCAAAACATTGCGCGTATACCTGGAATCCGGCAAACAAAAGACTATATCTTCATATCTTTGCATGGCCACATGGAAAATTGTTCCTTAATGGTCTTGAAGAGCGTTTCGAATACGCTCAGTTTCTTTATGACGGCAGTGAGGTAATAAATGTAAAGCTTCAACCTAAAGTCAAAGACTATTTAGAAAAACAATCATTTTACCCTAAAAACGCTCTGTGCCTTGCATTACCTTTATCAAGACCGCCTGTAATTATCCCGGTTATAGAAATATTTTTAAAATAAAAATCGGAAACATAAACAACTATTATATCAGTTTAATACAGCATTAAAAATATGTTCGGGAGTATGGTTATGAGTATGAAACTTTGTTTTTATACAATATTAATTTTATCTATAGGAATTGTGTATTCTGAACAAATGTATGAATCCTTTGAAGAAGGGATACCAGAACATTGGCGCCTTGCGGGTGACGGCTTAATTAAACTTTCTGACAGACATCTGAAACATGGGACCAATGCCCTGAGATGGCAGTGGAAGGCAGGTGATGAGATCTCTGTCAAACATAGTCTTGGCGATATATATCGCCAGGGAGGTTATGCGGGAACGTACTCGAAAGCTTCAATTGTGATATGGCTTTATAACGAAACTCCGGACAGCAGACACATTCGTTTTGAGTTTTGTGAAAATAATGAAGTGAAAGCCTTTTTTTTATTTCCGTTGAACTTTAAAGGATGGCGGCCCGTTCACTACAAACTATCTTATAAGTCGGAATTAAAAGGCGGCAGGATTACACCTGCAACAGATACGATTAATATCCTTGCTCCGGAAGGCGAAGGCGCATCAGATTCGGTTTATTTTGACCTCCTTGTTTATAATTGTCTTTACAGGTATACATGGCCGCAGGGTCCCATGCATGATCCTCCCTGGCAGCCGTTTCAGGCCGATAGCCAAAAGTTTCAGGAAATCACCACTGTTACACAAACACAAAGAGAAGGTATCAAAAAAATATACAGCGAAATTGTTGCCCAGATATTGGAGAAAATCCAACCTGTATCATTTGAACAGATCAGCGCCGATATTGAAAAACTGCAAATTAAACGAAAAGGGTCATATATAACCGGCACACCAATTGTCAACCCTGCATATGGCCTGAAAGAAACATACGAATGGATTCTTGGTGTAAGTCATCCCAATGATTGGGATGGAATACTTGGAGGCATAGGTTACTTATACCGGACAGTTCAAAATGAATCCCAAATAAAAAGTCTGGAAAAGTCATATATAGATATTATCGATCACATGGCAGATCAGGGAATGGAAGCCGGAGGTTTTGTTCATAACTGGTATCCTGGCAAAGGGTTCGCAGAAAGCACGTTTCTTATGAAAGATGTGTTAGAAAAATACAATCGCCTTGATCGGGCAAAAGAATACCTGGACTATAATTATCATACCAGAGACATTTTTTTTGATGAGGAGATATATGATCCGAACATGGACTTTTTTTATATCGATACCCGTTATTTATTATACGGCGCTATGTTACAGGGAAGCATCACTGAACAGGTGCGATGGTTAACAAGATTCAAAGAACATCTGTCAAAAAATGTACTATACGAAGGTCCAAATGGTTTCAAACCTGATGGATCCACCTTTCACCATGAGTATCATAATCTAAATTATGCGCTCTATTGTATTGCCGGTTTTACCAGAATTATTAAAGCGATGTCGGCAACTCCATTTGCGCTTTCACCGGAAGCTTACCGCAGACTAAAAAAAGCCGCTCTTAACCAAAGGTATTGTGCCAATCTCCAGGACCTCCCTTTGTCACTGCATGGAAGATATCCGTTTGGTCACAGCCAGAATAGATTCCCTCTTAACACAGAAACATTATTCAATCTTTCTCACTGCGGAGAGCCTAACAGCTCACAATTGGATCATGAGTGCCTGGCTGCATTGTTGAGACTGGATCCCTCATATGGAACAAATGCTATTTTCAAAAAAAGCGGCATCAGTGCAGAAAAACCGCCACAGGGAAATCTGACTATGAATTTTGCGGCACAGATGAGCCACCGAAGAGATTCCTGGCTTGCTTTTGTAAGAGGATACAGTAAGTATTCAAGATGGGGAGAATCGTATGCTTCAATGAACGAGTTCGGACGATACTATGCTGATGGTCACCTGGAAATTCTCTCCGGGGGGAACCCCGTAAGCCTCGCAGAAAGCGGGTGTATCGAAGAGGGTTGGGACTGGAATATGCTTGGCGGAACAACGGTCATCCGCCTGCCGGCTGAATTACTCCGGTCATCGGGCGTAACCTTATTTATCAGAAGTCCTTATACTTTTATTGGAGGACTAACACATAATAATCAAAACGGGTGTTTTGTTATGCAGCTTGCTGCTCAGGATAAATACAAAGGCTCGGCAGGTTTTCCGGAGAGGAATGAGGGTAAAAAGACTTATTTCTTTTTTGATGATTTAATTGTCTGCCTGGGAAGCGGTATTAATAATAATGATACAGAACATCCTACCGTAACCACACTTTTTCAAAAGGCATTGGTAAATATGCCGGCGTCAGTCCTGTCAACTACCAATATCGGGGGAGAAAAAAAGATCATTTGGGATCCATCACTTCCAATTCTCGTTAACGGAAAAACTATTTCAGTATCAACATCCAACCCTGTTGAAGTAGACAATTCAGGTGCTGGCTGGATAATTGACACTCAGAACACAGGATATTATTTCCCCGCTGGCTCCAGGGTTTGTTATACGAGATCATGTCAGACAAATCGTGAAAACACGGATAAAAAAATTCTTTCCGGTCATTTTGCGACGGCATGGATTAACCATGGGAAAGCGCCATCGCAGGCCGGGTATGAATATGCGCTGAAGGTAAAGGCAAATGAAAAGGAGATGTCTGAATTTACTGCGGCAATGCAGAAAACTGGTCAAGAGCCATATAAAATATTACAGAAGGACAGCGAAGCCCATATTGCATATTATACAAAACGCAAACTGTATGCATATATTCTTTTTTCGCGACAGCAGCTCGTAACAAACAAAAACATGCTCGTGTACGAAGTTTCAAGACCCTGTCTTATTATGCATGAAAAATTGGACAACGGGGGATATTTATTCAGTGTATGTGATCCTGATCTTAACATTGAAATAACAGGTACTGATCAAGAAATCAGTCACTCTCGTTCTCTCTTTATCACTTTAGCGGGTTCCTGGCAATACAGTAAGAAAAGTAAAGAGTATCGGATCATCAGCCGTACCCAGGCCAGTACAATAATCGAATTCATCGCTCATGAGGGACGAAGCATTTCTGTCACTCTCAATCCAGGAGTATCGGGGCAAACCGTACACACTCATACACTGCTGCCGGGAACAGAGGCGAACAATGTAGCACTGTTTGATTTAAAAACGGGTGAAGTAACTCTTGATGTCGAAAAATCACAGCCGAAAATAGGGGATCTTCCACTGAGTAAAATTGGCGGACCATGTAAACTCAGGTTTAGAAAATGTAATGAGGAAAAAACAGAAATAATGATGCTGAGAAACAGTCAACCGACTGATGTGGAGTTATCAGGCTGCTGGGAAGTCAATCCCAAAGATCTTCACGTTGAAACGATAATGCGAAACAAGAATATAACCATGTTTGAATTTATGCCGGAAAGTACCGGCAGGCTGTATACTTTGAGCTTAAATAAAAGGTGCAAGGAAATTAATAATAACCGTATTGCTCTTTACTTTAACGATTCAAAATGGGACGGAAACACGATCGATAAACTTAAGAAGGCAGGATTCATATTTAATACGTATGCAGAAAATGATAAAAGTATTTTTATCAGTGAGGAGAAATTATACTTTCTTGATGTAGATAAAAAGAGAGAGCCTGAAGCAAAATTAAATTTTGATGCCCTGCCATCCGGATGCCTGGAAATATCAGTTTCTGTTGTTTCAATTGATATAAGCGGAAAAATCATTCTATACTGCGGGGAAGAGCCTTTAATAAAGTTTCATATCGACAATATCAGAGGTGCTACTGTAGAGTCACGCGAAGGTAATGCTGAGCTGCCGCAGCTAAAAGTACGGGTTCCATTCTATGATATACAATTGTTCTGGCATTTCAAGGATGACTACGGAGAAGAAATCATTTATACATTATTCTGTCACGGCAAAAAAGTTCTTTCCGGTGTAAACGGCATAGGAAGAGGAGTGCCCGACAGACTGCTTATACGTGCAGGATGGAGTGCTTTGGTAAACCGGGGGTTTGTTTTTAAAAAAATCATTATCAAACCATATCAAATTCCACCTTTAGGCTCAAAAAATTGATATCAAAATAATGAATAACTTTTTTATCAAATTATTTTTTTTTAAATTAAACAGCGGGGCACAAAATGTCTGAAAAACCAAAAGGTTTATTAATTACTACAGAAAAAGTATATAAAGGTTTTTTTAATGAAAAAATTATTGCGCAAATACAAAGTTTGGTTGATTTGAAAATAATTACTCGGAAATGTTTCGGAGATGAATTTAACTACAGAGAAATATTAAAAGCTTATTCCCCGCGGATAATAATCACGGGATGGGAGTCCCCCTATCTGACATGTGAACTGCATAAAATGTGCGGGGAATTAAAACTTATCATTCATACCGCCGGGAGTGTAAAAGGCATTGTGGAAAAGGGAGTGTTACAAAAAGGTGTATTAGTGAGTAACTGGGGTTCGACTTCCGCTATTACAATTGCAGAAGCATCTCTCATGAGGGCTATCGCGTCTTTAAGACGAGTACCGTTCTGGCATAATGAAATGCATTTCCGGGGTAACTGGAAAGGACCGGATGCATATTGGGAAAGTCTTTTTTATAAAAAAGTAGGCATTCATGGTTTTGGAAAAATATCTAAGGCTCTGGTAAAATTACTCGCTCCGTTTTCCTGCGAGATATCTGCGTATTCTCCGCATGCCCCGGAAGAGTCATTTATCGAATACAACATTAAAAGATCTCGGACTCTAAAAGATCTGTATTCCGAAAATCAAATCATTGTTAATTTAGCTGCGGCAACTGAAGAAAATTATCATATCGTTGATGAAAATATTTTAAAATCGATGCCGGATCATAGCCATTTAATACTTACCGGAAGAGGGATGACTATGGACACGGAAGCTTTAATAAGGGAGTTGAGATCCGGTCGGATTTACGCTGCCCTTGATGTATTTGAACAGGAACCCCTGTCTCCGAAATCTCCTTTGCGTGGTCTGGATAATTGTCTATTAATACCGCATATGGCTGGTCCAACTCCGGATCGTTACGTTGATATGGGTAATGTTGCGTTACAAAATATAAAAAACTTTTTGGGGAAACAGGCCTTAATAAATGAAGTTACAGCTGATAAATACAGTTATATGACTTAAGGTATAGCTGTTACGCAGGAAAACGCAAGCGGTTTCAGGGGTATTTCTCGTTTTTTGAGCGATTCCGTCCAGCAGTTTGCGGGGCCGAAGGCGGGTCCCGCAAATTGCGAGCAAGGTAAGACACGATAGTGTCTTACCGCCACGGCCTTGACTGTTTGAAAATATACATAACCGTTCATTGCCCGACGGCGCAAGCGAAAAAAAAGAGAAATACCCCTGAAACTAAAAGCTTGCGTTTGCCCTGGTACATTCAGCCTGCTTTTTAAAATAACGCTTATTACTTTAATTATTTTTCCGATACTGTTCCTGTATACGTATATCCCCCATCGTATTATTTAAACGGAGTATACAGTGAAAATTTTCAGATCACGCGTTTTTCCTAATCACTTTTTATATTGTCTTTTTATACTGATTATTACAGTAAACCTTTTCTGCGCCCGTGAATACGTCGCGCCGAAATACCACGAGCCATGGACCAGGACACGAACCTACCCGATGGAAAAAAAGTTTCCTCTCGGCGAATATAAAACCGTACGGGTGAACAAAGAAACAATGCCTGATTTCCGCCGCAATCTCCTGATAATTTCAAAAAAAGTTTTTTCCGTCACGATGAGCTATGATGCAAAAAAATATGCTCTTGTAATGGAAGACATTGGTTATCCGAAATTGTTTTATCTGGAACCGGAAAATTTAGTTCTCCAGGAGTTTTCATACGCCTACGGTTTTTGCGACGAAGCGCCGGTCATGACAAAAGACGGCAACGTCATTTATTTTGTGAGTGATCGTTTCGGCAATAAAGAAATCTACCGGGCAGACAGATCACAGTTTCTTGCAAAGTCTCCGTATCTCGTTGATTTGATTGTGGATAATCTGCATGATAATTTTGATATTTGCATAGATTATGAAGGAACAAAACTCGCCTATATATCAAAAAAAGAAGACCGGAGCAGGGTATATATAAAAAATATTGCAGACGGTACGGAATTTTCTCCCAGTCATCATACAGAATATGCGGTAAAACCGTTATTATCAGGGGACGGGAAATTCTGTATATACACAGTATATAACCGCATGGGTTTAATGGTTATTCTTTCGGACCTCGAAAAAAAAGTCAATACTCTCGTAACAGACTTTATGAAGCATGAAAGCCTCCCCGCAGTAAACGGAACCGGCGCGCGGATTGCCTTTACAGGAAAAAGAAATTATCTGGTTCACGACATGTATATGTATGACCGCACAGAAAACGTGCTTTTCAACATCACCGATGATATGAAAAGCGATGATACCTGCCCGAATATTTCCGATGACGGAAAAGTCATTGCATATCAGGCAGACGGGCAGTGGGATCAGAAATCAATCCGTGTCATTGATGAACGGACAAAAAATATTTTCTGGTTCCATGAGTACCGCACACACATGGTAAAACCGCAGTTAAGCGCCGACGGCAATACACTGATTTTTCAGGTAAATGAAGTCTGGGTTACTGCCGACCTGGAAGCCGTCAGGAAACATTTTGCGGAGAAAGCCGGTACAAACGGATGAAGTTCCGGTAAAGTTAGTTAATTTTTGATTCTATTATTTCACATCCCGCCGCCGCAGCGCGACTATTGAAATTTCGTCCTGCGGTTTATGTGTTCCGAGAAAGCGCCCCAAGCCGCGGAGACTCTGTTCAATAAAATAAGAAGGGTGTGCTTTCGGATTATCCGAGAAAACTTTTCTGAGTATATCAATTACCCGGTCCCGGCCGTACATTTCACCGCGCGCATTCTTCGTTTCGACCAGACCATCCGAATATGCGAATACTGATTCTCCGGGATTGAAATCAATATCACGCGCAGTAAATTCTATATCGCTGTCAATTCCGATGAGAAGCTGGGAACCGCTCAGGCTGCGGAGTTTTCCGTCTGCGCAGAAAATAAGAGGATGGTCATGACCGCTGTTTGCAAAAGAAAGCGTGTTTGAAGCGGGATTAATCAGAAAAAACAAAGCCGTAAGAAACACCGCCTCCATTTCATTGCCTGCATTCATTTCTTTATTTATCCGGTTAAATAATCCGCTGACCACCGAACCGGCAAGAGGTCTCGGTGCAGGAACAATACCCTCGACGTAGCGGCCGGTTATTTCGGACACGAATGAATTGACCGCGGTGGTATGGAAGTCATGTCCCATAACATCGTACAGAAGAACCAGTTCACCCTGGTATACCCCTTTGTTTATTGTGTAATGCATAATATTATCACCGCCGAAAAAGCGGCCGGGAAAACTCACTGCTGCAACTTCCACTCCGGGCAGCGTTTTATTCAGGCAGAATTCAACCGTTTTGGGAAGAGTAAAGTTCATGTGTTCCGCATCTTTTTCAGATTTTTTCCCTGCGGATGAATTCAGGAACGCCCGGTATTCCTGAACAAATGCAAACCGGTGCGCACGCTCTTCTTCAGCAAGTCGCCTGAGAAGACTCTGCACGAGCGGGGTCAGCCCGTCCTGCTGGCTGTAGTGATGATAGTATTCAAAGGAATTAGTTTCTAACCGTATTGATTCGCGGAGTATTTTTTTGATTAATTCGGCGTCTTGTTTATCCATTTACACCTGCGCTTTCTTTTCGCTGCGGTAAAAATCATGCATAACCGACACAACCCGTTCTATTTTATCTTTACCGAGCTCAGCATACATCGGCAGAGATAATATTTCGTCCGCAAAGGATTCTGTTTTCGGGAAGCTGCCCTTCCCGCCCAGGGTGTTGCCGTAACACTTCTGTAAATGAACGGGAATCGGATAATGAATACCGCAGGAAATATTCTGCGCAGTAAGATATGACAGAAGCGCGTCACGTTTAGGAGTGCGGATAATGTAGAGGTGAAAAATATGCGTTGAATCAGGGCTTATTTGCGGAGTGTGCACCGGCAGCCCCGCATCTGTGATACACTTCGTGTAATATGCTGCGGCCTCATTCCTCGAATGGTTCCACGCGTCAAGATATTTAAGTTTCACATCGAGAACCGCCGCCTGAATCGTGTCAAGACGCGAGTTTACTCCTTTAGTGTCGTGATAATATTTTTTACTTTGTCCGTAGTTACGTAGCATTAATAATTTTTGATATATTTCTTTATTCTGTACGGTGATGAGTCCGCCGTCACCGAACGCACCTAAGTTTTTCCCGGGATAAAAGCTGAAGCATCCTGCAGAAGAAAGATTGCCTGCCCTCTGGTCTTTATACCGTGCGCCGTGCGCCTGCGCTGCATCTTCAATTACAAAGAGGCTGTGTTTTTCTGCAATCGCGCGTACTGCGTCCATGTCGGCGCACTGACCGTAGAGGTGCACGGGCAGAATTGCTTTGGTTTTGGCGGTAATTTTTGATTCAATAAGACCGGTGTCGATTAAGTAATAATCATTACAGTCGCAGAGTACGGGTACCGCGCCGGCAGCAGTAACCGCGAGCGCAGTCGCAATAAATGTATTTGCGGGAAGAATAACCTCATCTCCGGGGCCTATATCGTGTGCGGTAAGCACGAGACGAAGCGCGTCGAGTCCGCTCGCAACCCCTGCGGCGTAAGGAGCACCGATGTATGCGCTGAAGTTTTTTTCAAACCCTGCGGTATCCTCTCCAAGAATAAATGCGGTGTCGCTGATAACGCGGTTAATCCGCGCGGTGATTTCATTCTGAACCTGCGGAAGCTGGGCTTTGAGATCAACAAACGGAACCGGCGTTGCTGCGGTACCTTGATTTGATTGTTTACTGTTATTCATTTTTTTCTTAACCTTTTTTTGGATATATATTTTACTCTACTTTGGTAAATAGGTAACATGCAATGGCAAAATCCGCGACCAACCACTTTTTTTTGTTATTAGGGCTCACGCTTAAGCCGCTTCCTGCGGCCGCGTTCGTTAAAGCACATCCTGTGCGGGCTTGACCCGGTGCAAAAAAAAGTGGTTGGTCGCGGATTTTGCATATTCTTTACGTTCAATTTACCAAAGTAGATTTAGAATGTATATTTTAATGTGCATTACCGGGGATACGCAAATTCCCTGATGCCTTCTTTACATTTCATTTCGTGAATATTTTTCACTACCCTGGCGGGGTTGCCGTACGCAAGACTGTTTTCCGGAATATCGCGGGTTACTACGCTGCCGGCGCCGATGAGCGAGTTTGCGCCGATAATTACTTTCGGCAGAATGGTACAGTTTACACCGATACGGACGTTATCACAAAGGGTTGGACCCTGCATGCATTTTGTGCAGACCGGACATGGATCGTTGCCGAAAATTACACCGGGTGCGAGAAACACATTATTACCGATTTTGGAAAACTGCGCGATATAGCAGTTGTTATGAATTTTAACATTATCGCCGATTACACTGCCGTAGTCGATACAGGAGTTATTCCAGATATTAAAGTTACACCCGATCAGGTTTTCTTCCCGGATAATCACGTTATGGCCGGTCTGTAGTCCGTCTCCGATGACTGTGTTGGTATATATTACCGTACCGGAACGGATTGCGGCATTATTTCCGATGATGAGGTTCTGTAATAGCACCTGCCTTCCGGTCCGGTATCCGAGCAGCACATTCGGGTCGATTAACGCCCCGTTTCCGATTTGTGTATTCGGAAATATGCGGGATGTTTCCGGATCAGTTGATTTCAATTACTTCTCCATTATTGTGTATGGAACGATCAACCGCTTCCATCACTTTTACTACTTCATATCCGTTTATTCCCCCGGTAAGCGGCTCAGTACGGTTTTTTATACAATCGGTAAAATGAATGCACTGATCTTTAAGCGGTTCGTTTAATGTAATCCTGGGGCTGATAATATCGCCGTCGCGCTGCACGAGCTGGAATGAACCAAAATCATCTGCTTGTTCATGAATGGTGAGCGCAATGCCCTTTTGATACAACTTAACTCTCTCGAGATTATCAAGATCATTAAACACCACACGGGCTTTACTGCCGACGATGCGGATGGTGCGTTCCTTGTTTGAATCTGCCCAGCTTACATGAATATTGGCGATAATATTTTTCGGATATTTCAGGTTAATAAACGCGGCATCTTCCCGGCCAGGTTTTAAAAAACACGCGCCTGCGGCAGAGACGCTTAACGGCATTGCGCCGAGGAGGTAATTGAATACGGATACATCGTGCGGCGCAAGATCCCACACGGCGTTTACGTCTTCGCGGATGAGGCCGAGGTGTGTCCGGGTCGCGTTAAGATAATAAATATCGCCGAGTTCACCGCTCTCAGTGTATTCTTTTATTCTGCGTACGGCGGAATTAAAAAGGAATGTGTGCCCTACCATCAACAGTACCTGCTGCTTTTTGCTGATACTGATCAGGGTTTCGGATTCGGAGGCTTTAAGCGTGAGCGGTTTTTCGGCGAGTACGTGTTTTTTCGCGCTCAGGCATTTTTGAATAATATCGAAGTGTGTCGACGCGGGAGTAGCGACTACAACTGCGTTAACCCCTGCATCTTGCAGAATTTCTGTAATGTCTGATGTTCCGAGTACTGAGGGATAGAGCGCGGCTATTTTTGCTGTTTTAGCCGCATCACGGTCGCAGACATATTTGACACTGACACCCGCTATGGACATAAAATTACGGACATAGTTTGGCCCCCAGTGCCCGAGACCGATTACCGCAAGAGTTATCAAAGGGAAACCTCCGTTGATTTAAAAAACATAAATCTCTTATTATGAAAGTACACAACAATTTTGCATAAGTTGTATACGTGCTCTGTGTATAGTTTAAAATAAAATCGACTTACTGTCAATTAAGCGCCGGTTAAGCGCCGATAACAATAACTGCGTCCCGGCCTTCACCGATGACCTCGCGGGTAAGCCGTTCTTTCCATGGTTTTTGACGGGCATCCGGGGTGCGGTCGAAAACTACGAGATAGCACGGCGCGTTTTTGTCTACGGTATCCCGGTAACGGCGGATTTGCGTAAGTCCATTTTCGATAGTTTTACCTTTTCCGTACCGGTTAACTAATTTAATTTCGATTATCGTGATCACGCCGCTATACTCCACGGCAATATCCATCTTCCCCGCCCCGCAGCATACTCCCTCTCGACACGGCCTCCGCCATTAATTACCCTCTGGAGAAAAGCCATCATAAGAAGATGCGGGAATGCTTCAGTATAGTCGGCACGCTGTTCCCATATTTCTGAATTATGTGCCCAGAAATTCTGGAATTCGCTCATTAGCGCATCCATATCAAGAGAACCGTCTTCTTTTTTCCAGCGCCATTCGGGGGCGGGGATTGCATCCTGCATTCCCTGAGAAAGAACACGGGCTATAGTCTCGCGATAGATGGGGTTAGAAATAACAGGATTCCCGTTCATGAGATTTACCAATCCAATATCGACTGTATAGCGGAAATCGTCACCGTCTGTAAGCGTTGGATCTGCTTCTCCGATTATGATCGTCTGCACTATCCGTTTTATACGTTTTTCCCGCAGGCGTTCTGTAAGACTGTCTAAATGAACCACACGTTCCTGAATAAGAATTTCCCTCGCAGTCCGGATGCGGTCAGTTTCCACAGTTTCGCCATTTGGACAAATTGTCCATACGCATTTTTTAAACAGCGCATTGGTTAACCAGGGCAACGCTTAACGGAAAAAGACCGATGTTTCTTGTCGCGAATCCGCTTCGAAGCTGGCGGAGAAAACTCACCATCGCCTGATCCTGAAGCAAGTCAACTTCATCAAAAAGAACCACGAGCGGCTTAGGCGCGATAAGCCTCGCCCATTCCGAGAGAATGAAAGTAAGATCGCTGAAGGGATCTTTGTTTGTAATTACAGGAACAAACTGCCGCGGCAGCAGTTTGCCTGCATGCTCCTTAATCGCGTTACAGATTGCAGGCATGGCCCGTTCCGCATCAGAAAGCCCCTGACAACGTTCGACACTCACATAACATGCAACAGCCTTTCCGGCGGCATTAATCTCTTTCATCCATGTGTGCAAAAAAGTGGTTTTACCGGTTTGCCGGGGAGCATGTAAAACCCAAAACAGCTTTTGATCTATGTAGCGGGAAAGTTGGGCACGAACCAATCGTTTTGCAGGTTCAAGAAAATAGTGATCTTCAGGATTGCATGGCCCTGTAGTATTAAAAAAACGCGGCATGTGAGAATGATACAATTTATTCTGCAAAAATGCAAAATTTCAGGAAATTCGTAAGACATACACTGTTGCCGGTTTGTACTCCGTATTGTATAATCACTGCAGTGGGCAGCGAAAATATCAAAAAACATATTTACCTTAAAAATTATTTAAAAAAACAGATTCTGAACGGTAAATTAAAACCTGGCGATGTGATCGGATCCGAGCACTCGCTTGTAAAAGCGCACATGGTGAGCAGACACACCGTACGGCAGGCGCTCGCAAACCTTGTGCATGAAGGTTTTCTTTCCCGCTCACAGGGAAGCAGGACGACGGTGAGCGACCGGCATCTCCTGAAGAAGAAAGAATTGCGCGTAATGGTGCCTCTTCCGGCTATCGCAAAAAGATTTAGCGCTCTTAATTCGTTTTTTTTTCGTCAAACCGGCTGCAAAGTCCGGATATTGTATGATGCATTTGATTATAACAATCCCAAATCGGTAATAGAAAAATGCTCGCGCGCCGACCTTGTCTTTTTCAATACCGAAAATATTGAGTTTTTTCATCAGAATAAAGTATTTCTCTCTCCCTCGCGGCTGCCTTCACTTTCTGCGCGGATTAATTCAGATCCTCTTATCAGCATAATCAGCCGTTTCTGCCGTATTGACGGAGTGTTAGTCGCCCCGCCGGTTTTTTTTTCTCCCCTTACAGGTATTGTAAACATCGATCTTTGCGCCGCCGCTGGCATAGTACTGCCCAAAAGATTCACAACTATTGAAGAATTATTCTCCTGTGCTGCACAGGTTTCCCGCTATGCGGGAAACGGTAAAATCGCCGGACTTCTGCTTTCTGACCATTGGAGCAGGCTCGGTTATTTTTTACGGATATGGTTCCCGGAAAACACCTGGTCTGCCTCCTGCGTCTGCGAAGGAATTACCCGTTTAAAAGCATTGTGCGCGGACGGAAGCACAGTAATCGATACTGAACCATACATTCAGAAAATTTTCCATGCGGGGAAAGCCGCAATGTATATCACTACTTTTTTTGAACTTGAAAATTTAATAAAAACTGCGCCTTTCAGGTTTGACATTTGCGGGCTGCCTGCAGGGCAGACAATTTCAAATTCATTCCGCGTAACCGCCTGCGGCATTGTACGAAAAGCCGGAGATTATTCCCTTGCAGAAAAATTTCTTGATTTATTTTTTTCAGTTAAATTTCAGCAATACATGCGCGCGAGCGGCGGGGGGCTTCCCGTTCTTCATGCAGCAGCGTACGGCAAAATTGATCTCGGTGAAAAACTGCCGCAGAATTATCATTCCTTTGCTGATGATCTTGCGCATGCAGTGTATTCGCCGCAAAATCCTCCCGGTGAAATCAATAATAAACTTGAAAAATTCAGCGAAATGATTTGGCGGAATTTTGATATTCCTGAAAATTTATTGTGCTGATTTTAAACTAAAAAAGTGCTTGACAAATCAATAATTCTGGTGTATACTTAACATTAAACATGTTCGGACATGTTTAATTCAAAATAACTGAGGTTTTTTATGATACAAAAATGCTGTTTTATTTACAGAAAAATGTCATCCTTTGCTTTTTTGATTTTATACATTTGCTTTTGTCTGTTTATCGGCACAGCCAATAGTACAGAATCTTCTCCTGAAAACCTTTCCAGCCTCGTGCAGATTACAGCAAGCTCAGCGGCCGGGAGGAATAATGCGAAATACAGTATTGAACATGCAATTGATGCAGATATTGATACCTGGTGGGCATCCGCTGCGAAAGCGCAGCTGCCGCAAACGATAGAGCTTTCGTGGGATGAGACAATTGATATTGACGTCATCGCTGTTATTCTGCAGACAGATGTGAACCCCCATATCTACGCTAAAATAACCTCGATAGATATCCGCTTATCGGATGGTACAGAAAAAACCGTGGAGTGCGGGCAGGGCGCAGCCGGCACGGAAATTATCCGCTTCAATGAAGTACACTCCGTAGATGCCATAACAATCATTATAAATAAAGTCGCTGAAATGAAAACTTTTATCGGCATAAGGGAAATCGGTATTTTTCTTGACACTAAAAAAACAATAAACGATACGTCAATCAAAACTTATATAAAAAAAACTATCGACACTGGAGGTTCGAAAGAAGCATCCCTTCTGCCGGGTCTCATTCAGGAACCAGGCAAAAACCTGATTGCTGACGGAGGTTTTGAAAATGCATCCATTGGTGAAAATATCCCTGAGGGGTGGATAATAAGGGAAGGGCGGGGCAGCGGTCAACACATAACTGTAACAGATGAAAAAGCATACAAAGGAGAAAAATCCGTGTTAATAGAAGATGATGATCCGGTAAAAGGAATCGGTATTCTGTCAAAAGTGGTTCCGGTAATCGCCGGGGAAACGTACAGGATTGGATGTATGGTGTATTCCGCAGAAGGAGATCCTCATGCCAGTTTTTTTATTCAATTTTTTGATAATAAGAATAACCGTATATATAATAAATCTTACGCGCCGTCAAAGAAAGAAGAGTGGTTCCAGATTCAGGAAATTGTTACTGCTCCGCCCGGTTCAGCCGGATGCGCGGTTATGTGTAACCGCGGCACAATCACCACAGGAAAAGCATATTTTGACGAGGTAGAAATAACACCGGTATCTCCATCAATGCTGGTTTCAAAGGAGATTGCTGAAGCAGCAAAGGGCATTCGCATTGAAAGCAGCCTTGATTTGCGCCATAGCGAAATTGAGACACTCAAATACGCCATATTTGATAAGAATCTGAATTCAGCTTTTTATCTTGCAAAATACACGGCGCCGTTTTCGGTACGCATCATATTTGACACGCCCAGAAACGCGGATTGCATGCGGCTGTTTATCCGTGAAACTTCGGAAATACACGGAAAAGCATACGCACGGTGGAAGAAAATCTCGCTCACTTTGAACAGGAAAGAAAAATATACTCAGGAATTCATCAATGCCTTTGGCCCTAATGAAATCCGTTTCCCGCAGACAAAAATTACCGACGCTGAAATCACCTTTCTGGAAGAATGGAATCCTGATAATAAAGGGTTTGCTCTGAATGAAGCTGATTTTTTTATCCGGACCGAAGCCGTGCGGGACAGTACCGGCAAGATCATCAAAGGAACCGGCAGCAGCTCAATCATCCCTGAAGGTATACGGTTTGATTACTCTCCGCAATATCCCACATTTATTTTCCGCAAAGATGATGTGATGCGCGCGAGAAAACGAATCACTGAACACACATGGGCCGGCGAAATGAGCCGTGAATATATTTCAGCAGCTGATAAATGGCTTGCAGTACGCGATGAAGAAATTCTTTCATATATACCACGTCAAAAAGTTTTTTTTGTATACGGTCTCGGAAAAAATTTATGTCCGCTATGCGGCACCCGTATGATTGCCTCGGGATTTCAGGCGCCGGGTATTGTTAAATGCGGCAAAGGCCATACATTCCCCGATTCCGCGCATCCGGATGAGGGAGGCGGATGGATAGATCCCAAAAAGCAGGAAAAATTCTATTTCAATGCAATCTACAATGATTATGTAATTACGCAGATGAGGAACAATGTCCTGAAAGCCCTTTGTTATGCATACGCGCTTACCGGCGATGAACGGTATGCGGCGAAAGCTGCCTTAATTCTTGACGCAATCGCTATGATAAATCCGCTGTGTTTTGAGGGGCCGCTGGATTATCCCGGCGCTGTAGAGGGTAAAAAAGGCGGCGGCAGAATGAATATGCCCCTGTATCAGGTTGCGCGCGCGCTCCAGCAGTATGCGGCTTATTACGACATTCTCCGTATGTCCAAAGCGTTTGAATCCGGATCTGTGAATACAAAATACAAAACCATCGAAGAAAATGTGCGGTATGGATTGATTCTCGACAGCGCTGACTATTGTATGGGGTACCTTGACGATGGACAATACCGCTTCACCAACGGCTCACTCGATTTCGGCATGGGCGGAATGGCTGCGGGCATTGTACTCGGAATTCAATACTGGATCAATTACCTGTTGGTACATGGCGCCATTTCATTTCCCGCAATTCTTGCCAACACCTTTGACAGGGATGGATGTTATTATGAGACCTCACTTTCATATGAAACACACACCAGGCATTTGTGGGAGCAGATCGGCAACGCGTTTATAAATATGAGAAGTGATAATTATCCCGAAGGGTATTCTTTTTACCGGAATCCGGTTTTTAAAAGAATGTTTTTCCGGGCAGAGGAAAAATATGCCTGCGCGGGACATCAGCCGATGTTCGGCGATTCCGGACCTGATAAAGGTATCATTAAAATTTATCCGGAATTCACCCGGAAAGATGTGCAGTCTGCGTTACAACTGTGGGCGTACGATGCGGGGAACCGGAAAGATTACACGGCCGCTTTACGGAAGTATGCAGGGACAAATATAAATAAAGCGTATGACAAAACGGATTGGTGCCTCTTTAACGCGCCGGATATCCGTTTAGAAACAGAAACAAAAAATGAAACAGAAACAGATAATGTTTCTCCATACCGGGGAACTTCACTGCTTGGTCAAAAGGGCATTGCTTTTTTAAGAACAGGAAAATTTCCTGCTGAATCCGCAATGCTGCTCCGTTACGGGCCGACACTCAATCATGGACAGCTCGATGAGATGTCGGTCATGTTTTTTGCGAAAGGAAGGGAGTTTTCCTTTGATCCCGGATATTATAATACCCACTACCGGATGGGATGGACACGGCAGACAGTTGCGCATAATACGGTTGTAATAAATCAAAAATCCCAGCTTGAGGGCGCGATGGTCGGAGTCAATGCCAATCACAGTTATGCCGGCGGCGATCTTGGATACCTTTTCAGAACCAGCGGATTTCAAACCGTCGAAGCACGTAATGAAAATGCCTACCGCGCCGAAGAATGTTCGCTGTACGCACGGACAATTGCTCTTGTCGATATAAGCAGCTCTGATGTATACGCAATTGACATTTTTGAGACGTCAGGCGGAAGTGTACGGGATTTTCCTTTTCACGCACAGGGAGAAGTATTTACTCCCGGCGATACTTTAAAGTTTGGATCAACTGCGCCGGGAGGATCGCTCGCCGGATCTGATATCCGGTGGGGTGATAAAGTCCAGGCGGATTACCGGATTGAAGGCAGCAAAGAAGATTTTTATTGGACTGCGCCGGGTTATGGATATGGCTTTTTGTTCAACCACGCTGAAGCGAGCGGGAAAAATCTCTGGAGCGCTGAATGGAAAAATACGGACAAACAGAAATCAGCATTTGCATTTTACATGCTCGGAGAGCGCGGCCGCACCATACTCGCGGCAGACGGTCCACCTCGCTTTATGAATGTGAAATACATTATTGCACGGGATAAAGGCAGCACACCCAGCCGGTTTTTCACTATTCAGCACCCGTATGAAATGAAATCAAAAATTCTTGATATACAGGAAATTAAATGCGGAAATGAAACCGCTTCCGGGTCTGTTTCCGGCAGAAAATTTACACCCGGTACAGGACTTATTCCGCAGGGAGTATCAATTACCGTCGACACCCGGATTACTCCGGTTGACACAAATGTGTTGCAATACTCTTTTATTATGCTTGATCAAGGCGAAAAGTCTCCGGTAAATATACGGAGTCTGAGTGCGCTTGATTTGGTTTTAGCGGAAACACAGAATAAAGGCGAATTTATTTCATTTCCGTTTACTGTAAGTTTGGACGCGGTATGGAATATATCGTTTGTATTACGGCAGGGACCGTCTTTCGGCATCTACGGTATTTATATCGACGGAAAAAAAATACACACGTATTCCGGCGCTGCCGACACATTTGATTTCGGATCCTGCAGTGCCGGAGCATTTCCAATCAGAAAAGGTGATCACGTTGTTAAATTCGTTCTTGAATCCGAGACAGGTATAATGGGTTTTGTGTCAATGACATTAGAAAATACCGCAAAAAGTGTGGAAAAGCCTGCGCCTGTCCTGCCGGAACCAAGAACCGATTTTGTAATCAAGGCGGGAAACCCGGAACAGAAAACTGAATTTGCACACGGTTCATTTACCGGAACGCTTTTTTTTGCTTCGGATTCCGCAGAGGGACCAAAAAAAATCCGCCTCACACGCGGGGAAAATTTTATTTTTAAAGGATACGGCCTTGCATCATCGGACGGCGGTATACTCACCGGACGAATAGAAAAAGTTGATTATACCGAAACTTCTGTTACCGTCAGCGGACTATTTCCAGAAACACTTTCGGGTATGTACGCAGTTATTTCCAATTCGGAATATACTCACAGCAGCACCTACACGGTTAAAAAATGTATTCCCAAAAGCAAAAGTACGATCATTGTTTTTGAAGAACCGGGATTTTTTCTATCCTCAGGCATGGTTGAAAAAAAGGCCGAAGATAAAGGGACAATTCATAACGCGTATTATTTCCCTTTTGCAACCGGGCTTGGAAACATTGAAAATGGCTATTTTAATAATAAGATGATTCTGAATGACCGAACCGGGAAATTCACGAAAATAACCGCCGTTGAAAAAACATTAATAAAAGACGTCACAGTTGAAAATAACGCGGGGTTTGAACCGGGCGATTCTTTCAGGGTGTGCGATATTACACCCGGCGATGAAGTGATAATTCCTCTTTTACTTGGTATTGATATTTTAGAAGCTCAAGGCAATGTATGCACAATTAATGTGATTACCTCTCATGCTTCTGATTTGACCGTACCATTTCCGGTAAAAGAAGGCGTGTATTTTTCAACACCCGATATACAAGCGCGCATTCCCGCTGCCCAGATTAAGCTGTCAGGCGGAGTGAGCGTTATTACGGTAAATGAAGCAATGCTCGGCCGCAGGGGTATGGTTACGCTTGTGCTGAAAATGTGAGACTTTTCTATAAGTTATACGCCAATGAATTTTTAAAAATAGAGATTTAATTATGAAAAGAATTGTTATATGTTGCCTTGCGGATACCCAGTGATTTTTTTTAAATAGACATAATACACCTCCAATACTATACCGCACGAGTCTTATTTACACTGGCCGGATAATAAGTTCATCAAATTGGTTGATGAAAATATTGAAT
>Ga0180007_10000852_pt1 | contig 45893 bp, 37 predicted proteins | sample MM_PC_MetaG_FD_121122 | JGI IMG/M metagenome (GOLD analysis project Ga0180007, IMG submission 121122) | Groundwater microbial communities from the Aspo Hard Rock Laboratory (HRL) deep subsurface site, Sweden - MM_PC_MetaG | ecosystem: Environmental > Aquatic > Deep subsurface > Groundwater... | reverse complement strand
TCAAACGCAGTTATGAAGAGATTTTATTTATTTTCTTCTGCAAGGGGCGTATATTGAAGGAGTAGAGAGAAATCTTTAGAGATACATTTTTTTACAAGGAAGTTATTGGCAATGAACCGGAAAATAAACCATGCATTTGCTGTTCGTTCCGCCCTTCTGCTTTTACTGATCAGTTTTTTTGTGGTCGGCTGTGGTCAGGGGGAAAAAAAATATCCGGAAAAGGCTACACTGAACAGTCTTGCCCCCAATTTCAACTTAACCGATATTCAGGGTCAAAAGTGGCAACTTGCCGACCTGCGCGGCAAACTGGTTTTCATTAATTTCTGGGCAACATGGTGCCCTCCCTGTCAGGAAGAATTGCCTTCCATGGAAGCACTCAACCGGGCCATGGACAAAAACAGGTTTCAGATGCTGACCATTTTGAGCAATGACAATCCGGACCTTGCGCGAATGCTCGCGGGCAGGATAGGCCTTTCCTTCCCGATTCTCATTGATCCCGACTCCAAGGGAGCTGCCCGATATGGTATAACCGGGGTGCCGGAGACTTTTATTATCGATTCGCAGGGAATTTTACGGGAAAAGATCATCGGCCCCCGAAACTGGAACTCTCCTGCTGCCTTACAGATGCTTGGGAAATATCTTCCATAACTGCCGGCACTCACAAGAAATCCTCACGATGCCGGGGGAAATTCCCATCCACAACCGTGGGCACTTTCTGATGGCCGGCAACTCTTCAATGAACTTACCCCACCGCAAGCAGCGGGGTATTATTTCACCTCCCATCCTCTACCCCACCCTTTTGTCCTGTCTCAAAAAAAATGATGCCATGCTTATCGTAAAGAGGTGTCCTGCAGAAAAACATCAGGGACATCCTGCATGTATGTACCAACCAAACAGCACATATAACAAAAAAAAGGTACTATTCTACTATTATCGTTACAAATATGTTCCATCAATGATTGACATATTTTTTTTAAAATGCGTAAATTAAGTAGCCTGCTGTGATACCTGGAATTCAATAAAACAAGAAGTTCCCTTCATTATCCGGGCGGGGGAAAAGGATATGCTTCATGATTGATATTTCATGCCGTTTGCTCCTATGAACGCACAAAAAAACTGCCAAATAACAAAGTTCCATTGGGGGGCAAGTATGACTTTAGATTTTCGCCGATCCTCCAGGGCAGCAAAAACAGTCATTCGCCCAAGGCAAATAGATGAACCTCTTCTGTAACTACCGGGTTTCAAGTTAATGCTTGCTTTCCGTCCAGATATCATAACATCATTTGATGTTATGATTTATTGCATGATGGAGTTGAGTATCATGTGTTCCGCTACTTTACTCCTTGTTTTTCCCGTGTTCTTTAAGCTGGTAATAAAAGGAAGTTACCTCGCAAAACACACTCTGACTCTGATGAAGGGATACCGTTAACCAGCTAAATTTCTGCGAAAATATCTATGGATCAGACAAATTGCTATTGTATTTTCAGGATTGACGACCAGTTGTTTGGCGTAGCCGTTTCCAGAGTGGAAAAGATTATCCGGGCTGCAGCCGTTATCCCTCTGCCCGATGGCCCGGATACTATTATCGGACTGCTGAATGTGGAAGGCCGCATACTGCCGGTTGTCAATATCAGAAAAAAATGGCACCTGCCGGAACGCGGCATGGAAGTCGATGACCGCATCATCATCTTCAAGGCCGTCTCTCTCGTCAGTTTTATTGTTAACGGTGTGATAGGCGTTGTACAATTTGATCATCGGAAATTCCATCAGGCCGAAGAAATCCACCATGGGTTGGGGCACTATATTGAAGGTGTGGGAAAGTTCGACAACAACAGCGTGATTATTGTTGATATGGCCCGTTTTTTCAACGATCAGGAATTCAGTTATATGGAAAAAATCACGGCGGATCATGAATAAAGTTCTTCCACAGACAGAAAAAGAGATCCCGTATTCCCTGATGGTCATGCTTAATGACGTGATCAGGAAAAGCATTGGTCTCTATTTTCCGGAAAACCGCTGGCCGGAACTGCAACGGAAGATCATGATGATGGGACGGGATCTGAACCTTGGCGACACGACAGCTACGGTTCAATGGCTGCTTGATCTCCCCCAGCAGCGGAGGCGTGAAGATCTGCTGACCCGCTATCTCACCATTGGTGAAACCTTTTTTTTCCGTGATCAGCAGGTATGGGACCTCCTGAAACATACCATCATCCCTGAAAGAATGGCGGTAAAAACGGAAAAGGACCGGGAATTAACACTCTGGAGCGCAGCCTGTTCATCCGGTGAAGAACCTTATTCCATCGCCATGACCGTGGCTCAGGTTCCCGCTCTTGAAGAATGGAATGTGACCATCCTGGCCACGGATATAAATAAGGCATTCATTGCCAAAGCAAAGAAAGGCGACTACAGTAAATGGTCTTTTCGCAACATGAGTTCGTGGCTTGTGTCCAAGCACTTTAACAAAAAAACAGACAACTGCTTCAGCATCGCACCCTCCCTGAAAAAAACGGTGACCTTTGTCCAGCTTAATCTGGCGGGCAATAATTATCCCTCCGACTTGAATCACACATCAGAGGTTGATGTCATCTTCTGCCGTAATGTTCTCATGTACTTTCCTCCGAAACTTCGGCAACACGTCATCAATCGTCTCTTCATGGCTTTGAACCCGAACGGCTGGCTGCTGCTGGCCGCAAGTGAGATAGGTTTTATCGAACATCACGGGCTCAACGGAGAACATGTGGACGGGGTGCATATATTCCGCAAACAGGACCCAGCCCATACAGACCGGTGCAGAAAACATTTTCAACCTCCCGCCGGAAAGACAGTAACGGTTCAGTCGATCAGCCATCACAACAGGAAACTGACAACGATTTCTTCCGCTGCTCACACCCACCAGACAGGACAACAGGAACGGCCTCAAGCTCAGGCTGAGTCTGAGGAGAAAAAACCGGATGAAAGAGAGAAGAGTGCCTCTCTCATGGAGCAATATCACGCGGCAGATAAACTCTTTCAGGACAGATGCTATGAAGAGGCTCGAACAAAACTGCAGAAACTGCTGGAGGTCAACGAGCTGCAGAATGTCTGCTATTTCAAAACGAAAGTGCTGGCGCTGCTGGCCAAAACCCACGCGAATCAGGGCAATCTGACCGAAGCCAGGAACCTTGGCGAACAGGCAATTGTCATGGATAAACTTAACACCGCCTATTACCATTTTCTGGCCACGGTCTGCCAGGAACAGGGAGAAAAGCAGGAGGCGGTCAGACTGCTCAAGCAATCCCTGTATCTTGACCATGACTTTGTCCTGGCCCACTTCCAACTGGCCAGTCTGGTAACCGATCAGCTGGAGGCAAAAAAATATCTCAAAAACACCCTCTCCCTCCTGGACTCTCTCCCGTCTGATGCGGTGCTTCCCGGTTCAGAGGGATTGACGGTCGGCCGCTTGAGAGAAACCGCCCAGTCAATGCTGGAACGAATTGGTGACTGATTAACATGAACGATCAACATGATATTCTCCGCAACCGGGCCAGAGAGCTGGCCAGACCGTTAAAGGACAAGGAGCAGGAAAGCGATGTCCTGAAAATTGTCGAATTTCAGCTGGGAGGGGAAATCTACGGCCTGGAACTTGACCATATCCTTGAAGTTTACCCTCTGCGGAGACTGACCCCGATGCCGGGAGTCCCATCCTTTGTTCAGGGAATCATTAATGTCAGGGGGCAGATTGTTTCCGTAATCGATTTACGCATTTTTTTTGAGATGCATTCTGAAGAATTAACTGACAGTGCCAGTGCGATTATCCTGCAGTCAAAAAACATGGAATTCGGCATCCTGGCCGATGCGATTATCGGCATAGATACCATTGTAAAAAAAGAGATTATGCCTTCTCTTCCTACTCTTACCGGAATCAGGGCTGATTTTCTGAAAGGCGTAAGCAAGGAACGCCTGGTAATCCTCGATGGGGCGAAACTGCTGGCGGATACCCGGCTGATTGTCAATGAAGAAGTAGTCTGAAACCGGCTTATAGAGGCTTTTATCAAGTAAATCCAAGGAAAAGCCATAATGATTGCGCTGCACACTGCGGAGTGAACCTTTATAATAACTTAATATCGTCGTTCGGATATCAGAGACGGCATAAGGAGCCGTAACGAAATACTCAAATAAATAAAAGCTTATTTCGTAACGGCTCCTAAATATCAGGAGGAAAAGCAAGTATGAGACAGATGATAAAAGTGAACCTGATGCGGCAGATGATATTTTTTTATATCACCGGGGCAATGTTTGCCATCGGAGTTGTTGCTGCTACGACCTTCACTTATTCCAAGATTTGTCTGGAGAAAAACTACTTCAGACAACTTTCCGCCGTCAATGAGATCAAAAGGAAGCAGATTTTAGGCTATCTGCAGGATAGAAGCAATGATCTGAATATTCTGGCTCAGTCCGTCGATATCACTGATTCTTTTGATAAACTTAAAAAATATCATGATGCGGGCGGCGGTGATCCCACCGGTGATTATGACATCAGCACAGCGGAATACAAAAATATTTACACCGAAATCGACCCCTATTTCCGCAAATATCTCAACGCCTATGGCTATGCCGATATGTATTTCATCTGCGCCGCCCACGGACACGTCATGTACACGGTATTGCGCAAGGGTGATCTCGGCACCAATCTCAAGGTCGGTCCCGTGCATGACTCAGGCCTGGGGCAGCTCTGGACCAGAGTCATCAACGAGAAAAGGTCCGTTCTCGTTGATTTTTCCCGATATGCCCCATTTAACAACAAAGCCGCCATCTTCATCGGCACACCGGTCTTTAATGAATCCGGATCAATATCCGCTGTTCTCGCTCTGCAGCTCAACATCGAGCAGATCAATCAAATCGTGCAGGAAAAAACAGGCATGGGCAATACCGGTGAAACCTATCTGGTAGGCAATGATTATCTCATGCGTTCCGACTCCCGCTTGACCGATAATCCGACTATTCTGCAGCAACCGGTAAAGACAGAAGCGGTCAACAGAGGCCTGCAGCATAATTACGGCGAAGAGGTGCTGACCAATTATCGGGATCAGGAAGTATTAACCAGCTACAGCCATGTAGGCCTTAATGAACAGCTGGGTGCCAGCTTCGACTGGGTCATCGTATCGGAAATCACCAAAAGCGAAGCTTTTGCGCCAATCAAGTACCTTGCCATAAAAACCGCATGGCTTGCCCTGGGCCTGGTTACCCTTTCAAGCCTGGTGGGTTTCTCCATTGCCAAAACAATCGTCAAACCCCTGGCCCACATGTCAGACCTGTTTTCCCGCGTTTCCAAAGGTGATCTAACCGTCACCGTTGAGCGGACAACACGGCAGGATGAGGTTGGCATGCTGACGAACGCAGCGTATCACATGGTCGATACCCTGCGCAACCAGGTGGAACAGATAAGAGAAGGCACAAACCGCCTTGCCTCATCCATCACGGAAATATCTTCATCAGTGGCCCAGCTTGCCACCAGTTCCACGGAAACCTCGACCACCATTGTCGAGGTGGGCAGCACCCTGGAAGAGGTGCGTCATACGGTTCAACTTTCCGACGCCAAGGCCAAGCAGGTAGCCGAGCAGGCCAGCCAGGCAAGCCAGATATCCACGGCAGGCAAACGGGCTTCCGAAGAGGCCGTGGAAGGTATGAAAAAGATTAATGAGGAAATGGAATATGTTGCTGACAGTATCATCCGCCTCAGCGAACAGACCCAGAATATCGGAGAAATCATCGGTGCAGTAAACGATATCACCGACCAATCCAATCTTCTGTCAGTCAACGCCGCCATCGAGGCTGCCAAAGCCGGGGAATATGGCAAGGGATTTGCCGTGGTCGCCCAAGAGGTAAAAAGTCTGGCGGAACAGTCCAAAGATGCAACCAGCCAGGTCAGATCCATTCTCAACGACATCCAGAAAGCAACCAGCGCTGCGGTAATGGCCACGGAACGCGGAAGCAAGGCTGTGAAAGCCGGAATGAACCTGACTGCTGAAGCGGGTGATACCATTGCCACCCTTGAGAACACCATGGCTGAATCCTCCCAGACAGTCGGCCAGATCAATGCCTCCAGCCATCAGCAACTGGTGGGTATGGATCAATTGGTACTGGCCATGGAAAACATCAAGGACGCCACGGCGCAGAACGTCGACAGCACCAAACAACTTGAAAATGCAACCCATGATCTTGATGAGCTTGCCCGCAGTCTGAAAATGATAGCGGAACGGTTTACGGTATAAACCGTCACTGCCGATAATCCTAAACCTGTCAGCCGACCGAATTGTAAAGAACATGGATGAACAAGAACTGCTCAGAAGACTGAGGGAAGCATTCAAGATGGAATCAGCGGAGAGGCTTGCTTCCCTGTCCACCCGTCTCATGGATTTGGAGAAAACCGAAAATACGGAACAGTGTCAAGAAATCCTTGAAGTGGTCTACAGGGAGGCGCACAGCCTGAAAGGGGCCGCACGAGCAGTCAACCTCTCGGAAATTGAGACGATCAGCCAGTCCATGGAAGGCGTCTTCGGCGCCATGAAACGGGGTGAAATCACTCCCTCCTCCACTGTTTTTGACACCATGCACGAGGTGGTGAGTTTTATTGAAAACATCCTGGCCACCGAGCAAAAAATCGCCGGCAAGGATGAGCTGGCTGCCATTCTGCAGCAGTTAGAGAACCTGCATGCAGGGCAAACCACAGCAAGTCGGCCAAAGCCGCCTCGGCCAGCTGAACCTCCGGCAGTTAATGACGCCCTACAGCAGATCAAGGATACCATGAGCGCTCTGCTGAAAGAGCCGCCGGGCAAGCAGACGTCGACCGGAGCGGATGACGGCGCCAGGCCGGACGCCCCGGCAAAAGAACCCCCTGACAAATCTCCACCGAAACTGAAACCGGCGGTGGAAAATCCGAATTTAGGCAGTAGCGTGCGGATTTCTACCGACAGACTTGACAAGCTGCTCCTCAAGGCTGAAGAAATGATTGCCGTAAAACTGAGCGTATCCCAGGAAGTAAACGAACTGAAAAAGCTGTGTCAAAGCTTTGAAAGCTGGCATAAAAAATGGACCAGGAAGGATTCTCTGCTCAGGAGATACCGCAAAGAGCTGGCAGTAGAGAAGGAGCAGGGGGATACCAGAAGCGCTGAAATTCAAAAATTTCTCGATTGGAATCGGGATTTCATCAATTCGACTCACAAGGACATCCGCATTCTGGCTAAATCCGCTGAACAGAACCAGCGATTTCTCGACAGGAAGATCACCTATTTTCTGGAGGACATGAAACGTGTCATCATGCTGCCCAGTACCACGCTCTTTGCCCCTTTTCCCCGGATGGTGCGAGAACTGGGCAGGAGTCAGGGCAAGGAAATTGATCTGGAGCTGAAAGGCGCTGAAATCGAAATCGACCGTCGTATTCTTGAGGAGTTGAAAGATCCGCTGGTGCATCTGCTACGCAACTGTGTGGATCACGGCGTGGAAAAACCCGAGGAACGTCGGATGTTGAATAAACCGGAACGGGGCCGCATCTTCCTGCATGTCGATCAAATTGAAGGGGGCAAGGTGGAGATAACCCTGGGAGATGACGGCCACGGCATTGATCCGGACATGGTGCGCAACTCAGCAGTGAAAAGAGGCCTTATCTCTGCCGAGGATGCGGCAAGGCTGACGGAAAAAGAAGCCCAGGGCCTTATTTTTCACTCTGGCATGTCTACCGCCTCAAGCCTCTCCCAGCTTTCAGGACGAGGGCTCGGCATGGCCATCTTTCTGGAAAGGGTGGAAAAATTGGGCGGACAGCTTGATTTTTCCAGCATTCCCGGCAAAGGATCTTCATTCACCGTATGTCTCCCTCTTTCACTGGCAACCTTCCGGGGTACGCTGGTGCGGGTTGCCGGACAACCCTTTCTCGCCCCCAGTTCCCACCTTGTGGCTGTGCTGCATGTCAATGTTGCCTCTATCCGAACAGTAGAGAACAAGGCGACTATCACCTATGACGGGGAGCCCCTTTCACTGGTGGGGCTGGCAGACACCCTGCAGATGAAAAAACCTGGCATCCGCAAAGAATCAAATAAAATCCAGGTGATGGTGCTTGGCACCTCAAACAGACGAATAGGCTTTGAGGTTGATGAGGTGCTGGCTGAGCAGGAAGTGTTGTTTAAAGAACTGGGCAAACAACTGCTGAGGGTAAAAAATATTGCCGGAGCCACCATTCTTGGTACGGGCCAGGTGGTACCCATTCTCAATGTCCATGATCTGCTTAAATCTGCGGTGGGCACTGTCGGGGACAGATTTGTCAGTGCGCGAATAAAGCAGGAGGAACAGAAACCGAAGTCGATTCTTGTGGTGGAAGATTCCATCACCTCACGCACCCTGTTGAAAAGTATTCTGGATGCATCAGGCTATGTGGTTACAACCGCGGTTGATGGTGTCGACGGCTACACGAAACTCAAAATTAACAACTTTGATCTCGTATTATCGGATGTAGAAATGCCACGCATGAGCGGTTTTGAGCTGACCGAAAAAATCAGAGCTGATGAAGCCCTGGCCAATATCCCGCTGATTCTCTGCACCAGCCTCGCCACCGATCAAGATCGGGAACGGGGAATCCAGGTAGGAGCTAATGCCTATATCGTCAAAAGCAACTTTGACCAGAGTAATCTTCTCCAAGTGATAGAGAAACTGATATGATCAGAGTCCTCCTTGTTGACGACTCAGCCACCACTGCTGCATTCATCTCCGCCCTCCTGGATGCCGATGATGAACTCAGTGTCGTGGGCAGGGCCCAGGATGGCGAGCAGGCAATCCGCCTGATGACCCTGCTGCAGCCCGATATCGTGGTGATGGATATCAATATGCCGAAAATGAACGGCTATGAGGCCACCAGGAGAATTCTTGGAATCCATCCGGTACCCATTATCATCTGCAGTAACATATGGCAGCCGGGAGAGATGGCCCGCTCTTTTGAGGCAATCGAGGCGGGAGCGGTAACCGCCATTCCCAAGCCGCCCGGTCCGGGGCACCCCGATTTTAAACGGCTGGCCAGCCTGTTTGTGCAGACCGTCAAAGCCATGGCAGAGATACGGGTGGTGTGTCGAAAGCCATGGCAGCAGATGAAAAAAATCTACCAGCAGACTCCCATATCCCTTATGGAGATGCAGGTTGCTCCTCAGCTGCTTGCCATGGGCGCCTCAACCGGTGGACCGCCTGCCATCAAGGCTATCCTTGAGGGGCTGAACAAAAAAATCCCTTTACCCATTGTTATTGTTCAGCATATTGCCACAGGCTTTGTTGAGGGAATGGCTTCCTGGCTGGGAAAGACCATTTCATTACCCGTGAAGATCGCTGAGCATGAAGAACGGTTGCAGGCCGGTCATGTTTATCTTGCCCCGGCGGCTGTGCAAATGGGTGTAGCCAAGGGAAGAATTGTCATTGATAAAACAGCCTACCCGGAAAACGGGCTGCGACCGGCAATCTCGTTTTTATTCCGTTCGGTAGCAGAAGAATATGGCATGTATGGCATTGGGGTGCTGCTCACCGGTATGGGCAAGGACGGTGCCGCTGAACTGCTGGCATTACGAAAAAAAGGTGCCCTTACCATTGCCCAGGACGAGGCAAGCGCGGTGGTCAACGGCATGCCGGGGGAAGCGGTAAAACTTGAGGCAGCGAGCTATGTTCTGCCGCCGGTTGAAATATCCAGACTGCTCAACAAAGTGACACAACGAGCAACTCCATAAAGAGGATACAATATGCCACTTCCGCAAGATACGCATATCTTAATTGTAGAAGATAGTCTCACTCAGGCGGTGCAGCTGCAGTTTCTTCTGGAAAAAAACGGCTTCAAGGTGACTTGCGCCCATAACGGGAGGCAAGGACTGGACAGCGCCCGCAAAGAGAAACCGTCCGTCATTATCAGTGATATTGTCATGCCGGAGATGGATGGTTACGAATTATGCAGCAATATCAAGGCTGATGACTCATTAAAGGATGTGCCGGTGATTCTGCTCACCTCCCTGTCAAATCCCGAGGAGGTGATCAATGCCCTGGCCTGCAGTGCTGACAGCTTTGTCACCAAACCCTATGAAGAAAAATTTCTCCTTTCCCGCATCAGGCATATTCTGGTCAACCAGGAGATGCGCCGCAGCTCAACCAGCGAAAACGGCATCTGTATCTTTTTCGCCGGCAAATCCCATTTCATCACCTCCGACCTGACCCAGATCGTCGACCTCCTGGTTTCCACCTATGAAAACGCGGTGGAGAGAAATGAGGAACTGATGCGGATGCAGCTGCAATTAAAAAAGGCCAATGAAAACCTGCATGCGCTTTATCAACAGAATGAACTCCTCCTGTATCATGCCGGTGAGGGAATTATCGGACTCGATGCAAAGGGAGTTATCATTTATGCCAATCCTGCTGCAGAAAAAATTCTGGCCTCCATGCAAAAGGAACTGGTCGGCTGCCACATCAAACGATTCATGTGTCATGACGATACCCCCGCCTCATCCTGGGAAGAGTCTCCGGTATACAGTGTGCTCAGAAACTGTGGACAGCACAGGGACGAAAACGCAATATTCCGCAGATTCAACAACGAAAAATTCCCGGTTGAATATACGTGCGCCACGGTTCATGAAGGAAATTGTGCCGGCACCGGAGGCGTCATGCTCTTGCAGGATATTTCAAAACGAAAAGCAATGGAGAGGAAACTCCGCGAACTCGCCCATTACGACCCCTTGACCGGTCTGGCCAATCGCAGGGTGTATCAGGAATTTCTTGATATGGAACTTGATCGTTCCGTGCGACACAACCTGCAGATGGCCGTCCTTTTCATGGACCTGGACAATTTCAAGCTGATCAATGACACCAAGGGACACGACGTGGGAGATCTTCTGCTGAAGAGTGTCGCTGATCGGATCAAAAAATGCGTGCGCAAGGAAGACCTTGTCGCCAGGCTGGGCGGGGATGAGTTTGCCATTGTTCTTGTTGAAATCGAAAACCCGGAAAATGCTGCCCTCGTGGCCCAGAAGGTCCTGGAAAAGCTTGCGGTTCCCCATCAATTGGCCGGCCATGAAATAATCACCACCTTCAGCATCGGTATCGCCGTATACCCCATGAGCGGCACCACGGTTGAGGACATCTGCAAGGCGGCCGACATTGCCATGTATCACGCCAAGGAGGACGGCAAGAACAACTACAAGTTCTTCGAGCCCGAGATGCAGCGTTTTGCCCTGGAGCGGATGCGGCTGGAAAAGGATCTGCGCAGCAGCCTGCAGAATGAGGAACTGACGGTTCACTACCAGCCGCAGGTTGAGATCAGCAGTGGAAAAATTGTCCGCCTGCAGGCCCTTGTGCGATGGAATCATCCCACCCAGGGGCTGGTCAGCCCGGGCGTCTTCATTCCCATCGCTGAAAAATGCGGCATCATCGGCCCGCTCGGCGAATGGACTCTCCATACAGCCTGTAGCACCAATGCGCTGTGGCACAGAAAATTCGGCCCCGCCTTTAAAATGATTGTTGCGGTGAAGGTGTCCATGAAACAACTGCGCAATAAAAATTTATGGGAAGCCATTGACACCATCCTGGCAACCACAGGGCTTGCGCCGAATCAGCTTGAAATTGAACTGACTGAAAGTGCGGTCATGAATGATCCGGAAACCACCGTTGCCCTGCTCAATAAAATCCATCAACTGGGTGTGAGAGTTGCCATCGATGATTTCGGCACCGGATACTCATCGTTGAAATATCTGCAACGCCTGCCCATCGACACATTGGAAATCGATCTTTCCTTTGTGGCAAATATCGGGCGCAGCGTGCACGATGAGACAATCATCAAGGCCATCATCTCCCTGGCGCACAATATGGACCTGCAGGTCACTGCCAAAGGAGTGGAGACCGAGGCGCAGTATCTTTTCCTGAAAGATCATCAATGCGATCTCATGCAGGGTCATTATTTCATGAAGCCCCTGCCTGCTGAAGAGATGGCAGAGGTGATGATGAAACAAGTTGAGGAGGATAAAGGCCAATAACCGGCTTTTGGGTTCTTGTTTTTTCTCCGACCAACCCCGCCAATTCCAAACCGCCCTGAGTGTTTCTGCCCGGGCAAGATATTTCACTTACCACAAAGCCTGTCTCTGGAACCCCGGTGAGGCTTCTGCCGACTTCCTCAATCGCTGCAATGCAGGGTCATCATCAGGCGGTTGAAGTTGTTCTTGACTGATCAAAGTTCATGTTTCATACTCTGGGTATCTCAAATCACATACCCCATACGCCGGAAAAATTAATGCCAGATATCGCTTCAACGCATTACGAGGGAGTGATCACCACGATAAAAGGCAGTGTTGTGGACGCCTGTTTTGTCCCCGAGCTGCCCAATGTTCACGCCAAACTTACCACAGGGCGTGACAACAGCATTATCCTGGAGGTTGCCTCTCATATCAACGAGCAAACAGTGCGGGCCATAGCACTGACTCCCACCGCCGGACTTGCCAGAGGCGATGCGGTATATTCCGACGGACTGCCTCTCATGATGCCGGTGGGCGATAATCTATTGGGTCGCATGCTCAACGTGTTCGGCAAACCTGTGGACCTGGGCGCCCCTCTGCCAGGTGATATGGAGATACGGCCGATCTATGCAGAAGCCATACCTTTATCCCGCCGCACCGTCCAACCGGAAATCTTTGCCACCGGCATCAAAATCATTGATATGCTGTCACCGCTGGAAAAAGGCGGCAAAGCCGGCCTGTTCGGCGGGGCCGGGGTCGGCAAAACCGTGCTGATCACGGAAATGATCAATAATATGGTGGGCCTCTATGAGGGCGTCAGTCTCTTCTGCGGCATTGGTGAGCGCTGCCGGGAGGCGGAAGAGCTGTATCGTGAAATGGAGCATGCCGGCGTACTGAAAAAAACAGCCATGATTTTCGCCCAGATGAACGAACCGTCGGGCGCACGCTTTAAAATCGGGCATGCAGCCCTGACCCTGGCGGAATTCTTCCGTGACACCAGAAGACAGGACGTCCTGCTGCTGATCGACAATATCTTCCGTTTCATCCAGGCCGGTTCCGAGGTGTCGGGCCTGATGGGCCGCATCCCGTCCCACGTCGGTTACCAGCCGACTCTGGCCACGGAACTGGCCGAACTCGAAGAGCGGATCTGTTCGACAACCAGCGGCTCCATCACCTCGGTGCAGGCGGTTTACGTCCCGGCCGACGATTTCACCGATCCGGCAGCCTCCCATACCTTTTCCCACCTGTCCGCCTCGGTTGTTCTCTCCAGAAAAAGGGCCAGCCAGGGATTTTATCCGGCGGTTGATCCTCTTGCCTCAAACTCGAACATGCTGACGCCGGACATCATCTCCCCCAGACATTATGAGGCGGTACAGGCGGTGCGGCGGGTTTTGTCCGAATATGATGATCTGAAGGACATCATCGCCATGCTGGGTCTTGAGGAGCTTTCCGAGGCGGACCGGCGCACGGTGGCGACAGCCAGACGGTTGGAACGCTTTTTCTCCCAGCCCTTTTTCACCACCACCCAGTTCACCGGCATGGAAGGCAAACTGGTCCCCCTGGAAAAAACCATCGAGGGATGCGAGCGTATTCTGGACGGCGAATTTCTGGAAGTGCCGGAGCAGGCCCTTTATATGATCGGTGACATTGATGAGGTTGACATCGGCAAGTTCCAAAACAATCAACCCGAGAAAAATGCTGGTGAAAACATAACCGAAAATAACCCGCAGCATTTTGAAAGCAATGGCCGGTAACCGGATATGAACTCAATTTCGCTCGGCATCTATCTGCCCACCAGAATTTGCTGGCAGGCTGACACGGTCAGAAAGGTCATCGCGGAAGGTCTTGAAGGGTATTTCACCTTGCTGCCCCGTCATGTGGACTATATTGCCGTTCTCGTTCCCGGGGTCCTCACGGTGGTGGATAATGCAGGTCAGACCTTTTACTTTGCCGTTGATCATGGCTCGCTGGTCAAACAGGGTGGCAAGGTAAACATCTCCACCCGCAACTGCATAGAGGGTAAAGATTTCCGTTCTCTGGTCAATATCGTTGCCACAGAGTTTTACCAGCTCGATGACCTTGAGAAAAAGGCCCGGACCGCTCTGGCAGGCCTGGAACATTCCATGCTCCGCCGTTTTGCGGAACTGAAAAAAAGATAAGCGCCATGACCAAGGAACAGAAGCCGCACAAAGAACATCTGCCGGAAATTGTTGAAAAGAAATACGAGAAAAGGGAGCAGGCCCGGCAGGAAAGACAAAAGCCGATATTTTTCGGACTCGGAATGTTCGGCACCATCGGCTGGACCATTGCCGTGCCCACCGTTATCGGCACCTTCATTGGCCGCTGGCTTGACACACTCCACCTGATGGACAACCAGGTTTCCTGGACCCTCACGGGCATGATCGGCGGCTTGGTTCTCGGGGCGGTGGGGGCCTGGCGCTGGGTTAAAAAAGAAAGCGGAACCCATTAAGGAGGGTCACATGCAGATTGACCGTTTGCTCATTCTTGCTGCCATGCTGGTGATCGGCTTTGCTGTGGGCCTTGTTTATTTCCAGGGGTTGTGGCTGACCTTAAGCAGATACAGCGGCCAAAAAAATCTCGGCAGCAAACTGCTGTTGAGTTTTCTCATCCGCCTGACCCTGGCCATTGGGATTTTTTATTACTCTATGCAGGACGACTGGCAGAGACTCATCCTGCTGCTCATCGGTTTTTTGATTGCCCGGCAGGTAATGATTCGCAGATTGCGGGAACCTGCCCCTGCGGCCAAACCCAATATGAATTAACGCCATGAAATTTTCACCTGACCAGTTTATCATCGTCGATTGGGGCTGGGGTAGCCTCAATGCCACCATTGTCTTCACCTGGTTGGAAATGGTCTTGCTAGTTGCCGGCTCCTGGCTGATCACCAGAAATTTGTCCAGCGATGTGACCATCAGCCGCTGGCAGAATGTATTGGAAATCCTTGTTGCCGGCATCGCCAAACAGATCGAGGAAATCACCAGGCAAAAACCCGAACCTTTCCTGCCCTTTGTCGGCACCCTCTTCATCTTCATCCTGGTCTCCAACCTGCTGTCGGTTATTCCCTATTACCACTCGCCCACCGCCTCTCTTTCCACCACCAGCGCCCTGGCCCTCTGTGTTTTTATCGCCGTGCCGGTATTTGGTCTGTCTTCGAGAAGTCTGGGCAGTTATCTTAGACAATATATGGAACCGACATTTTTCATGCTGCCGTTCAATATCCTCGGCGACCTGTCCCGCACCCTGGCCCTGGCTGTCCGTTTATATGGCAATGTCTTGAGCGGCTCGATAATCGGCTTTGTGCTTCTCCTCATCGTGCCGCTCTTTTTACCTGTTGTCATGAGCGCCCTGGGACTGTTGACCGGGACAATTCAGGCATATATCTTTGCGCTGCTGGCCATGATATACATATCCTCAGTGTTGAAAAATGAAGAACTTGAATCATCATCCAACCGCAAAACAAAATGAAAGTGCTGAAAATTTCATAACCAGCCCGTCAGACAAAATAAAAGGGGGAAATATGGATGCAATAGAGTTAATCGGTATGATGTCGGTGCTGGCAGCCGGCCTCTGCATGGGCATCGGCGCCCTTGGTCCGGCCATCGGCGAAGGGATGGCGGCGGCCGCCGCCCTGCGTTCCATCGCACAGCAGCCGGATGAATCCGCGGCAATAACCCGCACTCTTTTCGTTGCCATGGCCATGATTGAGTCAACCGGCATCTACGCCTTTGTCATCGCCATTATCCTGATCTTTGCCAATCCCTTCTGGGAATACGCCATTAAACATGCTGCAGGTTAAGCAATGGGCATAGACTGGTTTACCTTCTGCGCCCAGATCATCAATTTCCTCATTCTGGTCTGGCTGCTGAAAAAAGTGCTCTATCAACCCGTGTTGAACGCCATGGCAGAGCGGGAAGCAAAGATCGCTGCCCGTTTAAACGATGCCGCAGAGCAGGCAGCCCAGGCAGAGCATGAAAAAGGGAAATTTGTTGACCTGCAGCGGCAGCTGAAATCCTCTGCTGCCGCTGAAATGCAACGGGCAAAAAAGGAAGCTGACCTGTTCCGCGACGAACTGATTGCCTCGGTGCGCCGGGAAATAGAGCAGAACCGCACCCAGTGGCTCGCCTCCCTTGCCAGGGAAAAGGAATCTTTCTTGAGAGAAACGAGCATGACCATTGCCAAAGGCTTTCATAAACTGGCCAACAACACCCTGCGTGATCTGGCGGGCGATGATCTGGAAAAAAGAATCTTAACGGTTTTTCTCGCGGAGCTCGGCAAACTCTCCCATAAAGACAATGAACAGATCAGCCGTCACCTTGCCGAGACCGGTGAGGAGGTCATCGTCACAAGCGCCTTTAACCTTTCTTCCTTATTAAATGAAGAGATCAACAACCGTCTCCAGTCCCTGTGGGGAGAAAATCCGCACTGCCGTTTTGTGGTTGACGAGTCCCTGCTGGCCGGCATCCATATCGAGGCAGCGGGCAAGAAGATCCAGTGGGACGCCGGCAACTATCTGGATAAATTTGAAAAAGAACTTGCTGCAAACCTTCACCTAACCTGATCTGACATTATGCTGAAAGCATCACTTGAAAAAACCCGTAACGCCCTTGAACGCACCCTGGACTCCAATGAATTTTCACTAAAAGCCGAGGATGTGGGCCGGATTATCTCGGTCTCCGGGCCGGTTGCCTATGCCAGCGGCTTAAACGGCGTTACCTCCGAGGAACTGGTGCAGGCTGAGGACGGCACTCTCGGTATTGTTGCCAGTCTCGACCCGGCGAAGGTCGGTATCATTCTGCTGAGCACAGGCTATTCACTCAAGGCCGGTCATGAGGTAAAACGTCTCGGCCGGGTGGCCGATGTCATGGTTGGAGAGGAATTGCTCGGCAGGGTGATCGACGCCACCGGCAAACCCCTTGATGAGAAAGGAACTCTCCCGCATCTTGAACGAAGTCCGCTTGAACACCCGGCCCCGGCGATTATGGAACGTCTGCCGGTGGCAAGTCCCCTTGAAACGGGCATCAAGGTTATTGACGCCCTGATTCCAATCGGCAAGGGGCAACGGGAGCTCATTCTCGGTGACCGCCAGACCGGCAAAACATCCATCGCCCTTGACGCCATTGTCAACCAGAAGGACAAGGAGGTTATCTGCATCTATGCCGCCATCGGCCAAAGGGAATCGGCAGTGGCCAAGGTGCTTCATGAACTTGAAGAGCATGGCGCTCTGGCTTATACGGTGGTGGTTGTCTCAAGCGGTCAGGATGCCCCGGGGCTGCAGTACATCACGCCCTACGCCGCCACCAGCATCGGGGAATATTTCATGTCCAGGGGCAGAAATGTCCTCATCGTTTATGATGATCTTACCCGGCACGCCCGTTCTTATCGTGAGATATCTCTGCTGCTGGAGAGATCCCCGGGCAGAGAGGCCTATCCCGGCGATATCTTTTATATCCATTCCCGGCTGCTGGAAAGAGCAACCCATCTACGCCAGGACCTGGGCGGTGGCAGCCTGACTGCTCTGCCCATTGTGGAAACCGAGGCGCAGAACCTCTCCGCCTATATTCCGACCAATATCATCTCCATCACGGACGGTCAGATCTATCTTTCACCTGATCTCTTTTCCAAGGGCATGCTGCCCGCGGTTGATGTGGGAAAATCCGTGTCCAGGGTTGGCGGCAAGGCGCAGAAAGTTGCCTACAGGGATCTTGTCGGACAGATGCGTCTGTCCTATGCCCAGTTCGAGGAGCTTGAAACCTTTGCCCGTTTTGCCACAAGACTTGATGATAATACCAAGAAAGCCCTGGAACGTGGCAAACGAGTAAGGGAGGTCCTGCGGCAGAGCAGATACTCCCCCTTGAAGGACTATGAACAGGTGGCAGTCATGCTTGCCCTTACCGAAGGCCTGCTTGACGCAATTGAGGTCAAGGAAATCAAGGCGGCCGAGCAAAAAATCACGGAAAAAATATTCAGGGACCTCCCCCACATCTGCCAAAAAATCCGCCAGGGAGATAAACTGTCCGAAGATGAAAAAGCCGCCCTGCTCGCCTCCTGCAGACAGGCGGTTGCCCCCATTGCCGGCACCATGGAATAGAATAACATGGAGACCTTACAGGACCTGGACAAAAGAATAACAACCACCACCAAGGTGCAGGGTATCGTCAAAAGCATGAAGACCCTGTCTGCCGTCAATATCCGTCAGTATGAACGGGCACTTGCCTCGCTGGACACCTTTGTCGAAGTCATCGAACTTGGACTGCAGACGGTACTCAAGGAAACGGCATTGCCGCGGCATGCCGCCGTATCGGACCAATTCACCAGAGGGGTGATCATCTTCGGCTCCGATCAGGGTTTATGCGGCAGATTCAATGAACGCCTGGCCGATTTTGTCAGACAGCAGCTTATCAGTATGAAAGTCACTGATTTCTCATCCCTCAAACTGATCGTCATCGGCGCACGGATTGCGGCCCGGCTCGAGGCGGGAGGTTTTATCATAGACAAACAGTTCTGGGTTCCCGGTTCCGTCAACGGCATTAACGCCAGCATCTATCAGGTGCTTCTCAGCGTGGAAGGCTGGCTTAAAGAACACAAAATAGCCCAGGTTGATATCTTCCTTAACAGATATGAAAAATTAACTTCGGCCAGTCCCGATCACCAGGTTTTACTTCCAATTGATAATGACCATCTGCGCTCTCTGCGGAAAAAGCAATGGCCGGGCAGATCACTCCCCAGTTTCCGGGTGCCGGCCGACCAGCTTTTTTCCGGATTAATCCGCCAGTATCTGTTCGTCACTCTTTTCCGCAGTCAGGCCGAATCCCTGGCCAGTGAGCAGGCAAGTCGCCTGAGATCCCTGCAGAATGCGGAAAAAAATATTGAAGAACATGTTGAGGAACTACGGGGTGCATACAGGATAAAACGGCAGTCTACCATCACCTCGGAATTACTGGACCTGGTTGCCGGATTCAAAGCAACCGTCCACTCCGAACTCAAAACAATTGATCAGAAATAATGATACAGGCCTGCTGCAACTCGTCACCTTTGCTCCATTTTTTGATCAGAAATTCTCTTCCGGCAAATGTTCAACCCAATCAATTAGTTATCAAAACAAAAGCAATATAATTATTTGCAAATCCGCGACACTGATCACTCCTCATCTTTCTTCCCATCATTGGCTGTACCACAAAAAACTTAACTCATTGAGATAGTGAAAAAATTAAAAAAAAGCTAATGTAAGGCAAGGTAAAAAAACAATTCAACCACCCTCTCTTGCCGCCAAAAAACAATCAGATTCTGCTTTCTGCGACAATTTACCACACCGCAAATTTATTGCTAAGTAGTTATACTGGCGCGAGCAAAAATTGAGCATTCATTTTTTTACAGAATCTGTTATAATTTTTGCTATAAAATGAATAGCCAATTTTATTACTATTTTTTTAAAATAATAAAAATCTTGGTTAATTACTGCTTTCAATTTTCAGCAGAGCATGTAGTATAAAGAGAGTTAAGTTCTTCATTCTGAATGAAAGAAGAGAGAATTTATTTTTTTTTGGGGCGATTTTTTTTTATTAAAACAGACAACTCATAATTTCTAAAAATACCGCAAAATTCATTTTGAATAGTGAATCACACCAGGGTCCGCCCCATTTAATGAGGTGATCCTGAAATTCACTTTTTTTATGCATTGAGCGGTGTTTGAACAAACAGAAACACATGATGAGGGAGGGATAATGAAAAATCATTTAAGCAGATGTGTCTGCCTCTTTCTAATGATTTGGATGGTTTCAACGCTGAATGCTCCATCCTTCATTTACGCGGCGGATGAAGAAGCATGTAGCGTATGTCACAAGTACCCCGGGTTGGGCAGGATTGACACACAAACAGGCAAATCGCGCCTGTTTTACGTCAGCGAGGACATATACATCAATTCCGTTCATGGTAAGGTCCTGTGCAGGAACTGCCATCTGAATCTTGATGTCATCCCCCACACCGATGCAAAGAAAGTGGATTGCTCCACCAAGTGCCATCTCAAGGAACCATCCACCGACAAAGAATTCTCCCATGGCGGCATTTATGCTGAATTCAATACAAGCATCCATGGTCTGTACACCCCCGAGATGACCAAAAAATGCACCGAGGATCTACCCCAGTGCACCGACTGCCATGTGAATGCTGTCTACCAACCTGTCAGCGACCTCACTACAATGCAGGCCGGCATTTCACAAGATGCCCTGCGGCGCTGCCTGGGCTGCCACGAGAACAAGGAGTGGACCAATCGCTTCTACCAGCATTTCGCCCACCGGATGCACCGGTCAAAAACAGCTGTACAGACCGTTAAACTCTGTCTCGATTGCCATAAGGACGAAAAGAAGATGGCCCGACATGGGCTTACTGCCACGTCCAACTATAAAGATACCTTCCACTGGAAAGGTGTTTTGTATGGCGACCCGAATATGCCTGATTGCCTCAGCTGTCATGCCCCTGTCGGTTTCACGGTTCATTCCATGAAAACGGGCTCCAATCCCGGTTCAGCGGTTCATAAGCAGAATCTGCAGGCGACCTGTTCCAATCTCAACGGTACACAGGTATGTCATCCCAAAGCCACCGAGCAGTTTGCCACAGGTAAAATTCATCCTACCGGCAGCGGATTTGAGAAAAAGGTTAGCGCCTATGTCGAGGGTGAAGCTACTTTAAACGAAATGGATAGTCTGAAACAGGAAAGGCGCTTCCGTGATCTCAGCGCCGTCACGTCTGAGGATGTGGATATCACCAAGCTTGACGAGCAGCAGATTTTCCAACGCAAAGTCTACATCATAGTAAAATATGTATATACTCTTTTGATCACCGTGGTGATTGGAGGAATGATGGCACACCAGATGCTTGATTTTATAAGAATACTTATCAACAAAAGCAAAGGTAAGCTTCATTAAGAAAAGCTGAAACAATCATCTGGGATAACAGCTATGGACTCCGATAAAATAATTGGCAAAGATGGTGAGATGATGCATAACAACGACAACCTCCCCAAGGAAATTGTAAGGCTGAACGGCCCCGAGCGCCTTCAGCACCTTATAACCTTTGTGACCTTCTTTATCCTGGTAATAACCGGATACATGCTCAAGATGCCTGAGGCATGGATACTCAAGTTGGGATCATATGGAACTACCATATTCGAATATCGTGGACTTGTTCACAGGATAGCCGGGGTAATCATGATAATCGGCGGACTCGATCATGTCCGTTACTGTATTTTCACCAAGGCCGGGCGGTCTTTCATATTCGCCATGATCCCCACATTAAAAGACGTGACGGATATCATCGGAAATATGGCATACTATTTCGGTCAGCGTCCGGAACCGCCTGAATTCGAACGTTTCGATTACAGGGAAAAGGCTGAATATCTGGCTCTGGTAGCGGGTACCATCATCATATCCGTGACCGGTATTTTCCTCTGGTCGGAAGTATACTGGAGCAAATTCGTTCTTGATCTCTCGATTATGATTCACGGCATGGAGGCCTGCCTGGCCACCATGGCCATCATCGTATGGCACTTTTATCAGGTGCACTTTAAACCTGGCCAGTTCCCCATGAGCAGGGTTTGGATAGACGGCAAGATGTCTAACCACCATCTGAAAATCGAACATGGCGCCATGTACAACCGCCTGGTTGCAGAAGGGAAACTCGCTCCGGTCGATGAACACGATCACCATGGTCACCACGGACCGAAATCCGTCAAACAAGTGTTCGTCGAATTCATGACCTATTGTTCCATTCTTTTCTTTATGGGCGTAATGTTTTTACTGGGCAAGCTTCTTTATTTTCCACCCACCTATTCAGCCAAGGCCAAAACACCAAGCACCGGCTTTGATAGATTAATCCATAGTGGGGATACGGCGAAGTATACCAGGCATTTCCACAACGTAGATGATACCGTGAATTTAAAGCTAGCGAACCCGCAATTCTGTGTGACCTGTCATGGCACCTTACCGCACAGCAAGGCTCCTGATATCCGTTCTTTCCTTAACATGCATAGTTATTTCATGGCCTGTGAGGTGTGCCATGACCGTGAGGAAAATTTCTCCGGCAAATTCAACTACGTCTGGTTTGACAACATGACGGATGAGAAGATCGATAAAATTGAGGGCAGTAACGGCGTTTACGGAGCAAGACTCATCCCGGTACTTGTATCAGACAGCAACAACGGCAATGAAATTCGCCGCATGGATGAGGCTGAAGATCCCAACTTTATTAAATCCTACATTGCTCAGAAAGATATTCTGACTCCTGAGGAACAGGGTAAGGCAAAAGTAATTATCCATAAGAACATGGCAAAAAAACCGGTTCAGTGTACGGAATGCCACAACAGCAAACAACCTTATATAGATCTTGCACGGGTAGGCTATCCACCAAAACGTGCCGAGAGTCTCTATCGGACAGAGGTTGCTGATATGATCAATAGATACATGCAGTTCTATCTCCCGACCATGTTCGATCCCGATCTGATGAGAAAGCAGAAAATGAACGAACTGAAAATGGAGAACCGTTCCACTGACTAAGACCACATTTGACTAGGACCATGCACCTTTGCCTGCGAGAACATTCTGTCGATATGCATTGCCCCATTGCCAGCTCAGCTGATCTGGATCAGTTAACCCGTACATCAGCTGAAGCTGGCAATAAGGGCAGTGAAGGAAGACAGTGCAGAAACAACCAAAGGTGCTGGTTATTATTTCCCCTCCTTATCATATCGGTTTTTTTCCCGGCCATCATCTTTGCTCAAGATGGCGCACCAAATATTGTTAAATTCCAACCTGTCCTGTCGATCTCAGGCTCAATGAAACTTCCCAGTGATGTTGCCGTTGACCAGAGCGGCAGGATTTTCATTTTAGACGGTACAGCAGACACGGTCAGAGTATATTCCCCCAAGGGAGAACAAATATTTACCCTGGGAGGTGCGGGAATTCTCAAACAGCCCCTTGGTATCGATGTTTCACCTGGGGGTGATGTGGTTGTGGCGGATTCGGGAAATCACCGACTTGCCCTCTTTGCCGCGGAAGAGAAAACTCCTCATTACATTGATGTCCCCTCCTCTGTTAACGGCAAGCCGAGCGATCCTACTGATGTCAATTTCGGACCTGACAATACGTATATTGTAGTGGACAACGATAATCACCGGGTTGTTTCAATGAACCGTTCCGGCAAACTGCTCTGGTCCACAGGGACAATGGGCCGCAATCCTGGTGAATTCCGCTTCCCCTTTCTGATTGATATTGACCGGTTGGGCAGGATCTATATTGTAGAGGCCATCAATACCCGGGTACAGGTTCTTGAATCAAATGGTAAGTTTGCCCGTTTCATAGGTGAATGGGGTATTGAACCCGGTCAATTTTTCAGACCAAAGGGTGTGGTGGTAAACGAAAAAAACGAGGTGTTCATCTCAGATAGTTATTTAGGAGTTGTTCAGGTTTTCAAACGGGAAGGAGGGCTTATTGGTGTCGTCGGAGACAGTAACGGAAAGATTACCAAATTCAAGACACCGGTGGGAATGGCTATTTCCGGTAACCGTCTTTATGTCGTTGAAATGTTCAACAACAGGGTGCTGATTCTGGAAAGACAGGGTCAGTAAAAATTATGCGCCGGTTATCACCTTTTTCATTCATCCTGATCCTTGCGGTTACACTTTTTCTGCCGCCTGCACCAAATGTACAGGCAGCCGGAAATCTGACCCAGAATTCTGCCCGTGAATGTGCCATCTGTCACTTCAGATGGATTGATCAATTCCTCGAAGGACATGGAACTGCCTTGGTGGGATATGAGAAAGAAGATGTCGCCGGCGAAGAAATGATCTGTTTCAGCTGCCATGACGGGTCAACTGATGACTCCCGGAAGAAGGTATGGATACTGGACAGGCATAAAACCGATATGCTCCCTTCGGACAAAGTCAAAATTCCGAAAATGTTTCCGCTTTCTCAAGATGGTAAAGTTGTCTGCGCCACCTGTCACTCCGCGCACTCCGTTACCACGGATACCAGTATAGAACGCACCATTTTTCTGCGTATCTCCAATAAAGATTCCATAATGTGCGAGATGTGCCATGTCGATCAGGCGGTCCAGGACAAGACTAACCATCCTACCCATGAGGGCAAGCGGCCTATCCCGAAAGAGTTATATGCTGTGGGTGCTGTACCATCCGCCACAGATACCAATTTTGTTATCTGTGAAAGCTGCCATACCGCCCATGGCAGCGTGGAAAGAAATCTCCTTTTCGAGGTTAAAAAACAATCAACCCTCTGCACGCTCTGCCACCCGGGTGAATACGATGCTCCCAATGCCCCGGTGAATAAGCAGGTCAACCATCCCCTGCTCGTGGAGTTTAAACAAAATCCCAATGTCGGGGGGGTAAAGATTCAGTTAGGCCCGAATAACAACCTCGAATGTCTTTCCTGTCACAAGGTGCATCAATTTCCAAAGGGTACAAAAGCCCTGGTAAAAAATAAAGAATCACTGTGCCAGCTTTGTCATCCAGACAAGGCCGACCGATCCTCCGCTGCCGACTGGCAGAAAAGCAACCATCCCCTTTATGTCAAATACAAGCTTGATCCGGCAAGCCATGTGAAACTTGACGGCGGGACCGACAATACTGTCTACTGTTACACCTGCCATAAGGTCCACCAGCACGAACCGGGAACCAAGGCCCTAGCCGGCCAGCGTGATTCCCTTTGCGCCACCTGCCATAAGGGCGAGTATATGGTTGACAAAACCGATCACGATCTCAGCATTACGGCAAAAGACGAGATCAATGTCCTCAAGCAGACCATAAAACAGACCGGTGTCTGTACTGCCTGCCATATCCCGCATAAGGCCACCGGTCCGTATCTCTGGGCACGAAAAGTAAAAGATCCCGCTTCATTGTCTTCACCGTCCAAACTCTGTCTCACCTGTCATAACGACAAAGGCATCGCAGCCAAAAAGACGGTGGGCAGGTTCACCCACCCGGTCAACGTTGCCATGCAAAAAGCCGATCAGCTGAAGGATCCGAAAACACTGCCGCTTTATACCAAAACGGATGGAAATGAAGTGATGGAGTGTCATACCTGCCATAATCCCCACAGGTGGGACTCACAGAGCAGCAAGAAGGGCAAAGGCATTAATGATGAAGGGACACCCTTCACCAGTTTTCTGCGGAAGCGTTCCGGCACGGACAGTTCTCTCTGCGCCTCATGCCATGTGGAGCAGTATTATGTGGAAGGCACTGATCACGACCTCACCGTCACTGCGCCCAAAGAGAACAATATCGCTAAACAGACCGCCGGTCAATCAGGTGTCTGTTCACCCTGTCATGTGCCGCATCAGGCCAGCGGTCCGTACCTCTGGGCGCGTAAATTCGACACAAAACCCACATCCCCTTCCTCTCTCTGCCTGAATTGCCATGTCAAGAAAGGACCGGCGGATAAAAAGACCTTGGGACAGAACACCCATCCGGTGAACGTCAAAATAGAAGACACCTACAACCTGTCACTGCCCCTGCGGAAACTGTCTGACGGCACCTCAGTTATGGAGTGTCATACCTGCCATGATCCCCACAGATGGAATTCCCAACTCAGCAAGAAGGGGAAGGGCAGCAACGTTGAGGGCACTGCTGACAACAGTTTCCTCAGAAGCGCCAATCTGGAAAAACCGACTTTATGCGCCAAATGCCACCTGCGCAAAAGCTTTGTCACCGGAACCGATCATGACATGCGGGTAACAGCTCCCACATCGCTGAATAAAAGCGGAAAAATGGCCAAGGAAGAGTCAGTCTGCTCACCATGCCATGCCGTTCACAATGCTCCTGAGAAAACCCTGCTGTGGAATTACACGCTGGATGATACCGGACAGGACTTCATCGAGAAAGCCTGTAACGGCTGCCACGCCAAAAACGGTGCGGGTAAAGGCAAGGTCATTTCCTCCGGCATACATCCGAAACAATTCTATTTCGGCTATCACAAGTCTTACCGGAATATCCTGCTGTCCATCGGCCCGTCGCCTGATCCCATTCCTTTATATACCAAGGAAGGTAAAAAGGCGGTTTCCGGGGAAATAACCTGTTCCACCTGTCATGATCCGCATATCTGGGACGCAAATGAAGACACTGCCGGGTCAGGGAAAAACATTGAGGGCACTGTTGTTAACAGTTTTCTCAGAAAAGGTGCAAGAAATGAATTGTGTTATGCTTGCCATGGAATTAAAACCCTTTTACTGTATAGATTCTACCATAATGCCAATGAGAAAAAGAGTATTTTAGGGATTTCGATGCCCACCGCCGACCAAGTTGAGTCTGATACACAAAGACAACCTGCCGGCGAGGATAAAGAAAACAACGGGGTAAAATAAAATGGGCCGTTTCTGCATCGCATCGCTCTTTTTTCTGGCAGCAACACTCATCGCAAGTCTTCCAACGGCAATTTCTGCTGAATCTGTAACTATTTCACCCGACAGAAGGCTGCACAGAACAAATGACGGCTTGACAATCCCCTCTCCTCCTCTTGAGACCATAGGCAACCCCCATGGCATGGCCTGCAACAAATGCCATTTACAGGATAAAGACGGCAAAACGGCAGAAGGCCTGATCAGTGCTGACAGTATCAGTCTCTGCGAGATGTGCCATGCCGGAGCTAATCTTCACCCGCTGGGGATAGAGCCGATCAATCAGTTCGCCGGACTGGATAATTTCAACCTGCCCCTGGGCAATGGCATATATCAGGGAAAGATTGTCTGCCTGACCTGTCATTACATACACCAGGATAAGTTTACCCCGTATCTTCTCAGAGGAAACAATACCTCACACCAGACTATCCGCACCAGCTTGTGCTCCATCTGCCATAAGGAACATTTTGCCGGCATTTCGCCGCATACCACAGACACCACAACATGCGTTTTCTGTCATATCGCCACCCCGGAGAAAAGAAAGAATAAGGGGAAAATGGCCAAGGATGAAGTTGACGCCGTCTGTTTCTTCTGCCACTGGTCGCTCAGGAAAAACCACTACAAGGATCTCGACCCCTTGCCGGATCCCCTTGTCCAGGAATTGCTTGATCCCGCAAGCAACCTGCAGCAGGGCCAGATGTACTGTTTAAGCTGCCATATCCATCACGGCAAAGTGGAAGAAAACCATCTGATCACCAATGAATACCTCAAGCTGGCAGCAGTTTCCAGAAATATCAATCCCCACTGGAAAAACTTGATGTGCATTTCCTGCCACAAGGGCGCTCCATCCAAAGGAAATCCGAGTCTTCTCGGCAGTGGCGATCTCAACGAGCTCTGCAACCGCTGCCACAAGTCAGAGTTTGCCAGGGCTGATATTCATCCGGTGGGCATTATCCCCTCAAAACAGGTGAAGATACCTCCGGACATGCCTCTGCAGAACGGGAAACTCTCCTGTGAGACCTGCCACCAGTCATCCCTGCAGGAAACCGCCCGGCATATCGACTCTGTGGGCAAGGAAAATCCCAACTTCCTGCGCAGAACCGGGTTGTCGCGCAACGAATTCTGTTTTCTCTGTCATCGTCAGGAGACCTATCGTCGTTTAAATCCTCACCTGCAGGTTGATGAACATGGTCACATCAGAAAAGAAACATGCCTTTTATGTCATGCATCCCTTCCGGATATCTACCTTTTCGGGCCGAAAAATGTTATATTTATAGTTGATGACCCCAATGAATACTGTATCGGATGCCATCCGGGCTTCAGTGAAAACCATCCCGCAGGAGGCCGTCACCTGGTAACACCTTCAGCAAAAATTTTGAAAGCCCTTGAAACCTCTGTACAAAGGATCGGGGTCGAGTTACCCCTGTATCATGGCAAGGTGGTCTGCGCTACCTGCCATAATCCACACGATCTGGGAGTTATCAAATACCCTGCTTCGGCCGAAGGTTCGCAACGCAAAAACAAATTGAGGTTAAAGCCTGGGATAACCCAGTGTACCGGCTGCCATTGGGATAAAGGATAAGATTGCATGGAGAACGGGCATGAAATCCCCCTCCGCACTTAATCTGCATAAAACGACATTACAATTACTGATCATATCTATGTTCTGCATGGTGTGTGTATCGCCATGCCTCGCAGCAAAAGAGCCTTTCCCTGCCCTCCCAGTTTATGTTGGTTCCCTCTCCTGCCAGCCCTGCCACGAGAAGGAATATGCCAACTTCTCCATCTATACAAAAAAAAGCAACTCCTATAGAAGCATTGAAAGACTGCAGAAAGGTCTGAACGAACAAGATTTAAAGAAATGCTATACCTGTCACACTACAGGCTATGGGAAACCGGGCGGCTTTATCAGCGTTGAAAAAACTCCTCTTTTGAAAAATGCCGGCTGTGAGGTTTGCCACGGCCCGGGATCGATTCACATAGAAGACGCAAAGCCTGAATCGATCATTGGCCATCCGACCATACAGACCTGCGATCAGTGCCACACCAGCGAGATGATTCAGGCCTTCAAATTCAGGCCACTCATTCATGGCGGAGGACATTGAGATGATCATCCTGAATGGAATTATCAAAAAAATCCTTCATCTGGAAACCCTGCTCACCATCGGCGTCACCATTGTCATGGGCGGTGTCATCTATTTCAGTATCACCAATCAACGGGAACATATCAGGGAAAGGATGACCACTTATAGCCAAGACATAAAATCACTGGCCTATGCGGGCATCAAACATACGATGTCGTTGGGAGACAGCCCCTCTGTTGAAAAACAGCTTCTTGATATCGGCGATGAACTGGAGGACACGGAAATCGTCATATGCGATTTTAACCAGCGCATTGTTTTTGCCACCAATAAAGACCGCATCGGGGCCGATGTATCGACCTTCACCGGCAACCGGGCGACCCTGGTTGCCCTGAGAACCCTGCTTGAAACCGCCGTTCCCCCACGGATAAGCTATTTTGAAGAGGAGAAGGACGGCGTCAATTATCTGGTTACCATCCACAGCATTTATAATAACGAGGAATGCCATCACTGCCACGGCGACTCACGCAAGGTTCTCGGTGGACTGTTGACGAGACAATCCACTGATGCCACCTATCTGGCCATCGCCACCCTACGGAATCATACCATTATAGCAAGCCTCATCGGTATAGGCCTGCTGATTACCATCATCTATTTCCTGCTGGCCAGACTGGTGACCAAACCCATAACCGAGCTGGCCGCCAAGGCTGAAGAACTGGCCAGGGGAGATCTTTCCGTATTCGCGCCTGTTCATTCCTCGGACTCCATTGGTATCTTGGCCGGCAGCTTCAACAGCATGGTGAAAAGCATCAAGGACAAGATTGAATATGCCAACAGCCTCAAAGAGGCCATAGCCGATCCACTGGTCATCGTCGATACCAACCTGGTTGTGACCTTTATGAACGGCTCATGCGCCCGATTAACCGGATACAGCAAACAGGAAACAGAGGGGAAATTAACCTGCCGGGAGGTATTCAAGAGTGATATCTGCCTGGATAATATTTGCGACACCGACTGTCCAATCAAAAAATGTCTTGTCTCAGGTGAACCGGTTGAAGATATCAGAATTATCATCTCAAACAAGGAAGGAGCTCTTATTCCCGTCATGGCCAGCGCCAGCGCCCTGAAAGACGCCCAGGGTAATATTACCGGGGCGGTGCAGATTTTCAGGGATATCAGTGATGTTCTCGAAGCTGAACGGCTGCGTTATATCCAGAGTATCTCCGAAAGAGAGGAAGAACAACGGAAATATCTTGAGTTCAGAGCCGAGAATCTGCTCGCCATCCTGAAGCAGGCCTCGGACGGCAATCTGCAGGTGCGGGCCGAGTACCATGACAGCAATGAAGTCATGGATAAAATCGCCTGTCATACCAACCAGATGCTGGGCAATCTGGAAAAAATGTACGAAAAGATTTCCTCATTGAGTAAGGGGCTGGAACAGGAGGTGGCGCATCGGACCGTCATGTTGCGGGAAAGAACCCTGATGCTGGAACGGGCCATCAGAGATCTGCGGGAACTCGACAGGCTCAAGTCCGCCTTCCTGGCCAACATGTCTCACGAACTCAGAACTCCTATGAATTCCATCATTGGTTATACACAACTTCTGCTGGACCGGATTGACGGTGAAATAAACGAAGAACAGGAAAAAAGCTTGATGAAGGTAGAAAATAACGCCAAGCATCTCCTGCAATTAATCAACGACATCCTTGATATGTCTAAAATCGAATCAGGGAAAATAGAACTCGACATTCAAGAGACGGACTTCACTAGCATGCGAGACACCATCAGCATTTTTTTTCAGCCGGTTCTCGATGCCAAGGGTCTCTATCTGCATTTTGATTTCGCCGATGATCTCCCTACCGTCTTCATAGATAAGGATAAAGTAAAACAAATATTTGTCAATCTGGTGGGAAATGCCGTCAAATTTACCGACCATGGCGGCATCACCATTCACGCCAAACCCTCGACCCTGGGCATTGCCCCCGGTGAAGCCTCCCTGTTTATCGAAATATGTGTGGAAGACAGCGGCATCGGCATAAAAAAAGATGATATGGCAAAACTTTTTGACAAATTTACCCAGATCAATGTTTCCGCCAGTCGACCTTATGAAGGTACCGGACTTGGTCTCAGCATCGCCAGGGGCCTGGTGGTATTGCACAAAGGGGTTATCTGGGTGGATAGCGATTTCGGCAAAGGAAGCAGATTCTGCTTTACCCTGCCGGCGCAAAAGAAGGTAATGGAAAAGTCCACTGAATCAATCATAGAGCTGGCCATGGCGGAAAAACTGGCTGAATATTTTGATAAGCCCGTCGATCTCTTTCTTAAGGATCCCTATTATCTCGGCAAACGGGTCAAGTGCTGGGAATATGCCCATTGCGGGCAGACAAGCTGCCCTGCTTACGGCAACTCGGAAAGGCGCTGCTGGCTGATCTGCGGAGTTCATTGCAAAGGGATCGAGGTGGCTAAATATCCAGAAAAGACGGAGCACTGCAAGACATGTGAAATTATCGAAAATCTCGTGCTCGGCGAATTTGCTGCTCAAAAAATGAATGATTTGGATCTGGAAGGTGATGCAGTTGACCGGGGCATCAAAAAAACAATTCTTGTTATTGACGATAACCCGGAGGTTATTGAACTGATCAGAAAAAATATCGGGGAGGACTATAACGTCTTGGGCCATTATACCGGTGAGGGTGCGGTGGAAAAGGCCAGGGAGATCAAGCCTGCGGCGATTACCCTTGATATCATGATGCCCGGCAAAGACGGTTGGGAGGTCCTGCAGGAATTGAAAAAAGATCCTGTTGTGCAGGATATTCCGGTTATCATCCTGTCCATTGTTGATGAAAAGAAAATCGGATTTTCTCTGGGCGCGACCGAATATATGGTCAAACCGATTGACAAAAAAATACTGCTGCATAAGTTGAAGAATCTGGAAAAACTGACAAGCATAAAAAATATCCTGCTCGTTGACAATGAACCAGGCACTCTGCATACCTTGGGCCGCGTTCTCAATGAGGGTGGCTATAAGATAACAAAGGCATCCAATAACACGGGAGCAATACAGGCAATTCACGAGAGCAAACCCGACCTGATTGTTCTCAATCTGATGATCAAGCCGGATGAGAACGGCTCAAACGTCATTGAGTATATCAAGACAGATGAATCGGCAAGAAATATTCCCCTCGTTCTCATTACAGACAGTGATCTGAGCGAGGAAAAAGTAAAAGAACTCAATGGACGAATCAAGGCCACCTTCAATAAAGCCATTCTGGCGGAAGATGACTTGTTGGAAACTTTAAAAAATACTATTAAGAAGATGTAAATGCCTGCAAAGTTATTGCCTGCCCCTCACAGTGGGGCAGTTCATCATAACTTTTGCAATTTCTGAGGAAATATATGCAAGCTGATCAGCCGGACAATCGAAATAAAAAGAAAATACTGGTAGTTGATGACAACCAGGACAGCCGTGAACTGGTCATGAAAATCCTTGGTAAACAGAACTACCATCTGCTTGAAGCCTACGACGGGGAAGATGCACTCAATAAAATAATGGCCGAAAAACCCGATCTGGTGCTGATGGATATCTCCATGCCGAAAATTGACGGATACGAGGTGACCAGAAGATTAAAAAACATGGAGGATTACAAAGATATAACGGTTATTGCCCTGACGGCACATGCCATGAAAGGTGACTGTGAAAAGGCATTGGGTGTGGGCTGTAAAGGGTATATAACCAAACCGATCAATATCAGAGAATTCAGCGAACAGATTAAACGATATCTCCAGTAATTTTTTTTTATATTTTTTCATGACCAATACGACTAAAATCTTAATCATTGACGACAACATCGATACCGTTGAACTTCTGCGGAAAAGATTTCGTATCGAGGGATATGAAACGGCGGAGGCCTATGACGGTGAAGAGGGACTGAAAAAGGTCTCTGAATATGTGCCGGATCTGGTCGTACTTGATGTCATGATGCCTAAAATAGACGGCTACGAGGTATGTAAGAGAATCAAGCAGGATGAATCACTCAAGCAGATACCCATTCTGATGCTCAGCGCCAAAAGCCAGGTACCGGACAAAGTGAAAGGTCTTGATATCGGAGCGGATGATTATATCACCAAACCCTTTGATTTCAAGGAGCTCATGGCCCGGGTCAGAACCCTGTTGTCCCAGAAAACCGAAAGCAAAAAACTGGCGGAAAAGGAAAAATTTGACGCTCTGGATCATTTTGTCGATGAGGTTTCCCACGAGGTGAGAAATCCCTTGGTGGCCATCGGCGGTTTCGGACGAAGGCTCAGAGACAATCTTCCGGAAGGCAGCCAGAATCGCAAATACATCGACATCATTCTGAAAAATGTTGAGGTGCTGGAAAGGATGGTGCACGAGCTTATTGCCCTGAAAGGGGCTACGCTTTGCTACACCGAGCCATCCGATCTCAATGAGATAACGATGAATGCCGTGAGCATTTACAAGCATGAGATTGAAAAAAAACATATTAAACTGATCTTGAAGTTCATGGAAAATCCCCCCATGATCCATGCAGACCAGGAAAATATCACCATGGCCATCTCCAATCTGATAGAAAATTCAATTGAAGCCATGGTAGGCGACAAGCGGGAGCTTAAGATCTCCACCAGTGTTACGGATGGTTATTTTGAAATCCAGGTGGCAGATTCCGGCAAAGGTATTGATAAAGATAAGCTCAAGAACATCTATGATCCTTTTTTTACCTCCAAGACCTATGGCCCCGGCTTTGGACTCACCTTTGCACTGAAAACGATTCAAAGCCATAAGGGAATAATTTCCGTTGAAAGTAACGTAAACGAAGGGACCACCTTCACCGTCAGGCTTCCTATTAAAGCCATCTCAGGGCAGAAAACGTCCTGAGTTTCAGGCTATCTCATCTACCGACGCATCTCGTCGGATAAAGGCCTTTATGGATTTCAAATTTACCTGTAAAATAAATGGGTTCAGCCAGGTGATGAGGCTGAGGCTTAGAATTCAACGCGAAGCCCACTCCACGGGTGCCCGCTCCCTATAGATAATACACGACGGATGAAAAAAAAGAGTCTCTCATTAACAAATTTTGCCTGGCTGTCCATCGGTGCGGCAATTTTCACCATGGCCTTGAAAACCATTGCGTATCTGCTGACCGATTCAGTCGGGCTGCTGTCTGACGCTCTTGAATCTTTAGTTAATCTGGCCGGGGCGTTGATGGCCCTGGCCATGCTACGGGTTGCCGCCCTGCCGGCTGATGAAAACCATGCCTATGGCCACACTAAAGCGGAATACTTTGCCAGCGGGGTTGAAGGAACATTAATTCTTATTGCCGCGGCCAGCATTGCTTTTGCCGCAACGAAACGATTCATTGCTCCGCAACCCCTTGAACAGATAGGTCTGGGCCTCGGCGTTTCAATTGCCGCAGCATTGGTCAACCTCTTTGTTGCTTTCATTCTGCTACGGGCCGGGAAACAATATCACTCCATTACACTTGAAGCCAATGCACATCATCTTTTACCGGATGTCTGGACATCGGCCGGCGTTTTAGTTGGTGTGGGAGGTGTAGCATTAACCGGCTGGCAAAGGCTGGATCCTCTTGTGGCCATCATCGTGGCCGGGAATATTGTCTGGACCGGGATACAGATTGTGCGCAAATCAATTCATGGTCTTATGGATACGGCAATACCTCCTGAAGACATAGAAATTGTCCGAACAATACTTGCGAAATATACCCGCTCGGAGATAGACTATCACGCCCTGCGCACCCGGCAGTCAGGTTCACGTAAGTTTGTTTCTTTCCATGTTCTCACCCCCGGAACCTGGACTGTTGACCAAGGACACCGGCTTGTTGAAGACATTGAGGCGGACATTTGTCGTTCTCTGCCCAATGTCACGGTTTTTACCCACCTGGAACCCCTGTCCGATCCGGCATCATGGGCGGATCTGCATTTGGATCGCATGGATAATGATATGGATTCCGGCAGTTTGACTGATAATCATCGACCATCACCGTAAAAAGCTCAACTCAGTAACCCGACAACATAAAATGGATTCCCTTATCCTCACTGACAAGGCATTGCTCGTATCAGCCATGATCTTTACCGGTATTCTCTGCCAGTGGCTTGCCTGGCGGGTAAAACTACCGGCTATTCTCTTTCTCCTTTTCGCGGGAATTATTGCCGGACCCATCACCGGTCTGCTAGACTCCGATAAACTTTTCGGCGATCTCCTCTTCCCTTTCATTTCTCTCTCCGTCGCAGTAATCCTCTTTGAGGGCAGTCTGACACTTCAATATCACCAAATCAAAGGCCTGACTCAGGTTGTCCGCAACCTGATCTCATTCGGCGTGCTGGTTACCTGGCTGATCACCGCTACCGCAACCCGCCTGGTTCTTCATTTTCCCTGGGAACTGTCTCTCCTTTTCGGTGCAATCACTGCGGTTACAGGTCCAACTGTGATCGTGCCGATGCTGCGTACGGTTCGCCCCAGCGCCTCTGTGGCCAGTATCCTCCGCTGGGAAGGTATTGTCGTTGATCCCATCGGCGCCACTCTGGCAGTACTGGTTTACGAATTCATCATATCAGGCAGCGGCAATGCCGTCAGTCATACATTGATGGCCTTCGGCAGGCTGATAGGGCTGGGCTTGTTTCTCGGCTCTCTGTCAGGATATCTCTACGGAGTGCTTCTTCGTGGTCACTGGTTACCGGAATTCCTGCATAACGTCGCCACACTTGCCCTGGTTTTTCTTGTTTTTACCGTTTCCAACGTTCTGCAGGAGGAGTCCGGACTGTTGAGCGTCACCGTCATGGGCATCTGGCTCGCCAATATGAAGGATGTACCGGTGGATGAAATTCTCGACTTCAAGGAAAGCCTCAGCGTTTTACTGATCACGGTACTGTTTATTGTCCTTGCCGCCCGCCTGGATTTCCAGATGTTTGCCAACCTCGGCTGGTCAGTCCTGTTCATTTTTCTGGCCATCCAGTTTCTCGCCCGTCCCATCAGCGTGGTGGTCTCAACTCTTGGTTCAAAACTGACCTGGCCTGAACGCCACCTGCTGGGTTGGATTGCGCCGCGCGGCATTGTCGCTGCGGCTATCTCAGCCTTGTTTGCCATCAAACTCGAACAAAGCGGATACCAGGAAGCAACCCTGCTGGTTCCCCTCACCTTCATGGTCATCATCGGCACCGTTGTATTGCAGAGTTGCACGGCAAGTTTTCTGGCCAAACGATTGGGCGTGGCAGAACCTGATCCCAAAGGCGTTCTCATCATCGGCGCCAATCTGGTGGCCCTGGCTGTTGCAAAAGCCCTGAGGGAGGCAGATTTCAGAAGCCTGCTGGTCGATACCAGTTGGGACAAAATAAGCAACGCCAGAATGGAGGGATTTAACACATATTATGGCGAACCCGTTTCCGAACATGCGGACCGGCATCTGGACCTGGTCGGACTGGGAAGAATGCTGGCTCTTTCTCCACGTGGTCCGTTGAATGCTCTTTCCTGCATGCACTACCGGATGGAGCTTGGCTATAACTCTGTTTTCGCTCTGCAGGTTGCAACCCAAAAGGAGCTGCCGCTGATCCGCAAGGCTGCATCAAATCGATGCGGCCACTTGCTCTTCGGTAAAGACATCACCTTCTCATTACTTGCGGCAAATCTCGCCAAAGGATGGCAGATTCGTAACACCATCCTTTCAGCAACCTTTACCTTTGATGATCTCATGAAACAGTCTGGTGGACTTGCTATTGCGCTGTTTGCCGTTACCCCAAAGGGCAAGCTGGAAATTTTTACCGCTGAGACTAAATGGAGTCCTTTACCGGGGTGGACTGTCATCAGTCTGGCTCCTCCGGCAGATCAAGAGAAATACGCCGCATTTGCCGCCAGTCTGTAAAAAAATAAGGCCGTTGTTTGTCTTAACTGGAATATAACAGATAAATATAGTAAGTTATTACATATCCGCTGCAAATCAGGCGTGATGACCTGATGAATGCTCTGGGCAGCGAGTCTTTTTATGTGTTTTCCCCTGTAAATAACCACACGTCGGCCTAAAATATTTTTTTTGCCATAAACAAGGAACAACGGCAAAAATGGACATTATGTCTGTAGATTTCTGGAAATGTATCGGTACCGCCGTTTTATGCGGGGCGATCATTGGCTTTGAACGTCAGTTGCGTGGAAAACCGGCGGGTATCAGAACAAGCATCTTGATCTGTCTCGGCACGGCCCTTTTTATCTCCCTCGGCATAGAATTTTCTAATGAAAATACAGATATAACTCGGGTGCTCGGGCAGGTGGTAACAGGAATCGGTTTCCTTGGCGCAGGCGTCATCCTTGCCAGGGAAGGTATTGTTATGGGCGTCACCTCAGCTGCCGTGATATGGGTTCTTGCCGGAGTAGGCTCCATGATTGGCTTCAATAAAATCACCGAGGCCATTGTCGTCACCCTGCTGACCGTGATCCTGCTAACCGGTATAACTTTTCTGGAAGGAAGAATTAAGAGTTTAAGGCGGGGAGTGCACGCGCAGTCACCAACCGATGACAACTCTGAAGGCTGACACCATACCTCTTATCAATAAGAGCTGCCAAGACAACTTGCTAACCCAAAAAACGACGTCCATTGCATATAATAATCAGACAAGACAAACAGTCAGAAAATCATTAACTCGATGAGGAGAAACCCATGGCCCATATCACGTTGCAAGGAAATCCACTGGAAACCAGCGGCGAACTGCCCGCAATCGGCACGAAAGCACCTTCTTTTTCACTGACAAAGACCGATCTGTCGGATTGCACCCCCCAGGATTTTAATGGGAAAAAGCTTGTGCTGAACATCTTCCCCAGCATTGACACCTCTGTATGCGCAGCTTCAGTGCGACGCTTCAACAAGGAGGCTGGGGAAGCAAAAAACGGCGTAGTCCTCTGCATCTCAGCAGACCTTCCCTTTGCCCACAACCGCTTTTGTGAAGCTGAGGGACTGAAAAATGTTATCCCCCTCTCGGTTTTTCGTGCGGCAGGTTTCGGCAGGGATTACGGGGTGACGATCAGCACAGGTCCGCTTAAAGGCCTGCTCTCCCGGGCCATTGTCATTATTGACAAGTCAGGTAAGGTGGCCTACACTGAGCAGGTTCCCGAAATCACCCAGGAACCTGATTATGATCAGGCCCTGCGTGTGCTTGCCGACCTACCGGATTAATAGTCGGCTGTTCTGGCATAAACCAACCGCTGACACAACAGATACGTTATTTTTATGGGTATTATGCTGAAATTACCTGTTGTGTCAGGGTAAGACCCTGTGATATTGCTGATAAGTATTTTCTATTTTGCATTGATTCGATTTTAATCATTTTTTTTACAATGATAACCTGGGCTCAGGAACAAAACCATGACAGACGAAAATGAAAAAAATCTCCTGCAGACCTATGCATTGCTCTCCAGAGCGGCGGCGCGGAAAAAAATATACTCTTTAAAAGCACTCAAGGAAGACAAACCCCAAACAGCTCACCTCCTCAGGGCACTCTCCGAGTCTGAGGCAGCACAGGCGCGCCGGATATTAAACATGATACGAGGGAGGATTGATCCTTCCGAAAGTTATCTTGCCACGATATTTGAGAAGGAAATTGCAGAAATTTTAGAGCGATACACAGAAGAGATCAACAATGCCAAGGCTGCTGGGCTGACAAACGTTGTCAGCGTTCTCACCCAGCTTTACGATGCGGAAAAGAAACTCCACATTTTCTATGGGCACGATGCACAGGATAGCAGTGGCGCAGAGGATGACCGGTACTTTGTCTGTCAATTCTGCGGTTATGTCTGCAAGTCTCACCCACCTGACAATTGCCCGGTCTGTAGTGCGAAAAAGGAAACTTTTATGGAGATTCAATAAAATATCATCCGGGCACCCAAATAAATTTGCATAAATTGGTGCTTCCCCTGCCCTGACAGTTTTATCCGTATATTATTTTTTTGGCGGGAAAAATTTTCTGAACTCTTCTGAGTTACCCGGATCATCCAGCTCACCGATCTCAACCAGCTGTTTGCTCACTTCCTGTATTTTTGCCTCCAGTTTTTCCAGTGAGTCTTTCGAGATTGCACCGTCCTCTTCAGCCTCAAACCTGATCAGCATTACGCAATTGAGGAAATTATTCACAATATGCTGCACCGTGTGCATGGTCGCCTGGAGGGTGCGCAGTCTTGCCTCCCGCAACTCCACTTCCACTTTTCTTTTCTCAATCTTCTCCGTCCAGTTGGACAGTGCCAGAGAAACACTGGTGGCCAGCAGGGAGGAGAAGACGATGGTCATGATGTGTGACTCCCAGATGGTGTAATGACCTTGCAAGAGATAAAACTTGATGACCTGATACAGCGTCATCACGATTGCCATTAAAATAAAAGGTAAAAATATTCTTTTAACGTATTTCATCACTCCCGCCTCACCCCTGCCCGTCAAACTCTTTTCACAAACGATCCACACCTGCTTTCATCTGCCAGAATTCAATCTGAGAGGAAAACTCTTCCACCAGCAGACACTACCTGATTTCACGGGTTAAAAGCTAATAATTTTCTGGGATAACAGGAAAGTTTGTTAATTCTGAAGCAATCCTATTGTCATAGATTTGCCAGCGAGTATCCGACAGAAATAAAGGAAGGAACAGGCTGAAATGGCAGTGGCGGGTTTTTGGCAGTAATGAGAGAATCAGTACAATCAGGCAAACAAAAAAGGGATTACGTTTTTCAACGCAATCCCTTGTTATTTCTGGCGGGGCCGACCGGACTCGAACCGGCGACCTCCTGCGTGACAGGCAGGCGTTCTAACCAACTGAACTACGACCCCGTAAATCTGGTGGGCGGTACAGGGATCGAACCTGTGACCCTCGGCTTGTAAGGCCGATGCTCTCCCAGCTGAGCTAACCGCCCGAGCAAATGATGGGTCTATTTAACAATAACACCCTATATAGTCAAGAAAAAACAAAGTGAAACTCCAAAAAAACAGCGGAAAAAGCCCAACGGAAAACTCCAACAAAATGCGAAAAAGAGGTTAATGGGGAGACACAATGTTTCCCGCTTCAACCGGAGGCAATTCAGGGCAGAAACCGTCAGGCGTTTCTATTTTAAAAAGCGTTTCACCTTCATTGACAACAATGGCCTTCTCAAGAACCTTATCCATATGATCAACAAGCTCAATGGTAAGGCTTTTCAAAATTTTTGGGGGAATTTCTTTGAGATTTCTTTCGTTTAACTTAGGAATCAGTACATGTTTAATATTGCCGCGCTTAGCGGCGAGAAGTTTTTCCGTCAATCCCCCGATGGGCAGAACACTGCCCCGCAGGGTTATTTCACCGGTCATGGCAATATCTTTCCGTACGGGTTTTTTCAGCAGGGCCGACACCATGGAAGTAGCCATGGTGATGCCGGCTGATGGTCCATCCTTGGGAATTGCCCCTTCCGGAACGTGAACATGAATATCAAGTTTCTGATAAAAATCGGAGCTTAAGCCGAGACGGTCAGCCCGTGTCCGCACATAACTGAGTGCAGCCTGGGCAGACTCCTGCATCACGTCGCCCAGCTTGCCGGTGATGGTCAACTTGCCGCTGCCCGGCATCAGAGCTGTTTCAATCTGCAGTAACTCACCGCCGACTTCCGTCCAGGCGAGACCGATGGAAAGACCGACCTCATCTTTTTCTTCAGCCTGGCCATAACGGTATCTGGCAACGCCAAGGTACTTGGCGATGGACTGGGCAGTGATATGATAATTCTTTTTCTTTTTGACAATCAACCGATCCCGGGCGATTTTCCGGCAGATGCTGGCAATGCTTCGCTCAAGATTTCTCACCCCTGCTTCTCTGGTATACCGCCGCACAATCTCCATGATGGAGTTGTCATTAAAAGTAATGTCCTTCTCGGCGTAGCCATTTTCTCTAAGCTGTTTCGGGATAAGAAAGCCTTTGGCGATCTGCAGTTTATCCTCTTCGGTATAACCATCGAGCTTGATGACCTCCATCCTGTCCTGCAGAGGCGCAGGTATTGAATGGAGATTATTGGCAGTGGTAATAAAGAAAACATCGGAAAGATCATAATCAAGATCAAGATAATGATCGTTGAAGGTATTATTCTGCTCCGGATCAAGGACCTCAAGCAGAGCGGAAGATGGATCTCCCCGGAAATCCATGCTCATCTTATCGATCTCATCAAGACAGAAAACGGGATTATTCACCTTGATCTTCTGCAGGGAATGGATGATCTTGCCGGGCAAGGCGCCGATGTAAGTTCTGCGGTGGCCTCTGATCTCCGCCTCATCCCTTACACCACCCAATGAAATCCGGACAAACTCCCTGCCCATGGCCCTGGCAACCGACTTGCTTAACGATGTTTTTCCCACCCCAGGAGGGCCAACAAGGCAGAGAATCGGCCCTTTTATTTTCTTGACCTGCACCTGCACTGCCAGGTATTCCAATATCCGTTCCTTCGGTTTACCCAGCCCGAAATGATCCTCATTGAGAATGTTTTCCGCCTTTTTGATATCAATCTTCGCGCGGGTCTTCTCAAGCCATGGCAGGCTGAGAATGGTATCAATATAGTTGCGGACAACGGTTGCCTCGGCAGACATGGGAGGCATCATCTTCAGTTTTTTGAACTCCTGCCTTGCCTTTTCCTTGGCCGCCTTGGTCATCTTTTTCTTTTCGATCTGCTGCTCAAGCTCCGTCAGTTCGGAACTGACATCATCCTTGCCGCCGGCCATCTCCTTCTGGATAATCCGCATCTGTTCAGCCAGATAATAATCCTTCTGGGTTTTTTCCATCTTCTTCTTCACCTGGTCGCGAATCTTCTCCTCCAGGGAAGCAATCTCACTCTCTTTATGGATGAGGCTGAGTACCAGTTCCATCCGTTCCAGGAGAGCAAGAGTGCTTAAGATTTGCTGTTTATCCTCCGTGCCCACCGGTAAATGCCCTGCCAGAAAATCGATAAACTTTACAGGATTTTCAATCTTCGCCAGGGACTTAATCACTTCGTTAGGTATCTTCTTATTATGTTTGGCATATTGCCTGAAGGAAGATAAAATCTCCCGGATGTACGCCACAGTAAGATTATCAGACTGCTTTGCTTCAAGAAATTCTTCAACTTCAACAGTGAAATAATCGTGGCCCGGAATAAAGGAAACGATTCTGCCGCGCTGCTTTCCTTCGACAAGGGCTTTGATCGTTCCGTCCGGCAACCTTAACAGCTGCAAAACCGAAGCAACCGTACCTATCATGTGGACGCCGTTTTCATCAGGATCGTCAACGGAGGCATCCTTCTGTGTGCTCAGAAAAATGCTTGTACGATTGGACATAGCCTGTTCAAGGGCCTTAATGGACTTACTTCGTCCCACAACCAGAGGGGCCACCATAAAGGGGAATAAAACGATATCCCTCAAAGGCATCATGGGATAAATATTGGTTTCGGTATCTGACATAAAGGCAGTTCTATTTTAAGGTTAAGAGAGTAAAAAAAGGGTTGACGAACGACAAATTCTGACAAGCCGGAACGGCTTGCAAGCTGATGCAGGCGGTCACTTGGGGGTTCTGTCCCTGTGCATGCCTCTACCAGGTGTTGAAAAATTTCAGTTGCTTATGCAGTGTTAAAATTCGGCTTAAAATACCAGTACTCATGAAACTCTGGCTTTTTACCTGTCGCAGAATATTGCCATCAGGTCGACTTCGCAGCCGGTCTCTGATCTTTGCTCCAAGTCGCCTCATTTTTCCAAAGGGTATAAACTTTGTCGCAACGGAGTTTATACCCTTTGGTTGCTCTTTCTATTTTCAACAATCTACGGCACTTTCTCAAGCGCTTTTTTTGGTTTCATTCTCATAAAGGACAACGGGATAATCACCGTTAAGGATCACCTGCTCGCTGATAACGCACTCTTTCACATTGGACTCGGAGGGAAGTTCAAACATGACATCCAGCATGGCTTTTTCTATGACCGAACGCAACCCTCTTGCCCCGGATTTGCGTTTCATCGCCTCTTTGGCAATGGCGTTCAGGGCTCCCTCGGTGAACCGCAAACGGATATTTTCAAATTCAAACAGCTTCTCGTACTGCTTGGTCAGGGCGTTCTTCGGCTCACGCAGGATTCTGACCAGATCCTCTTCCTCCAGTTCTTCCATGGTGGCAATAACAGGCAGACGGCCGACCAGTTCCGGGATCAGACCGAACTGAAGCAGATCTTCGGACTGAACGGAAGCCAGAATTTCTCCCACCTTTTTGTTGGTTTTGCCCACCACTTTGGCGCCGAAACCGATGGATTTCGTACCGGTCCTTCTTTTAATAACTTTTTCCAGACCGACAAAGGCGCCGCCGCAGATAAAAAGGATATTTGAGGTATCAATCCTTACATAATCCTGCTGGGGATGTTTTCTGCCGCCTTTGGGCGGCACACTGGCCACTGTACCCTCAATTATTTTCAGCAGTGCCTGCTGGACGCCTTCACCGGATACATCCCTGGTGATGGAGGCGCTGTCGGATTTTCTGGCGATCTTGTCTATCTCGTCGATATAGACAATGCCCCGACTTGCCCTTTCAATGTCATGGTCTGCTGCCTGGAGAAGATTTACCAGAATGTTTTCCACATCCTCGCCCACGTAGCCGGCTTCCGTCAATGTAGTTGCATCGGCGATGGCAAAGGGAACATTAAGAATTTTGGCCAGGGTCTGGGCCAGAAGCGTCTTGCCGCTGCCGGTGGGGCCGATGAGGATGATGTTGCTTTTCTGCAGCTCAACATCGCCCTCTTTGTTGGTATATTTAGACTCAACACGTTTATAATGATTATGCACGGCAACCGACAGGATGCGTTTAGCCAGATCCTGGCCAATAACATACTGATCGAGATGGGTCTTGATTTCCCGCGGCTTCAATATAGTGCCGTCACCCTGTTCCTCGAGATCATGGAGACGGTCTTCACTGACTATTTCATTGCACAGATCTATGCACTCATCACAGATATAGACATTGGGTCCGGCAATAAGTTTTCTGACCTCGTCCTGGCTTTTTCCGCAAAAGGAACAGATCACATCAATATCATTATGGTCATCTGCCATAATTATACCTCCTCGTCAACGTTTTCCCGCTTGCCCAGAACCTTGTCAATCAGACCGTATTCCTTGGCCTCCGAAGCGCTCATGAAATAGTCTCTTTCGGTGTCATTGCGGATTTTTTCAAGGGCTTGGCCTGTATGATGAGCAAGAAGCCTGTTCAGATCTTCCCGCATCCGCAGGATCTCACGGGCATGAATGTCGATATCCGAGGCCTGTCCCTGATAACCGCCCATGGGCTGATGAATGAGAATCCTCGAGTTCGGCAGGGCATACCGTTTGCCCGGGGAACCTGCCGCCAGGAGAAAAGCACCCATACTTGCCGCCTGCCCCATGCAGAGCGTGGCAATATCACTTTTAATATACTGCATTGTGTCATAAATTGCCAGTCCTGCCGTAACAACGCCTCCCGGAGAGTTGATATAAAAAGTAATATCCTTGTCAGGGTCTTCCGCTTCGAGAAAGAGCAACTGGGCAATGATAACATTGGCGACATCATCACTCACCGCCCCGCCGAGAAAAATAATTCTTTCCTTTAACAGACGAGAGTAAATATCATAAGCCCGCTCACCTCTCGGGCTTTGCTCAACAACTACTGGAATCAAATTCATTCGGTGGCTCCTGCTTGTTCTGATTCATTACCGGCAGCTTGAACCGGTACTTTCGTTACAACGGCATTTGCGCGCAAGAACTCAAGGATTTTTTCACTTAGGAGTTCATTCATGAAAGGCAGCAGTTCATTGCGGCTGCGGAAATATTTTTTCACCTCGTCAACCGGCATGCCATACTGGGTGGCAATCCTCTCAAAACCCTTGTTGATATCTTCGTCACTGAGTTTGATCTCTTCAGTTTCGGCAATTTTCTTTAAAATAAAATCACCGCGCACTCTTTTTGCTGCGGCATCTTTATAATCATTCACCAGTTTTTCCTGATTCATACCGGCGGACTCAAGGGTGAGGCCCTGTTTCTGCAGGTGATCCTCCAACTGCTTGATCTGCTCATTCACCTCATAAGCAACAAGCTTGTTCGGGACTTCAAAATCATGCTTTTCCAGAAGCTTCAGCATAACTTTGTCTGTCAGGTCACCGGTCTGCGCATCGCTTCGCTGTTTCTCTAACTTTTTGCGCAGATGATCTTTCAAGGAGTCAAGAGTTTTGAACTCTTCTCCCACATCCTGGGCAAATTCATCATTAACATCGGCAAGAACACGCTCCTTTATTTCCTTCACATTGATCTTGAATTCCACCTTTTTCCCGGCAAGAATAGGATTGGCTAAAGAGAGGGGAAATTCCACGATCCGGCTTGCCTCCTCACCTTTTTTCAGACCAAGACAGGCGTTTTCAAAATCCTCGCCATTGCGACCGGAACCGACTTCAACGGAATAATTTTCCGCTTTCACCTGCTTAAGTGCTTCGCCAGTTTCATCAAAACCCTGAAAATCGACCACCACAAGGTCACCGACAACAATGCCGCGATCATCAATATTGCGAAGCGGCGCCAATTCCTTGCGCAGAGACTCAATCTCCGCCTCAACCGCCTCGTCGGTCACGATGATTTCAGGCATTTCCACTTCAATGCCCTTATACTGCCCGAGCTCAAACTGGGGCTTTACATCGATTTCGGCTTCATAGACAAAGGTACCGTCATCGGCAAATTTGTGACTCTTGATTTCAGGATGTACAACCGGTTTATAATCGATCTTTTCCAGGGCGTCAAAATAGGTATCCTGAACCAGTTTCTCTCCCACTTCCATTTTAATCTTCTCGCCGTATCCTTTTTCAAGCACTTTTCTCGGCACCTTGCCCTTTCTGAAGCCCTTGATCGATACCTCAGCCTTCAATTCCTTATAGGCATCTTCAATTTTTTTTGAGACAATGTCTTCAGGAACAACAATCTTCAGTGTTTTTGTGAGAGAGCTTACATCTTCAACGCTGACCTGCATATGGTACCTTCCTTTCTAATATGAAAATTGTATTTGCATCAGTTATGATTGAAAAACACAAAAGGCAAAGGTGCTGAACAAAATTGCCCTTTGCCTCAACCTTTCACTTGGCTCCTGCCTGGTGCGAGAGGGGGGATTTGAACCCCCACACATGTAATGCGCTAGATCCTAAGTCTAGTGCGTCTACCAATTCCGCCACTCTCGCGTGCTTGAAAAATAAACAACTTTAGCAATACAGTCAAGACCGGTAAAACTTTTATAATAATCACCGATTTTCGCGGGAGTCATAACCGACACAGCCACTAACGTTTGCCATTGCCATGTCAACTGAACCGCAAGGTCAAATTTGTACCATCGAGCCAGGGAAGTTCCTGCGGCAAATTC
>Ga0180007_10000851_pt1 | contig 45948 bp, 46 predicted proteins | sample MM_PC_MetaG_FD_121122 | JGI IMG/M metagenome (GOLD analysis project Ga0180007, IMG submission 121122) | Groundwater microbial communities from the Aspo Hard Rock Laboratory (HRL) deep subsurface site, Sweden - MM_PC_MetaG | ecosystem: Environmental > Aquatic > Deep subsurface > Groundwater... | reverse complement strand
TGTCGGGATGCCCAGTTGTCGCATCCCTTTTCCTCCGGGCTTGGGTATCTCTACCTTCCGCACCGGCTGAGGCTCGTATCGCCCGTTCAACAGTTCATCTTTAACTCTGTGCCAGTTTTCAATAAGCCACTGCTTCAGGTCATCAACGGTCATGCCGTCAATGCCCGGAGCTCCCTTATTGGCTATAACCCGCTTGAAAGCCAGCTGCATGTTCTTCCGTTCGACTACTGCCTGCATAAGATGCTGTTCGATTTGATAGTTATTGTCCGCCATTGTCGAATGTGTCTGGTGCACCACATCGTACCCTTGGCAGTTCCGCTGCCTGCTCTCTGATGTGGCATGAATCTTCTGATTCATCTCCTGCTCCCTCACTTACTCTTCGAAATCTCGGTAACTATCTCGCGACAAAGGTTCAGGCCTTCAGTCGGGTCGAACAACCGACTTACTATGCCTTCGGCTGACTTCTGTGAATCCATCACAAAACCTCTCGGTTCTGCTAGCACGAGGCAGATTCACAGACCTCCCGGGGTAAGACGCGTGACTGTCCTCTCATATACCCGCCGCATTTACGATGGCTCGGTTCCGGATGACATTGGGCTTTGCATACTCATGGCTGCTCACCCACCGGCCACCGCCTCTTATACGGTTCGTGTTACTCGGGCCAAGAGTTTGCCTGCACCTTCCTTCAGACGGTACCTCGCGATAACGCCCTTGGTGTTCTGCTAGGAGTTCCTGTCATCAAGGCCTCCAGAGGGACTTGCACCCTCCAAGTCACATCCCGGTTCGCTTTCGCTTGCCGGTTAACAGCGCCAGTCATTGGCGCTGCGCGCCATGCCCGGCGCACATGAGAAAAGGGCAGCAGCCAGAATGACTACTGCCCGGTAACTTTCACTGATGTGGTGAAAAGAGGGGACAAGTTCTTAAATGTGGGACGAAATGTTCCCCTACAAATGAGTATGTAAGTGTAAGCTGATATACATCAGAGAGATATGAATAACAATAAAATGTGGTCACCATTGGAAAATGAAGCGCTTGAGATAGTAGGTGTTCTTTAAGAATGAAGGCTCTGAATTTATTTCATTCGAATGCTGAACTCAAGCCATACAAGTAGTTCATGAGAATGTCGCGATAATGGTCGGCTCCCTTATCAGTAACAGAGGCTATATCGAAGGAAACAACAGTGACTCCATAAAAGTAAAATGCACCATTCCTCTCAAACCACCCTATCCATGAATTTACACTTGGAGCATCCGAAAGATGGCCATGTTTCTGATAATTATCCAACCCATGAAAGTTAAACTTTTGAAAGCAGTCTCGAATCTCATTGTGCTCAATTTCAGTTAGCCCATTGATCCCATTCTCATAAATCAACCTACATGCCGCTGCTGATGAACGCATTGAGTTCCTGTTGTCATTCTCTTCTGTACGGGGTTCCAGCATGTATCTTCCGATTCTTACAGAGTTAAATGCAGAATGAATGGTTTGAATTTTTGTGGTGCACTCTTGAGGCCCTCCGAGTAAATAGATAAGGATGTTGCTTGAAGCATTATAGGCCGCATTGCCAATATTGCTCTGATTTCTCCCCATCATACTTTCTGCTAGCTCACGGAAGGTCATATTCCACAGACAAGTTTTGATTTCCTGCCGGTCTGAAGAAGAGAACATTCTCAAAGGCTCGTCATAATTAATCTCATTGTTAAGAATCTGCGGAAGCTCTTGAGGTGTTTGGTTCCAGACATCTTTGAAGTTCATAAATGCTGCAATTAGAATGAATATTTTAATCGTGCTTGCTGTGGGCCAGATTTCATCTGCATTTGAGAACAATGCTCCGGTTTCTGAAGATTCCACCCAAAACGCAACAGAGGTATTAGTATGGTTACATCTTCTGTACGACTCGATTTCATCGTAAACTTCTTCTCTGATTTCATAAGAAAGAAGATATTGATTACATCTAGCTGATAATGAATTTACAATTTCTGAAACATCAAGGGGAAGGGTATTGGGAAATGATGCAAAGACAACAAGAAAGAAACTCGCTATATACATCTCTAATCGCTAGTTATTGATAACTGGGATATTGTTCGAACGCTCATATTCCTGAATAAAGACTATATTGTTGCTTTCTATCTCAGTAAGTTCAGGATTGCTAAGGCCGTTCCCTTGATATCCATCCATGTGTTGAAGGAAGTACGTCCTGATCCAATCAACATTGAAAGGACGATCATAACAGGCATATATGTAATTTCGAATGAGCTTGATCTCTCTATATGAAAGCTGTGATAAATCCGAATTCTGAAGAAGTCTGTTTCTACTTGTATTCCCAACTGTACTAACTATTTCTGGTCTAACAGTATTTATTGAGTCGAATGGTTGCTCGGGATCAGGTAGTTCTGTTCCACCACTACTTTGAGTTTGAACTGAATTTGATGACTGTGTTGCTTGTTGTTGCTGCGGCGCAGATCCAGGTGAACACTTAGAGCATAAACTATTAAGACCAGCAAGAATCAATACAATTATCGCTATGAAGCATCCAACCTTCTGCCCGGTTGTCGCATCGTTGGGTTTCTTCTTGCCGCAACCAGGGCAAAACTCTGCATCGCTGGCTACATTGCGTCCACAGTTTGGACACTTCTTCGTCATTTTAGTCTCCTTGTCTCTAAAAAGGTCACCATGACTCCAATACAGTAAACATACGGCTTATTGCCAGAGAACTCTAACGCTCAGAGATTGATTCAGTGATGTTGTGTACAGAAAGGGCCTAGTTTTTCAGGGTGAAACAAAAGGTTCCTTTTGGAACACGTGGAAGAGCGCATGAAGGCGGAGAATGATAAGTCCAGGAAGGAAGCGGCGAGGATCGCCAGGTTGGGATAGTCCCAACCGGCTAAACAGCGGTTAACTAACGAACTCGGCAGGTTACCGCGATACAGTGAATAGATAAGATCACCGCGGTAACCTGCCTGAAAAGATAAGAAATGGAGCATCGATTATGGCTGGAGTAAGAAAAGAACCCAGGAATGGAAAGTTTCAGGGCTGGTACATAGACCATACGGGAAAAAGAGTTTACTTCACTGGGACGAATAAAAAGGCTACGACAAGGGATATTGCTGAACGCTTTCAGGCAAGAGAGGATGAGATCAAGCTTGGTTACCGGAAACCACCAGATCCTGCCGTTAAGAATGCTTCACGCCCGTACCAGGAGGTACTCGAGGAGTATCTGGCCTGGGGAAACTGCCAGGGAGGGTTGAACGGTCGGTCCTGGAGCAGACAGCATGCGAAGGAAAGGAAGAATGAGCTTGTCTGGTGGAAAGCGAAACTTGATATCGAGACCATGGATGAGCTCGTAGGCAGTCTACCCCGTGTGGAAGTTGCTCTTCGAAAACTCCTCGAGGGAGATGAAGGTAAAAAGGAAACCCGTCGTTCAAGACTTACGGTAAAGCAGTATGGAGATTGTCTGAAATCGTTCTGTAACTGGGCAAGGGAACGAGGATTCCTGGAGACTGATCCTCTGTCAGGCATGGCAACACTTGATGGAACTCCAGAGAGTACAAGGAGAGCCCTTACACCTGACGAAGTTAACAGGATTATGGAAGTGGCTCCGGAAGATCGGCGCCTTTTATACGAAGTCGCCCTCACCACCGGACTTCGTGTTGTAGAGCTTAGAGCATTAACTCCTGATTGTGTGGATACGGAACTTGGAGTCCTGCGGCTGGATGCAGCATGGACGAAGAACAGGCGGAGCAGCTTGATGCCCATACCAGAGGAGCTTATCCATAAGCTTGTTGAACACGCAGACAAAAAGCAGGCGATAAAGCTCTACCAACTCCACTACGGCAGGCGAGGCGAAATTGCTGACAACATCCCTTCCAATCCACTGCTCTATGTAAACAGTCACACAGCTCATGCTCTTCATAAGGATCTTCAGGCAGCTGGAATCCCTAAATTCATTGATGGAGAGGGAAAGGTTGATTTCCACTCCCTCAGGTTCACATTTATTACAAGTCTCATAGAAGCAGGGGCGAATTTGAAGGAGGCACAGGAACTGGCCCGACACTCCAACCCAAGCCTCACCATGAATGTTTACGCAAAAACCAGAAAGGAAAACCTTGCAAGCCTGGTTAACCGTGTTGCCAAAACACTTCCATCACAGACTAAACGTGTCACAGGCGTGTCAAATGGGGAACTTGATGAATCTGATGGCAGCGCTAATTCACTTAGTACCAGCGCTATAAGCTCTATGGAGAGTCTCCCGAGGCATCAGTGTAGTACATGGTTACCCACAGGCTGCCTGATTCGGTGTCAAGCAGAATATCCCAGCTGTTCCATTGATTTGCTCCCAGCCCATACAAAAAGCTCCCATTATCTGGAACAGCATTCCATGGAGGTGGAAGTTCTTCCACAAACAAAACAGGCTGCCATTCCTCGGGCGGAGAAGATGAAAGGCAAAGTAATTGAGCGTAGAACTGAATGGAATCCTGTGGAATAGTGTAATGCGAGGTGAAGGCGAAGTCTGTTTCCGTGAAGTGTTCAACATTGGTAACTCCAGCTGGAAGCACGGTTCCAGTGGCCTTCTCAAAATAGCTTCTGTAGTAGTCTCCACTGCATCCAGGCGAAATCAGCAGCAAAGCGGTTGCAAGAACTCTCGTGTGTTTTCTCAATACACCAGCTTCATTCATCAGCAAAGCATTCCCTCCAGAGCTCAATCACTTTGTACCTGCACGGAAATATGTGTAACATTCCCCGGAAGGCAATCCTGCATGAAATCTCTCTTCTGCTGCGCGCTTTTGGTTATGATCAGCTATCGTTGAGCTTTTCCCGGCTTTACCTGGAACAAAGTATGGCCTGAAGTGTTTCATTGTAATCATTGCAAAAGGAGATTTATGAAAAAAGGAATATGGGTACTTATACTGGCGACTTCGGTTCTTGTTCTCTCGTTGTCTTCGTGCAGCGTGCCTGAGAACAACCCCGGTTGAGGAGCCTGCAACAACACGGAACAGTCTGTTCCGTTTCAGATGAATGCTTTGAACAATTGTTAAACTGCTTAGTTTGCCGTTACCGCCTGTTCACTGAGGCTACTTCTTTTTAAGTATGCCCTTCCACCTTGATGCTTCCATAACCGGCGGTATTTTTCCGCTTCCCAGCGTGCTCACAGGTTCGGTAATGAAGAAAACATCGGGGTCGATCATCTGAACCTGCTTCATTATCGGCCTGAATTCCCTTCTGGGGCATACTATGTAAAGCTCGGTCACAACCCCGGCCATTCCTTTGCCCTGAAATTCGGTGACTGGAAAGCCCATGTCTCTTATCCGTTTAGCAAGTTCACAGGCTGAATCGCGGGCGATTATTTTTATAACCACGCTGCCCATGGCTATTCGACGTTCAATCATTATGCCCACGGCATTGCCAGTGGCAAAGCCAAGGGCGTAGAACACACCAAACACCGGATTGGCTTGAACCTGGCTTATCACAGTGGATATTACGCTGATCCAGATGCTTATTTCAACAAAACCTAGAAAGAATGCAAGAACAGTTCGCCCTTGAATAATGCTGATGGTGCGCATTGTTCCAAGAGATACGTCAAGTACTCTGGCAATAAAGACCAGAGAACCTGTAAGAAGAACAGCAGTATTCACATGAGCCTCTTTGAATAAAAATGGGTAAACGCTTCCGGGGTAATATATGCACTATTCTTCCCGGGCTGGTTTCCATCACAGACGGGGCGGAGCCAAAGACTCCGCCCCATGCATAACTGACTAACGGCTAAAGATTTATGCCGATAGTTGGTAACCAGTCGTAAAGCAGGAACTGAATGCGGCCGATCAGAAGGCTGATACGACCCATGACGGTGAAGCCGAAGGTGGCCCCGAAACCTATCATTATCACCCAGATGCCTATCTTGGAGCCAGTACCGAAGAACGGACCCTTGTGAGGTTTCGAGAAGAAGAAGTAGATAAGCGCAGCCAGGGTACCAAGAACGATAACTATATTGCCCACAAAAACATCCCAGGGAATTCCAGGTACATACAGCGGGATGAGTGTGGCTTCCAGCTGTCTGAGAACGCCTGCTTTCATCGAAAGAGGAAAGCCGATACCCATGCTTGCACCCATGACGAACGCCATAGGATAACGGGAAAGCCATGCAATTTTAGGGAAAAACCGTGTTATGTAAAGAATTCCCAGAATGGCCGGTATCAGCATTACCCATGCTCCGGACTCGCCGGCAATCAGAGGATCAAGCAGCCTGGGCTTGATAACCCTGGTGTAATCGATAACTACGAAGTATCCCAGAGAGATACCAATCACCAGATGCTCGGCAAGGCGGTAAAGGGGATTCTCCTTGTACAGGAAAGAGTAGATGCCGATGGTAAAAATCGCTGCTACCCAGAGTCCTACTGTCTCAGTCATGATCTACCTCCTTCCCTTCAGTTTGGATTTCTTGTTCAAACCTCCTGCAAAGAAGGCAATATTGCCCACCACAACAAGAAGGATGATGAAAATGTGGGCTATTGACTGAACATCCATTCCAATGAATGCGGTACCCGGAACTTTGCAGTATCCGCCTTCCATGAGCAGTGTCTCATACTCAGCGGCACCGCGAAGACCACCCATCTGACCGATGATCTGCCCCGATTGAATGAAAATGTAGTAATCAGTGGCCATTACAGCGGTAACACCGAAGGCAACGGGAAGACCAATTTTCTCGCGCCCGTATGTAACCCATGACTGACATGCACTGGAACCGGCAATTGTAACCGCCAGATCTACATCACGGAGACTCTTGTGATCCTGGTACATCGGCATCTCTTCAACAAAGTTGCCTGCCACATCCTGAGGGTACTGAGAGATGATCGAGTTGGTCATTCCAAGAATTGCAAGGGCAAACACAGGCAGGTAACCGAGAAAGGCCACATCTCTGCCCTCGAATACCCATCCGCGGCAATTCTCAGGCAGTGAGTGCCCTGCGGCAATCCAGGCTGCCTCTATATCGGCCCTTGCGGTGAAACCCTGTTCCCTGACTTCCGCCCAGTCGGCCCAGTAAACGTACTCGAAGTAGTCATCAGAGGTTTCATCTGTAAGCACATCGATGGCCATGGACGCAAGCCCCTGTCCGAGGGGCTGATATGCAGTGATAAACACAGGAATGTTCCGTGCGAAGGCATGGCGGAGGATAGCAATACCCATGGGCTGATTTTCCGCATCGGTACCCGGCTCATAATCAAATCCCACAAAGATTGCGCTCTGCGGACCAAGGTCCTCCATGTAGTCGTAGATACCGGCTACCTCGCTGGAGGGCAGTATAGCCAGACCGAGAGGAGTGAAGAAAGGAACAATACAGACAATTCCAATAAGCAGGAATATCCATCGTCTGTCCAGGTTAAGCATTTTTTCCCAGATGTTCATACTCACCCCCCCTACTCGCCGGCTCCGCCGAGCCAGTTACGCTCGACGCCGAAGATGATTTTAAGCTGTGTGGCAAGAATGCCGAAACCAACACCAAGGGCAATTGCACGCTTTGCAGCGGTATTGGGGTATCTGAGGATCCAGAGACCTATCTTGGGGAACCACTTCCCGATTAGATCGCCCACAGGAACCTGGCCCAGCATAACAATCACCGCGGTAAGCAGAAGAACCGTAGCCAGGGCTGACTTAGCCCTGAATGCACGGAAGGCGGCGCTTGCTATGTAGAAGGCGAGAAGACTGAACATGGTGGCCTGAATTGGAACCTGAATGTTCATGTAGGCAAAGTCGAAAACTCCCTGGGTGGTTCTGGTTCCGCCCATTGTGGAGAGAATACCTCCGCCGAAACTCTCAGGCAGCACAAGTGCAAAGAAAGGCATTAAAAACAGAGGGATGAGAGCTGCGTAACTGTACTGCCAGTTTTCAGCTCTCCTTTTAATCTTGTGCGAATGAAGCCTGGTGAGGCTACCTACACCAAGGATAAGGGCGAAAGCAGCAATCACAGGTGCCCACTCCATGTAATAGTCGAACAGTGTCTGCGAATACTGGTGAGGTATGAAATACTGTATAATGAACAGTATTCCGCCCACCATGACTATCGCAAGAGGAACAGATCTTTTCATAGAATCCTCTCCTTCCGGTGGGCTAATCCACTACAGGCATGGTTACGACCTGCCTCAGCCAGCCCAGTGTATCTGTTCCGGCAATAAGGTCGGTTAGAGAAAGAACAATCCCAAGGGTGATGATTGTCATGATTATTGCTTTGCAGGCATCCTGCCCCTTTATTGAACCGAGCTGTTTGGGCTCACGGCCGAGGTATGCACTGGCAGCATAGAGTTCTTCACCGATAAGGGTGTAGTCACAGGTTGTGATGAAGAATGGAAGCTGCGTAACCGCATCCGTTCCGGCAATCTGTATTGCGCCTGAAAGGGAACCGGTTTCGGCAAGGATCAGAGATTCAGCCCAGAACATTCCCAGATAGAAATTGGTTGCAGGCTTCTCTCGCATCATTATGCCGTTAACACCGGCAACGAAGGCAAACTGGCTCTGGGTAAGGAAGAAAACGCTGTCTTTGTCGAAAGCATCAGGTCGTCCTGCCTCAAGATAAGCCTGCTTCACCGTTTCCTCGGCTATGGTGTATACAATGGGGTCACGGTTTGGTACGAGAAGAGGTGTCTGATACTCAGCCACTTTTTTTGCAACCCTGCCAAGAATGGTAAGACTTGCAATAGTGGCCACATCACTGATGTCAGAAAGGCCCGGCACATAGAGAATGGGCTTGCCCATTTCGGTTGCGCGGCCGATGGCTTCATCTATGGCTTCTATTCCTGCAATTGGGCGAAGGTACATCTGTACCCCGCGCTGTGCTGCCTGAAAGTAGAAAAATATCAGACCCAGGAAAAGGGCGCATCCAATAAGAACACGAACCTTGCCAACATGAAACCATTGACCTGAAGAAACTTCCTGTGCCATTGTCACAGGACCTGCAACTTCAGCCCCATTGATGTAAAGAGCTGCAACCTGGTATTCATACTGAACACCCGGTTCAACAGGATAATCAGGGTCATAGCCGTCAACGAAGCTGGTGCCCTCGTCGAGAGCCATCAGCCCCACCTGTACTAATTCTTCTTCTCCGGCTGTTCTGCGATAAAGAGCATATCCCATGAAATTGTCTTTGCCCGTTTCGCTGCCGGGTTCAAAAGAAACTGCCAGGGCATCGCCGGCATCGTTGGGCCAGTCAGAGACAACAATGTTGCCCGGAGGGGTCATGTTGTTTCCAATCAACGCCGACGTTGCAGCTGCATCTGATTCGTTTCCAACAACTTCCTCGATTGCTACAGCTTCGTCTGCAGTTTCAGCCGTTAATGCCGTATCCCCGGGTAAACCAGGGGGCACAACTTCCTGCGCCCAGGCAAAACCGGCGGCCAGCAGCAACGCAAAAAGCGCGGCCGGTACCTTTCTCAGCATTTTTCCACCTTTCGGTTTGAGAGCTGTTTTATTTAAAAAAGTCAATAATTATTTCTGCAACCTCAGCACCAACCCTGGTAGAGGCTCCCTTACTGCCTGCGCCAACATGCGGAGTTGCAACTGTTTTATCGTGAGCAATCAGCGGGCAGTTCTCTGAGGTTGAAGGCTCTGTTTCGAACACATCAACGCCTGCGGCGTAAACCTTGCCGGAATCGAGTGCGTCAATAAGAGCAGCTTCATTTATGGTGCCTCCACGGGCACAGTTTACAATTATTACATTGTCTTTCATCATGTCGAACTGGGGTTTGTCCAGAATGTAATGTGTTTCGTCACTGTGTGGAATGTGAAGGCTGATAACAGTAGACTTTTTGCACAGGGTTTCCAGATCAACCTTTTGCGCGCCCTCGAGGGTATGTTCTTCGATGAATGGATCGTAGAAGACAACATCCATTTCGAAAGCTTTTGCCCGCTTTGCGACTTCTCTTGCAATTCGACCGAAACCGATGAGACCCAGAGTTCCGTGCCACAGTTCAAGACCCTTGCTGTACTGGTTCTTGTTCCACTCACCCTGCTTCATCGTTCTGTCTGCAATGGAAATGCTGCGGCAGCAGGCCAGCATGTGCCCGAGAGCAAGTTCGGCAACTGCAACTGAGCTGGCACCGGGTGTGTTTTTCACTGCAATTCCAAGGTTCACTGCAGCTTCTACGTCGACATTGTCGAGACCGACTCCACCGCGCACAACCAGCTTAAGTGTATCCTGGCAATGCTCTAGAACAGGCACTCTTATTTTTGTGGCACTCCTGATAACCACTGCATCGTATCCAGGAACTGTTTCAAGAAGAGCATCCTGATCCATTCCTGTTTTCACTGTTACCTGGTGGCCTGCGTTTTTGATCAGATCTAGCGCAGAATCAGCAACAGCATCGCAAATAAGCACTTTTGCCACTTTAACCCTCCGTTTTGTGGTTAAATTGTTAGTTGATAATGAGGTAGCCCCAGCCAGTGAAAGCTATTGAACAGACTGTCTGAAGTCAATGGAAGTACCCGCTTTTAAGCGCTTTTCTCACCCTCCCGGCAATGACACGGGCTGTAATCCCGCAGTGCTGCATCACCTCCTCGGGTGTACCGCTGCACCCGAATCTGTCGTTGATTCCAACGGGTAAAATTCTTGCGGGAGAGTGCTCTGAAAGGTATTCAGATACTGCTCCGAAAAGACCACCCGCTATTTGATGATCCTCCGCTGTTACAATAAATTCAGAAGTACCTGCCAGATGCTTGATCAGCCTGTAATCCAGGGGTTTTACACTGACCATATCTGCAACTGATACCTCTATTCCTTCAGATGAAAGCATTTCAGAGGCTTCAAGAGCCAGTGCTACCATTGCTCCTGCGGCAACTATGGCTGCATGTCTCCCCTCTCTGAGAAGATGTCCCCTGCCGGGGATAACACTTCTGTCACGGTGGTAGATAAGGGGCACAGGGTTCCTGCCGAACCTGATATAAACCGGCCCGTCGATGGAAAGTGAGGCAAGAACTGCCTGTCGAGTCTGGTTTGAATCTGCCGGCACAAGAACGGTCATGTTGGGCAGAACTCTGGTAACCGCAATGTCTTCAAGGGCTTGATGAGTTGCGCCGTCAGGACCCACACTGGTTCCTCCGTGTGCTCCTCCAATCCTCACATTCAGGTTCATGTTGCAGATGGAGGTACGGATCTGGTCCCAGGCTCTTCCCGTGGCAAAAACCGCATACGTGCTGTAGAAGGGGATGAATCCCGCCAGGGCAAGACCAGAGCAGTGCTCGGCCATGTTCTGTTCGGCTATGCCCAGGTTAAAAAACCTGTCGGGAAATTTTTCCTTAAAGGCAATAGTTCCAGTGGAACGACTCACATCTCCATCGATTACAATTACTCTGCTGTCTTGATCGCCTGCTTCAAGAAGACCCTCCACATAACCTTCCCTTGTGGCCTTCATTTCAATTCCTCCAGGGCTTCCTCGAGCTGGCGGGTATCAGGGGCTTTTCCGTGCCAGAGTGCTGAATTCTCCATGAAGGATACACCCTTCCCCTTCACCGTTTCCGCAATGATAACCAGAGGTTTTTCTGCTATTCTGGAGAATGCTGAGGCAATATCTTTCAAGTCGTGTCCGTTACATGTGACCACAGCCCAGCCGAATGCCTTCCATTTATCCGCAAGAGGTTCCAGAGGCATTATCCTCTCGACAGCATCGTCAAGCTGAACGTGATTTCTGTCTATTACAACCGTAAGATTTGTCTGTTTGTTAAAAGGCACAGACATTGCAGATTCCCATATGCTGCCTTCCTGAAGCTCGCCATCGCCAAGAATGCAGAATACGCGTGCAGGGCTCTTTTTCAGAGAGAGACCAAGCGCAAGACCTGCAGCAATACCAAGACCCTGACCCAGGCTGCCGGTGGAGCAGTCTACACCAGTCAGGCTCTGCATATGGGGATGACCCTGGAGACCCGAACCGAATTTTCTGAAATCATCCAGTTTCTCAAGCGGGAAAAAACCCCTTCTGGCAAGAACCGCATACAGAGCCGGGGCTCCGTGTCCTTTTGAAAGAACCAGACGATCGCGGTCCTTCCATTCGGGGTTTTCAGGGTCAATCCTCATTTCATTCCAGTAGAGATGTATGAGAATTTCCACAAGAGACAGACTTCCGCCCGGATGCCCGCTCCCTGCCCGATGGATCATGCGCAGAATATCTGCTCTGATTGTTGCAGGCGAAATCATGTCTTTCGTGCTGCTTCCCAGTCTTTTCTGAAGGAACAGAGTCCTTTGTCGGTAAGAGGGTGAAGAATGGTGGTTTTTACCACCGAGTACGGCACTGTAGCAATATGAGCACCTGCAAGGGCAGCTTCAGTTATGTGATTTGGAGTTCTGATAGAAGCTGCAATTATCTTCGTATGAAACCCATGTGTATCGAATATTTCCGCAAGATCTTCCACCACCTGCATTCCGTTGCTTCCGGCATCATCCAGCCTGCCCACAAAGGGGCTCACATAGGACGCGCCTGCACAGGCTGCAAGGAAACCCTGACCCGCACTGAAAACCAGTGTAACATTGCAGGGTATTCCTTCGCTTTCAAGCACTGAACATGCACCAATACCTGCGGGTGTGCATGGAAGTTTTACCACAACATTGTCGTGCCAGCCAACTTTCTCACGACCCTCACGGATCATCCCTTCCTTGTCTTCACTTATCACCTCGGCACTCACCGGTCCATCAACCAGAGAGCATATCTCGCGGATAACCTCAAGAAAATCTCTGCCTTCCCGGGCAATAAGAGTCGGATTCGTCGTTACCCCGGAAAGAACTCCCCAGGCGGCTATCTCGCGTATCTCGTCTACATTGGCTGTATCAAGGTAAAGTTCCATCATGCCCTCCTATTCCATATCTGAATGCTGAGCCTTTTCCTTAAGAACCGGTATTGGAACATATCCTGTAAGAAGGGTTTTGGGCTCGTCAAAACCAAAATTGATCTGCAACTCCCACTCACTTCCCCTTCTCTTTGCCGATATGACCACACCCTTACCATACCTGGGATGTTTCACCAGATTGCCACGGCTGTAGGTTGCAGAAGAGGGAAACGGAGCTTCAGAAGTTTCAGAATCAGATTGTTTTTCTTCTGCTTGCGGCGAAACCGAGTCGGAACGCTGATCATCATCGGCAACTTCTGCCAGGAATCTGCTGGGGCCTATCGGAAAGCTTCCAGGCCGTGGTCTGTTTACGCACCATGTAAGAAAAAGCCTCTTTCTGGCCCTGGTCATTCCCACATACAGAAGTCGTCGCTCTTCCTCAACATCCTTGGGAGCATATTCCTGCGCCCGAATAAATGGAAGAACTCCCTCCTCGAGACCCGACACAAATACACAGTCAAATTCAAGCCCCTTGGCGCTGTGCAGGGTCATGAGAATCAGTTTTTCATCTCCTGAGTAAGTATCGGAGCTTGAGAGCAGACTCTGTTCGGCAAGGAACCCCGGAAGCCCTCCGTCCGGATTTCTATTGTCGTATTCAGCGGCATATCTCCTGAATTCGCCGATGTTCTCAAGACGGGTCTCATCAGCAACTTCGCCGGAACTGTACAGATCAAGAAGTCCTGAAAAATCAAGCACTCTGTCAACAATGTCACTGGCAGTGTCTCCGGAGCTTACTCCATCCATGCATGCCCGCAGATTCCTGCCAAGGGTTTCAAGAACGACTTGTGCCCTTTTCGCAATACCTGAGACAGAACCGCTCTTCTCCAGGGTTGTCACAACATCGGTTCCGTTTTCTTCCGCCCACTGAAAGAAGCTCTCCTGCCCCTTTGTTCCCACGGCACGAACGGGTTTGTTCAGAACCCTTCTGAAGCTTTCCGCATCTCCCGGGTTTATTATCACTCTCAGATAGGAAACAACATCCTTTATCTCGGCCCGCTCAAAAAACCTTACAGTGCCCACAACCTCGTAGGGAATTCTCATCCTGCGGCACATAGTCTCGAGGGGTCTGGACTGAGCGTTCGTTCTGAACAGAACGGCTATCTCGTTCCATGGAATGTCGTCGGTGTTCAGCTCTCTCGCGGTGGAAAGTATGTAGTGAGCTTCGTCTTCAGGTGTCAATACCTGCCTTATCTGTACCCTTTCGCCGCTGCTCAACATGGGACGCAGCGTTTTCCCGTGCCTGCTGCGGTTGTGTTTGACAAGGGACGAAGCTGCCTGAAGGATGTTGCCCGTCGACCGGTAATTGGTTTCCAGTCTCACTGTTTTCGCACCGGTGAATTCATCCGGAAATTTCAGAATGTTCTCAACCCTGGCTCCCCGCCATCCGTAAATGGACTGGTCGTCATCTCCGACAACTGTAACAATGGTGTTCTCTCCTGTGATCTCTTTCAGTATCTCGCTCTGAACTTTGTTTGTGTCCTGGTACTCATCAACCAGAATTCTGGTGAACATTTTTCTGTAATAATTGCCTATGTCAGCATTTTGACGTATTGCCTGAAGAACACGTGTCAACAAATCGTCGAAGTCAAAAGCACCGCATTTAGTCAGCTCTTTCTGGTATACCTGATAGGCAATGGCCATCGACTGATGATAAGGCGAGGAGGCGCTTGACAAAGCTTCCTCGACGGAAACAAGATCGTTCTTGCACAGCGAGATGTAACCCTTCACAGCACCGGGAGTAACTTTCATAGGAAGAGCAGCTGATTTGAGAATTCTCCTAACAAGCGTTTTCTGATCATCGCCATCGTAAATAGAGAAATTCTCAGGAAAGCCCAGTGTGCGAGCTTCCCTTCTAAGTATCCAGGCACAGATGCTGTGAAAAGTACCCATCCTGACTCTGATATTGTCGCTGCCTGCACCCAGTTGTGCATGGATGCGTTCCCGCATCTCTCCCGCGGCTTTGTTTGTAAATGTCATGGCAAGAATCTGCCATGGTCTGGCAATACCGGAGTCAATAAGTCGGGCAATTTTGGAAGTAAGCACCCTGGTTTTCCCGCTGCCTGCCCCGGCGAGAACCAGCAAATGCCCGCTATTGTATTGTACTGCTTCTTCTTGTTCCGTGTTAAGAGAGATCTCTGTTTTTTGTGGCACTGTTCTTGCTTCCTATATCACTGTTTGAGTAAAAAATTCAGGAAAGAGAGGATACACAATGTACAAACCCGGATTCAAAAGCTGGCTGATGCTGACGATGGCGATCGCTGCACTGCCGGTTTTCATTCTTATGGCATGGCCGGTCTGAACCCCCTCCCAGATCAGTCGGTAAGAATGAGAAAAACACCCACCTAATCCGGGTTCCATAGCGGGCAATCGGTCGACCCCTCCGATTGCCCGCTCTCTTTTACATGACATGCTTATTTATTATCGTTAACTATTGTTATACCGTTGCTAGTGCCTATTCTTGAAGCTCCTGCCTCAACCATGGCAACGGCTGACGAAAAGTCGCGTATTCCACCGGAAGCTTTGACGCCCATGCTGGCCCCCACTGTGCTGCGCATCAGGGCTACATCTTCGAGTGTCGCTCCTCCGGTGGAAAAGCCAGTGCTTGTTTTAACGAACGCAGCGCCTGCATCAACAGCCAGACAGCATGCAGTCACCTTCTCCTCCCGGGTGAGAAGACAGGTTTCAAGAATGACTTTAACGGGAATTCCGGTAACAGCTGTTACCACATCTCTGATAACCCGGAATACGCCTTTGCTGTCTCCCTGCTTCAGAAGCCCAACAGGAAGAACCATGTCAATTTCACCGGCTCCGCGGGACACTGCCCATTCTGCCTCACTGCAAATTGTGGGTGTAGCACCCAGAGGAAAACCGACCACCGAGCACACCAGAGGCTTTTCTCCGCTAAGAAGCCCGCTGCACACAGGTACCCATACAGGATTAACGCAAACAGACCAGAATCCGTATTCAACAGCTTCCGAGCATAGCTTTTCCATCATTGGCTCCGTTGCATCGGCTTTCAGCAGGGTATGGTCAATTATGGCGGCGAGTTCCATCCTGAAGTTCCTCTCTAAGAAACACCAGTGTAATCTCTCCGGCCTGAACAGTTACCGGATCACGCTGGAAAACTCTGCCGTTCACGGTAACTTCAACCGGCCACGTTCCCGGAGGTACCTGCAACCGGGCCATCTGTATCTGTGCAGGAAGCGTGAGCCATGCTCTGAGGTCCGCCTGTTCCGTTGCAGCGCCGAGAATACTAAGCAGAAGACCAACACCCGAACTGACATTTTCATTGTCGGTGAGCTGCTCCGTTATGTTTTCGCCAAGCTCAGACACACCTGCTTTTAAAGCCAGCCTGGCAGCAGCGCGCAGTACATTTCTGGCGGCTTCGTCTTCCAGGTTCTCTCTTGCTATTCCGTTAAGATCCTGCACGAGAAAAAGCTGTGAAGACAGCCCTGCAGCAGAAACTGAACCGCTCACCTGTCTCCGGGGAAAGTCAGGAATAACGGGAAGAGCAATTCGGTAAACCCGATCATCCGCATATACAGCGAAATCCTCTGTTCTTCTCTGTGAAATGTTGCCCAGCTCTATTACAGCAACTATCTCTCCCATTTGAGCATTCGGCCCGGAGCCTGCCCAGCCCGTCCCCGGCCATTGCTGCTGGAAACCTGACAGGAGATCATCAAAACCGTTGTAGTCAGCCAGGCGCAGTATATCAGACTTAAGCTGTTCAGGGGCAGGAAGGCTGTAATCTCGCACATAAGAAGAATCGTAGGTGGCAAGAGCCAGCCGGTAGCTCACCAGGGCATCATCATAGTCTCCGTCCATTTCATACAGAACCCCCATGAAGTACCGCACAAAGGCATCATCGGTGTAGCGGTTGGAGTTTCCCTGATAGGCAGTATTGATCTCTTTCAGTTTTTCATTAACGCGTCTGGCCTCGACCGTAGCATCCTCAAGATTGCCCGAGGCTGCATAGCTTGAAGCCAGACAATAATTTATGAAAACCTTTTCGTAGTCGGCACCGCGAAACTCCAGAGCAAGATCACTTGTTATCATGGACTGAGCCTGCTGACCCAGATCGGTACCCCTTAGATTGTCACTCAGCCTGTCTGCTCTAAGAAGAATTGTCTGTGCAAGGTCTTGCTGTCCTGCATATCTGGCAAGATTACCCAGCTCCATCAGATAAAGCAGGCGATCCCTGCCGGAACTGTCTGGAAAAACATCTTTCAGCCTGGTAAGTGCACTGGCAGGAAGACCATCATCCATGTCATTCAACACAGGCGCCATGACATCGGTATATGCCACAGCGCAAGCCAGCAGAAGAAGAGCTGTTGCTGAGAAAAGTATCTTTTTCACTTTACCACTCTATAATCTTTTTAATCTCCGTGGATCCCATCCAGACTTTCAGAGCGGTCTCTACATTAATCATCTCCAGATTAACCTGGTAGAAAATAGCTCTTGTGCTGCCTTCCTGGTCCTCTATGGAATTCACCGTTCCGGTCATCACATAATCCGCACCAATTTCCCGGCCGAAAGCTGCAGCAGTTTCCGGAGAGGCAAATATTGTCTGGTCTCTTCTTTCATCGCGAACTTCTGTGCGTTCCCGCCCGCCTGCTGCGATGCTGAACTCTCCCGAGTTCAGAAGGGCTCTTTCTATTTCAGACATGAAAACATCAACATTGATGTGCTCGGTGCTCTGATTGCGAACCCCGCCCACAACAATCACAGGAAGCTCTCTGATCCTGCCGGAGTCGGCAACTCTCTCAGAATCGAACCAGCGGCCATTCAGGCACTGCTCGACGATAGAGTCGGCAACTATGCGTGCATCTGTATCGTTCCAGTATCCGCTGAGGTCTGTAACGGTATCGGTATCGGTTCTGGTCACTTCCCTGCTGCCGCAGCCTGCAACAAGAACAAGCACAAAAACAAGACCGAGTAATACTCTCATTTTCTGTCTCCTCTCTCAAAGATCATTCCGGAACCTCAATGGCTCCTCTGAAAATCACATTAAAATAACCCATACTTCTGTGGGTCGAAGATGTCTGCGACTCATCCAACGCTTTGTATAGAGTTATGTAGGCAGCATTCGGAGAAACCGATGTGCCTGCCGGATCGCCGTTGAATTCCGTTCCGGTCAGTTCCCACATAATCCTCTCGTTGGCAGTACTGTATCCGGTAAACATTGCCTGTACTCCCAGCGAACCAAGCATATCTCCCATGGAAGCCTGCATTTGAGATGCAAACAGCTGCATGGACTCATAAGAATCCCAGTTCCCTATCAAACCGAGAGAAGCTGCCGCTTCAATCTCTGCCAGTGTGGGAAGACGCTTGCCTCTGTCGGAAAGGTAAGATTGGGCTCCCCCCCAGGTGATGGATGCAACCGGGCTTTCAAGGCACATTGAAGGCACGGTAATGCTGCCGTTCTGATCGCCGGTGAATGGGGTGAAGGCCAAAAACTGCATAGTCTCGTCGCCTCCCCCTGTAATAATCACGCCTATCTCCTGAATTCCGAAACCTGATCCGTTCAGCCAGGGGAGAAAATCCCTGTATGTAACAGGCTGCGCATCGATGAAGAATGGAGAGACATCAACGGTTTCACCATTCACTTCCACTGAAACAGCCGGAACATAAACCATACCACCAGGTGGCTGAGGCAGATGACACTCTATGCAGAAAGAGCCTCCATTATCTGTATCGCAGGCCGGACAAAGCCATGCAGAAGCTGACAGGCTTAAGAACAGAATTAGAAGAACCGATTTCATATACGCAGAAAACCTCCTTTATCAGAATTCTGTTGACAATGTGAAATAATACTCGGGTTTCTGGCTCACGCCAGCCAGGTCAGTTCTCCAGGCAATATCCGATTTAAGAACAAAAAAGCCCACATTCAAACGGAATCCTGTACCAAATGACATTTTGAGGTCCTGAAGGTGATAGTTTCCCTGGCCGGATGCGCCCTTGAAGGAACTCAAATTGTCTGACGCAAATCCAAGATCGGTAAAGATAACACCTCTTCCCCTTGTGAATGTCATTGGAATCGGAGCTGCTATACTCAGATAATTAAGTACAGGGAACCTGAATTCAAGAGATGCTACACCGTAACTGGTGCCGTTAAGAGTTGCATAATCCCAGCCCCGGAGCATGTCGGCATAGCTTGAATAGAACTGAAACAGATCTCCGACTCCTTCAACGTCGCCTGCGCTTCTTCTGTGGGGCAGAGCTCCTCCCAGGAAGAATCTCTGTTTGTCAGGTCCGAAGCTTATTCCGCCCGCAAGCCTTGAGGCAAGAGTCACCTCGGAAGATACCCAGGTGTACTCCCGAAGATCCAGCATGGCCGTGAAGTATTCCGCATTATCCCAGAAGCCCGGTGCATAATCAAAATCAACGCTCATTCTGCTTCCAACCCGGGGGCCCACTGCACCCCAAAGAGCATTGTCATACACCAGGTTCGTTCTCAGAGAAAGAATATTCTCGCGAAAGAGCATATCATTCGACCATAACCCTTCCCGTGAAACTCTTCTGTAATTGGCCATAATGCCTGATCTGAGTGCTTTCGAGAAAGGATACCGAACTTCCACAGAACTCCCGAGGTCAATATCCCGCACATAATCTCTTCGCCCCTGTGAATCCTCAAAAACATATCTTGAAGCAAAACGGTAAACAGCGCCACCGGTTTGAAAACGGTGCCCAAGATTGCTGTATACGACTGCAACATCCATATCTGAAACTTGACCGCTGAGGTTCGCTAAAACACCCATTTGGTGCAGAGCAAGCACATCGCTGAACAGAAAATAGGAATTACCGGTTAACCCGGCGTAGGAATCAAAACCCGCATTAGCGCTGACCATATCAAGAGAAAACTCAGGCTGATAAGGAGAAATCCTCCAGTTTCCAGGGGAATACATCGATGAGTCCGGTGAGAATGCAATGGTTTCGCACACATGTACAGAGTCGGGGGCTGAAGCTCGCCTGGAAGAAAAATTACGGGCGATGAACAGCCCTGAACCTGCCCAGTCGGATGACTGGAACAGAGCAATTCCGCTTGAGTCTGCCCATGTTGGAAACTGAGGAGTTCTGTAAAGATCAGTAAGCCTTTGTATTGGAAGAGAATCTGTCTGCAGAAGATAGAAGTCGGGCTGTCCGTTTGCCGAAGAGATGAAAACCACGCCGTCAGGGGTTTCTACAGGGGATGACAGATCTTCGGTACATGTATGGAATATCTGAGAAGTGCCGTCTGTCTGCACGCATTGAATGACTCTCTGCCGCTCCTCCGGATTTTCAGAAATGCACCAGATACCTCTACTGCCCCACCAGAGATCAAACTCCCCCTGTTCGGTACTGGTGAGCCTGGACAGCCCGGAGGTTCTCATGTCATAAAGCCAGATATCAAGATTCCCGTTCTGAAGACCGCTGAAGGCAATCTGGCCCCCTTCAGGGTTCCACACCGGGTCGCGAATCATCTCAAATTCGAAGGGAAGCTCTACAGGTTCGCCGCCTATCAGCGAAATTTTCAACCCGTCGCTCACCTGACGATGAAACGCCACAGCTATGGAATCGCTTCCCGGCGAAAAGGCCATGGTTCTATACATGGGAGAGGCTGCTTCTTCAAAAACTCCCCCGCCGGAAACCACCCTGAATACTTCCTCTCCATCAACAGCTGAACGCACAACTCCGGAAAAACGGGCATGATAGTATTCACACCCGGCAACCATCGATCCATCAGGGGAAATAACGGGCCCGGCGAGAGTCAATCTGGTTGATCGGGGACCCTCACCCTGCATAATGGGAGTGCCTATGTCCGAGGGGCTTTCACGGTCTACAAGTTCAGCCCAGTAGGTTTCCCTTGCCCACTCTATAAATCTTTCGCTGAACTGTTCTACCGTCATGTCGAATGTTTCTCTTATTGCTCCCTCTATACCGTCACGGTTCCTCATGTGGCGCACAAAATCGTGATACCGGCTTTGTCCGTAGCGCAGGTTCATAAAGTGATAGATGGCCTGGCCTTCACGATACACCAGATAGTCCTGCCGTTGGCTCAGTTCGCCTACCGACGCAATGGCGTTGCCTATTACCATATCTCTGAACTCAACTTCGCTGGCTGTATCCCATCCAAGCGAAGTGTATTCCGCAAGCCCTTCCATTACCCACAGCGGGGATCTGCTCTTAATAATATCGGTGAGTTCCCTGCGGAACATCATATCATAAACGTAGGCATGATTCAGTTCGTGGGAAAGAACATGTCTGTAATCGCTCCAGATGCCAGTGAATGGAACGGCTATTCTTCCTTTGTAGTATTCAGTGAACCCGCCGACACCTTCTCCCAGGTCAAAATTGAGAATAGTGGTCTGCCTGAATCTCGACGGAGATCTGTACACGATGACCGGAATCGGGTGGGAGGGAAGATAGTCAAAGGTATCGCCCAGAAGCCTTATTTCTCTTTCAGCAATGACAACCGTACTTTCAGCAACGCTTTCAGTTCCCTCTTCGTAATAAACATCGAAATGAGAGGAGTGAATCACCCACCAGCTGTCATCGGTGCCGGTGACTTTGTTTCTTCCATAATCGGTAGCCAGAATCGATGCGGCAAACACCAGCGGTAACAGTATGAAAAGCTTCAAGATTCCCCCTTCAGCAGAAAGTCACCTTCCAACATCCATATTATACCAATGTAAGCCGGGAATGTGCCCGTTCCGTCTTCTTTAGCATATTACACCAATGAAGAAAACAGGATGTCTGGTTTTGTCTGCTCTGTGCATGCTCTCATGCGGATACGATAACACAGATGAGCTGTCGTCAGATCAGATTGACCTGATTGCCACAGCTGCAGGCATGCTTGCACGAAACCTGGCATATCTCCCGGATTCGCCCCTGTGGTCTGAACCTCCGGATGAAAGTGTGCTTGGGGAACTCGAACTCATGGCTTTGGAGCACACTGATGTCTGGCCTCTTTTCTTTAGAGCAGCAGCGGATTCCGCAGGAAAGTTCGAGCAAATCGAGCTGCAGACCCAGCGGGAAGCAATCCAGGCGGAGATGCTCTGACCTGCCTACGCTTTTTTATCGCCCATAACTGAAACAAGCAGTGGAGGAGTGATTACTGCGGTGATTATGATCATCAACATTGCTGCAGCCATGTCCTGAGCACTTATCAGCCCGTTGAGCAGAGTCACGCTGGCAGCCACGAGACCAACTTCCAGCCTGGGCAGCATCCCCACTCCAACGGCTGCAGACTTTCTCAGGCCAAGGCCGGAAATGGCTGAGGGAATAAAGCAGCCTGCAAACTTGCCGGCTATGCACATCCCGGTAAAAACCATGCTGAAAACCAGAGTGGAACCCAGAGACCGCACATCAACCATCATCCCGGTAACGCAGAAGAACACCGGCACCAGAAGTTCCTTTACCGTAATCAGCTTCTCAGAAATCCTGTGGGAAATTCTTGTTCCGGAAAGGGCAAGACCCATTACATAAGCTCCGACCACAAGGGAAAGCCCGAAATACTCTGCAAGTCCGGAAGCAAAAATTCCGATGGCAAGTGCGAATGCAGCCTGGGCAGAGTCATTGCCTATCGCTGCAACGACCCGCAGTATCCTTTTCTGCAAAAGCAGACCAAGAGCCAGCAGAACAGCAAAAAAGCCAAAACCCTTTACTGCAACAATAAGAATGTTAACAGGGCCGGTTCCGCCACTGGAAATGCTCAGAACGACCGTGAGAAAAATAAGCCCTATCACATCATCGATAACTGCAGCTGAAAGAATAACTGATCCCTCGGGCGAATTCAGCTTCCTCATATCGTAAAGTACCCGCGCTGCAAGAGATATTGAGGTTGCTGCAGAGATTGCTCCGAAGGCGAGTACCCTGGGATCCTGAAGCCCGGTTCCTCCACCGGCTGCCATTACGGCAAGACCTCCTCCGGCAAAACCTGCAACAGCGCCACCCAGCCCCACGGCAAGCCCCTTGGGAGCATATCGCAGAAAACCTCGCAAGTCGGTTTCAAGGCCTGCCGTGAACAGCAGTGTAACAATTCCAGCTATGGTAATACCGTGGAGAAGACCCTCGTGAAACATTCCGTCGGCACCTGTGGGAAACACAGGACCCAGTGACAGAACAGACAGACTTCCCAGAGCGTAGGGGCCGATGATAATCCCCACCAGCAGCTCGCCTATAACTGCCGGCTGCTTCAAAAACCTGCTTGTAATTCTGCCTGCAACTTTGGCCATGATAACTATCAAAGCGAGTTCAATCAGAAATCTGGTATCGGATGTAAGCATTTTCGCTCCGAGTTCTGAAGGTAAGTATTGGCGAACAATAACCTTTTTGCCTCCAGCGGGCGAGGATGGAATTTAGCGCTTTTCTTTACTGACAGTTTAATGCATTATCAAGTTCTGATTGAGATCAGTCCACTGAGCAGGAAAGGTTGCACCATGAAAAAACTGGGAGATATGCTTCTTGAAAGGTTACCCTTCTCTGAGCTGGTGATGGGTAATACCGGTGTCGTTCGGGGAATGGTGGAAGCGGGAATCAGAGTGGTAACATCATATCCGGGTTCACCAACGCCTGAAATAGCTGCGGCAATTGCCGATATTCCTGTAGAGAAACGCCCGTTCTATTTCGAATTCAGTGTTAACGAAAAGGTTGCAGTCGAAGTGGCGTTCGGAGCTGCAATGAACGGCAGACCCTCTGTAGTATTCTTTAAGAGCGTGGGGCTTAATGTGGCCGCAGATACCTTTGTGCAACTCAATCACATGCAAATACCAGGCGGAATGGTGGTGATAATAGGGGATGATCCTGGAGCTCATTCTTCACAGAATGAGCAGGACAACAGGCATCTTGCCCGACTGAGCTACACCCCTGTGCTGGAGCCTGCTTCACCTTCAGAGGCTTACAGTTTCTTCCTCGAAGCGGCTTCACTTGCGAGAAAACAGCAGATGGCTGTGATGCTTCGACTGACCACACATGTTTGCCACGCAAAGGAGAGAGTCTCTTTTGCCGGCTGGAAAGCAGAAACACCCGATGACTCGCCGGTTTTTTCCGGAGAATCAGGAGCAAACATTCCCATTGGCGCAAATGTGGCACTAATGAAGAAAAGAGCTCTTGAGAGGCTTTCCTCTGCAAAAAACACGAGTCTTCACCGAGTGCTTTCCCACAAGAACAGCGAAAGGGGAGTAATCACTGCAGGCTTGCCTTTCCTCTCGCTCATGGATGCTCTTCAGAACTCGGAAGAAAAGCCCGACATTCTCAAACTTGGCATGGTGTACCCCATTAACGAGGGCATTGTAGCGGATTTTCTTGCATCACATCGGGAAGTTCTTGTACTGGAAGAGCTTGATGATTTTCTGGAACAGGCGATAAAAAGTATAAGCTGTACCCTGGGTGCTGATACCACGATTCTTGGGAAAAGCTCTCTGGACGACTGGATAGGAGAGTATACACCGGCCAGGGTAAAGGAAAAGCTGAACCGAGTATGGCCGGGTGTGGTCCAGATCTCCCGCCTGCCTTATGAAACGATTCAGACACCGGCAAGATTCCCGCAGATGTGCCCCGGCTGCGGTCACCGGAGTGCTTTCTATGCAATAGGCAAAGCCCTCGGGGAAAACGACATCTCGGTGGCAGACATAGGCTGTCATACTCTGGGATTTTTCCCTCCATACGAGATCGGGCAGGTGCTGATGTCAATGGGCGCATCAACAGGAATTGGCCAGGGGCTTTCTCTTTTCAACTCCGAACGGCGTGTAGTGGCATTTCTAGGAGATTCCACATTCTTTCACGCCGGCATTCCAGGGGTTATAAACGCCCTGTTCAATAAGCACAATCTCACTTTGATAGTGATGGAAAACGGCACTACCGCAATGACGGGGCACCAGAACCATCCGGGAACAGGAAGAAATTTCAGTGAAGCAGCAGACCGGATTCCCATTCGCAATGTTCTGCAGGGGCTTGGAGTAAAGGATATCACAGAAGTTGACACCTACAGTCAGGCAGACCTTACAGCAGCGGTTGTAAAAGCTCTTGATTCACCCGGTTTCAGCGTGGTAATAGCAAAACACCCCTGCATGCTTAAATTCACAAGAGAACAGAGAAGAAAACAGTCATTTAAGGCAAAGCATGTTGAGGTAGATCAGGAAATCTGTTCACTGGCAAGGGTATGCATCGACAGATTTGGATGCCCTTCTTTCAATTGGAACCCTGAAACCCGTGAGGTTGTCGCAAATCCCGACATCTGCATCGGAGATGCCTCGTGCATCCAGACATGCCCGGCTGCAGCGATAAGCTCCTTCACTTCAAAGGAGGTGTCTCGATGAACATCTACATCACCGGCGTGGGAGGCCAGGGAATCGGGCTGTTGAGCGAAGCTCTGCTCCGAGCGCTCGATAGAGCCGGTCTTGCAGTAAAGGGAGTTGACACCCATGGCCTGGCCCAGCGGGGCGGAGTGGTAGTTTCCCAGATACGAACCGGATCGGGGGAGTTTTCTCCTCTTATTCAGCCGGGAATGGCCGACCTTGTTGTGGCACTGGAACGGCACGAAGCTTACAGAGCGCTGAACGGCTTTCTCCGAAAAGAAGGAACTCTGGTGTATTACGATACAGTGCAGCAGCCCTTTAATGTGAGGAACGGGTCAGTTCCCGAGATTACAGTGGAGACTCTTCACAATGAATGCAGGCGCAGGGGTGTAACCGTATTCAGAGTTTACAGAGATGACCTGCCAAATCCTCGAATGCAGAATACCGCACTTCTTAAAGTTATTCTGGATCAGAGTCTTATCAGTGAACTGACCAGTCGGCATCTTGAAGAGGCCATGGAAGACCTTTTAACGGGAGAAGCGCTGAAGGCCAACCTGAAGATTCTCAGTACAACCTGAAGTCAAGCGGCTCTTCTTCCAAAGATTCGAATTGCAGAGACTTCTATCTGACTCTTGTGACTACCCGGGAGATGTCTCTGAAAATGACTGCAGCAAAAAGAATCAGAAGAACCAGTATACCTATCTGCTGAGCTGTTTGTATTACCTTTGGCGATGCCGGTTTTCCACGGATTCCCTCAAACAGAATGAAAAGAAACTGCCCGCCATCCAGTACCGGAAGTGGAATGAGATTAAAACCCATTATCGCAAGAGAGAAATAGGCAATTGTCTCCAGAAATCGGGAAAGGCCAAATCCCGCCTGCTGCCCGAGAGTCTCGGCGGCAAATACAGGACCGCCTGACATTTCGACAAGTTGAACGGGTGAGGCCACAAGCTTCAGAAGACCGGAGTAGAATGACACGGCTCCGTTGATTGAGGCGGTGGCACTTACCATTATCGCCCTGCCAAGAGGAAGCCGCATGGTTGCTGTTTCACCCATTGAAGAAACACCGATTATTCGTCTTCCTTCATAGTCCATAGGCTCTACCCAGGCAGTATCGGGGGAATTGCCTCTGTTGAATACCACCTCGACATATTTGCCTTCAGAAAGAGACACTGACCGCTGCAGCTCTGCAAAGTCTGCAACAGCGGTGCCATCAACTGACAAGATGCTGTCACCTGTCCTGATTCCTGCTTCATAGGCAGGCATACCAACAGATGATTCCACAACGGTGGGAATAAGCGGAACAAAACCGGGAATGCTGTCTGGAGGAAGATCGAATGGAACTGTAAGTGTGGAGGTTCCTCTTCTTACGAGGAATTCTCCGGTGCGCCGCAGCTCAACCGCATCGTAAAGGTCAGACCAGCTCTCGACCGGCTCACCTGAAACTTCCAGGATTTCATCTCCAGTTTCAAGCCCATTCATGTGAGAACTGCCGACAAACGGCAGAGTTACAGGTATTTCAGTACCCACAACACCCAACACGGTAAACATGAGCAAACCGGTGAGAACCAGGTTCATCAACGGGCCTGCAAGCACCACCAGAGATCTTTTCCACCAGATCACCTGTGAGACAGTTCCGCTGCCCACTCCCAGATCCACCTTCACATAGCCGCCAAGGGGAATTGAACCTATACAGTAATCAGTCTCTCCAACTTTTTTTCTAAGAATAAAAGGAGGAAAACCAATGCTGAATCTTTCAACAGGAAGACCAACTGCTTTGGATACAAGAAAATGCCCCAGTTCATGAAAAAATACAATAAGACCAAGACCAACAACAACTGCTATTACCGAGAGCATATATGTTCAACCACCTTTCGGGCGTTTTCCCGGGCAATGGAATCCACAAGCAGAATCTGCTCGAAGCTTTCCACAGCATTTACTTCGGTTCGGCTGACAACTTCTTCTATCACAGACGAAATCGATCCGAATGGTATCCTATTCATTAAAAATGCCTCTACTGCTACTTCGTCAGCTGCATTGGCCGCAGCTTTGGCGGTTCCTCCCGCATCTCCAGCGGCAAGCACGGAATAGAAAGCCGGATAGCGTTCCCTATCCATAGGCTGGAAGGAAAGGCATCCCCAGTCGAGGGGGGTTTCAGAAGCCACTGCATAAACAGGAAGATTGGGGTAAAGCAACGCCCATGCTATCGGAATTCTCATATCAGGCAGACCAAGCAGAGCCTTCCATGCCCCATCAGCGGTTTCAATCAGAGAATGAACTATACTGCTTCTGTGTATAACAACGTCAACAGGAATACCGGGAAAGAGAGCTCTCGCCTCGAGAACCTCGAATGCCTTGTTCACCATACTGGCTGAGTCTATCGTGATTCTTCCCCCCATTTCCCAGGTGGGGTGTGCAAGCACCCTGGCTACCGGGGCGTTGTACAGTTCATTCAAGGGCATGTCACGAAGAGATCCTCCTGAAGCGGTCAGCGTAATTCCAGCGGGGGGTCTGGTTTCACCCAGCATACATCTGAATACGGTACTGTGCTCGCTGTCTACAGGAATAATCATTCCCGCAGACAGATGCTTTTCAAGAAGGTCGCTACCAACCACAAGACTCTCTTTGTTGGCCAGCGCAAGAGGAATATTCATGTTCTGCACCAGAAGGCTGGCCTTCAAGCCTGCACTGCCCACTATTGCGTTCAACACACAGTCTGCTCCGTCTATCGCCCTGCAGAGAATATCGTCTTCGCAGCCTGAGTTCACGCAGCCCGAGAAAAGAGGCGAGTATTTCAAAGACTGTTCTTTGAGTTCCAGGGATGAAGAACCGCAAACTATGGAATGAAGCACAAGTTCAGAGCTCTTTTCTATCACCTCAAGAGCCTGTCGCCCGATAGACCCGGTGGAGCCCAGAACAGCAATGCTTCTACTCATCCGGCAGCTATCCCGAACAGGTGCAGAATGACAAGCGCCACAGGAGCGACAACCACGGCGCTGTCAAACCTGTCAAGAATACCCCCGTGACCCAGAAGCAGGTTGCTTGAATCTTTGATAGCAGCATCACGCTTAAGAGCAGATTCAAAGAGGTCTCCGTAAACTCCGGCAATTCCTCCTGCAAAACCCAGCACGAGAAGTGGAATTGTTTCTATTCCTGCCATGTGTCCAATGGCAAGTGAGCCGGCCATAGAGCCTGCCAGCCCCCCAAATAGACCCTCCCATGACTTTTTGGGGCTGATTTTGGGCAGAAGTTTCTTTCTGCCGAAAGCTATGCCCACAAAGTAAGCGGCGCTGTCTCCGATCCAGCACACTGCAAGAACAGCCAGAATGACCCAGGCCCCGTTTGCGAGAAACAGCCTTCCCATAATGCCGAATCCCATTGCGTAAAGAGACGCGAGACCGGCAGTGCCGGCCATACGTCGGCGCGCATGTTCGGGACCGCTGGTGGATAGTATTGAAATGGTTACTACGGCACCTGGAAGTATCAGGGCAGGTAGCTGAAGAGGGTGATCCAAAGCGATAAAACAGCAGCTTACGCCGCAGAGCAAGGCAATCAGAACCCTTGCTGTAATAGAAAGCCCCTGGCGCATGCACATGGATGAGGCTTCAAAACCGGCAAGCACTGCCAGGGTGGAAAACAGAAAAAGCCCCCAGATAGAGGGCAGAAGAAACAGAACTGCAAGAAACAGTGCAATTCCGGGAACGGCGATAAGCAGCCTGCCTAGAAGGCTTGGGAAGGTCATCCGCTACTCCAGACCTCCGAACCTTCTTCTTCTGGATCTGAATTCTTCAAGAGAATCGTGCAGTTGCTCCGCATGGAAATCGGGCCAGAGAACAGGAGTGAAGACCAATTCACTGTAGGCGGACTGCCAGAGAAGAAAATTCGATAGCCTCTGCTCCCCGCTGGTTCTTATGATAAGCTCGGGGTCAGGGACATCCGGGTTGTAAAGATGAGATGAAATAGTATCCTCAGTAATGTCGGATGCAGGAAGTTCGCCTGAGGCCACTTCCTCGGCTATTCTGTATAAAGCATCCCGAAGCTCGGCTCTGCCGCCGTAGCTCAGAGCCAGTATCAGGCAGAGACCGGTATTGCCGGAAGTTGTTTCGATTGCCCGTTCCAGGTCTTTTCTTGGACCGTCCGGCAAATCTGCAAGCCTTCCTGTTGTTCTCAGTTTCACATTCTTGCTGTGAAGCTCTTCAATATTTCCCTTAATGAACCGGCTGAGAAGCTTCATTATAAAAACTACTTCGGCCCGGGGCCGGGACCAGTTTTCGGTGGAAAACGCATAGAGTGTCAGATACTCAACACCCAGTTCTCCACAAACCTCCACAGCGTCATGAATTGATTTTTCAGCAGCGTTATGCCCTTTTATCCGTGGAAGCCCGCGCTTGCGAGCCCATCTCCCGTTGCCGTCCATAATAATGGCAATATGCCGCGGATTAACCGCAGAATCAGACTTCAAGTATTTCGTCTTCCTTCAGCTTCAGAAGCTTGTCTATCTCTTTTACCGCTTTGTCAACCATCTCTTGAACACTGAGCTGCGTTTTCTTTTCCTGGTCTTCAGTGATATCACCGTTCTTGCATGACTTTTTAAGAGAATCGTTGGCATCCCGGCGAATGTTGCGTATGGAAGTTTTCCCGTCTTCTGCAAGCTTTTTGACATGCTTGATAAGGTCGCGGCGCCGTTCTTCACTGAGTTTTGGTATAGGAATTCTTATCAGCGGACCATCAATATTGGCGCGCAGGCCAAGATCACTCGTTTCAATTGCTTTTGCAATTGCAGGCGCAGTTGAAACATCCCATGGCTGTATAACAAGAAGCCTGGGCTCGGGAGCACTGATTCCGGCAACCTGCTTCAATAAAAGGGTGTCTCCCCACACTTCGACACGAATGTTATCGAGAAGAGCTGGACTGGCCTTACCGGTTCTTACCACCGACATTTCCCTCGATGTGTTGTGAAGAGTTTTCTCAGTGCGTTCTTCAAGATCAAAAAGTATTTCCTCGAACATGATCATTCCCCTTTCACAACAGTGCCCAGGCTGTGATCTTTAAGCACATGCATAAAATTCCCGGGGTCGGTGATATTAAACACCACAATAGGAAGCCTGTTGTCTCTGCACACTGCGACTGCAGCAGCGTCCATTACTTTGAGATCCCTTGCGAGAACCTCGTCGTAGCCAAGGCTGCTGAATCTCACAGCATTCTGGTTCAGCCTGGGGTCAGAATCGTAAACTCCGTCAACTTTTGTGCCTTTGTAAAGAACGGAGCAGCCGGTTTGTGCTGCCCGTAAGGCCGCAGCAGTATCGGTGGACAGAAGAGGATTACCAGTGCCCCCTGCGAAGAATATGATCCTGCCTTCATCGAATAATGCTACTGCCCTTGAAGGTGAGTAAAGGCAGGCTCCAGCCTCTGGAACCGGAATAGCAGAAAGCACGGCTGTTTTCCAGCCGTGCTTTTCCACAGAGTCTGACATGGCCAGGCAATTCATCACCGTAGCCAGCATTCCTATGTAATCGGCGGTCGTTCTTGTGAAGGCCGAAAGTTCTCTTCCCCTGGCAAAATTGCCTCCGCCGGTAACTACCCCTACCTGATAGCCCTGTCTGGCTACCTCTACCAGTACTTCCGCAACTCTGGAAACGGTCTCCCGGTGAAACCCGGCCTGGGCTGCGCCAGCAAGAATCTCACCGCTAAGTTTAAGCAGTATTCTTGGTGATTTCCCGGTACCGTCATCCATGCTAACCGCCTATCTGAAAACGGGCAAACCGGTTAACAACAGTTTTCTCTCCAACTTTCGCTATTACCGCTGTCAGGGCGTCTGAAACAGTGCCTATTTCGGCATCGTGTATCCATTCCTGGTCAAGAAGGCAGATTTCGCTGTAAAATTTGTCGAGACGGCCCTCTACTATTTTCTCTCTTATGTTCACAGGCTTGCCTGAATCCTCGAGCTGCTTCAGCAGAACTTCTTTTTCCTCTGCAACCCTGACTTCCGGAACCTGATCACGGGAAACAAACTCGGGTGCCTCCGCAGCAATGTGCATTGCAACAAGTTTGCAGAACTCCTGGAAGGTTTCGGTACGGGCTACGAAATCTGTCTCACAGTTCACCTCAACAAGAACTCCAAGTTTGCCGGGACCATGAATGTAAGAATAGACAAGACCCTCGTTTGCCTGTCTGGATGCCTTCTTGGCCGCCACTTTTACTCCCTGTTCACGGAGATACTTAAGCGCCGTGTCAAGATCTCCGCCGGTTTCATCGAGTGCTTTCTTGCACTCCATCATACCAGCGCCGGATACTCGCCTGAGTTCTTTTACTGTCTGTGCATCAACGGCCATTTCTATTCCTCCCCGTCACCGGCAGAAGCCTTTTCATCTATATTTTCTTTTTCGACAGAAACTGAGGCGGCTTCTTTGGAGCTGTCTCTGCTTTCCGCGTCTGCCTCAGGCTTTGCATGCCTGGAAGCGGGGGCAGGGCTTTCATCGACATCGCGACGCTTTCTGCCCTCGCAGCCCAGAAGAGCCGCATCGGCAAGGGAACCTACGATAAGATCGATCGATTTTATGGCATCATCGTTTGCCGGAATCGGGTAATCGACCTCAGTGGGATCGCAGTTTGTATCCACAAGCGCTATGCAGGGGATACCAAGCTTCCTGGCTTCCTTAACTGCAATGGCCTCCTTCTTTATATCGACAACAATTACAGCTCCCGGAACACCCTTCATGTGCCTGATTCCAACGAGGTACTTGTTGATTCTCTCCATCTCGCGGGTCTTCTGAAGAATCTCGCGTTTCTTGAAGCCCTTGGGCCAGCCATTCTTTTCCATGTCTTCAAGCTCCTGAAGACGAAGAATGCTCTTGTAGATCGTGTTGTAGTTGGTAAGGGTTCCACCCAGCCACCGTTCTGTCATGAAAAACATTCCAGAACGCTCTGCATGCTCTCTGACACTCTCACGGCCCTGCTTTTTTGTTGCAACGAAGAGAACATCTTTGCCCCCGGCAACAACACGACTGACCAGATTGATAGCATCCTCGAGATTTCTCTGGGTTTTCTTAAGATCAATGATATGGATACCGTTTCTTGCCATGAAGATGTAATTCTTCATGCGGGGGTTCCATCTCTTCTCCTGGTGGCCGAAGTGTGCACCGGCCTCCAGCAGGTCCTGAATTGAAGGGATCTGCATTATGTAGCTTCCTTTCGGTTCTGCCTCCGATGGAAACGGGTGCCATCCCGAAAAGGGACACCTGACACCCGCAGTATACCATCGTGTGTGTTAAAAATAACAGCCTAGCGCTTGGAGAACTGGAAACGCTTCCTTGCTTTGGGCTGTCCGTACTTCTTTCTCTCTACAACTCTTGGGTCACGGCGAAGCATGCCGGCTGCCTTCAGCGGGTGTCTGTAATCGGCGTTGGCTCCCACGAGCGCTCTGGCCAAACCCATTCTGATTGCTCCGGCCTGACCGGTTATACCGCCGCCTCTGACATTGACAACAAGATCGTAAGACCCTGATACTTTTGCTGTTATCATTGGCTCTAGGGCGTGCTCTTTCTGCCTGAGTTCGCCGAAATACTCGCCTGGTGTTTTGTGGTTAATCACAACCTGGCCCGAACCGGGCCTGAGATAACACCGCGCCGTAGCTGATTTTCTTCTTCCTACTCCGATATACTGTTCCATACTGCCCCCTGACTACTTGATCTCAAGTACCCTGGGCTGCTGGGCAGCGTGGGTATGCTCGGGACCGGAAAAAACCTTCAGTTTCTTAAGCTGTGCACTGCTGAGCCTGTTCTTTGGAAGCATTCCCTTAACAGCGTGGTTAAGCACTCTTTCAGGGTGATTCTCCATCATGTCGCGCATCAGTGTTGCCTTCTGGCCGCCAGAATAACCCGTATGACGGTAGTAAACCTTCTGATCAAGCTTTCTGCCGGTTATACGCATTTTGTCTACATTCACAACCACAACAAAATCACCGGTATCCATATGAGGTGTGTACACCGGTTTGTTCTTGCCCTGCAATATCATGGCAAGCTTAGCCGAGAGTCTTCCGGGAGTCTGGTCAGTGGCATCAACCAGCCACCAGTCTCTCTTGATTTCTCCGGCTTTCGCAGAGTATGTCTTCACTTTCCAAGCCTCCGGAAAAGTTTGGGTGTCTCTATTTTATTCAACTTCATTCAGCTATCGGGGGCTCCGGCTTCCGCCGGGTGTATCAAGCCCTTCCCCTGGAGCATACAAGCCAAGGGGTCTCAAATCTGCTTGATCTGCTGCGAAAAGTCAAGTGTTTGAATAAGCTGCTTTAGTTTGTCGGGGGTGCATATCGAGCAATTGCCCCTTTGAAGGGTATTCCATGTGGCTTCGTCGAAGACCGCGGCAGCAATCACAAGATGGATTCCCCTAGATCTGAGGGCTGCACTTTTCCCAACAAGTGCTCTTGCCCTGAGCTCGAGCGGGATACGGTTCTGGAAACCCTGGGGCAACACTGCTGTCGATTCCTTTACGAATGGCAGAAAGATGGAAATGCCAGGGAACACCTCACACCGCAGAGGTCTGCTGAACCCTGTTTCACGGAGGATGTTCCATGTGTATGTGTAAATGTGCCGACCCTTCCTGCCCGGAAGATTCTCGCCCTGAAGAGAAAAGGATTGAGATGGAAGCTGAGGTGGACACCCGAGAGCAGTAATCATTTCATCAGGTAGATCTGAACAGCTGAAGACTGGCGATTCACCCAGAAGACAACTACCCATTGCCGTCCAGAATACTCTGTTGTTTTGATTTTTCAAAGGGCCTCCTTGAGCACACGGTACACCACTTCACTGGAGAAGCCTCTCCGGGAAAGCCAGCCGAAGGCTCTTCTGCGAGCGGTTTCTTTATCCTGGATTTTTCCGTATCTGCGGCAGACAATTGTAACAAGTTCTTCAATGCTGTCTCCATCGGAAAGGGCAGCAAGGGCTTTTTCTATAATGTTTTCAGGAACCCCCCGGCTGGAAAGCTCGAGTTTCAGCCTCATTCTGCCCATGGTTCTTGTTTTGGCAAAAAGGCTGCAGAACCGCAGATCGTCAACGAAACCGTAGCTGAGTGCCCAGTTTACAGTGTTTTCCGCTACGCAGGTTGAATAGCCCAGGGCGGCCATCTTGTTTCTCAGTTGACCTGAAGACCGCTCGGAATAAGTCAGGTAGCTTTGGGCATCTGCTCTGGCGCAATCGGTTTGAAGCCGGGACAGAAGCTCAGTATCGCAAGTTTCGCCGGGCAATGGTGCCTCTGCCCGGGGCACAATGAACCTTCCTGCTTCAACAGACACGGCTGAGCGGTTTTTTCTGATCAGGTCAGTGGAAAGTACTGTTTCTATCACTAAACCACTTCTTTCGCCGTTTCCGTGGCATTAAGCCCGTACGCAGTTCTAAGACGGCTGTCGAGATCGTTTGCAACTTCAGGATTTGCTGCGAGGAACTTCTTAGCGTTATCTCGACCCTGACCTATTTGCGTGCCGTCGATGGAGTACCATGTGCCCCTTCTTGTTATTAAATCTTTTTCAATGCCCAGGTCAACAAGTTCCCCTGTTCTTGAAATACCCTCGCCGTGCATGATATCGAATTCACACTGCTTGAACGGAGGGGCAATCTTATTCTTCACGACCTTCACCCTGGTTCGGCTTCCAAGCACATCCTCGCCGTCTTTTATCGAGGCAACTCTCCTTACATCGAGCCGCAGGCTTGAATAGAATTTCAGAGCTCGTCCGCCTGTTGTGGTTTCCGGGCTGCCGAACATGACACCAATTTTCATGCGAATCTGGTTAATGAAAATCACTGTGCAGTTTGAGCGTGATACGGCTCCGGTGAGTTTCCTGAGGGCCTGACTCATAAGCCTTGCCTGAAGACCCACATGGTTATCGCCCATTTCGCCCTCGATTTCAGCTCTGGGGACCAGTGCTGCAACTGAATCGACAACAATAGCGTCAACCGCGTTGGAGCGTACGAGGGTTTCTGTGATTTCGAGAGCCTGTTCTCCGCTGCTGGGCTGGGAAACCATAAGACTATCGATGTTCAAGCCCAGTTTTTCTGCGTAGGCAGGATCAAGAGCATGCTCGGCATCGATGAAGGCAACTTCTCCCCCGGTTGCCTGTGCACTGGCAAGCATGTGCAGGGCCAGCGTTGTTTTACCACTGCTTTCAGGGCCGAATATTTCGATTACCCTTCCCCTTGGCACACCGCCGATTCCCAGCGCTATGTCCAGAGACAGTGAACCGGTGGAGAATGATTCCACCTTCATTTCGGGAGCTTCCCCAAGTTTCATTATGGAGCCCTGCCCGAATTTTTTCTGAATCTGAAGGAAAGCTGCGTCGAGAGCCTTCTTCCTGTTGGCGTCTGTATCTTTTCTTTCAACCATGGCAACACCTTTCAGCTGTAAACCTGATGTGACCCTGATGAGGGGACCTTTCTCCTGCCATCGCAACTATTATAGTAAACGCATGTTCCCCATGCAACCCTACTCCAGTTCCAGAAGGTACAGCTTCTGATAGCCATCTTCGGGATCCAGAGAATAGGCAACTATGCCGAATTCATCCACAATAACTTCCCAGAACAACCCACCTGATCCGCTGATTCCGGCCACTTCAGCCATGAAGAGGCCATTCCCTTCAGCGTCGAACACATCGAAAGTGGGGGTTTCTTCTGTTCCACGGCGCACCCAGAGTCTTTCTTCTGAATCAATGCCCATGGAATGTATCATCCAGCGATATTCATCCGGTTGATAATTGAAAGGACCACTGGAACCCATGCTTTCCGCTCGCCTGTTCCAGAAATACGCCTCTTCGGCTATTTCCTCTTGTGTTTTTATCACCGGTTCAATATCCAGTTCAATGGTAACTGATGGCTCTCCAGTAGCAGAGAAACCCTGAACAATGTACTCCTCAGGCGACCTGGAAGCGACATAAACCAGACCATTTCTGTTCGACGCCCATGTTCTGGCGAAATAGGCCCCTTTAATAAGTGGTGTTATGTCCTGAAAATCCCAGGAAAAGAAATCCTGCCAGTAGATTGTAAGCGGCTCTATTGAGTCAAACCCAAACCTTCCCACAACAGGATTCACCACAAATTCGTCAAGAGCGGTTTCCCAGAAATTGATGGTTCCGATGAAGGTATTTCCAATTGATGGCGTAACGAACAGCAGAGGCTCACCGGCCAGCTCAAGAGCCATTCCCTGATATGTTCCATCAGGAAGGAATGTAAAGAAACCTCCGAGATTTGTATCCAGAATGGCGATTCTTCCATCACCCAGTCTCACCATGGAAACCGGGTTCAGGAACTCTCCAGGGCCGGAACCCCTTCTGCCCATTCTTCTTACAAACTCTCCATCTGATGTGAATTCCAAAACACTGCATGCGGGTCTGTCCAGAACAAGAATGTTTCCGCCGGAAGTATGAGATACCGCTTCTATCGACCCGAACACGTAATTGGAGTCTCCGAGTTCCACTCCTATTGAATCCACAACAACGAGCAGGCGCATTTGCACATCTGAACCCGAATAAGTAACTCCCTGTGTTCCAACCGATTCGCCTGACCCACATCCAATCACGAGAAGAATCAGAAGAAGGAACAAACCGTATCGTATCATGATAATCCTCCTTAAGCAGACCAAGTTAAAACACCACAAGTATACTCAAACACAGGTTTTGATTGCAGAATAATTACAATTGAGCTTATTTTCCCTCTTTCAGGAAAGAGAGGTTCTGCTTGCAGTCTGTTACAAAAATATTCAAAATAGGTTACGGTCCTTCCAGCAGCCATACCATGGGCCCGGCGCGTGCTGCCGGCATCTATATCGGGAAGCATCCGGAATGTCTGCTGTTCAGAGTGGAACTTTTCGGCAGTCTGGCTTCCACAGGTCACGGACACCTTACCGACAAAGCCATAAGGGAAGCACTGCTACCTGCGGTCGCGGAGTTCGTCTGGAAACCGGAAATTCTTCTTCCCCGGCATCCTAATGCCTTAAAATTCACTGCCTTGCTCCCAGGCGGGAGAGAGCTCGATCCATGGGTTGTCTACAGCATTGGCGGAGGTTCTCTTGAAGATGAAACAGGCACCCTGGAAACCCCGGAATCAGTGTACAGCCTTAAGAACATGGACCAGATTCTCCTCTGGTGCAGAGACTCAGGCAAACAGATTTGGGAGCTGGTTGAAGAGGTTGAGGGTTCTTCGGTGATGGATCATTTGGAACTTGTTTGGAAGGTTATGCAGGAAGCCCTTGAAAGAGGTCTGGAAGAAGAGGGCGTTCTTCCCGGAGGCCTTGGTATTCCTAGAAAAGCTCACACCTATTATGTGAAGTCATTGAGCTATACCGATTCACTGAGAAGACGAGCCCAACTGTTTTCATACGCTCTGGCTGTTGCAGAAGAGAATGCGGCGGGGGGGAAGATTGTAACGGCTCCAACCTGCGGGTCATGCGGGGTACTGCCGGCGGTGCTTTATTATCTGAAGCAGTATCACAGCTTCAACGAGAAGAGAATTCTGAGAGCGATTGCAACTGCAGGGCTGATAGGTTGTATTGTCAAGCGAAATGCCTCGATCTCCGGAGCTGAAGTTGGATGCCAGGGAGAAATAGGAACCGCCTGTGCAATGGCTGCCGGAGCAACTGTTCAGCTGTTTGGCGGTTCACCCTCTCAGGTTGAATACGCTGCAGAAATGGGTCTGGAACACCATCTGGGTCTTACCTGCGATCCTGTCTGCGGGCTGGTTCAGGTACCCTGCATCGAAAGAAACGCCTTTGCAGCATCGAGGGCTCTTGACGCCGATGCGTATGCCACGCTCTCCGACGGGATCCACCGGATAAGCTTCGACAAAGTGGTGCGAACCATGCTTAAAACCGGCCATGATCTTCCGGCGCTGTACAGAGAAACATCATCAGGCGGGTTGGCTCTTGACTGAGTCAGGTGCTAACTGAATATGCTGTACAGAGTTTCGTAGGACGCCCCCACACAATCAAGCCTGCTCCTCACCAGATGAACAGCGCTTCCTGTGCCGTCTATCCTGCCGTTGAAGCGGATATTCGGAGACTTTACTTCCCTCTTTATTCTCGCCAGCGTGATGTGAGGAGTGAAATGTTCCGCTTGTGATGTTTCTCCCCTCTCATCCGGAATTGAGCCGAGACTTCGGGCAAGGCTGAATACCTGAGGGGAAAATTCACCTGACAGCCAGAGAACAGAGGGAGGTTCCCCGAATTTGCCTGTTCGATTAAGAGCGTATTCAACCGGTAGAAATCCTGGAAGCTGCAGCGAATTCATCTCTTCCTTAACTTGTTCTGGAGTTCTGTTTCCAAGAAATCTCAGGGTGATGTGAAGCTGTGCTTCACTGGTCCAGCTAAGGGCGGGATACTTTTCCTCAAGCGGTTTCCGCCATTTTTTGATCTTCCGAACTGTTTCAGATGAGAGTTCAAGCGAAAGAAAAAGCCGCATCACAGTAACTCCAGAAGAGTTCCCAGAGCTCTTGCGCAGGCTCCTTCCCTGATAGATGCTCTGCTTCCCCCAAGGCGCCAGAAGTGGGCCCTTTCCTCATCTCCGCACAAAACTGCTGTCCACACTGTTCCCACTGGTTTTTCATCTGTGCCTCCTTCGGGACCGGCAATTCCCGACACAGCGATCGCGCACTCAGCGCCAGTGAGTCTGCGAACTCCACGGGCCATTTCCAGAACAGTCTTTTCACTCACTGCGCCATGCACGGTGAGGGTTTCTTCGCTCACACCAAGCAGGGAAGTTTTCAGTGCGTCTGAATAGGTTACAACACCGCCTGAATACCACAGTGAAGCTCCGGGTATGGACGTGATGCAGGAGCCGACGCCACCACCGGTGCACGACTCGGCGGTGGCCACGCAACGATTCACAGACATCAATTTTCTGCCGAGAACCTCTTCAAGGGTCTCATCCCGCAAAGTGGAATAGATCCTGCTGCCGAGCATGGCACCTGCTTCCAGACAAAATTCACGGGCTCCAGGGCCGGTTACCTTTACATCAACCCTGCCCGGAGAGGGGAGAAAGGCCGGGACAACACCGTTCCTGCGTGCGGTTTCTTTCAGAGTGTCGAAAAGGTCGTTCTCTTTCAATCCCCATGTTCGGAGAAATCTTACCTGCTTCACAATACCCGGCAGAACCCCTGCAGTCTTAAGGCAGGGTTCAAGAAGTGCGGAAGATTCTCGAGGAACGCCGGGCATGCATACAACAACACCTTTCCCCACAGGAAGCACAATTCCTGGAGCAATTCCCACAGGATTCAGAACCGGCACCGATCCTTCAGGAATGTCTGCCTGCTTAAGGGCAGAAAGGGGCAGGCCAAGCCCGTACTGATGCTGCTTCATCTTTACCATGTCCAATGCTTCGGGTGAGCGATAAAGGCTCAGTTCGAACGCATCTGCGATGGCTTTCACAGTAAGATCGTCATCGGTGGGTCCCATGCCTCCCGTGACAATAACAACCCTGTTATCCGCATGCAGGTCTCTCAATGCCCGGGAGATCTCACGGGGCACATCTCTTACAACTCGTGCCTCGACAACCGGGATTCCCATGTCTGAAAGAATACCGGAGAATGGATGAAGGTTGGCGTCTCTGGTACGCCCACTGAGGAGTTCATCCCCCACAAGAACAAGAACCGATTCGAAAAACAAACCCTCTCCTCTGCTGTCAGACCGCCGCATTTAACAAAAGAAGCGCTGCTGCGGCCATGAGCCCCGCTGCAACATCATCCAGAAGTATACCTAGCCCGCTGTCTATCTCATCCAGCCTGCTCACTGGCCAGGGCTTGGCGATATCAAAAATTCTGAATAAAACAAAAGAAGCGGCAACACCCCATACGCCCCAGTCTGCAGGAGCCGCCAGACAGGCTATCCAGCATCCGGCAACTTCATCTATTGTCACACGGGAGGGGTCTTCACCCCATAGCTTTCTGCCTGCTTCACAACCAACCCAGCCCAGGATAAGAATGAATGGAAGAACAAAAAATGGATTCACCGGGCAAAAGTAAAAAGCGGTTGCTGCAATGATGCTTCCAACAGTGCCCGGACCCAGCGGGAAAAAACCCGTACCTGAAGTTGAGGCGATTGCTGCTCCCAGAAAACGCAAAACCTTCTTCACCCTGCTGCAGCCGACCTTGCTTGCCGCCATTCCTGCTTACTCACATGCCGAGTCTCTGCAGAACATTTCTGTTTCTCCAGAGGTAATGTATTGCTGAGGTCACTGTGAGTATCACTGAACTCCAGAGAGAAACTGAACCGATGATGGAAACTGCCGCAGGAATCCTTTGCAGATCGAGTACCGCGAGAAGCATAAAAAACGAAACGGTGAACATCTGTACTGCTGCCTTCCATTTGCCTATCCATGATGGCAGAATAAGGACACCGGCGTAAGCGGCTATGGATCTCAGACCGGTTATAAGCAGCTCTCTGCCCACAATAACATAGACGCTCCACTGAGGCATTATTCCCAACTCAGAAAGACCTATCCAGGCAAGTGATACAAGCAGTTTATCGGCAAGAGGGTCAAGAAACTTGCCCAGATTCGATATCCAGCCGTACTTTCTGGCGAGATGACCGTCAACAAGATCCGTAAGAGCAGCCACAACAAATACAGCAAAAGCAGCCCATCTGGTTCCGGGCTCTCCGGCCTGGAGAAGTATCATTACCACCGGAGCCATGATGATCCTTGCCACTGTGAGTCTGTTGGGCCAGTTCAAAGCCATCAGAACCCGCGGCGACCTTTTAGGGCCTGAGAAAGCGTTAGAGAATCAGCGAACTCTACAAGAGCACCGGGGGGCAGCCCTCGTGCAAGCTGTGTTACTCTAATTTTCCGGGCCTCAAGCTGGTTTGCAATGTAAGCGCAGGTTGCTTCACCTTCTGTGGTAGAGTCAAGGGCCAGAATAACTTCAGTAGCATTCATGCCAGAAGCCCTCTCTACAAGCTGGGGAATGCCCAACTCTCCGGGTCCTGTGCCGTCAAGAGGGGCAAGAGTGCCGTGGAGAACAAAATAGTATCCCCTGAACAGTCCGGTATCCTCCATGGATCTCTGATCAGCGGGAGTATGAACCACACAGATCGTGCTCTGCCTGGAGGTATCACGGCAGGTTTCACAGATTTCATCAGCCGTATGATTTCTGCACAGCCGGCACTCTTTGACGCTGCTCACCGTATCGGCAAGAGCACGGGAAAGACTTGTCGCCAGTTCCCGGTCATCAACAAGGGCAAATGCAAGCCTGAGAGCTGTTTTCTTTCCTATTCCGGGTAGTTTTCCCAGAATTGAAGCAAGGGAGTCTACCAGGGACTCTCTCACATCATTCCCCCGAGACCGGCTGGAATACCGAAACCGCTCATTTTGTCTTTGGAGGCTTTCCGGCTTTTCTCAACCGCATCGCTGATGGCAGCGAGGATCATGTCTTCAAGCATATCAACATCATCCGGATCGACAGCTTCCGGAGAAATTTTTATACCAACCACTTCCGACTGACCGGTTACGGTAACTTTTACCATTCCTCCCCCGGCTGATCCTTCAATTCTTTCATCAGCCAGCTCTTCCTGTGCCTTCATCATGCTCTGCTGCATCTTCTGCGCCTGAGCCATCATTTTTTTCATCTGACGGTCCATTGTTCCCCCGTCCCTACCTGTTTTCAGGGATCATATCGAAGAGTCCGGAGACCTTCCTTACATAGGAATTCTCTTTCTCTGTTTCACTGCTGTTTCCACTGTCTGTATCAGTTTTGGATTCCATTGCCGATACATTCCTGAAAGCTTTGTCAGTTTCCCTGCTGCCTGCTGCTGCTTCCCCGCTATCAGGGGTTTTCACAGCAGTTACCGCTACTTTTTCCACAACTGAAGGAAGATCTGCCAAACCGAAAGCGATACCAAGTTTGGCTGAAGTCATTAAAGCTCCTTCAAGGGAAATTCTTGGAAATGAGCCCCCTCTTATCTGATCTGCAGCACCGGCTACAAGTCTGAGAACATTTAGCACGTGAACATCGGATATGCCGGCAACCGTTTGCCTTATCAGTGTAATTTCACTGTCGGAAAGATCTGAAATACCATTTTCTGCACCGGAAGCAGAAAGAAGAAGGTTTCTTAAAAACCCTGCAAGAGCATCGATCAGTTCCTCAACGCTGTAACCCCTGACAAGAGCCTGATCAACCAGGTCAAGGGCAACGCTTCCCCGGGAGTGAAGAACTGCACTGCAAATTCCTGCGAGCAGATCGGATTCCACAAGTCCGAGAAGACCGGAAACAGATTCACCGGAAATGTTTCCACCGGAGAAACTTACCAATTGGTCCATTATTGAAAGGGCGTCCCTCATGCTACCCCCGGAGGCTCTGCATACAAGGCTGAGAGCTTCAGAAGTGACAGTAATGCCTTCTTTTAAAGCCTCTGCACCGATGTACTCGGCCATAATCGCCGATGGAATCCTGCGGAAGTCAAATCGCTGAGTGCGACTCAGAATGGTAGCGGGCACTTTTCTCGGTTCTGTGGTTGCAAAGATGAAGATGACTTTGTCCGGCGGCTCTTCAAGGATTTTCAGAAGAGCGTTGAATGCCTCTCGGGTAAGCATGTGAACTTCGTCGATAATGTAGATTTTGTATCCGCCTTCAGCCGCAGCATACCTGGCCTTCTCTCTAAGTTCCCTTATTTCGTCGATTCCCCTGTTGCTGGCTCCATCGATTTCCAGCACATCCAGGTGACCTCCCGCCGTAATCCTGCAGCATGCGTCACATTCCATGCATGGATTTGCAGTAGGGCCGTTGATACAGTTCAATGCTTTCGCGAGAATCCTGGCTGTGGTTGTTTTACCCACACCCCTGGGACCGGAGAACAGGTAGGCATGACCAATCCTGCTGCTCTCGATCGCATTGCGCAGCGTCATGGTTACATGTTCCTGGGCAATAACGTCAGAGAAAGTTTGAGGACGCCACTTTCGTGCAAACACCAGATAGCTCAATACAACCCCCTGTCTGCGGTTGGAAGAGCCGGTCACTCATCCCGGATTGACGAGTCAGAGAAGTGATTCAGAACACCGGTACAAACAGAATTGCCCGCATCACCCGCAACACTCCATTTACGGCTGCTGTCTTCCGACCCTGACCGGGTTCACAGGGCTGCGCCGCGCGGATCCTGTAATTTAACCGATATCTGAAGCGCACCCCCACAGGACAACGCCGCGCCGGGTTTTCAGCCCCGCTAAAGCGGATTGCGGGTAAAGGGCACCGCTGGCTCCCCGCCTAGAGTGACCGGCCGCTGAAGATAGAAAAAAAAGAAGAAGAATTCAAGTCTTCCCGACTCAGAAAACAATTACAAGCCTGTAACAGCCCGGGCTCCGCAGGCACGGAAGCCCTGGAAGTGAGTCACCGGCAAAGCCTGCAGCTTCGCCCTGACGCAGCTCCCGGTTACCATTGGCAAATACAGGATACTTTCTGATCCAGTTGGCTCCACCGGCAACACTGCTTCTCGTTTCAACCACCACTCCGGTTCCGGCTGCATTTTCAGCAGAAAGTTCTGAAAGCCATCCTGCTGACTCAGCCACTCCACCCTCACGAACGGTGATGATTCTATCAAGCTCTATCATCTCGAGTTCAGGATACAAAGCCCTGACAGATTCACCCAGAATGGCAGATGCTGTATCGCCTCTCAGGGAGTATATGCCGGGAGAATAGTTTTCCCACTGGAGGTCGGGCTCGGAATTCAGGCTGATGGCAAATGTATCGGGATTCAGCCCGAGTTCTCCCCCTCCCACCTGCACTACCTGCAAAGGGAGATCTCCGGAGATGTCTGGCACAGAGGGCGGCGCATTCCCTACACTGTCTGCCCGAACGTTTCCGGTAATCATGTTGAAGAAGCCTGATTCACGGCCTGCAGCAACAGTATCGGCAGGCGGAAACTCTTCCGACCCCAGAGGCTGAACAATTTCTTCCACAATTGTATCGCTGGCAAACAGATTTGTTTTTTCAACGACTTCAGCGTTGCATGAAAACGGATCTCCGAAAACCAGATATCCTGTAAGCGCCAGAAAAGCTGAAGCATAACCCAGTGATTTCCAGGAAACAGATGCACCTCTTCCACTGCGGATCCCTGAAACAGCCGCAATTGCGCCACCCTGTCTTCTGTAAGCAAGCTTGAGATCGCGAGACAGAATTGAAAGCCACCCGTTAAGGGTTTTTCTGGCGCCCCTGCGAAGAATGGAAGGAGATGCATGTTCGAATTGGGTCCAGCCCGCTGCAGTAAGGATGAGAAAAGTTGTCTCTCGCTTGATGCGCGCATGCCCGCAGACAGGTTTACCCTCGTGGGGGGCACCGAGCCACCAGGTCAGCTCGCGTATTTTCTTGTAGTAGTCAGCGTGATCTGAAGACATGCCGATTTCATTGGCCACCGTTTGATCGGGAACAAGGCACTTTATCTCATCGGCATCAATGGCGTAAATTCTGCAATTTCCTGCCAGTGAATACCATACATGGGTTCCACTGAATGCCATTGCGGCAGTGCTGCAGCCGGAAAGCCTTTTCTCAAGCATGATCTCTGAAGCTTCGAGAAAGGAGTCTTTCAGAGCGTCTTCTACTCCGAAAGCTACTCCTTCTGCAAAAACATCCCTGACGGTTTCAACGGCAATGGATGAAGAAGCATCATCGTCGGGATTGATGTTTTCCGCAACAACCACAACGCCGGCATAAGGGTATTCACCTCTGAACCCATCAGCGGCCACACTTCTCTGAACTCTGCTCCGCCCGTTCTGAAACTGCCAGGCAACACTGCAATCAGCATCAGACCGATCACCGGACTGCCTTTTCATCAATTACACCGTTTCCTGATAAGAGTGGTGGAGATGAGCGGGATCGAACCGCCGACCTCTGCCTTGCGAAGGCAGCGCTCTTCCAACTGAGCTACATCCCCACACGAGCCCCGATAATAGAACATTCAATACTTTCCGTACAAGACCTCAGCCAGTGATTATTACCGTTCCTTTTCCAGTAACAGACAGGAAATTCAACCCGCTATCCGCCAGTGATACCTGTGGGTCAGCAGCAACAAGACTGCTCGCGCGAATTCTGAGACCCGGGGATACGGCAATTTTCTTCAACCTGCCCGAAACGAACAGTAGAATCTGGTTTTCGTTACCATTTTGCTTCAGCCTGCACAGTGAAGGAACAGATGCTATACCGCAAGCTTCGTGTGTTACACCATCCGGCCTGGCGGCCAGGCGATCAATTCGTACAATCATGCCCTCTTTGAAACTGAGTACGACTGGCGTGAGATATCCCTGCCCCATCCATATCAAACCCTTGCCGCTCAGAATGTCTCCGTCAAGCGAAACTGATCGGTCTGTTGCAGCAACAAGTGCTGCAATAACTCTTATTCTGCCGGCATCAAGCTTAATCGAGCAGAGAGAACTGCTGTCACCAGTCAGGATAGAATATCTGGTTCTTTCAGAAGATTCGTTCACTGACTGTTCAACTGGCTCAGGAATCCCCGCGGTCACTTTCTCAGGATAGTCATCGGTTTCACTTTCAATCACCGGTACTACCACGAATATTTCCACAGGAGGTTCCTCTTCAGATTGGTGTTCGGTCTGCGCTTCCTGAACGGCGGGCTCTTCTTCCGATTCCTCAGAGGCACCGAACATGGTGCTCAGATCAGCCTCTGCAGATTCAGGTTCTTCTTCCTGAACAGCAGGCTCTTCTGCGGGTTCCTCGACTGCACCGAACATGGCGCTCAGGTCTGCCTCTGCAGATTCGGGTTCTTCTTCCTGAACAGCAGGCTCTTCTGCGGGTTCCTCGACTGCACCGAACATGGCGCTCAGGTCTGCCTCTGCAGATTCGGG